>WNFD01000347.1_pt1 | contig 45989 bp, 40 predicted proteins | sample 5400491 | NCBI WGS metagenome assembly WNFD01 (sample SAMN13153343, study PRJNA577476) | soil metagenome | isolation source: 120 cm saprolite under Douglas fir tree site 2 hole 2 replicate 2 | place: USA:California | collected 2015-04-18
GGCGCGCGTGGCGAGAATTTTCGGCTGGATCGAGCGCAACGCCGAGCCATGCCAGCTGATCGGCGATGCGAGCCCGGACGCCCACCGAGTTTTCCCCGATACCGGCTGTAAAGACGAAGGCGTCGAGGCCCTGCAACGCGGCCGCCAGCATGCCGGCGTTGAGCCCGATCCGGTAGACGAAATAATCGATCGCCAGTTTCGCCTTGGGATCCTTGCTTGCCTCCAGCTCGCGCATATCGTTGCTGACACCGGAGAGGCCTTTCAATCCGCAGTCGCGATAGAGGAAATTCTGCACGTTGGATGCCGACATTCCCTTTTCGGAGATGAGATAGAGCACGACGCCGGGGTCGATTTGCCCCGGGCGCGTTCCCATGGGAAGTCCGTCGAGGGCGGTGAAGCCCATGGTGCTCTCGGCGCTGCGTCCTCCCTTCAGCGCGCACATGGAAGCGCCGCTACCGAGATGCGCGACGATCACCCGGCCCTTGGCGATCTCTGGGGCGACCTGTGGCAATGCTTTCGCAATGTATTCGTAGGAGAGACCGTGGAATCCGTAACGCCGCACCCCCTCGGCGTGAAGCTGATGCGGGATTGCGTAGTAGTCGGCGACCGCGTCATGCGTGCGGTGAAACGCGGTATCGAAGCAGGCCACCTGTGGAAGGTTCGGAAAATTGGCCAGAAGCGAGCGGATCGGGGCCAGATTGTGCGGCTGATGAAGCGGGGCCAGCGCAACGAACCGCTCCAGCCTGGCTACGACGCCATGGTCGATCAGCACCGGCCGGTCATAGTCCGGACCGCCGCCATGAACGACGCGATGACCGACAGCCATCGGGTTGATTCGAAGTTCATCCCGTAGCCATTCGCCTGCGATACCCATCGCGGCCGGAATGTCCGGGACCGATTCGATCGGATAGACGCGATCGGCGAGCGGATCGCTGTCCGCGCCGCTCGCCCGCAGGCGAGGACGGCTGCCGATACCATCCATCTGGCCCTTGATCAGCCGGCGTAGCTTTCCCTCTCCCTCGACCGAGAAGATCTGGAACTTCACGCTTGAGGAGCCTGCATTGACGACGAGGATCGTATCCATGGCGGTCACGCGGCAACAGTCGGAGCATGCTGGCGCCTTGCATGGGCATAGAGCGCCGCCACCGCGCAGGAGGCCATCCGGGCGCGCGCCGAGTCCGCACGCGACGTCAGGACGACAGGCACCCGGGCGCCGAGCACGACGCCGGCACCATCCGCCTTGGCGAAATAGGCCAGATTCTTCGCCAGCATATTACCGGCTTCAAGGTCGGGAACGAGCAGGATCTGGGCCCGGCCGGCGACCTCAGACTTGATTCCCTTGATCCGTGCCGCTTCCACATCGATGGCATTGTCGAAGGCAAGCGGTCCGTCGAGCACACCGCCAGTGATCTGCCCGCGATCCGCCATCTTGCAGAGCGCCGCCGCCTCGATCGTGGATGGAATCTTGGAGGTGACGGTTTCGACCGCCGACAGGATCCCCACACGTGGCAACTTGCCGAAGCCGGCTTGCGTATAAAGATCGATGGCGTTCTGGATGATGTCCCGCTTGGCGTCGAGATCGGGAAAGATGTTGATGGCCGCGTCCGTTACAAACAGGGTCTCGGCATAGGCAGGCACGTCCATCACGAACACATGGCTGATCCGCCGGTCGGTCCGCAAGCCGCCCACCTTCGCCGTGACGCTGCGCATCAGTTCGTCGGTGTGCAAGCTGCCCTTCATAAGCATTTCGCCCTTGGCAGCGTGAATAAGCTCGACGCCCTTTGCAGCCGCCTCCTCGCTATGCGCTGCATCGACGATCTCGAAGCCGGAAATGTCGAGGCCACACTTGCTGGCCGTCTCCCGGATTTTCCTTTCGGGTCCGACCAACACCGGCCGGATGATGCCTGCCGCCGCGCTATCGACGACGCCGCGCAACGAGGTTTCATCGCAGGGATGCACGACAACCGTCGGCGCCGGCGGCACAGCCTGTGCCGCCGCGATCAAGCGATCATATTTGCTGGGAGAGCGTGTCTGGCTTGAATCGGCTGGCATGGCATTCATGGTGTCGCTCCGGGGCTTTCCAACCGGCGTTACGATGCCTTCGCTTTCGGGTCGAAAGGGGCGACGTTCGATGCCTTATCCGAAACCTCAGCCACATCGACGCCGAACAACTCGGCAACACGCTTCAGACGCTTGGCGACCTCACCCGAGATTGCAGCGCTTGCGGACAGCACTTCGCGAATCGCCGTGAACGCTGCGTGGCGTTCACTTGCATTGTCCGGCAATAGCTTCGGTATCGCGGCGAGTGCTCCCTCCTGGTCCAGCAGAAGCATGAAGAATTGTTCGCGGACCAGCATCTTGAACTCGGTCAGCGTCAGCCGCGTACCGGTGTCGTTGCGGCGAACGTTGCGGAGCGCTTCAAGGCTCCGCTCGTCTGCCATTCCCCTCGCCAACCCGACATAGAGCAGGCCGCGAATGGCCGCTTCGCGAACGCCGCCTTCGCCGATCCTGGATTTAAGCTCGGCGACCCGCTTCTGCAGCATTTCACGGTGTGCGGCAGACATCTCCTGTCCGCGCGATGGGGCCGATTGCGGATCAATTCCGACCGCCGTTTGCAACGCCGGTGAGCCGTAGACCGCAAGGAAGGTCGCCTCGCTGAGCGCCTCCTGCGAATCCCGCCAACCGTCCAGCGCATTGACGATTTGCTTGGAGACCTGCTCCTGAAAGGCAAGGAAAGGATTGTCTGTCGAGACCTGCTTGCGATCCTCGCTTGCCTGCTCCGCCAGCGACTTCATAAAGGACATGAACGGATTCTGGCTGCTGAAAGCTTCATATTGAAGCCGCAGCGGATGCAGATTGCGCATCATCTCCGCCACCTGAGGCTTCACCACGCCCTTGATCCAGGGCTGGACGAATTTTTGGTAGGCGGCGAGATTGATTTCCGAGACGCGCTTGGCGGCAGCAAACCGCCGCTCATCCTCGGGCGAATTTCCGCCCATGGCGCGGATGTCGTCCAGCGTCCGCGCCTCGCAGCGCATCACCCACTGGCCGACGACCATATCGGCACTTGTAGTATCGGCGCCCTTGGCCTCGAAAGTCGCTTCATAGAGGCCCGGCGGCAGCACATCAATCAAATCGATATTGCTGGAAAATTCCGCATGTTCCTTCCTGGCAATGCCGCCGGAAACGAAAATGCCGAGATGGCCGATGCTTTCGTGAACCGTGTAGACGATCGTCTGGCCGTAGGCCCTGATTTCATCGACGTCGGCGTAGAGTTCGAGGATCCAGTCCAGCGCCTGTTGCGGCGGAGTGATATTGTCGCCCTTGGAGCAGAACACTACGATCGGTGATCTGATGTTGCGCAGATCGACCGGCTGACCGTCAGACATCTTGATCCGACCGGCGGCGAGATTGTTGCCGACGAAGAGTTCATCGACAATGAACTGGATTTCCTCGGCATTCAGATTCACGTGTCCGCCCCACCAGCGTTCGAATTCGAGGTATCGGTTGGCCTCGGTATCGACCTTTGAATAGACGTTGTACTGCTTGGTCCACAGCGTATTCGAAGGGTTCTGGCTCTCGAAGTTTTGCACGAGCCAGGCACCGTCGAATTTGCCGGCTCCGAGGTCGCTCGTCAGCGCGGTCAGCCAACTTCCTCCCAGCAGCCCGCCGGAATAGCGCATCGGGTATTTGCCATGCACGCCCGCCCAATAGGCAAGCGGCGCGCCTGCGACGATGACGGGTCCGAACAGTTCCGGCCGCAGCGACGCGAGGATCATGACGGCCCAGCCGGCCTGGCAGTTTCCGATCACGCAAGGCTTGCCGTCAGCGTCTGGATGGCGGCTGATGACCTTCTCGATGAACACCGCTTCGGCGCGCGCGATGCGCTCGATGGTTTGTCCGGGCATCGGCTCGGGCAGGAAGCCGATGAAATAGCAGGGATGACCCGCTTTCATCGCGACGCCGATTTCGCTATCCGCCTTGAACCCGCCGATTCCCGGACCATGCCCGGCGCGCGGATCGACCACGATGAACGGTCGCCGGTCGAGATCGATTTCGACGTCTTTGGGCGGAATGATGCGCACGAGCGCATAATTTACCGGTTCATCCAGCTTGCGGCCGTCGATGATAAGTTCGGCGGCATATTGCAGGACATGCGGCGCCGTTTGCGCGACATGTTCCCGATACTGATCGCCGCGCCGACGCATGACGTCCAGGAACAAGACACTGCGCTGGCCCGCATCCATCATGTACTCTACGGCCGAAGCGACAAGTCCTGACATGGGACCGCCCGGCAGCGTTGCATTGTCCATCGGCATGTTTCGACCTCACTGTCGCGAAATTCATTCAAGAAGTCCGGCGGCATCGAACGTTGATTTAGGTCAACGTTCGGCAATCAACTTGGCTACGACGCCGCGCCGGCGCGATCGGTGCGTATCCAGGCTACCGTCAACTCCCATGCCAGGGAGAGAATGATCGGTCCGATGAAGAGACCGACAATTCCGTGCGCGAGCGTTCCTCCGACCACCCCGACGAAGATGACGAGTGTGGGCGTCGTCAGGCCGCGCCCCATGACGAGCGGCTTCAAGACGTTGTCGAGTATGCCGACGACGCCCAGGAACAACGTCAGCAGGAGCGCCGTGGTGAAATCCTTGTCTGTCCAGATCCAGATGATTACGGGAAGCAGGACGATTGCCGCGCCGATCTGCACGATTGTCAGGAGCATGACCGCGAAAGCCAACAGACCGGCGCCCGGGACGCCTGCCAGCTTGAAGCCGATACCGGCCAGCAAGGACTGGATGATTGCAACGCCGATGACGCCCTGGGATACCGCGCGGATGGTCGCACCCGCCAATTCCAGGAAATGTTCGCTCTGCTCGGGCACGATGCGATAGAGAAAGCCCCTGCCCGCCGTCACAAGCTGCGAGCCATAGGGAAAGAGAAAGCCAGCCAGCGCCACAGACAGGAGAAATTTGAGCGTTCCCACGCCGGCATTGCCCGCAAGCGCGAGCAAAGTGCCCGCCAACGGCTTCAGATAAGGAGCCACCTCGCGCAAGGCCGCCCGAATATTGTTGGACGCTTGATTCCAGAGCTCGTAAAGCTGCGGTCCGATGAGCGGCCAATTCTTGACGCGCTCCGGCGGAGATGGAACCATCAGGTTACCAGCACCCAGATTTCCGGCGAACTCCCTCACCCCCTCCAGGGCACTCAAGCCAAGCCAGGTTGCCGGCCCGATAACGATCCCGAGATTGATGAGGGTGAGAACTGCCGCCGCGAGCCTCGGACGGCCGCCGAGCAACCTGGAAAGAAGCCCGAAGACAGGATAGAGCGCGACGGCGAGTACGATGCTCCAGGCCAGGATCGGCACAAAGGGACGGATCAGAACGAACGTCCAATAGATCAGGAAAGCGAGCAATCCGAGCCGGATCGCAAGCTGGATGACGTCGTCTCCGGGCAAGTACTGGCGAGCGGTTTTCAACGACGCGCCTTCATCTGGGGGCGGGCATGCTGTCGCCAAGCTACCGGCCGCTCTCGCGCAATAGTCTTGATCCAGATCAAACGACGGCAAACCGGCGCGGGCCTCATCGGCAGACGCCGATCGATATCGTTTCCTTGTTTGTCTACACATAAGGGCCAATGTCTGAGGCCATCACCTACACTGCGCGCGAGCTTCTCCGCGACGGCAGCCAGATCGAAATCCGCGCGCTTCAGCGGGAGGATGAGGCCGACATGCTCGCTGCGGTCGGAAAGACCAGCGCGCAATCGCTGCAGCGTCGCTTCTTTGTCATGAAGCGTCACTTCTCAGACAAGGAGCGTGCCTTCTTCATGGACATCGATTTCAAGAATCATGTCGCGATTGTCGCGCTAGCGGAGGAAGCCGGCCGCAAGATCATCGCCGGAGGCGGCCGGTACATTGTCTTCGAGCCGGGACGGGCCGAGATGGCGTTTGTCGTCATCGATACCTGGCAGGGACGCGGCATCGGCTCGATCCTGATGCGTCACCTCGTCAAGATCGCAAACGATGCCGGGCTGAAGGAATTGACGGCAGAAGTTCTGCCCGAGAACGCAGCGATGTTAAAAGTATTCGGAAAGTTCGGCTTCAGGCCCGTCGCGCGCCGGGATCCCCAGACACTCCACCTGGTACGAAAGCTCGCTTAGAAGCCACTTTCAGCGATGTTGAGACGTCGCGGAAGATATGGCGCTTGGTTCCCGTTCCACTTCCGGCACCCCGGTTCGGGCTTACCTCAATCCCAGAGGCGATTGCCAAAACCGTAGCGGAACAGGCGTAGAAGTTTACGCCTATGTGGCGCCTATTTCGTGGACCCCGAACTCGTGCACCGCGGCACCCTTTATACCAACATTGCGTACACGATGCCGTTCAGCCACGCGCAAGACAGGACGACATCACACCGGTCCGTGCGATCCCGGCGGGACCATGTAGAGGGTCATGGCGAATACTGCGTAGATGAATAATAGCAGAGCGCCAATGAACCACGCCGAACGACCGCTGTTCGTGACGAAAGTGGCCGTCACGGCAGCGATCATCGCCATCGTCACCGCACCCGGCCAAAACTGCAGGTCCATTGGTTTGGGCCCGACGACGTAGCTCAGGAGCACAAGCACCGGTGCAACGAACAGGGCGATCTGGGAAGCACTTCCGAGCGCTATGCTGACGCTCATGTCCAGGCGGTTCTTGCGCGCGGCAGAAAATGCCACGGCCATTTCAGCCGCAGCACCGACGAGAGCTACAATGATGAACCCGACGAAAGCCGGCTCATCCCCAGCGTCGCCGCCGCCTGTTGCACCGACTCAACGAAGATTTCGCTTACCAGCGCCACCAGCACTGTAACAACGAGGAGTGTTCCGACCGCGAGGTTAATCGGCCACTTTGCCTCCTCCGTCTCGCCGTGATCTTCGCTCGCAAAGAGCTCCTTGTGGGTCTTGAGCGAGAACAGCAGGCCCAATCCGTATGCCACGATAAGCAGGATCGCCAAGGCGGCGCTGAAATTCTGGGCCATCACCTCGTCCCGCGCCAAATCGAGTTCGGAGACCGCCGCCGGCGCGACACCTATCGCATCACCCCTCTTTTCGGAGACGGCTTCGGTTGCATGACTAAGAAGCGCGGCAAGCGGAACAATTGCGAGGACTGCGAGCACAAACAGGAGCGTGTGCGCGGCAGGTACAATCCTTGCTGCGATCAGCACGGCTGGCACAAATATCAGCATCCAGAGCAACGGAGTATATCGGATTTCCCTTAGCAGAGGGTTCATGGTATTGGCCGCTCCTCGGAATCATTGGGCCGTCCGATAACCTCCGGCTCCTCTCCCGCCTGGCGATCCCAGCGGGCACCGGGCGTAAAGCAAATCACCGCACGCACATTCTTGTTGATCTAGATCAACAGACGCCTGCGCCGGATCTGAAGCACTGGAAGCAAGCTTCGCGATCGGCCGAAAATGGTTTCTGGCCGTCGCATCAGTTCTGCTGGTAGCCGGCGCCCCTGCGAGGTTGCTAAGGGGTTGAACGCGTTTCGCTTGGATATGAGGTTGCCATGGCCGAAACACCCGAACTCTCGGTCGAGAAGGCGCTGGAAAAACTGCGCAGCGCCGATGCGCCGGAATCCAGGAACGCGCGACGCACCGAGGACATGGATGCCCTTGATGACGAGATAAAGCGCATGAGAGCGCAAAGACTTCGCCTAGACCGGCGCTAACGACGTTCGACCAAGAGTGATTGAAATTATCATTGATTTCCGCTGGTGGAATGGTCCGGTCGTGCTCCCGCCCGAAGCCGGGGATGCTGCGCCAAAGGCAAGGAGCACGGCATGGCAGAACTGCAGCCAATTTGCTAACGACGCGCGGATCCCATCACCCCGCGGCGGCGACTTTGGACGAAATCGTCCTGATCAATCTGCAGCAGCGCGTTCGGGCGCCAGAGACCATGCGCTTGATGAACCTCGGATAGCCAGGAAGCGCTATCGTTGGTTTTCTTAGACGTCGATTTCCGCCCGTCGTTCTGGTGTGATCCGAGATGCTTCGGGGGATTCGACTCAGTGGAGACGTCGCTATATGCATCTATGACAACGCCCTCTTTTCCGGCGCCACGCGGCTTGACGAATGCCATCCGCGTCTCGGCGCATCGCGCGGACCGCAGCCGAAACCAACGGGATGTCGGTCTTGGGGGCGATCTGAGCGGCTCGGGCCGATGACGCGCGTGGCAGTGTCGAAACGATTCGATTCCCCGATGGGCGGGCATTCACGTTATTTTGTGGAAGCTGTGGAATCGAATCAGGCCGCGCGGATCTTGCCTAGAAAATGATCAACCTGATCGCGCAATTGCCCGGCTTGGGCGCCCAGCATCTCCGATGCAGTTCTTACATTTTGCGCAGCCGCACCGGCTGCATCCGCACCTGCGCTGACGCCAATGATATTGTCTGACACGTTCTTGGTCCCCTGCGCGGCCTGCTGGGTGCTACGGGTAATTTCCTGGGTGGCAGCACCTTGCTCTTCGACGGCTGCGGCGATCGCAGTTGCGACCTCGTTGACTTCGCCGATGATCCCGCCGATCCCTTTGATCGCCTCAATCGCGTCGCTGGCGACCTTCTGCATGTCGGCGATCTGCTCCGAAATATCCTCGGTCGCCTTTGCGGTCTGGCTGGCCAGGGATTTCACCTCGGACGCCACCACCGCAAAACCCCGGCCCGCCTCACCGGCACGGGCCGCCTCGATGGTTGCGTTCAGCGCCAGCAGGTTGGTTTGCGAGGCGATGTCGTTGATCAGGCCAACCACTTCGCCGATCCGGTTAGCGGTCTTCGCCAGGCCCTGGACCGTGCCGTCGGTCGCTTGCGCCTGATTGACGGCGCGGCCGGCGATCCCGGCGGCGTGCGCGGCCTGCCTTGAAATATCGCTGATCGATGCGCTCAACTGCTCCGCCGCGGATGCCACGCTTTGCACATTGACCGACGCCTCGCCCGAGGCCTTCGCCGCGATCTGAACGCTGCTATTGGTCTGCGTGGAAACTTCGGACATTCCTTCCGAGGTCGTCCGCATCTGGTTGGATGCGTCGCCGAGTTGCTGAAGCGTCCCCCGCACCTGGCCTTCGAATTCGCCGATATAGGTCTCGATGGCCTGCTGCCTGGCCCTGACGCTGGCATTGCGCTCGTGGTCCTGCTGTTCGATTCGCACCTTCTCGACCGCCTGCTGCTTGAACGTGGCCAGGGCGCCGGCAAGCGCGCCGATCTCGTCCTCGCGCTTGGCGTAGCCGACATCCACCGACAGATCGCCCGCAGCCACCTTCAGCATGCCATCGCGAATGGCGTGCAGTGGCTTGATCGCCCGGCGGCCGACAACCACCATGCTCCCGACAGCAAGTGCGAGGGCTGAGACCAGCAACATCAAGTTCAGGATCAGCGACCGCTGGGCTGAAGACCACTGCGCCGCGGCGTGGCGCTTTGCTTCCTCAAGTGCACGCTCGGCAAGGGTGACAGCGGTCGCCAGGCGTCTGACGGTGTCCGGCCTCCACTCACTCGAAGCAAGATCGAATTTCTCGCCGGCAATCGCTGCATTCAGCAATTGGTCGGAGGTCGCCAAATGTTTCGGGTCGAAATAGCCTGCCTTCGCAGCGGCCATCGCCTCAACCAGGCCCGGCGACAGTTGTGCTCCCGCCACCAGGGTCTCCAGCGCCTTCCAGACGTACTCCGCGCCAATGATGAATTTTGCGTAGTTTTGACGCGCTTCCGGCGGCAGGCGGCCGACGGCAAGTCCGTTCGAAAGCAGCAAGGCGGCCTGGCCGCCGGTATCACGGACCAACCAGGCGAGTTGCTTGATCGCCAGCAATTGATCGATCACGGGATCGGTGTGGGCTACGGCAGCGGCAAGCTGCGTGGACAACTTATCCAGCGTCTGCAACAACGCACTTGCGGCCTCGGCGTATTCCTTGGCAAGCGCCGGCCGCCGCGAGGCCTTCGGTTTGCTCATGGCATCCCAGGACTCGGCCTGCAGCGCTTTCAGCGCCTCCATCTGGCGGATCAGATTGGGAAGCAGGGTCGTTTTATCGGCGAAATCCACCGCGGCGCTGAGATCCGCGGCCGACTTCATCGCCGGATTTTCGGTATCGCGATAGTCGCGGATCGCTTTCTCGGTGGTGGAATCGATGACGGCTTCGCCATTCAGTGTCTGGGTCGTGTTGGCGCGATCGGTCCGCAGATTGTGCATCGCCTTGAATGCGTTCTCCGAGACCTCTGCGATGACCGACATGCGACCAGCGGATTGCAACCGTCCCCAGGAATCCCAGGCGGTCGTGATCAGAAAGGCCACCACGCAGGCCGCCATGACGGCAATGACCGACTTGAGCAACGCGGAAATGGTTAAACGATTCAGCATGGCTCCCCCCGAGCATTCGCGAGTTAAGACTCGAATGGTAAATATTCAGTCTCGGAAACGCCCGGAAGAGATACCGTGAACTACCGACGTCGTGTCCGGGCGCGTCAGCGCCGAACGTCGGTTCCACAACGTTTCCCCACCTTGCCCCGTCGATCTGACCAGTCGCCGCGTCGTGCCGTTCCTGAACGACGTCCGCGACGGCATTGCCGAAGCGGGCAGGCTGCACGAGCGGTTGCCGGTGCCCGAATGGTGCGGCCGAAGCATCGTATCCACCCGCACGGCCTCTTCGGCCTGATCCAACCGCAGATCCGCGCGTCAACCCGACGTGTAGGCTTTGCGCCAGCTCCCCCGCTCTACCTCGTTCAGGAAGCCTTCGACCTGCCCGTTGAAGGCGGCCGGCTCCTCCAGATTGATGGCGTGCCCGGTGTTGGGGTGCACCCATAGCCCGGCCCCGGGGATCGCCAACTTCAGCATCAGATTGGTTTCCAGGCATGGTGCGTCTTCATCGCCGACCGCCAGCAACACCGGGATTTTCATGCGTGAGAGCGGCTCGCGGAAATCGTACAGCGAGGGCCGCAGGGCCTGATAGCGCGCCATCGTTTTCGACATGCCGAGCTCCGAATGCTCGCGGAGATGGGCGACGAACTCCTGCCAGCTCCTCGGATCCTTGTATTTGAGCTGGATCCGTGTCGGATGGTGGCCCATCTCCTGAGCCATCGCCTCCATGCCGCGCTCGAGGAAGCCGCGCGCCAAAGCGGGCGTCTCCTTCAGCCACGCGTCACGTTGGGACGGCGGAGAGCCGGAGCCAGCGCCGGCCGCGACGATCGCGCTCGCCTTTTCCGGATAGCGTAGACCGAACTGCAGGGCCGCATATCCGCCCATGCTGAGCCCGACCACGTGAGCGCGATCGACAGCGAGCCCCTTCATCACGGCCGCGATGTCATCGACCGCAAATTCCCAGCCGTACTGGTTGGCGTCCTCGGGAACGTCGCTCGGGGGATAGCCACGCGCATTGTAGGTGATGCAGCGATAGGCACGCGAGAAGTAGCGGACCTGGCTTTCCCATTCGCGGTAATCAGATCCGAATTCGTGAACAAACACGATCGGATATCCGCTGCCGGTCTCCTCGCAATAGAGCCTTGCTCCTGCGGCATCGATATAGGGCATTGGTCTTCACTTTCCTTGTGCGGTTCGGATGCGGCTGGCGCCTACTTTTGCGGCCGTTCCATTTTGCAGGTCGTCGGAACCACCGTGTCCTTGCCATCGACCGTGCCAACTCTGCGCCAGCCCCAGCCGGTACCTTCCTCGTCGAACTTATCTCCCGCCTTGAGCGGTCCGAGGCTGCCGACATAGATCGGCTGGAAGGCCTGATGATCTTCCTTGCGCATCCAAACCTCGCCGCCGCCGACACTGGCAAATCTCACGTCTTCAAGGTTTTCCGCGACCTGCCGGACGTCCTCGGACTTCGCATCCGAGATAGCTTTGGCCAGCATCCGCATCTCGTTGACCACGCGCGGAAGCCAAATGCTCATGCCGCCGTTCTTGGCGCGGAAATCGGCTTCATAGGCCTGGAATTCGGCCGGCGCTGCATTGGGTATCTCTTCGATGATCTCGAACACCCGGTCTGGAAGATTGGCCTGCCGGATCGCGGTGGGCGCGCCGACGCCACCCGCATAGTAGGTGTACCAATTGACTTGAAGTCCTGCTTCAGAGGCGGCCTTGAGTAGCAGCGCGAGATCCTGACCCCAGTTTCCTGTAAGGATCGTATCAGCCTCCGAGGCCTTGATCTTCGCGGCATAGGGCGAGAAGTCGGTCACTTTCAGGAATGGATGCAATTCGTCTCCAACAATCTCGATGTCGGGACGTTTCTCCGTCAGCATGGTGCGCGCCTGCGCTCGGAAGCTCTGCCCGAACGAATAATCCTGGTTGATCAGATAGACCTTCTTGATCGTCGGCTGGGTCCTCAGGTAGTTGGTCAACGCCGCCATCTTGATGTCCGTGTTGGCGTCGAAGCGGAAATGCCAGAAGTGGCACTTCTCATTGGTCATCACGGGATCATTGGCGGAATAGTTCAGATAGAGCACTTCGCGACCCGGATTGCGCTTGTTGTGCTTGAGCACGAAGTCCGAAATCGCGAGACCCACCGCCGAACTATTGCCCTGGACGATGAAGCGGATCCCCTCGTCGATCGCCTTCTGGGCTGAGACCAGGCTTTCCTGCGGATTGTTCTTGCTGTCGTAAGCCACGATTTCGAAGCTCTTGCCGTTGGCTCCGCCGTGCATGTTGATCTGCTCGGCGGCGTATTTGAAATGCCTGAGACCGCCTTCTCCGATCGCGGCGCCGGGACCCGACAACGGATCGATGAAGGCGATCTTGATCGCTTCCGCCCGGACGGGGCCGGCCAGGCACGAAACGACGAGTCCAAGGCAAATCCGACGAACGGCTATGCGCAACATCTGCATTTCTCCCGCTCAGGCGTTGATTCGTTTTCAGATCGTCCCGGCCGCCTTCGCCGCCGCAATTTCCTCGATGGTCGAGCACGCGAATGTTTGCCAAGGCGGCATGCGACGACATCGGGGAACTCCGAACGAGCGTTGCACGGCTTCCTCGGTCAGAACGGATAGTGCTGCGGGCCTTCGATCGTGATCCACCGCAGGTCGGTGAACTCATTGATGACCGCCTTGCCGCCGAACCGGCCGTAGCCGCTCGCCTTCATGCCGCCAAACGGCATCTGCGCCTCGTCGGCAACGGTCGGACCATTGATGTGACAAATGCCGCTCTGAATGCGTTTCGCCACCGCCAGGGCTCTGGTGACGTCCCGCCCAAACAGGGCGGCGGACAGACCGTATTCGGTGTCGTTGGCGACACGAACCGCCTCGTCGACGCCGTTCACGCGAATGATCGATTTGACCGGCCCGAAGGATTCCTCGCTGTAAATGTTCATCTCAGCCGTCACGTGGTCGAGCAAGGTGGCCTCGACCACGGTCCCGTTGCGCTTGCCGCCGGCCACCACCTTGGCGCCCTTGGCAACTGCATCGGCGATCAGCGTGTCCATGCGTTCAGCCGGAGCGAGATCGACGAGCGAGCCCAGCACGACATGGCCGCGCGGATCGCCCGCCGGGAGCTTGGCGGCTTTCGCTGCTAATTTGGCAACGAACGCGTCGGCAACTTTCTGATCGACGATGATCCGCTCGGTCGACATGCAGATCTGGCCCTGATTCATGAAGGCACCGAACGCCGCGGCGTCGACCGCCTGATCCAGATCGGCATCGTCGAGAACCACAAGCGGGGCTTTGCCGCCGAGTTCGAGCAGCACCGGCTTCAAGTGCTCCGCGGCGAGCTTCGCGACGATCCGCCCCACCTTGGTGGAGCCGGTAAAATTGATGCGCCGGATTGCGGGATGGGCAATCAGCGCCTCCACGATCTTCGGTGCGTCGGCCGGCGCGTTCGAAAGCACGTTGACGACGCCCTTGGGAAATCCAGCGTCGTTAAGAATCTGGCCGATCAGATGATGGGTGCCCGGGCAGATTTCCGATGAGCGCAGGATGACGGTGTTGCCACAGGCAAGTGCCGCCGCGATCGCCCGCGTGCCAAGGATGACCGGCGCGTTCCAAGGCGCCATGCCCAGCACGACACCGACCGGCTGGCGAATGGCCATCGACAGGATGCCGGGCTTGTCCGACGGGATCACTTCGCCAGTGATTTGCGTGGTCAAGGCGGCTGCCTCCCTGAGGATGCCCGCCGCCAGATGAACATTGAAGCCGGCCCACGGCGCGGTCGCGCCGGTTTCCTCCAGCATCAGCTTGATGAAGTCGTTGGTTCGGCTCTCCATCAGGTCGGCCGCCTTTAACAGCAAGGCCCGACGCGCGGAGGGGCCGGTCTCCGACCAGGTTTCGAACGCCTTCGCCGCCACAGCTACCACCTTCTCAACGTCAGCCAGAGTGGCGGCCGCCGCGCGTGTCGCGACCTTTCCCGTCATCGGATCGCGACGCTCGAATGTCACGCCGCCTTCCGCGTTCACGGCCGCGCCATCAACGATAAATGCGATATTCATGAGCTGTTCTTTCCCTGGTTGATTCCGAGCCGCAGCGTCACACTTCCAGCCATTCCTGCCTCACGGCGCGATTTGCTTCGAGTTCCCGCGGCGATCCTTCAAATACGATGCGACCACGCCCCATGACGTAGAGACGGCGGCTGACGTGAAGCGCGATGGTCAGCTTCTGCTCCACGAGCAGGACCGCAGTTCCACGCTCGGCGATCTTCCGAATCAGCGCACCGACGAGCTCAACCATCATGGGCGCCAGCCCCTCGGTTGGCTCATCGACCATGATCAGGCTTGGATTGCCCATCAACGTGCGGCACATCGTCAGCATCTGCTGCTCGCCGCCGGAGAGCACTCCCGCTGGCGCTTCGGCGCGCTCACGCAGCCTTGGAAACAGCTCGAACATGTCTTCGATGGTCCACCTTGCGGCGGCGTTTCCCTTGCGCTCACCCATCATCAGGTTCTCGCGGACCGTCAAGCCGGCGAAAATCTCGCGATTCTCGGGGACATAACCGAGTCCACAACGGGCGATTTCGTAGGGCTGAAGTCCGACCAATTGCCGGCCGGCGAATTCCACCGAGCCCCGCACCTCGACATCGGCCATGATGGCCTTGAGCATGGTGGAACGGCCGACGCCGTTGCGTCCCAATACGCTGACGATCTCCCCCGCCTCGACGTCGAGGTTGACGCCCTGAAGGATATGGCTCTTGCCGTAGAAGGCATGCAGGTCGCGCACGCGCATCAACATTGATTGAGTAGAGGCCGCGCCGATTGCCGTGGAAGAAGGCGCCGACATCATTGCCTCGCCCCGACGTCGTGCGTGGCCTGCCCCAAATAGGCTTCCTGAACGGCGGCATTGGCGCGGATTTCCGCCGGCGTTCCGGTTGCGATGATCTCGCCGTAGACCAGAACGGAGATCCGATCGGCGATTTCGAACACCACGGCCATATCGTGCTCGACCAACAGCAACGTCCGGCCGCTCGATATCCTCCTGATCAATTCGAGTGCGCGCTCGCCTTCCGTGCGGCTCATCCCTGCCATCGGCTCGTCCAGCAGGATGACACTCGCGTTGCCGGCGACCGTCAGGCCAAGCTCAAGCGCCCGCATCTCAGCGTAGCTGAGCGATTCCGCCAGTGTTTCGCGGCGATCGGCCAGACCTATGCCCTCGAGCAGGTGCCAGCTCCGGTCGTTAATCTCCCGCGCGCCGTTCAGGTTGCGCCAGAGCGAGAATGCTTGCCGTTCCGCGCAAAGGACGGCGCAGCGGATATTCTCGAACACGCTCAGCTTCGGGAACACATTGGTAATCTGAAAGCTGCGCGACAAGCCGAGACGGCTGACCTCGAACGGCGAAAGGCCGTCGATCTGCTTCTCGTTCAGGAAGATCTGGCCCTGGGTCGGGATCATGCGTCCGCTGACCAGATTGAACAGTGTGGACTTGCCGGCGCCGTTTGGGCCGATGACCGCATGGCGTTCGCCCCTCTCCACGTCGAGCGTCACGCCGCGAATGATGTGAGTGCTGCCGAAACTCTTGTGCAGTTCGTTCAGGCGCAGCGCCGCGGTGGTCGAAGGCTCAGCCATGGGAACCTCCCATCCGCTGGCGCAGCACCTCGGGCGTCATCCCTGCCGGTGCCGTTCCGAGCCGAAGGCCTCCGATCCCGACGATGATCAGGATCAATGCCAGCACCCACGGCGGTGGAGATCGGGAGTTCACGGCGACGCCGAACAGCATGAGGATCGGGCCATCCGAACTCTTCAGGCCGACTTGGTACCCAAGTTCGATCAGTAGAATGCCGCCGAGAGCCACGAGCAGGAATGGAATGACGAGGAGAATCTGGCGCGGCGATCTCAAGCCCCGCGCCACCAGGCCCACGGGGCCGAATTCCGCGGCGAGGCCGCCGGGCGCATACATCACGACGACGACAAACAGGATGCCGAGATACATTTGCCATCCCACCGTGACGTCGGAGAGCAGGACCTGCATCAGGGAGATCAGGATGGCACCGATCACCGGACCGACGAAATAACCGATGCCGCCGATATAGGTCATCAGGACGACCATCGCCGACTGATTGCCGCCGACATTGTTGACGGTCATGATCTCGAAATTGATGGCGGCGAGCGCGCCGGCGATCCCGGCAAAGAAAGCAGAGAGCACGAAGGCAACAAAGCGGACCTGCCTGGTGCTGCACCCGATGAACTCGATGCGTTCAGGATTTTCGCGCACGGCCCGCATGATCTGGCCGAACGGCGTTCGCGTCACGTAGTAAATGGCCCCTGCGGAGACGAAGCACCATCCCGCAATCAGGTAATAGACCTCGATCTGAGGACCGAAATTGATGCCGAAGGGCGCATAGAGCGCCGAGCGATCCGTGGTCACGCCGGTCTCGCCGCCGAAGAAGCGGTTGAGGATCGGAGCGGCCGACGACACCAGTTCGCCGAGACCGAACGAGATCATCGCGAAGATCGTTCCACCGCGCTTGCTTGCAAGCGAGCCGAAGATGATGCCGAAAAACATCCCGCCGAGTCCGCCGACCAATGGAATGATCAGGAGCGGAACGGGCGCGTGCGACGCGGCCACGGCATTCATAACGTGAATGGCGCAGAAGCCGCCCAAGCCAAAGAAAATCGCATGCCCGAACGACAGCAAACCGGTCTGACCGAGCAGCATGTTGTATGACAGGGCAAATACAACTGAGATACCGATGATGCACATCACGGCGATGGCAGAGTCGGATCGGAATATCACCGGCAGCCCGATCAAGAGCAGCGCAGCGCCGGCCCATACGATGGCGGACCTCGCCTTCCCGACGTTTAGGCGACGGGCGGGCTTGCTCGCCGCGCCTGTCATGACGTGCGCCGTCACATCCGCCTCCCGAGCAGGCCAGTCGGACGAAAGATCAGGAGCAGCACCATCAGGAGATAGGGCACGACCGGTGCGATTTGAGCGATCGTGACCGGCCACAATTCGTCCAGCAGCCGCGGTGGCGACGACATTCCAACCGTGGCCATCACGGTGCCGATCGAAACGTTGAGCGCGACTGCAAACGTCTGGATCAGCCCGATCAGTAGCGATGCGATGAGAGCCCCGGCGAGCGAGCCTAGCCCGCCGACCACGATAACCACGAACAGGATCGGGCCGAACACACCGGCCATCGACGGTTGCGTCACGAATACCGGACCTGCGATCACACCCGCGAGACCGGCAAGGGCACTCCCGAGTCCGAATACGAACATGAAGATCAGCGGCACGTTGTGACCGAGCATGCCCACCATGCGCGGCTGCGCAAGCGCGGCGCGGACGATCAGGCCGATCCGGGTCTTCGTCAGAAGCAGAAGCAACAGACCAAAGACAGCGACGGAGACCAGCAGGATGAAGACACGGAAGGTTGGATAATTCGAGTTGAACAGGGTAAAGGCCGTCGTGTTCATTCCAGCCGGAATCCGGTAGTCGACGGGAACACGGCCCCAGATCATTTGCACCAGTTCCTCGATGATGAAGGCGAGGCCAAAGGTGAACAAAAGTTCCGCAACGTGGCCATAGGAATGGACCTTGCGCAGTCCATAGCGTTCGACCAGCGCGCCGATGACTCCGATGGCTGCCGGCGCAATGAGCAGGGCCGGCCAAAAGCCGATCTCCTTTGCGATCTGAAAGCCGAAATACGCACCAAGCATGTAGAAGCTCGCATGCGCGATGTTCAGCACGCCCATCATGCTGAATATCAGCGTCAGCCCGCTCGCGAGCAGGAACAGCAGCATTCCGTAGAGCAGTCCGTTGAGGATCGAGAATGTAACGAGTTGAAGCATGGCTCCTCGAGCTCTCTGCCGCGAACAAGCGACTAGCGGGCACGCAAACGGCGCGCCTCGTGTTCCCGCACTCACTCGGGCTGCGGACGCTTCATCTGGCAGGTCGTGGGGACTACCGTGTCCTCCGGCTTGACCTCGCCGACCTGGCGCCAACCCCAGCCGGTGTTCTCCTCATCGAAGCCCTGGTCCTTCTCGATCGGACCGATCGAGGCCACGTAAAGCGGCTGGAAGACCTGATGGTCCTCGGCGCGGATCCACCCGTCGCCGCCGGCGCGCGGCTTGAACTTGGCGCCTTCGAGGCTCGCGACAATCTTGGCGACATCGAGCGTCTTCTGCTCCTTTGCCGCCTTCGCGAACATGTCCATGGCGTTGACGGAAGCCGGATACATCATGGTCTGCCCCGAGCCGACCACGGCGCGGAAGTTCTTTTCCTCCTCGCGATAGGCCGCCGAAGGAATATTGGCGTGGGCTTCATAGATCTCGAAAACGGTGTGGGGCGGAAGCCTGCTCTGACGAACCGCGGTCGGACTACCGATGCCTTGCGCGAAGAACGTGTACCACTTCACTTTTACGCCGGCCTCGCCGGCCGCCTTGAGCAGCAGCGCGAGGTCCTGTCCCCACGCACCGGTAACGACCGAATCCGCTCCGGAGGCCTTGATCTTCTCCACATAGGGCGCGAAGTCGTTGACCTTCATCAGCGGCACCAGTTCGTCGCCGACGATTTCGACGTCGGGCCGCTTTTCAGCCAGGTTCGACCGCATCGCCTTGCGGATGCCCTGCCCGGTCGAATAATCGCCGTTGATCATGTAGAGCTTCTTCGTCTCGGCTTGGCCCTTCAGATATTGAGCGAGCGCCAGCACCTTCATGTCGATGTTCGCGGCCCAGCGGATCTGCCAATAGCTGCACTTCTCATTGGTCGCGGTTGGGTCCGCACCGGCGTAGTCGAAATACAGCGTCTGCTTGGTCGGATTGCGCTCGTTGAACTTGTTCAGAAAGTCGTTCAGCGCGACTCCGGGCGCGGCACCGTTGGCCCGCACCAGCAGCCTGGCGCCGGAATCGATGGCCTTTTGCGCCTGGATCGCGGTTTCCTGTGGGTTCATCTTGTTGTCGTAACCGACAACTTCGAGCTTGCGGCCGTTGATCCCGCCACCTGCATTGACCTCGCCGGCCAGGAATTGCCAGGTCTTGAGCCCGACCTCGCCGGTGGTGGCAGCCGGACCCGAAAGCGGATCGATCAAACCGATCTTGAAGGCATCTTCAGCCTGCACCGAACCGGCGGATGCGACCGTGCAGGCAACCGTGAGAACCAGCATTCTGGCGTCAATCATTTCAATCTCCTCCCTCTTGTATTTGTCAGGCGAAGCCGCTTCGGACGATTTACGCCTGCGTTCCACCGTCGATCGGAATCACGGCCCCCGTGATGAAGCTCGATGCAGGCGAAGCCAACAGCAGCGCCAGCCCCTTGATCTCCTTCAGCTCGGCGACCCGCGCCATCGGCAATGTCTTGGCGAACATCGCGGCCCCTTCCGGGGTCTTCATCCGGCCGTTCCCGATGTTGGTCGCGAACGGCCCGGGCGCGATCGCGTTGATCCTGACGTCATAGGGTCCAAGCTCGAGCGCGGCGACCCGGACGGCCTGGGCGATGCCCGCTTTCGCCGCGTGATAGCCATAGCTCGGCAGGCTCGAAGCCTTGAGGGCCGCGACCGACGCCGTCACGACGATCGACCCGCTGCGCTGGCGCTTCATGTGCCTGGCCGCCGCCCGCATGGTGAAGAAGGCGCCGCTGAGATTGACGCGAAGACATTGCTCCCAAAGGTCCAGCGAAGCAGCGTCGATTTCGCCTTCGGGATTGCTGAAGCCGGGGCCACCGGTAATGCCGGCATTGGCAAACACGCAATCGAGCCGCCCGTGACGAGAAACAACGCCGTCAAGTAGGGCCGCAATCTCGCCCGCCTCGGTGACATCGACCGGCGTCGTCTCAACCTTGCAGCCCCCGGAGCGGACGCCCTCCGCGGCCGCATCCAATGACGCGCGATCGACATCGAACATCACGACGTGAGCGCCATTCCTGGCCACCACTTCCGAGATCGCCAGACCAAGCCCTGACGCGGCGCCGGTTACGACGACGACGTGGCCCGATAGATCGAATAATGCATCCGCCTTCATTTCAGTCCCATCCGTTCAACCGCAGCCTCAATCGCAGTACCTAGTCGGCGCGCCCGAGCAGCGAGCCGCCGTCGATGACGATGTGCGTGCCCGTGACGTAGCTCGACGCAGGCGACGCGAGGAACAGCGCCAATCCCTGGATTTCCTCCGGCCGGCCGACGCGATGCAGGGGGCTACCCGCCTCGAAGCGCTTCTGCAATTCCGGCGTCGTCAGCTGGGTCAGAAACGGCCCCGGCAAGATGGCGTTGACGAGAATATTGTAGCGCGCAAGTTCGAGCGCCGACTGCTTGGCGAGGTGCGCAACGCCGGCCTTGGAAATCTGATAGGGCATGCCAACGATCGCGCCCGGCCTGACGCCGGCGATCGACGCCGTCAGAATGATGCGGCCGCTGTTTTGCCGCTTCATCGGACGAACGGCCGCCCTGATGGTGGTGAACATCGACGTCAGATTTGTATCGATGACCTTGTCCCACAGGCGGTCGGGGATCGCCTCCAGCGCTCCGTTCGGATCGCGCTCTCCGTCCATCGAAAGAAAGCCCGGGCCGGCGTCGATGCCTGCATTGGCGAACACGACGTCGAGCCGGCCAGCCCGATCGACTGTGCGGTCGACAACGCTCATCATCGCGGCCCGCTCGGTCACGTCGACGACATCGCCTTCCACTGCACCGCCGCGCCCCCGCAGTTCGGTGACCGTCCGATCCAGGCATGCGCGATCATGGTCCACCAGGGTGACATGCGCGCCATTGTCGAGCATGGCCTCGGCGAAGGCGCGGCCAAGCCCCTTGGCACCGCCGGTGATCAAGACCGAGAGGCCGGCAACATTGAACAGGTCCTGCGTCTTCATTTCACGATCCCGACTTCAACGACCAGCGTCGCACGGGATCCTTGCCGTCCCAGTTCTGGGAAGCATCGAAATAGCTCTGATAGATCGCTTCCAGCGCGTCGGTGGTCTCGATGATCTCGAGCATGCCTGGAAGGTCACGGCTGGTATCGACGTAGACGATGCGCACGCCACGCGGCGAAATATCCGAGAACGCGACGGGATAGTCGGCGGCTTCGTAGGCTGCGACGTCCTGATCGAAGGATTTCGAGCAGATCGCCCAGTGATGGAAGCCATGCCCCTTGGTCTTGATCGTCTCCTGATAGACCGAGGGCTTGTCGTCGTGCTGTTCGATCAATTCGATCATCATATGACCGGCGAACGCCACCGCGAGCGTGAGGCTCATATCGGTCGGCTGCCCGCGATAAAATCCCGCCTTCGGGATAAACGGACCGCTCACGAACCATGGGCCGAGGTTCAACCGCTGCGTAAAATCGCTCATACTCCGGTCGATGTCGGCGACCGTGTATGCAGCCTGAACGATGCCTCCGAGAGGCTGTCCGAATGACAGAAGCTTCATCGCTTGAAAAACTCCACGCTGCCCTTGAGACGTTCCTTGGCGACCACGAAATCGAGCACGGCCGGCTTGCCGCTGTTGTTCGCCTCGATCGCCCGTTTGAGTGCCTTGTCGATTTCGGAAGGCTCGGTCACCCGTTCGCCGTAACATCCGCAAGCCTGTGCCAGTTTTGCGAAGTCGAGGTCGAACGCGAATTCCGTTGCGATATAGCGTTCGCTGAACGCTTGGGTCTGGATATCCCTGATCGAACCGAGCGCCCCGTCGTTGAGGATGCACCAGGTAACGCCAAGTCTGAGCTCGGCGGCTACCGGCAGGATGTTCATCACCATCTGAAATGAGCCGTCGCCGACGAGGCAGGCGGCTGGCCGATCTGGGTAGACCAAGCGCGCCACCGGGAACGCCGACGCCGAGAAGCCCATGCCGTAAAAGCTCGATGGCACGATGGTGGAACGCGGCTGATAGATCTTGAAGTACGGAAAGGCGCCGCCCATGCCTTGGGCCAGCACACCGACATCGATCCCGACAGTCGCATGACGCGGAAACGCCTCGCGAATCCTGCCGATCACGCGGATCGGATGGAGCGGCCGGGATTCCGAGGTTGCCATCGCAGCGATTTCGGACTCCAGCTCAGCGCGTTGCCGGGACAGCGCCTCACGGCGCGCCCGTGCCGCAGCATCGTTCGACCGGCCGGCCACGTTCGCTCCAGCCAGCTCGGCCAGAATATCCTGCAACACAAGCTTGGCGTCGCCGACAATCCCGACCTTGGCGACGACCGACCGGCCGATTTCCTCAGGGTCGATATCAATCTGAATATAGGTCGCTTGCGGCGCCGGCAGATAATCCGGCTTCCAGTTGGTTTCCTGCTGCTCGAAGCGGGCTCCGACGCCTAGAACAACGTCGGCTTCCGGCAGCAGCCGCTTGGTGATCTCCTGCCGGTGATGTCCCAATCCGCCGGCGGCCAGAGGGTGATCGTCGGGCAAGATGCCCCGCCCCGCCAAGGTCGTGGCGACCGGGATCCCAAGCATTTCCGCGAGCCGCCCCACCTCGTCGGCAGCATCGGCGGCGCTCGCCCCGCCGCCCGCAACAATCAACGGATGCTTCGCCGACAGCAAGGCCGTGGCAGCCGCCTTGATCTGTGCGGCATCGCCACGCAACTTCGCCGGCTTCCCGACCGGCCGATAATCGGCGAACTCGACCTCCGAGGCGAGGACATCCTGCGGGATATCCACCAGCACCGGCCCGGGCTTTCCGGAACGCGCGATATTGAAGGCGTGGCGCAGGCTTTCGACGATCAGATCCGGCCGATCGACCCGAATCCCCCACTTCGTGACCGGACCGAAAATCCGGACCTGGTCGATTTCCTGGCTGGCGCCACGGTGAGCGTTGCGCGTAGCGCCGCGCCCCGCGATGATCACGATGGGCAGCGCTCCGACGAAGGCCTCGGCGATACTGGTCACGAGATTGGTGGCGCCGGGGCCGGCGGTGACGCAACACACGCCAGGCTCGCCGGTCAGTTGCGCATAGCCGGCCGCCATGCTCGCGGCATGCTGCTCGTGACGCACCAACACGTGGGAGATTTCCTGCTGGCCATAGAGGGCATCGTAAATGCCGATGGTATGACCGCCCGGCATTCCGAAGACGAATTTGACGCCTTCGGCCTTAAGAACATCAACGACCGCTTGACCCGCACTAATCCGCGTCATTCATTCCGTCCATTTTTCGCGGCTTCACCGCGGCACCATTTTTCTTGTTCATGACGTCGTGCGATCGAAACCCGAAGAACCGCCGGCGATCATTGCTTTTTCGATTGCTCCACCAGCGGACAGTTTCCCTGATCGAGCGGACGAAAGGCCTGCTCGCCGGCGACGGTGGACACGACGCTGTAGATGTCCCACTTGCTCTTGGACTCTGCCGGCTTCTTGACTTGCAGCAGATAGAGGTTGCGCAACACCCGTCCGTCGACGCGGACCCTGCCGTTCTCGGTCGCGAAATCGTTGATCGGCAGCTCCCGCATCTTCGCGGCGACCTTGTCCGCATCGCGCGTACCGGCGGCATTGACGGCCTTCAGATAGTGGAACACCGCGCTATAGGACATGGCGGGATCCCAGTCCGGCGGATGACCGATCTTTGCCTCGAAGCGCTTCGACCAGGCGCGCGTCGCATCGTTGAGGTCCCAATAGAACGGATTTGCAAGCAGCAGACCTTGCGCCGCCTTCAGGGTGATACTCTGAACGTGCTCGAGGAACAGAACGTACGCGGCAAACTGCGCGCCGTTGGCCGTCAGGCCGAACTCGACAGCCTGCTTGATTGAATTGACGGTATCATCAGACGAATTCGCAAGAGCGATAACGTTCGGATTGGTCGGCTGCGCCTGCAGGAGGAACGAGGAGAAATCCGCCGTATTCAGCGGCGCATAGACGGCGCCCAGGACCTTTCCGCCATTCGCCTCAATGACCGCGCTCGTGTCCTTCACGAGCGCGCGGCCGAAGACATAGTCCGCTCCGAGGAAGAACCAGCGGTTGCCGCCGCGCTTAAGGACCGCCGTCCCCATGACATGCGCCAGCGAATAAGTATCGACGGCCCACTGGGTCGTATAATTATCGCATTTGGGTCCGGTGATGTCCGAACTCAGCGCCCCGACGAAGAGCGTTATCTTCTTCTTCTCCTTCGCCAGCCCCTGGACCGCGAAGCCAACAGCCGAATTTGGCACGTCGACGATCGCGTCGACCCCCTCGACGTCGAACCAGCGCCGCGCGATGCTGGAGCCGATATCGGGCTTGTTCTGATGGTCGGCCGAGACCAGCTCGACGTTCTGCCCGAGAACGGGACCCGCATCCTCGATCGCCATGCGGACGGCCTCGACCGTTTCCCGGCCACCGGCGACCGCATAGACCGACGACATGTCGTTCATGACACCGATCTTGATGGGCGGTCCGTCGGCCTGCGCCGTGCCGGTGCAGATCAACGCAGCTGCGAGCAGTAACGCCAAGACCCTCATCGATTCTGTTTCCTCGCGCGCAATCGCCCGATCAACCCGCCTGGCTTCTTGTTATTTGTGATAACAAATCAAATATTACATGGCAAGTTGGTTCGCGCGAGATTTTGATCGCCCTCAACGGGCGCGCGCCGAAGGCGTACTAACGGATGCTGGGTAGTTGGTCAGAGCGGAGGCGGAGGCCGTTCAGGTAGCCGGCTGCTTTTCCCGGATCAGAGCGGCGATGATGCGATCCCCACCCTTCATGAGGTCCTCGGTGAGCGCCGCGCGGGCCGCCTTGGCGTCACCTGCGCTAAGGGCTGCGATAATCCGCTGATGGCCCCGGGCGCCTTCCGACGTCAAATTGATCGGAATATGATTGAAGACAGGCCCGATCTGGAGCCAAAGCGATTCGATCATCGAAAGCAGCAAAGGGCTCCTCGCTGCTTCGTAAATCGTGAAGTGAAATTCCTGATTGAGTGACCAGAACTGTCGCTGCTTGTTTGCGCCCAGCGATTTTATTCTTTCGTGGAGTCGTTTGAGCGTGGCGATGCCGTCTGCGCCGATGTGGTGACAGGCGAGCGCCGAAGCCTCACCCTCCAGGAGAATTCGCACCCTGAGGATTTCCAGGAACTCGTCGATCGTCATCTCGGGAACGATCACTCTGTGATTGGGCAGCATCTTGAGTGCGCGCTCCACGACCAGACGACCGATGGCATCGCGGACCGGCATAAGGCTCACGTGCAGACTTTGCGCCAAGGACCGGAGCTTCATTTCAGCGCCGGGCACGAAGCCGCCCGACATGATCATCGTCCGCAGTTCGCGATAAACCCGATCATTGAGCGTTTCTCGCTCGACGGCGCGAATCGAATTCTCGAAATTGGACTTGTCGCCTCCCTTAGACATCAGATGATTCGCCCCTCTACGACATGCCGTTCGCCTCGTTCACTCTAGCAAGAGACAGTGGCTTGGCAACTCGCACCCGTACGACCGGGCTGTTTCGCGGGAGGCGACACGGTTCGAATCCGAAAGTCCACCGATGGCGGATAGCGGCTTGCTCCAGCCGCGGACGTCTCGCGGCTTGCAGACATTCGGCCTTGCCCTGGCGACGCGCTCCCCGCCCCTCAGAGCCGTCGCTACGAACTCATGCCAGGAAGCCGATACACGCGAACGGCGGTGTCTTTGAACAATAGCGCCTTCTCGGCGGAGGAGGCCCCCGATGCCAGGCGCTTGAACGCGTTCCACAGCACATGATAACTGCAGGTCCGCTTGTCCACCGGGAAATTGCTTTCGAACATGCAGCGCTCCGGTCCGAACAGCTCGATGCAGGTTTCCACATAAGGCCGCCAGGCATTGGCCAAAGTCTCGGAAGAGACGGGCTCGGACGTCTGGTCGTAACCAAAGCCGAAGACGTGCATGCCGAGGCCGCCGAGCTTGACGTTGACGTTGGGACAGAAAGCGAGCTCTCCCATGTTCTTCTTCCATTCGGCAAACACCTCGGCGCGCTTGTCAGCGTAGACACCGATAGCGAGCGGCGCGCCGATGTGATCCAGGATCAAGGTGGCATCCGGAAAGGTGCGCGCGAGATCGGCGAATTCCGGAATCTGCGTATGATAAAGCCAGCCATCGAACGATAGGTCGTGGCGGGAAAGGCGTGCGAAGCCGGCGCGGAACCGCGGATCCATCAACACGCCCCTGGGGAAATCCATCGGCGTGGATTTGATGGTCTGGTCAGCATCCCATACCGAGCAGTAGCGCACACCCTTGAAGCGCTCGCCGGCGCGCGCAAGGTGCATCTCCAAAGTGCGGTCGACCTCGGTACCGAGATAGAGATTCGCAAATCCCACGATGCCGGCACAGACCTTGATCGGACCATAGGTGCCGCTTGCGGCGGCGGCAGCAATGCCGTTGACGAACTCAGTCTCGCCGACCGGCCGCAGTGTCGGATCGCCTTCAGCGCGATACATTGAATCGCATTGGGAGAACACAGTCGCAAGAATTCTGTGGCCCGTGTTGAGATCGGCAAGCACCTCTTCGAGCAAGTACCGCGCACCGCGATCCCAGAGATGGTGGTGAGGATCGACGATCGGCAGGTCGGGTTCTATGATTTCCTCACGCCTCTTGTCGAGCCAGGCCTGATCCGTGGCGAACAAGGTCTTTTCGACCGCATTATTGGTCACGGGCGGATCCTCCATTCTGAACCGCAGTCTCATTGCCCCAATCGGGGGACGCACTGATTGACTTGCTAATTATGATTTTTTATCACATTTTGGCAAGTGGCCGTTCCGCGGCCGCACGACACAAGAACAAGTCACAAGCCAGGGAGGACAAGCGCAGATGACAAACCATTTACGCGATCTGCAGATGGCCGGATCGCCATCGCCCGGCGCGCGCCGGACGCGGCTTGCCGCCGCCGCCCTCGTGGGCCTGCTCGGGCTGAGCTGCACCGCGGCGGCGCAGGATGCGACCTCAGGTACTGGCGGCGTCACCGGCGACCAGTTGAAGAATGTGCTGGGCGTCAAACCCGACGAGAAGCTCGGCACCGGCATGAAGTTCAAGCTCGGCATCGTGCTCGCCATGACGGGTCCCGGCTCCTATTACGGCCGCATCCAGGGTAATGGCGCAAAGCTCGCAGTCGCGCAGATCAAGGCTGCTGGAGGCCCCGATATCGAGCTCGTGTACAAAGACCATAAGTCGGCCGATGCCCAGGCTGGAGCCCGGGCAGCCAAGGAACTCGGCATCGATGGCGTACCAGCCGTGCTGAGCTCTTATGTCGGCGACATCGGAGCGATGTTTCCCGGCATCCGGCAATACAAGATGCTGACGTTGGATGGCGGCGGCGGCACCAGCGATTTCGGCCAGGGTAAGCCGTTCTTCTGGGGCATGCGCGCGATCGAGCCTGACGACGACTTCATCGGCGCGCTTAAATACTGGAAGGCGACCGATCCGAATATCAAGCGTGTTTCGCTGGTCTATTTCGACCAGGGCCCCGCCAACGAGATCGTGCTGAAGAACTTCAACACCGCACTCAAGGACACAGGTCTCGAGCTTGCCAGCACCGAACTCACCACAATCGGCGCCACCGATTATTCGGCCACCATAGCGCGTCTGAAGAGCACGAATCCGGATGCCATCTTCTTGTTCGGCACCGGTGTCGACCCTGGCTATTTCATGAAGCAGTTGGTCAATGCCGGGAGCAAAGTACCGGTAATCGGCTCGGAATACATCACGGACGCCGCCGAAGTCGCAGGATCCGCCTTCGATAATTACATGTTTGCGACCGACTGGTTCGATGCGGCGCGGCCGTCCAATCCCTGGTCGAAGCTGTTTCTCAACAGCTACGTCAAGGAGTTCAACCTGCAGCCCGAGATCAATGCCGCCAACTATTATGAAGACACGTTCGCAATCTGGGAGTTGATCCGCCGGGTGCTGGCCAAGGGTGGCAACGTCGACGGCGGCGAAGAGCTGCAGACCGCGTTGCTGGCCGATCCAAGGTTCAAGAGCGTCTATGGCGGCAGCGCCACCGAACTCGGGGTCATCGCCCTCGACACCAGCAGCCATTCGGTCAAGCAGCGGCCACTCGGAGTCTATAAGGCCAACGGCGGCAAACCGTTTCCGGTTGCGACCTTCGACCTTGGCGGCGCCAACTTCCAGCTTGTGAAATAAGGAACGCCCTCCGTCCATGTGGTTGCAGCAGGTTGCGCAGCTTGCCGTCGCCGGCGTCATCAACGGCAGCTTCTATGCGCTGCTGGGCGTTAGCTTCGGCCTCATTCTCGGCGTGACAGGCCGCTTCCACTATGCCTTCGCGTTGGTGTTCACGCTGGCGGCCTATGTCGTCTCGGTGCTGGAAAGCGTAGCGGGCTGGCCCGCCACGCTTTCAGCATTTGTCGGGCTCGCGGTCGCGGTGTTGGTGGGTGTCGCCATCGAGGAGTTCGTCTACCGGCCGCTCGCTCTGGTCTCAGGGAAGCTTTCGCTGCTCACGGTATTCATCTCCTCCCTCGGCGTCACCATTGCCGGCGTCAACCTGATCACGCTGGTGTGGTCATCGGGAAGCCGATCACTCGGCCTCGTGTCGCTGGTGCCGCTGCACGTTGGCAACGTGAGCTTCACGTCGCTCGATCTCTTCCTGGTCGCAACGGCCTGGCTGCTGATCGCTGCACTCGCCGGCGTGCTGCGCGGCACCGATCTCGGCCGCACCATCCGTGCGGTGCGCGGAAACCCGACGCTCGCACGGATCATGGGCACCGACCCTGCTCGCATTTATCTCGTGGTGTTCGCCATCGGCTCGCTGCTATGCGGCTTCGCCGGGATCCTTAACGGCGCGCGCTTCGCCGTGCTGCCCGATATGGGCGACCGGCCGGTGATGTTCGCCTTCGTCGTCGCGTTTCTTGGCGGCACACGACGCTCGCCCTTCGCCATCGGCCTGGCCGGTCTTTTCATCGGCGTCATCGAGAGTCTCAGCGGCTATTGGGTGTCGCCGCAATGGACCTCGCTCGTGGTGTTCTCGGTGCTGTTTGTCTATCTGATCCTGCACCCCGTCGACCTGCGCTCGTTGCGCCGGGCCCTGTCACCCGAGCGAAGCGAAATCCGGCGGACCTAGCCATGGACTATTGGTGGGACATCCTCAATCTGGTGCTGATCTTCAGCATCTTCACGATTTCGCTGAATTTGCTGGTTGGGTATACCGGCCAGGTCTCCGTGGCGCACGCAGCCTTCGGCGCGGTCGGCGGCTACCTTGCCGCCTATCTCTCGACCACGGCCGACTGCGGCTTCTGGACAGTGCTATTCGTAGGCGCCGTCGGCGCTGGTGCGGTTGGCGTCGTCATGAGCGTGCCCGCCCTGCGGCTCGCCCCCGAATACCTCGTGCTATTGACCATAGCGGTTTCCTCGATCGTGCTGACCATCGCCGGCGCGGTCCCGATGCTCGGCGGTGCCTACGGCATGATCGCGGACAAGGCCGCCAATCTGTGGCCGCTGCCCGGCGGCGATCTGCTGTACCCGCATCAATGGGTGCTGCCGCTGATCGGCTTCACGGCCATCACCTATCTCGTCTGTCACCGCATGGGCGAGTCGGCTTGGGGTCGTACGCTGCGTGGCATTCGCGACGATGAGGTCGCGACCCGCGCGCTCGGCTGCAACGTTTTCGCCTACAAGGTCATCGTGTTCGGCTTGACCTCGGCTTTCGCCGGCTTCGGCGGTGTTTTGCTCTATTTCTACAACCAGATCGCCTCGCCCAGCGTCTACGGCCTCAATGTCTCGCTGAAGATCTTCGCCATGACGATCTTCGGCGGGCTCGGCAATTTCATCGGCTCGATCCTCGGCGCCGCAGTCCTCCAGCTTTTGCAGCCGATGCTGGAAAAGGTGGTCCGCCTCGACCCCGGCCACGCCTTCCTGATTCAGCTCGTGATCTACGGCCTTGGGCTCGTGGTCCTGATGCGAGTGCGGCCGGAAGGCCTGCTGCCCGAAGGCGCTTCGCTTTGGCGGTGGGAGCAGCCGCCGCGTGCGCAGCCGCCATCAGTGGTCGAGACCAGCGCGCCTGCGATCTCGCCGATGACCACGCGGCCTTCCAGCGCGGTTCGGGGAGCCGACGCGATTCTCAAGGTGCGCGGCCTGTCGAAGAGCTTTGGCGGCATCCACGCGGTCCGCGGGCTCGATTTCGACCTGTCACGTGGCAAGATCGCGGCGCTGATCGGCCCCAATGGGGCGGGCAAGACAACGGTGTTCAACCTGCTCACCGGCGCACTCAAGCCCGACGCCGGCACCATCGAGCTGCACGGCGAGGATGTGCGGGGCCTCCCGCCCAACCGCATTGCCCGAAAGGGCATGGTGCGCTCCTTCCAGGACGTGCGCCTGTTCGGGCGCATGACGGCACTCGAAAATGTCATGCTCGGCATCCACGAAGCTGCGCCGGAATTCTGGCGCTGGCCGAGCGGGACCAAGGGCGGGGAAAATCTTATCGACTTGTTCCTGCGACCGGCCGAGGCAGCGCGGGTGGAGGAACGGACGCGAACGCGCGCATTCGAGCTTTTGCACCTCGTCGGACTTGCGAATTTCGCCGAGATTCCGACAGGCGTGCTTTCGTACGGCCAACAAAAGCTCGTTTCCTTCGTCCGCCTACTCGGCACCGGCGCCGACGTGCTGCTGCTCGACGAACCGGCGTCAGGCATCGACTCGCGCTGGGTCGACGGCATTCTCGACGTTGTTGCCGTCATGCGGGATGCCGGCAAGACCATATGCATCGTTGAGCACTCGTTGCATGTGGTCGAACGTCTTGCCGATACTGCGATCTTCATGGAGCTTGGTCGCATCACGGCGCAGGGCACGATCACAGAGCTGACCAGCGATCCGCGCCTGTCGGAGGTGTATTTTGGCACCGTCTGACACCCTGCCCGACCGGCCTGCCCCGGGCAGCGCTCCGCAACTGGAAGTCAACAACATCGACGCCGGCTACGGCAGGAAGCGCGTGCTCACCGATGTCAGCCTGACGCTGGGCCGCGGCGAGGCCATCGCTATTGTCGGGCACAACGGAGCCGGCAAGAGTACCCTGCTGCAGGCGGTATTCGGGCTGCAGCCGATCTGGCAGGGCGCATTGTCATTTGACGGTAACACTCTGGCCGGGCATTCGGCGCGCCGGGCGGTCGATCTCGGCATGGCAATGATCCCCTCCGAGCGCTTCGTGTTTCCCGATCTCACGGTGGTTGACAATCTCCGCGTCAGCGCCGCGGGCCTCTCCAAAGCCGCACGCAGTGCTGCACTCGCCCTCGCCCATGGCCATTTCCCGATCCTGCGCGAGCGCGCCAGCCAACTCGCCGGCGCCATGAGTGGGGGTGAGCAGCGCATGGTGTCACTCGCCATGGCGCTGATGCGAAAACCGCGGCTGTTACTGCTTGACGAGCCCTCGCTCGGGCTTTCGCCAGCGATTGTCGAACAGGTGATGGCGCGGGTGCGCGATCTGGTGAAGACGGGCGTGTCGGTGATCTTGGTGGAGCAGAACATTCCGGCCGCACTCGGCGTCGTCTCGCGGGTCTATGTGATGCGGTCGGGGCACATCATACTCCATGAGGCGGCCGAGCAATTCTCCGTTCGCGGCCGAGAGGGCTGGTGGCAGCTCTTTTGAACGATGAGTTTGGCCAGACCGCGCGGTCCGATGCCGTTCGACGCGAAGCCGCGGACGAGGTTCGGACCCATCTGGAATTGATCGAGCATACGAAGGTCGCTGTTGCCGACCTTGTTGAGAAGCCCGCTTTGCAGGTGAACCAGCCCGACGATCTCGGAGACCAGCGGAGCGTAGTATTTAGCGTCAATCTGGCTCTTGAGATAAACGACGTCTCCTCCAACGCCGGCAAAATCCTGCTTGAAATCGATTAGCAATCCGTCAGTAGGATTCTTATTGTTATCGAGCGTATTATAGGTCAGCGTGTAGCCGATAGCCGACGTCCAGGTCGCGCCAGCCGTCAATTCTTTCCGAATAGGCAGAGTCGATTCACCATCGGCGTAGCACCCATAGCCGTAATATGAGGAGTTCGTGGAATTGGTTGGATCCACGCCGCCTAACACGCTCTTGATGTAAGCCGGAGTCGGATTGAACGCCAACGACGGGTTGGACGCGTTATTGTTGCAGTTATCGTAGGCACTCGCCAGCGTGATTTGTTGTTGGTAGGTCGAGTATCGAAGCTGGAGGGAGAGATCTTCACGCAAGCCAAGACCAATCCTCGATCCGCACGGACTCCTTGCCCGAATTGTCATCCCGAAGAATGAGACGCTCAAGGACTGACGTTGGCCTTTCAAGGTGATGTCGCCTGGCACGCTGCCCTTGCAACTCGGAGAAAGCCAGCCGGGTTCGGATGATGATGGCGTGCTCGCGTCCGATTTGCGAAGAGGCTAATGGCAAACAGATACTCTGCGTACCACGGGCTTAAGTTCTACCGGCCGGCGCACAGCGCGTCCTCCGAAGGCAAAGGTCACACGTGCGAATCGTGTCGGGTGCGCCACTTCGGTACAAAAGCGACACCGTCGCTTCCCGTCAAACGACAACGTACCCCACATTGGCTGTCTCGCCGCAGGGAACATCGCAGTTCGAACCAGACTCCCACCCTGGAGCTGAGCGCTTCATTTCATAGGCTCCGTCGTCATCCAGAGCAGTGACTTCGCGTCTTTTTCGTAGGCCATCCCCTTCGGGTAGCTGATCAACTCCATCTGTAGGCCCCACGGCGCGAAGAAATACAGGATCGACTGCCCGGCCGCGGGACCCTCCTTGATCGGGATCGGCCCCTGCAACGTCCTGACGTTCTTTTCCTTGAGGTAAGCTGCTGCCTTGTCGATGTCATCGACATATAGTGCAATATGGTGGCCGCCGATATCGCTGTTCTTCGGCAGCGTCTTGGCCTGGTCGGGCGCCTGATACTGGAACAGCTCGATGTTGGAACCGTAGCCGCAGCGGACCATGCTGATCTCGTCGATGACGGCGCGCGGGTTGACGTCGACGACGTCCTGCATAAACGTTCCCTTGTCGTCCGAGAACGGACCGAACGACATCGCGTGCGAACACCCGATCACGTCGGTGAAGAAGGCGGTGGCCGCCTTGACATCCGGCACGGTGATGCCGGTGTGATCGTGGCCGCGCAGGCCGGGAATCGAATCAGCCGACGCCGGCAGCGAAGATACCCCCATCGCCAGCGCGGCGAGGGCGGCGGCCAAGAATCTGGACTTTGTCATGGCGATCATGGTTATTCCCTTCGGTTCGCTATCGCAGCTTTCAAACTTTTTGAAGTCGTGGCTCAGCCCGGAGACGCCAGTTGACGCTCGACGGCCTTCGGATCATGCGCGAGACCTTGGGCGATGCCGTGCGCCATCTCGCCGACATAGATTTCTTCCTCGCCGGCCTCGAATCCATTGAGGATTTCCGCCGCAGCATCGGCCGGTGCCATTTTCGGGATCGTCAGCCCCGCGGTCATCCTGGTGTCGACCGCGCCGGGCAGCGCGGCGGCGACACGGACTCCTTTCGGCACCAGTTCACCACGCAATCCTTGCGTCAGGCTGAGGCCTGCCGCCTTGGAGGCACAATAGGACCCCATGAACGGCAGGTTCACCCGCGCCAATATCGTCAGCATGTTGAGCACGGCGCCATGATTGGCGATCAGCGTGGGCGCAAACGCCCGTGTCACGCGCAACGGTGCGAGATAGTTGGCCTCGATCTCTTCCTTGGCTATCGCCAGGTCCGGTGCGGTCATGAAGCTGGTGTTGTGGTTGACGCCGGCATTGTTGATAAGAAGCGTGACGTCGGTGGCAAGGGCCGCGGCCTTGGCGACCTCCTCGTCGCTGGTAACATCCATCTTGATCGGCACCAGATGGGGCGATGCAGCAAGTCCTGAAATGTCCCGCGCGGCGGCGTAGATCTTGGCTGCACCGCGGGCCGTGAGCGCGGCGATAAGCGCCTGCGCGATTGCGCCGCTGGCGCCGGTGATGAGAACGACTGAACCCGTGATGGTCTCAGTCATGCGGCTGATCCTTGCTGCTGGGGAAAAACAAAAGGGCTGGAATCGTCCAACCAGCCCGGCTCGACGTCGGGTAACGGAATCGCAGACAGCAGCTGCCTTGTGTAGGCATGCCGCGGGGAGGAGAAGATCCGGGCGACCGGACCATATTCGACGACCTCGCCCTGGTGCAGGATCGCAACATCGTCGCAGAGCACGCGCACCACCGACAGATCGTGGCTGATGAACACCAGCGTCAAGCCTAGTCTCGCGCGCAGATCTCTCAAGAGCAGCAGGATATGCGCCTGCGTCGAGACATCGAGGCTGGAGACGATCTCGTCGGCGACGATGAAGTCGGGTTCCAGCGCCAAGGCGCGTGCGATCCCCGCGCGCTGGCGCTGGCCTCCCGACAATTCGTGCGGATAGCGGTCGACGAATGCGGCCGGCAGTCCGACCAGATCGAGCAGGGCCGCCGCGCGATCGCGCTGATCCCGCCGTCCCTTCAGACGTCCATATACTTTCAAGGGGCGCGTCAGCGTGACGCCCAGTCGCAATCGGGGATTCAGCGACGATTGCGGATCCTGAAAAATCATCTGTATCCGCGCGCGCAACGGGCGCATCTCGGCCTCACTGATGCCGCCGATTTCGACGCCGTCGAACTGGATGCCGCCGGAGCCAGGTTTCAATAGCCGCACCAAGAGCCGGCCGAGCGTGGTCTTGCCGGAACCGGACTCGCCGACAAGGCCGAGCACGGAGCCGCGCGGCACGGCGAGGTCGACCCCTTTGACCACGTCGCGCAACGCCGCCCGGCGGAGCAAACCGGTGCGCTCCGGATAAGCAAAACTCAGGCTGCCGGTTCGGAGCAGGATGTCGGTCATGACATTGCCGTCGCGGATTGCCGGTCGAGCCGACGCGCCTCGGCCCACAGGTTCTCGATCAAAGCCTGTGGCACCGGGCGGAGCGCTTCGGCCGGCCGGTCGGCGCGCGGCGTCGCCGCCAAAAGCGCGCGCGTATACGGATGGCGCGGCTCTGCCAGCACATCCGCGGTCTCGCCTTCCTCGAGCACGCGCCCGGCATGCAATACGGTCATGGTCCGGCAGATCTTTGCGACCACGCCGAGATCGTGCGTCACGAACAGGATGGCCGCGCCATGGCGTTGCCGCAGCCGCTCAACCAATTGCAGGACCTGGCGCTGCACGGTGACGTCAAGTGCGGTGGTCGGCTCGTCAGCGATCACGAGGCTCGGATCGCAGGCGAACGCCATCGCGATCAGCACGCGCTGCCGCATCCCGCCGGAAATTTCGTGCGGATAAAGCTGCAACACCCGTCGCGGTTCGCGGATCGCGACTTCCGCCAGCAGCTCCTCCGCGCGGCTGAGCGCGTCGCGCTTCGAAAGGGCAAGGTGATGCCGCAAGAGGGCCGCGATCTGCGCGCCGACTTGCTTCACCGGATTGAGCGAGGTCATCGGATCCTGTGGGATCAGCGCGATGCGGCGGCCGAGCAGGCCGCGCCGCTCCGGCTCCGGCATCGCGACGAGATCGCGTCCCTCGAATTGAATGGTCCCGCCAGTGATGACGGCATTCGCCGGCAAGAGACCGAGCACGGCGCGCCCGAGCATCGACTTGCCAGCGCCGGTTTCTCCGACCAAGCCCCTCACCTCGCCGGCCCCGACTTCAAGGCTGGCGCCGCGCAGCACATTCGTAGCACTGCCGCGATGGCCTATCGCGACATGGAGATCGCGGACGGTGAGAGCGGCCGTCATCGTCGCTGCACCGGGTCGAGCAGCGTGCGCAGACCGTCGCCGAGCAGATTGAAGCCGATCACGCTTAGGATGATGCAGGCAATCGGCAGCGCCATGATCCAGGGCGCCTGATAGACGATCTGGCGTCCCTCGGCGATCATGCCGCCCCAGGTCGGGGTATCGCCGGCGACCGAAATGCCGACAAAGGACAGGATCACCTCCACCAGGATCGCGATCCCCATTTCGACCGCCAGCAGCGTCACCACCAGCGGAACGAGGTTGGGGAGAATCTCGAGGCGCAGGATGCCACCGCGGCCTAGCCCAATGGCGCGCGCCGCGGCGGCATAATCGCGCTTAAGCTGCACCATGGTTTCGGCCCGGACCACGCGGGCAAAGCGGGTCCAGTCGACAACAACGATGGCAGCGATCACCGAGGTCAGCCCGGCGCCGATCACCGCCGCCAACACGATCGACAGCAATACTGGCGGAAACGCCATCCAGACATCGATCAGTCGCGAGGTGAGCTGATCGATCCAGCCTCCAAAGCTGCCGGCGACCAGGCCAAGCACGATGCCGATTGCGGCTGCCAGCGTCGCCGCGACCAGCGCGACCGCGACCGCCGTCCGCGCCGAGTAGATCAGCCGCGACAAGACGCAGCGGCCAAGACTGTCGGTGCCGAGGAAATAGGCCGGGTCGCCGCCACTGGTCCATGCCGGGGGCAATTGCGCCGACATCAGATCCTGTTCGAACGGATCGTGCGGCGCGATCAGCGGCGCCGCTAGCGCGACCAGCACGAGCACGCCAACGAGTGCCGCGCCGAGCCAGAGCCGTGGCCCGCCCCGTCTCAATGCGGCGGTCCAACGTGACGAAGGTCCGGCCGCGCTATCGAGGGCAAGGTCAACCATGACGCAACCTCGGATCGAGCAGCGCCACCAGGAGGTCGACGGCGAGATTGAGCGCGATGAACAGCACGGCGAAGGTCAGGATCAAGCCCTGGATCAGCGGGAAATCGCGATTGATCACCGCGTCGATCGCCATGTTGCCGATCCCCTCATAGGAGAAGATGCGCTCGACCAGCACGGTGCCGCCAAGCAGCAGCGTGACCTGGACGCCGCCGAGCGCAACGGTTGGGATCAGCGCATTGGGAAACACCTCGCGCAGCAGGATCTCGGGACGTGAAAAGCCGCGGGCACGCGCGATCTGTGCATAGTCCTGATCCTCCGCATCCGCCAACGAGGCTTTCAAAATTCGCGCCACCAATGCCGAAAATGGCAGCGCCAGCGCCACCGCCGGCAGGATCATATGATGGACAAGCGCATTGGCGATGTCGAAACGCCCCGTCAGCAGACTTTCGAGCAGGTAGAAATTGCTGTGCAAGCTGACGTCGATCTCAGGGTCGATGCGGCCCGAAATCGGCAGCAGCGGGATCAGCACGCCGAACAACAACAGGAGGATCAGCGCCCAGAGAAAATCCGGAATGGCCAGGAAGACGCCGACGCCGCCATCGACCAATAATTCCGCCCGCCGGCCGCGAAGGCGGATGCCGATCAGCGCGGTGATCGTTCCGAGCACGACCGCGATCAGCGTCGCGAGCAGCGCCAATTCGAGCGTCGCGGGCAATCGCGCCCGCACCAGCTCGAACACGCTTTGGTGCACGCTGATCGAACGTCCGAAATCGCCGCGCAGCGCCTGGCCGAACCAGGTGATGAACTGCCGCAGGATAGGCTGGTCAAGCCCATAGAACGCCCGCAGGTGCTCGATGTCGGCAGGCGTGGCACCCGGTGGAATCATCATCGCGATCGGATCGCCCGGCACCACGCGCAATAGCACAAAGACGATCACCGCGACGCCAACAAGCGTGGGCGGGATGAGGACGAGTCGCCTGATGATCTCGCCCCAGCGCATCGTCGTATCGCCCTATCTGTCGCCTTAAGCCTGCGTGATCAGTTGCGGAAGGATCATGCCGTTGGACTGCGCCACGACTTTCACGCCTTTTTTGTGGATGATCGGCTGCACATACTGGAACAGCGGGATCACCTCGCCCTCTTCTGCGATATATTTGTCGACGGCCTTGTAGCCCGCGATCCGCTTGGCTTCGTCCTTTTCACCCCATAGGGGTCCGATCCGTTCGACGAGGTCCTTGCCCTTCCAGGCGCAGTGCGGCGACGGGCCGAACATCGCAAAGCCGGTGGAGGTGGAGGGATCGCCGATCGCATTGCCCCAATTGTAGAACGCAGCCGGTGCCAGCGCGTGGCGTGCGCGCAATTCGAAATGCTGCGCGATCTCATAGATCTCGATATTTGCCTCGATCCCGACCTTGCGCCACATCCCGACGATCGCCTGGATCATCTCGTAGTCCTTCGGCTTGAAGCCGCGCGTGGTCTGGACGGTGAATTTTACTGGTTTTTCCGGCGAAAAGCCGCTCTTGGCAAGCAGGCTTTTTGCGAGTTCTGGATCGTAGGACACCTTGATCGAAGGGTCGAAGGCGGCATAGCCCGGCGCTTCCAAGGTCGCGATCGGAACGCCGTAACCCTTCAAGAGCCGCTCGACGATCGCCTTCTTGTCGATCGCGTGATTGGCGGCGAGACGGACATTGCGGTCGAGCATCGGGTCGATGTCGGTGATGAAGATCATCGCGATGTCGGACACCGGTTTGGTCTGTCCGACCAAGCCGGGCTTTGTCTTCAGGCGGTCGAATTCCTCGTAGGGAATCTCGAAGGTGATGTCCGAACCGCCGGACTCCATCTCGGCGACGCGGCTGGTGGAATCGGTGACGAATTTGAACACCACGGTGTCGAACGCGGGTTTTGCTCCCCAATAGGTGGGATGCGCCTTGAGCCTGAGAAACGCGTTGCGCTCAAAGGCGTCGACCCTGTACGGACCGGAGCCGATCGGCGCCTTCTCGAAACCTTCCCCGCCGACCTTCTCGTAATAGGCCTTGGGCAGGACATAGGCGGTCAGGAATGCCATCCATTTGAACAAGGTCGGCTCGAATTCCAGCACGTCGCCGGTGATGGTATTGCCGTCGATTTTGTAATTGCCGACCTTGGACCAGACGAACTGGATCGGATTGCCGCTCTTGGTATCGGCGGCGCGCTGCAGCGACCACACCACGTCTTCGGGCGTCACCGGCGAACCGTCGTGCCAGGTCGCCCCCTTGCGCAGCTCCAGCGTGATTTTTGTGCGGTCGGCGTTCCAGCCCCATTTCGTCACCAGGCCGGGCTTGAAGGACAGATCGGGCGCCTGACCGATATAGGGATCGAAAACCGCCTGATAGATCGACTGCAGAGTCGGATTGACCGCTGACAACCCGACGGTCGGATCGAACGACGGCAGATTGACATTGTAGGCGATGGTCAGCGTTCCCGCCGGCGCGGCTTGCGCGCCGCCTCCGAGCATGCCGGAGGAGAGCGGCAAGGTGGCAGCACCCGCCAGCTGAAGCACGTGACGGCGAGAAAGCACTGACGAGACCATGACCATTACTCCATATGCGAGAACGGCGCCCGGGAGCGGGCGCCGTCGATTGAATGCGAACTATTCGGCGGCCTGCGGCGCACTCTCCGCCCAGCGCGCCATCAGCGTGTTCGACGGTAGCGTCTCGTCGACGAGTTTCTTTGCCGTCGCCACGCCGGCGACGGGGAGCAGGGCCGGATCAAGCAGCCCGATCTGCACCAGCACAGAAGCCTGATCCCAGTAGATGTGTTCGTTGTAGAGCTTGTCGCCGCGGAAGCGGACGATCGCGACCAGCGGGATTTCCACATATTTGCCGGTCGGCGGCAGGCCGGGCAGCATCCAGTCGATCTCGATGTCGTGGGTAAAGCAAAACAGCATCTCGTCGACGACGCGATCGGCGCCGATGGTGCGCGAGATCGGTATCAGTTTTGTATCCTTGGGCGTCTTCGGAATGAAATGGTTGGCGTAAAAGCGCAAGAGGTCGCGATAGCCGACGCCGCCGGTCATGGTCGGGATGTGATTGACATAGGGCTCCGCCACCATCGTTCCCATTGTCGCTTCGGCCGAGCGCACGCCGAATTCCAATTCGGTATGGCGGTCCCATAGCGTCGAGAGATCGTAATGCGGGCCCAGCACCTTGCGGAACAGCGCGATCGAGCGCGAATGCGCCATCAAGGTTGCGGGCTTGTTAAAGCTCGTCCGCTCCGGCGCCGCGAAGGCATGGTCGCAGCCGGGATAGAGATACATTTCGGCATCGGGGCGGTTGGCGAAGGCGGCCTTGACCTGCTCGCGCGCTTCGGCAGGCGCAAACTTGTCGAGCTCGGCAAAGTGAAACACCATCGGACCCTTGATCTTCGTGGCCTCGCCGATATCGGCCTCGATGCCGACACCGTAATAGCTGACGGCACAATCGACATCGGTGCGCGCCGCCGCAAGATAGGCGAGCTTGCCGCCAAGGCAGAAGCCGAGCGTGCCGACCTTTCCGGTGCATTCGCGCCGCATGCGCAGCACCTTTAACGCATCGGCGGCGTCCTTGATCGATTGATTGGCATCGAAGCGCTGATAGTAGCCAAACGCCTTGTTGAAGTCGGCCTCGGAATAGCCGAGCTCAATGCCAGGCTCCAATCGCCAGAACAGGTCGGGCGCGAGCACGACGTAGCCTTCCTCGGCATAATAATCTGCGACCTCGCGCATTGACGAATTGACGCCGAAAATCTCCTGCAGCAGCAGGATACCGGGACCCGATCCCGATGCCGGAACGGTCAGATATCCCTTGAAGGTGCCGCCATCGGCAGCGGCGATATCAATCCATTGTCCTGCCATCGGCACTGCTCCCATGCCAAACGCGCACGCTATCTGTGCGCTGCCACTTCATCGTGTTTTCTTAATTGAATTTTTAATGTAAGATTTGCGATTGTAAATAGCATAGATTGAGCAGGCTTGCCTAGGCCGTGAGCGCACGACGTCAGGAGACCGTTTTGAGAAGGACCCAAAAGACCGCGGCGAAGAGAGCCGCCGACATTGCGAAGCCAAAAAAACAACCTGCCGTCACCGAACGGCCGGGGTCCTGGCATCTCGCGCGCACTGAGACCGAGCGGCGGCTGACGGATTTCGAATTCGGGCTGGAGCGGCTGGCGCAAGCTTACTATCGATGGAAAGCGGCGTGTCTTGCCGCCGTCTGCGACGTGCCGCTGACCGGCGACGACGTCGCCGTGCTCAATGTCGTGCGGATGGGCGATGAGCCAAAGCGGCTTTCCGAGATCGGGCAATTGCTCAACCGCGTCGACGTGCCCAATCTTCAATACGCCACACGCAAGCTTGTCCGCGCAGGCCTGATCGAGACCGAGGGCAGTTCATCGCGCAAGGAAACGCGCTACCGGGCCACCATCACCGGACGCTCGGTCACCGAAGCCTACGCCGCCTTGCGCGCCGCGACGCTGCCGCCGATGCTGGACACCCTGGACGGCTGGGCGGCGAAATCCGAGATCACGAGCATCCATCTGGATTTGGTCTCGAGCCTCTACGCTCAAGCGGCGCAGGTCGCGATCACCCGGCGCCATCAGCCCTGAAAGCGCATCAGCGGGCTGCGGCCATCGGCGCTGTCAAGCCGGGCAAGCCCGCACAATGTGGTAGTCGCGGCAAAATAGATCAAGTTGTCCGCACAGTCCGACCTCTGCAGCGCCACCACGCGCAAAACGGGATGTCATGCGTGCCACATTGGCGACGTCGACGATACGGCAATCAAAGGCGGCCGCGCAGTCGGCGAGAACAGGCGCACCGGTTTCCAGCGTTGACCACGTCGCTGCAGCAAATCGCTCTCGGCTGGAATCCCGCCGCCGAACAGCCGCGACAGCCGCTCGTGTCGGGCCGATAGCACGTTCACGCACACCAGCAAGGTCGGCGGATTGTTGGTTCACGCTGCAGACGGCGGACGCCGTGAAGCCGGCGCGGCCGGCGCGACCATCCGTGGTGACGATATTGACCGCGGCGCCAAGACGCGCCATCGCCGCATCCAACCGGATCATGATGGGGCATTGCAGGAGCGCTTGGTTGCCGGGAGGCGCAACCACCGATACCGACATTCGCTGATGGTGGCCATCTGAACTGTGATCGGCCCCCATTCGATCGTCTTTGAGAGGGTGGAGCATTTTTTGCTGATTTGAATTGGGTGGATTGGACTCTCAGCGTTTCCCGTATCTGCCGCCCGCGGTGTGTGGGTCGTGGAGCGGCAAGCCCGCCCGGACATGCGCTCCCCGTGCAACTAAGCGCCCGACAAGTATCCCCCCGATTGTCGGCGTCCAGTGCTCTTTCATTACGATGCCCGCGACCCCTGTCGGTACGGGCACACCGGTCGACAACCGTACGGCTTCGTCCGATTCTAGCTCGACATTGGATACCTGTCCGCCGGCTTGAACTTCACCTGTTAGGTGCAAGACCTACGGCGGAACTCTTGGCCTCACCGAAATATGCGCCGCGAACCTCTGGACTTTCCAATAGCTGCCTGGATGTTCCGGATGCCACTACACGACCTTTGGAAATCACATAGCCATTGTGCGCTATCGCAAGCGATTGGCGGACATTTTGCTCGACCAGAAAGACAGCTATTCCACGGGAATGAACCTGCTCCGCCAGTACGGACGTGACGGCGGGCCATGAACAGCGGGCCGTCGATCCATGCGCTGAGGCCAAAGGAATGCGAGCAATGAGCATTCAAAATCGGGTTTGCATTCGCCTTCTTGAGGCATCCGATGCTTCCGCCATCTTGGAAATCATCAGCGGGTGTCGCCGGGAATATGGTCTGGAAGGGCGCGTCCACTCTATCCTCGAGCCGGCGGACTATGTAACGTTCGACTTATATAGGCAGCCCTGGTCGAGCTACGTTGTTGCCGCTGTCGAGGGTGACATCGTGGGTGGTGGGGGAATTGCCCCCCTTGCGGACGATCAGCAATTCTCTTGCGAGCTGCAGCGGATGTATCTGCGCCCGGCGCATCGGGGTCTTGGCATCGGTCAGTTGCTGCTAGCCGCCTGCATTCAAGCAGCGCAGCGGTTTCGCTATGAGCACTGCTACGCCGAGACCATCTCTGAAATGACGACTGCGCTCGGATTCTACCAGCGTCATGGATTTCGCTTGCTCACCGCGCCACGGGGCCGCACCGGACACAGTCATAACGATCGCTGGATGATGCTCGATATCAGTGCATCATTAGCAACGGAAGCGATGTGAGCGGAGTTCGCGGATCCAAGCAGATGGCAATCCTCACCTTCGACGGTTTCAACGCAATCGACTCGCTCGTGGCGATAGGAATTCTCGGGCGGGTGCGTGATTGCGGATGCGCATCGCTATTGCCTCTCCGTCGCCACGCGTCACGCCGATGAACGGCGTCGTGCTCGAAGCTAAGTTGAAATCGAGGCTACCGATGCTCACATTCAGAGAAAAAATGCATGCCCTATTCAAAGGATTCTTCACAGCGATTGCCTTGTTTGCATCCCAGAGCCTAGTGGCGGGAAGTGCTTCACCGAACACGCTGTCCTACTACGACCCAAGCCTCGTGAAGACGACCAGTGCCTACGGCCGGCTTTTCTCGCAGTACATCCCACGATCAAGCACCGAACCGGCCGGGCAAGGTGACTTCGTGGAAAAGATTCAAGCTCCGGATGGGAGCGAAATTCGAGTGCTGGTGAAGGCGCCGGCCCCAGCCCAGCCTGGAAAGATCCTGAAGGTACCGCTCATTACGTCAGGCCAAACAGCCAATGATTACTTCGACGTTGCCATTAAAGAGGCGATCTCCGGTGGCTATGCCGCCGTGACTTTTCCGACTGGCGTTTATAACTTTGTTACGCCGCCACCTGACAGTAAGGGCCATTGGGTGATCAAGGGAGCCAAGGATCTGACCATCGACGGACAAGGCTCGACGCTCAATTTTGCCTCCCCCGTTGTTGCGGGCGTCACGATCGGCAGCTCACAGCGAGTCATCTTCAAGGGATTCAATATTGATTGGCCCAACGAGCTGATGGCCTCGGTGGGGACCATCGCCTCGATCGACAGGCAGCGCCATACCATGAGGGTCAAGATCGAGCCCCAGTACCCCGTTAACGCGAGCACGCGGGTCGTCGCCCTCTCCCCCTGGGACGCAAAGAGCGACCCGAAAAATCCGCATTTTGCGCTCAAGAACTACTACAAAGAGCAATACACGAACAATAAGGGGACGGTCTTTCTAGGCAACAACACATTTGAAGTTCCCTATTGGAACAACTACATCGAAGTCGGGGACGTCGTCCTGGTTCGGCATTGGGGTTGGGATCCCTGGAAGAACGCCATACAAACCGGCAGCAGCTATGACCTCGATTTCGAGAATGTGAACATCTATGCGAGCCCTTTTTTGGGCTTCATCCTGGCCGGCGGTGGCGGGTACCGGCTCTCACACTGCAGCGTCACCCGGTTGAATGCCGGGAGATTGATTTCGAGCGCGGCCGACGCCGTTCACATCTCGGACAACACCGGCGACATCATCATTGAAGACAGTACGTTTGCCTACCAGGGGGACGACGGAATCAACATCCATGGCGCGGTCGGCATAGTCGAGCGGCTTGCCGACAATTCTCTTCGTTGGATGGCAACGGGCGAAGGCGCCTACGCGCCCTACGCATGGACGGCAGGCACCGATACGATTGGCTTTTTCGACGGCCAGTTCGGCTTTTTGGGCACCACAAACCTCAAATCGCTGTCCCATCCGAAGGTGGGCTTGAGCATCAATTTGAAAGACAGCGCCCCTGCCGGAGCCATTCAGATTGCAGACCTGTCGCGGGTGAGCGCGCGCTTCGTGATTAGAAATAACAAATTCCTGTACAACCGCCCGCGCGGACTGCTGCTGCAATCGTCGCTGGGGCTCGTGGAGAATAATTACTTCACCGGCCAAACAGGGCATGGCATCGTCGTCGGTGCAGCGCCCGGTGGCGAGGGCCCGGGAGTCCAGAACGTCGTGTTTCGCGGCAATCAGTTTTCGAATGTGGGCAGCTTCCCCACGACAGCTTCTCCGCCCAATCTGGATGTGCGCTATGGCGCGCTCATCGTGGCTGTGCAAGGCAATGCCGACAACGTGGAATCGCTGATCCCGGTTCACGAGAACCTGATTTTCGACGCAAACAAATTCAGCGACCTTAAGGGCCCGGGTTTGTTCATCTCCAGGGCCAATGACATCGTCGTAGTCAACAATCAATTCAAAGATACGAATCTCGCGCGCGCTCAGGACTCTAATATCGGTACTGCCCACCTCAATGGCTCGATCGTCGTCACGCACGCCCACAATGTATACTTCTCAAAAAACTCAATGGAGCACGCAAAACCTGTGTCAGTAGACGCCAAATCAACCGATGGGATTAGGCCCTGACCACGGTCGCAGAACCGTCGACAGCTTCAGGAGAGGCTTGATGACCAGTCAATCGGTTGAGGATTTTTTCGCTGGCTACGTCGCCGCGTTCTCGCACGGCGAAGGTGGAAGCGATCACGCAGCCTGCCGCTTCAAGACAATCAACTGCGGGCCGTTCGAAGATTTAGCAAAACATGGCTTTCGGTCTTCGATGACATCAACCATCCACAGATTGCGCCTAACGTGTCCTCAGCTTCGCCGGAAGCGGCCGAAACGCCCCTCGCCTTACCCTGAATATCACGGTTCAATACGAATAGGAACGATCGTTCCTGGAACGATCATTCCTGTTCAGGCTCCCATCTCGCCGTGGATCTCAAGGAGATCATGGCGATGAACCTGCGTCGAAAACGCCACGATCAGCACATGACGCAAGAGGAGCTGGCCGAGCGCGCCGGGTTGAGCGCGCGCTATGTTGGCGCGATCGAGCGCGGCGACGTGTCGGCAAGCGTCACCGTGCTCGGGCAGATTGCGGAAGCGCTGGGGGTCGAACCGGGTGATCTGCTGCGGCGATCCGGGCGACAAAGGCTGAGCCCTTGCGTTAAGCGCTGATCAACGCCCGGATATCCTTCAGCAGCACAAACAGGTGCATGGGATCGCTGGGCGAAGCGATGAAATCGAAGCGTTCGTAAAAGG
>WNFD01000336.1_pt1 | contig 45962 bp, 35 predicted proteins | sample 5400491 | NCBI WGS metagenome assembly WNFD01 (sample SAMN13153343, study PRJNA577476) | soil metagenome | isolation source: 120 cm saprolite under Douglas fir tree site 2 hole 2 replicate 2 | place: USA:California | collected 2015-04-18
TCGACGGCCCCGGCCGGGCGGTCCTGGCCGGAGCGCCCTGGCGCGCGGCGGCGCTGGCCGGCGCGGTCGTGATCGTGCTGGCCGGCCTGGCCACCGTCTGGCGCGGCCCGCGCTGGCCGGTCATGTCCGCGCGGTTCGAGCGGGCCGCGCCCGCGCGCCGGCCCGGCACCGATTCCGCGACCATGTGGGAGTCGCTGAGCCGCGACGTCGACCCGACGGTCGATGACGGAACCCGCACCTAGCCGGTGGGCTTTGGGGGAAAAAACAGAGCCCGTCTCGGTCCTGCTGGCCGAACACGAGCCCGAGGTCGCCGAGATGTCGGCCCGCTACCTGCGCCGGGACGGGCTCCTGGTCCGGCTGGTGACCACGCCGGAGGACGCGCTGGCCGGGCTGACCGGCGGGCCTGACGCCGCGGCCGTGCTCGACCTGACCATGCCGGGCCTGGACCCGAGGCGCATCCGCCGCGCGCTGCGGACCCCGGTCATCTTCCTGATGGCGGGCGCCCAGGGCCCCCGGCCGCGCGGCCTGGCCCGCCGCGGCGGGACGACGGGCCCGCGGCGGTGGCTGGCCCGGCCCTTCGGCCCGCGCCAGCTGGTGGCCGTAGTCCGGGACGTGCTGGCCGCTGCCGCACCGTCCCCGGCTGAGAGCGTCAAATCTGCCGAACGGGCGGCCGGGGGGCTCAGGCTCGACGGCCGGAGCCTGTGGGGGCCGGGCGCGCGGGCAGACGGCCCGCCGGTCCGGCTGACGGCGACCGAAGGCGCGATCCTGGCGACCCTGCTCGACCAGCCGGGACGCGTCCTGTCCCGCCGCCAGCTCCTCGCCGCCGCGGGGCGTCCGGCGGCCGGCGACCGGGCCGCGGACGTGTACATCTCCCAGCTCCGGGCCAAGATCCATGCGGTTCAGGGGGAGCTCGGTGTGATCAGGACGGTCCGTGGCGCCGGCTACGCCATCGGGGGGTCAGTCACACGGGACTAGGGCGGCCGGGCTACGATCGGTGGCGCAACAGTTCCGATGTGAGGGGACGAGCGAACCGCGTGAGTGTGCTCGACGAGATACTAGACGGCGTGCGTGCCGATCTCGCCGAACGGCAGCGGCGCGTCTCTCTTGACCAGCTGAAGGAGATGGCGCGGCGGGCGCCGTCACCGCGGGACGCGATGGCCGCGCTGCGGGCGGAAGGCGTCAGCGTCATCGCCGAGGTCAAGCGGGCCAGTCCGTCCCGGGGGAAGATGGCGGACATCGCCGACCCGGCCGCGCTGGCCGCGGAGTACGAAGCCGGCGGCGCGAAGATGATCAGCGTGCTGACCGAGCCGCGGCGCTTCGGCGGCAGCCTGGACGACCTGGACGCGGTGCGCCGGGCCGTGCAGGTCCCGGTGCTGCGCAAGGACTTTGTGGTCAGCTCTTACCAGCTCTGGGAGGCGCGCGCCCATGGCGCGGACGTGGTGCTGCTGATCGTGGCCGCGCTCGAGCAGAGCGCGCTGGTCTCGCTGATCGAGCGGGCCATCTCGATCGGCCTGCTGCCGCTGGTGGAAGTGCACGCCGACCCCGAACTCGACCTGGCGCTCGACGCGGGCGCCACCGTCATCGGCGTCAACGCGCGCAACCTGGCCACGCTCAAGGTGGACCGCGGGATCTTCGGCCGGATGGCGGGCCGGATCCCGGACGGCATCGTCAAGGTCGCCGAGTCCGGCGTCCGCGGCCCGCGCGACCTGCTCGCCTACGCCGCGTCCGGCGCGGACGCCGTGCTGGTCGGCGAGAGCCTGGTCACCGAGAAGGACCCGCGCTGCGCCGTCGCCGATCTAGTGACCGCGGGCTCGCATCCCGCGCTGCGAGGTGAACGCGGTTGACCGGCACGGTTACCAGCCGCGCCCAGCAGGCCCAGCAGACCCAGCCCGCCCAGCAGGCCCGGCCCTCCGGGCCCGCCGAGCCCGACATCGCCCCGGTGCCCGACGTCTCCGGCCACTTCGTGGTCGGCGCGGTCGGGGTCGCCGAGGAGGGCGGGGCCTGCGAAGCCCCAGGCGTCGCCTACGGCGGGCGGTTCGCCCCGGAAGCGCTGATGGCGGCGCTGGACGAGCTGACCGCCGCCTACGAGCAGGCGCGCCGGGACCCGGCCTTCCGGGCCGAGCTTGACGGGCTGCTGCGCGGCTACGCGGGCCGGCCGACGCTGCTCACCGAGGCCAGGCGGTTCGGCCAGCAGGCCGGTGGCTGCGCGGTGCTGCTCAAGCGCGAGGATCTCACCCATACCGGGTCACACAAGATCAACAACGTGCTGGGCCAGGTGCTGCTGGCCAGGCGGATGGGCAAGACGCGGGTGATCGCGGAGACCGGGGCCGGCCAGCACGGCGTGGCCACCGCGACCGCGTGCGCGCTGCTCGGCCTGGACTGCGCCGTCTACATGGGCGAGGAAGACACCCGCAGGCAGGCGCTGAACGTGTCCCGTATGCGCATGCTCGGTGCCGAGGTGATCCCGGTCACCACGGGTACCCGCACGCTGAAGGACGCCATGAACGAGGCCTTCCGCGACTGGGTGACCACCGTCGGGTATACGCACTACTGCATCGGCTCGGTCGGCGGGCCGCACCCGTTCCCGATGATGGTCAGGGACTTCCAGCGGGTGATCGGCCTGGAGGCCCGCGAGCAAGTGCTCGAGACCACCGGTCGGCTGCCGGACGCGGTGATCGCCTGCGTCGGCGGCGGCTCCAACGCCATCGGCATTTTTCATGCGTTCATCCCGGACGCGCAGGTACGCCTGATCGGCTGCGAGGCGGGCGGCGACGGCCTGGACACAGGTCGCCACGCGGCCACGCTCACCGGCGGGTCCCAGGGCATACTTCACGGCATGCGGACCTTCGTGCTGCAAGACGACGAGGGTCAGACGCTCGGCACCCACTCCATCTCGGCCGGCCTGGACTACCCGGGCGTGGGCCCCGAGCACGTCTGGCTGATGGAAACCGGCCGGGCCGAGTACCGCGCCATAACCGACGCCGAGGCGATGAACGCGTTCTCCGCGCTCTGCACTACTGAGGGCATCATCCCGGCCATCGAGTCCGCGCACGCGCTGGCCGGCGCGCTCGAGGTCGGCCGCGAACTCGGCCCTGGCGGCCTGATCGTGGTCAACCTGTCCGGCCGCGGCGACAAGGACGTCGACACCGCCTCGAAGTGGTTCGGGGTGTGATGGGATGAGCAGCGCTGTTACCGTGGCCTTCGGCAAGGCGGCCGCCGGCAACCGCGCCGCCCTGGTCGGCTACCTGCCCGCCGGGTTCCCCACCGTCAGCGGCGCCATCGAGGCCGCTAAAGCCATGGCGCAAGCCGGCGCCGACATCATCGAGGTCGGCCTGCCCTACTCCGACCCGCTGATGGACGGCCCGGTGATCGCCGAGGCGGTGCACCGGGCGCTGACCGGCGGGACCCGGGTCGCCGACGTGCTGCGCACCGTCGAGGCCGTCGCGGGCGCGGGAGTCCCCGCCCTGGTCATGACCTACTGGAACCCGGTCGACCGGTACGGCGTGCGCGCCTTCGCCCGCGACCTGGCCGCGGCGGGCGGCTCGGGGCTGATCACCCCGGACCTTACCGTCGAGGAGGCGGGTCCGTGGCTGGAGGCCTCCGACGAGTACGACCTGGACCGGGTGTTCCTGGTCGCGCCGAGTTCGGTCGACGAGCGGGTAGGCATGATCACCAGAGCGTGCCGCGGCTTTGTCTACGCCGCCTCGCTGATGGGCATCACCGGTACCAGGGACGCGGTCAGCGGCGACGCGGCCGGCCTGGTCAAGCGGATCCGCGAGCACACCGACCTGCCGGTGGCCGTCGGCCTCGGCGTGAGCAACGGCGCCCAGGCGGCCCAGGTGGCGGCGTTCGCGGACGGCGTGATCGTGGGCTCGGCCTTCGTCCGCCGCCTCCTCGACGCCCCCGGGGACGAGCAGGGCATCACCGCGGTCAAGGACCTGACGGCCGAGCTTTCCGCGGGAGTCCACAGAACGGTGCCTTCTTAGCTGTCCTCCGGACAGACGGAGTAGTCTCCCGAAGATGCCGCTCGCCTCCATCCCGAGCCCCGGCCACGCGGCCTGGCGTCTTGGACCGCTGCCGGTCCGGGCCTACGCGCTGTGCGTCATCGCCGGGATCATCGTCGCGGTCGCGGTGGCCAGCCGCAGGTACCGGCGCACCGGCGGTCCGGGGGGCCGGGCCGGGGTCATCCTCGACGTGGCCGCCTGGGCCATCCCGTTCGGCCTGGCCGGCGCGCTGGCGCACGCCATCCTCATCGACAGCAAGCACGACTTCACCCACGAGTACCGGCTGTGGCACGCCGCCACGGCCGGGGTCGGCGCCATCGGCGTGCCCGGCGCGGTGGCGCTGGGCGCGGCCGGCGCGTGGATCGCCTGCCGTCGGGCCGGCGTGCGGCTGGGACCGGTCGCGGGCGCGGCCGCGCCCGCCATCGCGTTCGGGCTGGCCGTGGGCGGCCTGGGCAACTGGTGGACGCAGCAGTTCTACGGCCGCCCCTCGACGTGGTGGTGGGCGGTGCGGATCTCGCCCGAGCACCGCGTGCCCGGGTACGAGAATTACGCCACCTTCCAGCCCGTCTTCTTGTACCAGTCGCTGTGCGAGGTCGTGCTGGGCGTCACGGTGATCTGGGCGGCCAGAAGGTTCGCGCTCGGCGGCGAGCGCACGTTCATGCTGTGCGCGGCCGGGTACGCCGCCATCGGCTTCTGGGTGGAGTCGCTGCGCATCGGCCCATTGCCGCACGCCCTCGGCATACGCTACGGTGCGCTGAGCGACATCGCCGTTTTCGTCCTCGCCGTCGTGGGCATGTACCTGACTAGACCCGGGCGCAAACCTCCGGCTCGCGTGTACCCCAAGCGAGCCCTGGTAGAGGATTCTTCCGGTGATGTAATGTCTGTGTAACAGGGCCAGTGTCGTCCCGGGCCACTGAAGTGGCGTTTTCGAGAGACGACGGGAGAGCGCATGCCGGCTGCTGGCCTTTACGACCCCCAGTTCGAGCACGACGCGTGCGGCGTCGGTTTCGTCGCGGACCTGTCCGGACGCGGCGGTCACGATGTGGTGGCCAGGGCACTGCGGGTGCTGTGCAACCTTGAACACCGGGGCGCCCAGGGCGGTGACCCGGGGACCGGGGACGGGGCGGGAATCCTCACCCAGATTCCCGACGAGTTCTTCCGCGCCTCGTGCGGCTTCGAGCTGCCCGAAGCCGGCGCCTATGCGGCGGGCATGGCCTTTTTCTCCGCCGAACGGCACCTGGTGACACCCGCCCTGGCCCGGCTCGCCGCGGCCGAGGGCCTGACCATCCTCGGCTGGCGCGAGGTCCCGTTTGACATTACCGCCTGCGGCGACGGCGCGCGGGCGGTGCTGCCCGACGTGCTCCAGATGTTCGTCGCGGGCGCGGAAGGCCAGCGCGGCCCAGATCTCGAGCGGATGGCGTTCTGCCTGCGCAAGCGGGCCGAGCACGAGGCCGGCGTGTACTTCGCCAGCCTGTCGGCCCGGACCATCGTGTACAAGGGGATGCTGTCGGCGCCGCAGCTCGGGCCCTTCTACCCGGACCTGTCCGACCCCAGGTACGGCTCGGCGCTCGCGCTAGTGCACTCCAGGTTCTCCACCAACACGTTCCCGTCCTGGCCGCTGGCCCACCCGTACCGGTACGTGGCGCACAACGGCGAGATCAACACGGTCCGGGGCAACCGCAACTGGATGCGGGCCCGGGAGGCGATGCTGGCCAGCGACCTCATCCCGGACTCCAGGGACGGCCAGGGGATCGAGCGGCTCTTCCCCGTGCTCAACGCCGACGGCAGCGACTCGGCCAGCTTCGACGAGTGCCTCGAGCTGCTGCACATGGGCGGCCGGTCGCTGCCGCACGCGGTGCTGATGATGATCCCGGAGCCGTGGGAGAACCACGAGGAGATGAGCCCGGAACGACGCGCGTTCTACCAGTTCCACGCGGCGCTGATGGAGCCGTGGGACGGCCCGGCGCTGATCGCGTTCACCGACGGCTCGGTGATCGGCGCCGTGCTCGACCGCAATGGCTTGCGGCCCGGCCGGTACTGGGTGACCAGCGACGGCCTGGTCGTGCTGGCCAGCGAGGTCGGCGTGCTCGACATCGACCCCGCCATGGTGATCAGGAAGGGCCGCCTGCAGCCGGGCCGCGTCTTCCTGGCCGACACCGTGGCCGGCCGCATCGTCGAGGACGAAGAGGTCAAGGCCGAGCTCGCCGCCCAGCATCCGTACCAGGACTGGCTGCACGCCGGCCTCCTCCACCTCGACGACCTGCCCGACACACCTGGTCTGTCTGCCGTTTCGGGTGTTATAGCACCCGAAACGGCAGACAAAGCGGCGGGCGGGTACGACCTGGTGACGCTGCAGCGGATGCATGGGTACACCGAGGAGGAACTGCGGGTCATCCTGGCCCCGATGGCGCGGACCGGAGCCGAGCCGATCGGGTCGATGGGCACCGACACGCCGGTGGCGGTGCTGTCCGAACGGCCACGGCTGGTGTTCGACTATTTCACCCAGCTGTTCGCTCAGGTGACCAACCCGCCGCTCGACGCGATCAGGGAAGAACTCGTCACCTCGCTCGGCACGAGCACCGGTCCTGAGCAGAACCTGCTCGAGCCGGTCCCGGCGTCCTGCCGGCAGATCGTGCTGCCCTACCCGGTTATCAGCGACAACGACCTGGACAAGATCGTGCACATCAACGACGGGGGGAACCTGCCCGGGTTCGCCTCGCATCTGGTGGACGGCCGCTACGACCCACGCGGCGGCGGCGACGGCCTGCGCGCCCGGCTCGCCACGATCTGCACCGAGGTCTCGGCCGCGATCGAGGCCGGCGCCCGCCTCATCATCCTCTCCGACCGCGCCCGGGGTTCGGGGGGCTCGTCCTCCCCCCCAAGGGGGGTCTGGGGGGATGGGTCCCCCCAGTCTCGGGGGGGTCTGGGGGGGTCGTCCCCCCGGGAAAATACAGCCCTAATCCCTATCCCGTCGCTGCTGCTGACCGGCGCGGTGCACCACCACCTGATCAAGCAGAAGTCGCGCACCCAGGCCGGCCTGATCGTGGAGGCCGGGGACGTGCGCGAATGCCACCACGTGGCGCTGCTCGTCGGGTACGGCGCCGCCGCGGTCAACCCCTACCTCGCCATCGAGTCGGCCCGGGACCTGGCCCGCCGCGGCATGGCCGGGGATCCGAAGCTGACCGAGAAAAAGGCCGAGGCCAACCTGCTCAAGGCCCTCGGCAAGGGCCTGCTGAAGATCATGTCCAAGATGGGCGTGTCCACCGTCGCCTCTTACACCGGCGCGCAGATCTTCGAGGCCATCGGGCTGGGCCCCGAAGTAATCGAGACCTGCTTCGCCGGCACGACCTCGCGCCTGTCCGGTGTGAGCTTTGACGAGCTCGCCGAGGAAATCCGGCTGCGGGCCGGCCACGCCACCCACCCGAGCGCCGGGATGGCCTACCGGCGACTGGACACCGGCGGTGAGTACCAGTGGCGGCGCGACGGCGAGCCGCACCTGTTCAGCCCGGAGGCGGTCTTCAAGCTGCAGCACGCGACCCGCAGCCGCCGGTACGAGATCTTCAAGGAGTACACCACGCTGGTCGATGACCAGTCGCGGCGGCTGATGACGCTGCGCGGGCTGCTCCGCATCCGCGGCGTCGACGAGGGGATGGACGCAGGTAAGCGGGACGAAGCACCGCAGCCCGTTCGGATTAATGACGTGGAATCGGTGGTCAGCATCGTGCGGCGGTTCGCGACCGGGGCCATGTCTTACGGGTCGATCTCGGCCGAAGCCCACCAGACCCTCGCGATCGCGATGAACCGGCTGGGCGGCCGGTCGAACACGGGAGAGGGCGGCGAGGACCCGGATCGGTTCATCCCTGACGCCAACGGCGACCTGCGCCGCTCGGCGGTCAAGCAGGTCGCCAGCGGGCGGTTCGGCGTCACCAGCGAGTATCTGGTCAACGCCGACGACCTGCAGATCAAGATGGCGCAGGGCGCCAAGCCGGGAGAGGGCGGCCAGCTGCCCGGGCACAAGGTGTACCCGTGGATCGCCAAGACGCGGTACTCCACCCCCGGCGTGGGCCTGATCTCGCCGCCGCCGCACCACGACATCTACTCGATCGAGGACCTGGCCCAGCTGATCCACGACCTGAAGAACGCCAACCCGGCGGCCCGGGTGCACGTCAAGCTGGTCTCCGAGGTCGGCGTGGGCACGGTGGCGGCCGGCGTGTCCAAGGCGCACGCCGACGTGGTGCTGATCAGCGGGCACGACGGCGGCACCGGCGCCGCGCCGCTGACCTCGCTCAAGCACGCGGGCGCGCCGTGGGAGCTCGGCCTGGCCGAAACCCAGCAGACGCTGCTGCGCAACAAGCTCCGGGACCGGATCGTGGTGCAGGCAGACGGCCAGCTGAAGACCGGCCGGGACGTGATCATCGCCGCGCTGCTCGGCGCGGAGGAGTTCGGCTTCGCCAGCGCGCCGCTGGTCGTCTCGGGCTGCATCATGATGCGGGTCTGCCACCTGGACACCTGCCCGGTCGGCGTGGCCACCCAGAACCCGCAGCTGCGGGCCCGGTTCAACGGTAGACCTGAGTTCGTGGTGAACTTCTTCGAGTTCGTCGCCGAAGAGGTCAGGGAGTATCTGGCCCGGCTCGGGTTCCGCAGCCTGGAGGAGATCATCGGCCGGGTGGACCTGCTCGACGCCGCGCTGGCGGTGGAGCACTGGAAGGCCTCCGGCCTCGACCTGTCCCGCGTGCTCTACGTACCCCCGCTGCCCGACGGCGCCGCCCTGACCTGTAAGCAGAGCCAGGACCACGGCCTGGACAAGGCGCTGGACAACACGCTCATCCAGCTCGCCGAGGGCGCGCTCGCCGACGGCCGCCCGGTCCGGCTCGACCTGCCGATCAGGAACGTCAACCGGACCGTGGGCACCATGCTCGGCTACGAGGTGACCAGGCGCTGGGGCGGCGAAGGGCTGCCCGAGGACACGATCGACATCTCGTTCCGCGGGTCGGCCGGCCAGTCGTTTGGTGCCTTCCTGCCGCGCGGCATCACGCTGCGGCTCGACGGCGACGCCAACGACTACCTGGGCAAGGGCCTGTCCGGCGGGCGCCTGATCATAAGGCCCCCGCAGGAAGCCATGTTCGCCGCCGAGGAACAGGTCATCGCGGGCAACGTGATCGGCTACGGTGCCACCGGCGGCGAGATCTTCCTCCGCGGCATCGTGGGCGAGCGGTTCTGCGTGCGGAACTCCGGCGCGCTCGCGATCGCCGAGGGCACTGGCGACCACGGCTGCGAGTACATGACCGGCGGCCGGGTCGTCATCCTCGGCCCGGTCGGCCGGAACTTCGCGGCCGGCATGTCCGGCGGCATCGCCTACGTGCTCGACCTGCTTCAGATCCGGGTGAACATTGAGATGGTCGACCTGGATCAGGTGGATCCGGAGGAGGACGGCAAGTTCCTGCGCGAGATAGTGGAACGCCATCACGCCGAAACGGGTTCGGGCGTCGCGGCCCGGCTGCTCGCGGACTGGGACCCAGGCCGGTTCACCAAGGTCATGCCGAAGGACTACAAGCGGGTGCTGTCCGCCGCCTCACAGGCCGAGCGCGAGGGCCGCGACGTCAACGAGGCCGTCATGGCCGCGGCGCACGGGTGAGGGGTGGTCATGGCTGACCCGAAGGGTTTCCTGTCCACGCCCCGCGAGATCCCGGTCCGGCGCCCGGTCGACGTGCGGCTGCGGGACTGGCGTGAGGTGTACGAGCCGTTCCCGGCCGGCCGGCTGGAACGGCAGGCGGGCCGGTGCATGGACTGCGGCATCCCGTTCTGCCACCACGGCTGCCCGCTGGGGAACCTCATCCCCGAGTGGAACGACCTGGTCTGGCGGCACGACTGGCAGGACGCCGCCGACCGGCTGCACGCCACCAACAACTTTCCCGAGTTCACCGGGCGGCTTTGCCCAGCGCCGTGCGAAGCCGCCTGCGTGCTCGGGATCAACGCGGACCCCGTCACGATCAAGCAGGTCGAGGTGGAGATCATCGACCGGGCGTTCGCGTCCGGCTGGGTGGTGCCGCTGCCCCCTTCGTCGCTGTCGGGCCGCCGGGTCGCCGTGATCGGCTCGGGCCCGGCCGGGCTCGCCGCGGCTCAGCAGCTCACCCGGGCCGGGCACGCGGTGACCGTGTTCGAGCGCGACGACGCGCCCGGCGGGTTGCTGCGGTACGGCATCCCCGAGTTCAAGATGGAAAAGCGGCACCTGGACCGGCGGCTGGATCAGATGCGGGCCGAGGGCACCGAGTTCCGCTGCGGCGTCGAGGCCGGCACCGACATCACCGCCGATGAGCTGCGGGCGTCCTACGATGCGGTCGTGCTGTGCGGCGGCGCCCGGGTGCCGCGTGACCTGCCGCTGCCCGGCCGGTCCCTGGACGGCATCCACCAGGCCATGGAGTACCTGCCGCTGTCCAACCGCGCCGTCGCCGCCAACCCCGCCGAGCCGGCTGACCCGGCCATCAGCGCCCGCGGGCGGCACGTGGTCATCATCGGCGGCGGCGACACCGGCGCGGACTGCCTCGGCACCACGCACCGGCAGGGCGCGGCGTCGGTGACCCAGCTCGAGATCCTGCCCCGCCCGCCCGCGACCAGGCCCGGCCACCAGCCCTGGCCCACCTACCCGATGGTCTACCGGGTCTCCAGCGCGCACGAGGAAGGCGGCGAGCGCAGCTACGCGGTGACCACGCTGGAGTTCCTCGGCGACGACGGTGACTCCGGGGGCCGGGTGCGGGCGCTGCTGCTGGCCGACGCGGCCGGGTTCGACCCGGTGCCGGGCACCGAGCGCGAACTGCCCTGTGATCTGGTGCTGCTCGCGATGGGCTTCATCGGCGCCGAACGGCCTGGGTTGCTCGCCGGCCTCGGTGTCGAGTTCGACCAGCGGGGCAACGTCGCCCGCGACAGCTCGTACGCGACCTCGGTGCCCGGCGTGTTCGCGGCCGGAGACATGGGCCGCGGCCAGTCATTGATCGTCTGGGCCATCGCCGAGGGGCGCAGCGCCGCCGCGGCTGTCGACCGGTACCTGTCCGGCGACGGGGAATCGGCCGCCCTGCCGGCCGCGATCGCATCCACCGCCCGGCCGCTGACCTGATTCTCAGACACTTTGCAAACCTCAAGCCGCGCGCCCGGGGGTCACATAACCTGAGGTCAAAGGGGACCTAAGGAATCTACGGGTCTCAGGGGCGGGAGGCGGCCATGGCCGTATGTCCGGATGGCCATGACTCGGCTGGCGATGACTTCTGCGACGTCTGCGGCAGGCAAATCGGGAGCATTCCGGCCCCTGGCCCGGTCCGCCCGGTAGGAAAGCACCACGTGGCCCGGTCGGCCCCGGTCCCGCTCCCGGCCCCGGTCCCGCCGGAGCAATCTCTCTCGACCGCACCGGCAAGACCCTCCGAATCGCCCTCCGCACTGGACGAGTCCCAGGTGGCCGACATACTGGCCTCGCTTTTCTTGCCCGAGCCTGCGGACCTGCCCGAACCGCCCGCCCCGTTCCCGGACCTGCCCGAACCTGCCCCGGTCACCTGGACTGTACGTGTTGCCTCAGATCGCGCCTACTACAACAGGATGAAGGCGGTAAGGGGCCGCCGCGGACTATCCATCGCTTTTCCGGCCCAACACACCGAACGGCGGTTTCCGCTGACCGGGAACCAGATGCACATCGGCCGGCGAAGTGCGGTACGTGATCTTGAACCGGAGATCGATCTGGCCGGCCCGCCCGCTGACCCGGGCATCAGCCGGCTGCACGCGGTCCTGATCGCCGGGCCGGACGGCGGCTGGGCGGTGCGCGACCCAGGCTCGGCCAACGGCACGTTCCTCAATGGCCGCGAGATCGCCACAGGGGACCTGGTCCCCCTGCGTGACGGTGACCGGATCAACCTCGGCGCATGGACCGTGATCACCGTGCACCGTGATTAGCGGCAGCGAGTACCCGGCCTGGCCGCCCTCTGGTATGAACTAACTAAACCAGACGGCACCGGACTTCCGGTGCGACCAGAGCGGTTTTGGCGGTCGGCCCATGACATCAAGCGTCGGCGTTTCGCCCGGCCAGCGAATCCGCGCGCCGGCGGTGCGCCGCGCCTGGTGGCTGTCCCGCCTGGACACGGCGACCACGCCCGCCCGGCTCCGGCTGCTGCTCGTCGTGCTGATCCTGCTCAGCCTGGCTTGGGGCGTGCTCGCCGCGCTGACCGCTAATCAGCACGCGTCGGCGGCCGCCGACGTGGTCGCGGTCAGCGAGCCGCTGAGCCTCGACGCGGAGCAGATCTACCAGAGCCTGTCGGACGCCGATGCCACCGCGGCGAACGCGTTCCTGGCCGGCGGGCTCGAGCCCGCCGCGGCCCGGCAGCGCTACCACGCCGACATCACCCAGGCGGCCATCCGGATCGAGGCAGCCAGCGCGCTGGTCGGTTCGTCCGCCGCCCGGACCCAGCTGCCCGGCCATCTGGCGAGGCAGGCGTCGGCGGCCGGCTCGGCCGTGGGTGACGACCTGGCCACCTTGTCCGCGCAGCTGCCGGTCTACGCGGACGAGGTGGGGACGGCCCGGGCCGACAACCGGCTCGGCCTGCCGCTCGGCGCGGCCTACCTCCGGGAGGCCTCCACGTTGCTGCGCGGGACCCTGCTGCCTTCGGCCAGCGACATCTACACCAGGGAAAGCGGGCTGCTGACCTCGGCCAGCGCGCAGGCGACCGGGCTGCCGCTGGTCGTGGTCGCGGTCGTGATCGCCCTGGGCATCGGCTACGTGCTCTACCGCTCCTCGCGGTGGCTGGCTCGGCACACCCACCGGGTGGTCAACTACGGATTGCTGCTGGCGGCCCTGGCCGGTGCCGTCTCGCTGGTGTGGCTGGGGGGTGCGTTCGCCGTGGGCCGGGCCGACCTGCTGTACGCCCAGCAGCAGGGCTCCGCGCCGGCCGAGGCGTTCGCCCGGGCAGACGTGGCGGCGTTGCAGGCGCACGCGGATGAGAGCCTCACCCTGATCGACAACAGCGGCGACGACTCCTACCAGCATGACTTCCTTGCCCAGCAGAAGCTCCTCGGGCCGGGACCGGGCACGCTGCTCGCCGAGGTGGGTGGGGGGTCCGTCGTCGCCGAGGCCGAGGCCTGGTACCGCGCACACGCGGCGCTGCGCGCGCTGGACGACGGCGGGCACCACGCTGAGGCGGTGCGGTCGGCCCTGACGGGCGACGCCGCCACCGCATTCGCGCGGCTGTCCGCGACCCTCAGCGAGGGGATCGACGCACACCAGGCCGTCTTCGCCTCCCATGCCCGCGGCGGCCGCGACGCGTTCACCGGCCTGGCCGTCGGCATGATCGTGGCGTCGCTGGTGATGGTGGCAGGCTGCACCTGGGGTCTGAACCGCCGGCTCGCGGAGTACCGGTGAGCACGCGGCCCCGGCTGGCCGGGGGCCCCTGGCCACGCGCACTGCTGCTGGTGCTCGCGACCTGCGCGCTCGTGCTGGGCGCCGCGGCCGCCGCCGCCGCGCCAGGCCACCCGTCCGCGTTCCGCGCCGCCCGCACGCCGGGCACGGCCGGCGCCGCGAACGCGGCCGCGTGCAACCCGAAGGCGAGCAGCCTGCGTCCGTCCAGCCCGCCGCAGGTGACATCCGGCTCGTTCATGGCGAAGGTCCGCGCCCGCGGCTTCCTCATCGCCGGGGTGGACCAGAGCACCTATCACTTCGGCTTTCTCAACCCGCTCAGCGGGCAGATCGAGGGTTTCGACATCGACATGATCCGGGCGGTGGCTCAGGCCATCTTCGGCAACCCGGACAAGGTCGAGTACAAGGCGATCTCCGATGCCCAGCGGATACCCGACGTGCTGTCCGGCGCCGTGGACATCGTGGCGCACACGATGACGATCACCTGCGCACGGCTGCAGCAGGTCGACTTCTCCAGCGTCTACTTCGACGCGGCCCAGCGGGTCCTGGTGCTGAAGAACTCGCCGGCGCAGGGCCTTCGCGCGAGGGGCCTGGCCGGCCTCAGCGGCCAGAAGGTCTGCGCGACCACCGGGTCCGACTCGCTCGCTGTCATCGCCGCGGCCAACGCCACCCCGGTCGCCGTGCCGTACTGGACCGACTGCCTGGTGCTGCTGCAGCAGGGCGATGTGGCCGCGATCTCTACCGACGACTCCATCCTGGACGGGCTCGCCGCGCAGGACCCGTGGACCAAGCTGGTCGGGCCGCGGCTTACCGATGAGCCCTATGGCCTGGCGATCGCGAAGCAGCACCCGGAATTCGTCCGCTTCGTGAACGCGGTCCTGGAGCAACTGCGCACGAACGGCCAGTGGGCCGCCAGTTACGCGCACTGGATCGGCACCCCGGTTCCCGCCCCGCCGGCCGCGCAGTACGGGGGTTGAACGATGGCGCCGACACCTACCTGCACCAGCTGCGGCGGAACGATCGAGGACGGATACTGCACGGTCTGCGGGCTGGCCGCCGTGTCGGCACCGGCCGCCGTGCCGGCACCGGCCGCCGTGCCGGCGACGGCGCCAATACCGGCCACTGGGTCCGCTTCCTCCGGCCCGGGCTCGGCGGTCAGCCGCCGGGCCTCGGGCGGCCGCGCGTCCCGGCGGACCAGCGGCCGGTCGGCGCGTGGCCGGCTCGGGGCGGGGCTGCTCGAGATCCCGCCGGTGCCGTACCGCGACCCGTCCAGCGCCGTGCTCACCGACCCGCAAGTGCCGGAGAACAGGCGCTTCTGCGCCGGTTGCGACCAGCCCGTCGGGCGGGGCCGCGATGGCCGGGCGGGCCTGACCGAGGGGTTCTGCCGGAACTGCGGCACCGAGTTCTCGTTCAGCCCGAAGCTGGAGCCAGGCGACCTGGTGGCCGGGCAGTACGAAGTGCTCGGCTGCCTGGCCTTCGGCGGGCTCGGCTGGATCTACCTGGCGCGCGACCGCAACGTCAGCGACCGCTGGGTGGTGCTGAAGGGGCTGCTGAACACCGGGGACGCGGACGCCATGGCGGCCGCGGTCGCCGAGCGGCAGTTCCTGGCTCAGGTGGAGCACCCGAACATCGTCCGCATCTACAACTTCGTCCAGCACGCGGACCGCCGGACCGGCGAGGCGGCCGGGTACATCGTGATGGAGTACGTCGGCGGCAAGTCGCTGAAGGAGATCCTGCAGGATGCCCGGGCCTCCGGAGGGTCCGTGCCGGTGGAGCACGCGATCGCGTACGCGATCGAGGTGGTGCCCGCGCTCGGCTACCTGCACGACCGGGGGCTGGTGTACTGCGACTTCAAGCCGGACAACGTCATCCAGACCGAGGAGCAGCTCAAGCTCATCGACATGGGCGGGGTGCGGCGGATCGACAGCGACGAGCCGATCTACGGGACCGTCGGCTACCAGGCGCCCGAGATCGGGATGGAAGGGCCGTCGATATCGTCGGATCTGTTCACGGTCGGGCGCGCGCTGGCCGTCCTCACGTTCGAGTTCCAGGGTTACCAGGGCTCGTACAAGTTCACGTTCCCGGATGCGGTGCCGCTGCTGGCGCAGCAGGAGTCGTTCGCCCGGCTGCTGCGCCGGGCCACGCACCGGGACCCGGACCGGCGCTTTGGCTCGGCGGGGGAGATGGCCGAGCAGCTCACCGGCGTGCTGCGCGAGGTACTCGCCGTCGCGGACGGCACGCCGAGACCCGCGTTCTCGACCGTGTTCAGCCCCGAGCTCAAGGCGATCGGGACCGGGGACGATACCGCGGGCGTCGCATTGGCCGCGCCGGGGGCTGCGGAAATCATCGGGGGGATGCCGGTGCCGCAGGTGGACCGGGCCGATCCGGCGGCCGGTTACCTGGCCACATTCGCCGGGCTTGATCCCGGCCAGCGAGCCGCCGCGCTGTCGAGCGCAATCTCGGGCGACCCGACCGTGCCGGCTGAGGTGGCCGGGTCGGCCGAGACCCGCCTGGCGCTGGCGCGCGCCCTGCTCGACGCTGGCGACTATGACGGTGCCGGGATCACGCTCGCCGACCTGGCCGCCGAGGACCCGTCCGACTGGCGCATCGCCTGGACCGACGGCCTGCGTCGGCTCGCGGCCGGCGAGGCGGCCGCGGCCGGTGGCGCGTTCAGCGCGGTCTACGATGAGCTGCCCGGCGAGCTCGCGCCTAAGCTCGCGCTGGCCTTCGCGGCGGAGGCCGCCGGTGACGCCGCGTCGGCCAGCCGTTATTTCCGGCTCGTCTGGACGGTGGACCGGTCCTGCATCAGCGCCGCGTTTGGCCTGGCCCGAACCTGCCTGGCGGCGGGCGACCGGCCCGGGGCGATCGCGGCGCTCGCAGCGGTACCGGAGACGTCGAGCCATCACGCGGCGGCACAGATCGCCGCGGTCCGGATCCTGGTGTCGCCCGGGGCGACCGGCGATGACTTGCGGCAGGCCGATGGCCGTCTGGGCCGGCTGGCCCTGGACGAGGCGCGCCGCCAGCGGCTCACCGTGGAGATCCTGCGCGCGGCCCTCGGCTGGGCCAGTTCCGGGCAGGCACCTGGTTCCGGGCAGGCACCCGGTTCCGGGCGGCACGCCTCAGGTGACGGTCTCATCCTCGGCTGCGAGCCGAACGAGCGTGCGCTGCGCCTCGGCCTGGAACGCGGCTACCGCGCGCTGGCCCGGCTGACATCGGACCGCGGCCGCCGGATCGAGCTGGTCGACATGGCCAATGCCATCCGACCGAGGACCTGGTCGTGACGGCGAACATGCCGGTGCTGACCAGGGACCAGGCCGCCGCCGCGGTCAACGCGGCGGTCAGCGAGCGCGACGCGATCCAGGCCAACCTGCTCGAGCTCGACGCCAGCTTCGGCAAGCAGCTGCTGGCCGGGGCCGAGCTCACCGGCGAAACGAAACGGCGCTGGGACGCGACGGCGGTCACGCTGGCCACCTTGTGGCAGGTCTACTCGGCGTATTCGGCCGTGGTCGACCAGGCCGCCGAGGCGGTCACCAGGCACCTCGGCCCGCGGGAGCTCGCGGCGCTCACCGCGCTGCTCGCCGGGCGCTCGGTTCAGCTGGCCTCCGGGCCTGCCCCGCTGGCCGGCCGCGATCTCGCCGACACCGGCCGCGAGGAGCTGACCCTGGCCACGGCGGTGGCCCGGATGCGCGGCGCCTTCGCCGCCGTGACCGAGGTGGTTTCCGCCGCGGAGCAGGTGTGGACCGAGGTGGCGGGCCGGCTGGACACGGCCGCCGCCGAGCTGGCCCGGGTGACGCCGCTGGCCGCCTCGCTCGGGGACGAGGCGCTGACCGGCAACCTGGCCGCCGCCCAGGGCACGCTGGCCCGCCTGCGCGACACGCTGAACTCCGACCCGCTGGCGTTGTGGCTGGGTCATTCGGGGCAGGGTCGTTCAGGGCAGGGTGGCGCCGCGGTTGATACCTCAGAGGCCGACCGGCTCCAGGGGCGGGTCGCCGCCGCCGCGGCCGGGGTCGACGAGCTCGTCCGGCTGGGGGACGACGCCCGCCGGCGCATCGCCGAGGTGGCGGCGGCCGCCGCGACGGCCCGGTCGACGCGCGAGGACGCTGTCACCGCCTGGCGGCAGGCCGCCGCGAAGATCGCCGCCGGGGCGCTGCCGCCCGAGCCCGCCGACGTCGCCGACCTGTCCGCCCGGCTGGCCGATCTGGACACGCTGCTGGCCGGCGGCCGGTGGACCCGCCTCGGGTCTGAGCTGGATCTCCTCGACCGCGAGCTGGCCGCCGCGACGGCTAGATTCAAGGAGGCCGAACGGGCTGTGGTGGCACTCATGGCTAAACGTGACGAGCTGCGCGGACTGCTCGGCGCCTACAAGGCCAAGGCCGCCCGGCTCGGCGCGGCCGAAGACCCCGGCCTGGCCGAACGTTACGACCGGGCTCGTGACCTGCTCTGGACGGCGCCCTGCGACCTGGACGCGGCGGCCGCCGCGGTGGCCGGCTACCAGCAGGCCGTCCTAGAGGTGCCGCCGCGGTGACCTGCACTCAGCCGAACTTGCCGACATGGCCAAGCAATCCGGCGCCGGACGCTGACATGACGGCCTTTCCCCTGGATGATGGCCTGGTGCACGATAGCAACACGGGACTTACCTGCCCCACCTGCGGCGAGCCTTCCGGCGCCGTGGACAGCTTCTGCGAGTCATGCGGGACCGAGCTCGTCCCGCCGCTCAGCAGCACCGGAACCCCCGGGTACACGGCGCAGTGCCCGGTGTGCTCGCTGGACGAGTCGGCCCCGCCCGGCGCGATCAGCGCCGAGGGCTACTGCGAGTCGTGCGGCCGCAAGGTGCCGTCCGGCCGCGACCACGTCGAGCTCAACCTCGAGCTGCTGGCCGGGGTGACCGACCGCGGCCTGCGGCATCCGCGCAACGAGGACGCGATGGCCCTGGCGACCACGGAAACCCCGGCCGGGCCGGTGGCGATCGCCGTGGTCTGCGACGGGGTGTCGTCCTCGCCTCGCCCGGACGAGGCGTCGCTGACCGGGGCGCAGGCGGCGGTGCGGATGCTGCTCACCTCGATCAGGCGCGGCGACGACCCGGATGAGGCGTCCGTGGCGGCGGTGCGCCAGGCCCACGAGGCCATGGCCATCTTGGGCTCGCCGTCCCGCGCGCCGTCGGCCACCTACATCTCGGTGATCATCGGCGCGGACGCGGTCACGGTCTGCTGGCTCGGTGACAGCCGCGCCTACTGGCTGGCCACTGAATCCGACGCCGAGCGCCTGACCATGGACGACTCGCTCGCCGAGGAGATGGTCGCCCAGGGCGAGCTGACCGAGGCCGAGGCCATGGCCTCCCCGCAGGCCCACGTGATCACCCGCTGGCTCGGCGCCGACGTGGACACGGCGCAGCCGCACGTCACGCGGTTCGAGCCGCCGGGACGCGGTGTCGTGCTGGTCTGTTCCGACGGGCTGTGGAACTACCGGCCCGAGGCGGCAGGCCTGGCCGAGCTCGCGCTCCCGGCCGCGTTCCATGACCCGTCGGCCGCCGCCGACGCGCTGCTGAAGTTCGCCCTGGACGCCGGCGGCATGGACAACATCACGATCGTGCTGGTCCCGTTCCCGCTGGTGCGGCCGGCGCCGTTAGCGAGGAGAATCCCGCGATGACCGAGTCCGGCTTCACCGTCGACGTCGACCAGAACCAGTTCCTGCCCGAAGGCGGCCGCGACGTGAGCGCCGTCGTCACCGTGACGTCCGGCGCGGATGCCGTCGCGGCCCCCGCCGGGGGCGCGGGCGGCAGTGCGGAGATCATCATCATCGACTGCTCCGGGTCGATGGACTACCCGCAGACCAAGATGACCCAGGCGCGGGCCGCCACCGCCGCCGCGATCGACGTGGTCCGCGACGGCGTGGGGTTCGCGGTCGTCGCGGGCACCAGCACCGCGTGGCCAGTCTTCCCGCCGGACGGGAGCATGGCGGTCGCGAACGCGGCGTCGCGGGCCGCCGCCAGGCAGGCGGTGACAGGGCTGCGGGCGAACGGGGGCACCGCGATCGGGCAGTGGCTGGGGCTGGCCCGGCAGATCTTCGCGGGCTACCCGGCACAGCTGCGACACGCCATCTTGCTCACCGACGGCAAGAACCAGCATGAGACCCCCGCCCAGCTCGCGGCGGCGCTCAGCCAGTGTGAGGGCGTGTTCAGCTGCGACTGCCGCGGCGTGGGCACCGACTGGGAGGTCAGCGAGCTGCGCACGGTTTCGACCGCGCTGCTCGGCACGGTGGACATCGTGCCCGACCCGGCCGGGCTGGCCGCCGACTTCGCGGCCATGATGGAGAAGGCGATGGGCAAGCAGGTCGCGGACGTGGCACTGAGAGTGTGGACGCCGCAGCACGCCACGGTCCGGTTCGTCAAACAGGTGGCGCCCGCGGTCGAGGACCTGACCGGCAGGCGAACGCCGTCGGGCCCCCAGGCGGGCGACTACCCGACCGGGGCGTGGGGACCGGGGGAGAGCCGCGACTATCACATCGGCGTGGAGGTCAACCCGGCGGGCGTCGGCCAGGAGATGCTGGCCGCGCGGATCAGCCTGGTCGCGAGCTCGCCGTCCGGCACCGAGGTCCTCGCGCAGGGGCTCGTCCGCGCGATCTGGACCGATGACGAGGCGCTATCCACCAAGATCAACCAGCGGGTGGCGCACTACACGGGCCAGGCCGAACTCGCCGCCGCCATCCAGGAGGGCCTGGAGGCCCGCAAGCAAGGCGATGAGGAGACCGCGACGGCTAAGCTCGGCCGGGCCGTCGCGCTGGCGCACCAGTCAGGCAACGAGGACACCGCCAAGCTGCTGGCCAAGGTGGTAGACGTGGTCGATGTGGAATCCGGCACGGTCCGGCTGAAGAAGAAGGTCGAGGACGCCGACGAGATGGCCCTCGACACCCGGTCGACCAAGACGGTCCGGGTGAAGAAATAGCGAGCGGGGAGGAGGCGGCGATGGCGGTCTGTCCCAGCGGGCATGACTCGGCGAGCGATGACTTCTGCGACGTATGCGGCATGCGCATCGGCGGCAGCCCCGCCACCGGCCCGTCTCCCGCGGCCACCGGCCCATCTGCCGGGGCCACGGGCCCGTCTGCCGGGGCCACGGGCCCGTCTGCCGCGGCCACGGGCCCGTCTCGTGGGGCCACCGGCGCGTCCCCCTGGCCCGGCCCCGCGGCCGCTCCCGCCGAACCTTGCCCCCGCTGCGGCACCCCTAGGACCGGCCAGTTCTGCGAAGCCTGCGGCTTCAACTTCAGCGCCCCCAGCTTCACCCCCGCCATCCCCACTGGTCCTGCCCCCTCAATCCCTCCCTCCTCAATCCCTCCCTCCCCTTCGGTCCCTCCCACCTCCTGGGCCCCTCCAGCCCCCTCAGTCCCTCCGATCCCTTCAGTCGCGTCCACCCCGCCCGTGTCCCCGGCCCCGGGCCCGACCACGCCATCGATGTCCTCGTTCCCTTACCCGCAGGCCACCTGGACCGTGGTGGTGGCGGCGGACCGCGCCTACTACGAGCGGGTCCAGGCGCTCACCGGGCCGGAAGGCGCCGCCGTGGCGTTCCCCTCCTACTGCGCCGAACGGCGTTTCCAGCTCGTCGGGAACCAGATGCGGATCGGGCGACGCAGCGTGTCGCGCGGCCTGGCGCCGGAGATCGACCTGACCGGGCCGCCCGCCGACCCGGGCATCAGCCGGCTGCACGCGGTCCTGATCGCGACGCCGGACGGCAACTGGGCCGTGCTCGACCCGGGTTCGGCCAACGGCACGCTCGTGAACGGCTCCGAGATAGGGATCGGGGACCAGGTGCCCCTGCATGACGGCGACCGCATCAACCTCGGCGCCTGGACCGCGATCACCGTGCACCGGGGTTAGGAAAATCTCCACCAGGAGTAGGGCATCGGCATATAACGACGGGCGATCCCAGGCACTAACGTATGCACATGATCACCAACCCGTCGTCGCGAGACCATGCCGAGGTCGACCTTGGTCCCGCTGCCGGCGTCAGCGACAAGGGCCTGCGGCATCACCGCAACGAGGACGCGATGGCCCTGGCCGCCGAGCAGGCGCCGGACGGTCCGGCGGTGGTCGCCGTGGTCTGCGATGGCGTCTCTTCCTCGGCCCGCCCCGACGAGGCGTCGCAGGCGGCCGCGCAGGCCGCGCTGCCGGTATTGGTGGCCGCGGTGCACGCGGGTGAGGATCTGGCCGCGGCCTCGCTGGCCTCCGTGGCCGCGGCGCGCCGGTCAGTGGCGGCCCTGCAGGGACCCACAGGAGATACGTCGGCCACCACCTTCGTGTCCGCCGTGGCCAGTGGCTATGAGGTGACCTTGTGCTGGCTGGGCGACAGCCGCGCCTACTGGCTGGCCGAGCCGGCGTCCGAGTCCCGGCTGCTCACCCGGGATGACTCGGTGGCCGGGGGAATGGTCGCGGCCGGCCTGGCCAACGAGGCTGCGGCGATGGCCTCGCCGCACGCGCACGTGCTGACCCGCTGGCTAGGCGGGGAGGCCGCGGATCTGGCCGACGACCCCGATCGCGCCGCGCACGTCGAACAGTACACGCCGCCCGGGTCGGGAGCCCTGCTCATGTGCTCCGACGGCCTGTGGAACTACCTGCCCGAGGCCGCCGACCTCGCCGCGCTCGCGCTGCCCAAGGCCCTGACCGACCCGCTGGGCGCTGCCACCGACATGGTGAAGTTCGCGGTCGACGCCGGCGGCGCCGACAACATCACCGCCGTCCTGATCCCCTACCTCGGGCCCGAGACACCCTGACACCCTCAGTACTTGGGGCCTACGAACTCGCCGAGCCGCGCCACCGCCTCGCGCCGGGCCACGGATATGGCGTTGCGCCGGGAGAAGCGCCAGTCGACCCCGAGCTGATCCAGAGTCTCACCGCACAGCCGGAGAATATCTCTGGATTCGTTAGTAAACAGATATCGCGCATACTCATACCAGTGGTCGCCGTCCGTGAGCTGTGCTCGTACCCGGTTAATCCCGCGATAACCGTCCGAGTGGAATAGCCCACGGGCAAAGCGGCCAGGATTCGCCATCACGATGGTTTGCTGCCATGGTTGCAGCTCGATCTTGCGCATGTGTTTCCTGCCCGGCCCATGCTGCGGGAAGAGACACGGCCAGTGCCGGGAGCGGCTCATCACTTCGGAGACTAATCCCGCGTCCCATGAGAGCCATCGCATGACGACGTACGTCAGAGCTGTACATAATTACAGTATGACAGGCGACACTGACAATCCTGAGCTGGCAAATCTGCATTCTGCGGTGCCCCGGGTGGGATTCGAACCCACACTTTACGGTTTTTGAGGCCGCACGCTCTACCGTTGGCGTACCGGGGCGCAGCTCGCCGAAGGGGAGCAGCATGATGACAATCTACCTGGTGACGGTAGGCTCGTCAGCGTGAGCCAGAACCCGTTGCGTGTCGTCATCGCCGAGGACGAGGCCCTGATCCGCCTCGACCTCAAGGAGATGCTGGAAGAAGAAGGCTATTCGGTCGTCGCCGAGGCGGGCGACGGCGAGTCGGCCGTCGAGCACGTCACGACGCTGCGACCGGATCTGGCCATCCTCGACATCAAGATGCCGGTCCTCGACGGGATCTCCGCGGCCGAGCGGATCGCCGCCGAGCGGATCGCGCCCGTCGTCATCCTGACCGCGTTCTCGCAGCGCGAGCTGGTGGAGCGGGCCCGCGACGCCGGCGCGATGGCGTACCTGGTCAAGCCGTTCACCAAGGCCGACCTGGTGCCGGCCATCGAGATGGCGGTCAGCCGGTTCGCCGAGATCCGCGCGCTTGACACCGAGATCGGCACGCTGCGCGAGCGGCTCGAAGTCCGCAAGCTGCTCGACCGGGCCAAGGGCCTGCTCCAGTCCGAACACGGGCTGAGCGAGCCCGAAGCCTTCCGCTGGATCCAGAAGACCTCGATGGACCGCCGCCTGACGATGCGCAAGGTGGCCGAGGCCGTGATCGAGGGCAGCATGCGCGTTCCCGCGGAAACGCCGCAGCCGCAGCCCTGAGCGCGCTGGGCTGGCCCTGAAGGTGCGCTGGCCCCTGAAAGCGAGAACCCGGGGGGCCGTTGGTGCCGTGTCCGCCTTCCCCGGCCGACACGTTATCTACTTGGACCCCCCGGGCCCGCCGTCACCACGTTAGCGACCCGCTGCCTCGTGGTGCAAAAGCGAACCGTCTGCCGGGCCGGGCGAGGTCAGCTGCCGATCACTCCCTGTTCACGTACGGGATCGATGCCGTTGGCCTTGCGTCCGGGTACTTGGTCCCTGATCAGGCAGGTAAGCCGCGATGTGCACACCCGGTGCCCGGCCATGTCGGTAATCACGATCTCATACGTGGCCAGCGTCCGGCCGCCGTGCGCCCTCCGCGGTCGTCACCGCGACGATCCTGTCCAGCATCTCCTGCTCCATCCGTACCTCCGCTCGCTTCGCCCACGTCAAGGGTGCCATGTGCCTGACGGCTCCCCACAAGGGCACCCGAAGCCAACGAACCCGCACGCCGCAGCCACCCCAACAAAGCTGAAGATCACCTGACAGCCCAGATTCGGTCACATTTCTGTGTAGTAAGGGGTGACTTGGGTTGTGTTAACGCTCACAATTCAGGTTGGAACCTGTTTAGGAAGGGAGCGCATCATGCGCGAGATCGGAAGACAGCGACGTCTCCGCTGGCGGACCAGCATCGGGCTGGCCGCCATGGTGGCGATTGCGGTCGGCGGGGCCGGCGTGGTCGCCGCGAGCAGCGCATCCGCATCGTCCTCGAACGGCGACTGCAGGCCCACAATTACGGTGGAACCCTTCGGCGCGCCTGTGGCGGACACTCCGTTCAGCAGCACTCCGGAGCAGACGTTCCGGTATACGCTGACCAACTGCCACGGCATGCAGGTCAGGCTTCTCACCTACGGCGCCATCACCCAGTCGATCAGGGTCCCTGACGAGCACGGCCACATGGCTAACGTCGCGCTCGGTTTCGCGACCCTGAACGACTACGTGACCTTCGACAGCCCGCCGCCGACGTCGCCGAACTTCGGCGGACCCTACTTCGGCGAGACCGTCGGCCGCTACGCCAACCGCATCGCGAAGGGCTCGTTCAAGCTCAACGGCACCACCTACACGCTGCCCGTCAACAACGGGCCGAACAGCTTGCACGGCGGCTTCGTCGGCTTCGGCAACCATATCTGGCACGTGCCGTCGCCCCCGGTGAAGACCGGGAGCAGCGTGTCCGTGACCATGAAGCTGGTCAGCCCGAACGGCGACGAGGGCAGCGGCCTGCTGCCTGGCACCAAGGTGTACGAGCCGGACTGCGCCATCCCGTCGGCCACCCCGACGAAGTGCACCGGCTACCCGGCCCAGCTCACCGTGTCGGTCACCTTCACGCTGGACAACCACAACCGGTTCTGGATCCGCTACAAGGCGCACAACGACGACAAGTCCTTGTCGACGGTCGTCAACCTGACCAACCACACCTACTTCAACCTGGCCGGCGAGGCCTCGGGCGACGCCGGGAAACAGGTCATCCGGATCAACGCGAACACTTTCACCCCCACGGACGCCAACCTGATCCCGACCGGCGTCCTCGCCCCGGTCGCGGGCACCCCGTTCGACTTCAACACCCCGAAGCCGATCCGCCCGTCGATCACGGACTGCACAGCAGGAATCAACACCCTGGCCTGCCAGCAGCTGCTGGCCGCGCACGGCTTCGACCACAACTGGGTCCTGAACACGACGGGCCCGAAGTTCCACAGCCTCACCCTGGCCGCAACCGCGCTTGACCCGGTTAGCGAGCGGAAGCTGACCGTCTGGACCGACGAGCCGGGCGTGCAGTTCTACACCAGCAACTTCCTCAACGGCACCCTGGTGGGCATCAGCGGCCACATCTACCGCCAGACCCAGGCGTACACGTTCGAGACCCAGCACTTCCCGAACTCGCCCAACCAGTCCAACTTCCCGTCCACCGTGCTGGCGGCAGGCCAGACCTTCACCTCGACCACCATCTTCGCCTTCTCCTCGTAAACACCGTTTAACCCGGGGTCTCCGTACGCCACGTGCCGCACGCAGGTGGCGGACGGGGACACCGCGGCCCGTTCGGACCATAGGATCGGAACGTGGCGACACAAGTAACGAGCCAGGACCGGTTGCTGCTGCTTGACGGTCACTCGCTGGCCTACCGGGCATTCTTCGCGCTGCCGATCGAGAACTTCTCCACCACCACCGGGCAGCCGACCAACGCCGTGTACGGGTTCACCGCGATGCTCATCAACGTGCTGCGGGACGAGAAGCCAACGCACGTCGCGGTCGCGTTCGACCGGGGCGAGCCGACGTTCAGGCACGAGCAGTACGTCGAGTACAAGGCCAAACGCCAGCAGACACCGGACGACTTCCGCAGCCAGCTCAGCCTGATCTTCGAGGTGCTCGACGCGCTCGGCATCAAGCGGCTGTCGGCGGCGGGCTACGAGGCCGACGACATCATCGCCACGCTGGCCACGCAGGCCGCTGCCGGGGACATGGACGTCCTGATCGTCAGCGGCGACCGCGACGTGCTGCAGCTGGTCTCGGACCGGGTGACGGTACTGATGACCAGGCGCGGCATCACCGAGATGACCCGCTTCACCCCGGTGACGGTGACCGAGAAGTACGGGCTCTCCCCGGTGCAGTACCCCGACTTCGCGGCGCTGCGCGGCGACCCGAGCGACAACCTGCCCGGCATCCCCGGGGTGGGGGAGAAGACCGCGACCAAGTGGATCGCGGAGTTCGGCTCGCTGCAGGCCCTGGTCGACCGGGTGGACGAGGTCAAGGGCAGGGCCGGCGACGCGCTGCGCGAGCACCTCGGCAACGTGCTGCGCAACCGCCAGCTCACCGCGCTGCTCACCGACATGCCCGCCGAGACCGTCGGCGCCGTGCCCGGCGACCTGCTGCCGGTGGCCTGGGACCGGGAGAAGATCCACCAGCTTTTCGACACGCTCCAGTTCAAGGTGCTCCGCGAGCGCCTCTACCAGACGCTGCCGCACGGCCTCATCGGCGCGATCGGCTCCGACCCCGACGCCCCGCTCGGCACCTCGGCCGCCGCCCGGCCGGAAAAAGCGGCGTTCGAGGTGGTGACCGACCTGCTCGGACCGGATCAGGTCAGCGCGTGGCTGGCCGCCCATTCTTCTGCCGAACGGGCTGGGCTATCGCTGACCGGAACGTGGGGGCGCGGAACAGGCAACGTGACCGGGCTGGCGATAGCCGCTCCGGACGGTCATGGGGCCTACATCGACCCAGCCGAGCTCACCGAGGCGGACGAGCAGGCGCTTGCCGCCTGGCTGGCCGACGCCGCGCATCCGAAGGTGCTGCACGACGCCAAGGGTCCGATGCACGCGTTCGCGGCCCGCGGCCTGCCGCTGGCCGGCCTGTCCTGCGACACGGCGCTGGCCGCCTACCTGGCGCTGCCCGGCCAGCGCACGTTTGACCTGGCCGACCTGGCGCTGCGCTACCTGGGCAAGGAGCTGCGCGAGGAGCCCGAAGGCGGCCAGCTGACGCTGGACGGTTCCGGCGAGCGCGACGCGGCGGCCGCCCTGGTGCTGCGCGCCCAGGCCACACTGGAGCTGGCCGCGGCCCTGGAGGAAGACCTGGACCGGCGCGAGTCGGTGGCGCTGCTGCGCGAGCTCGAGCTGCCGCTGGTCGACGTGCTGGCCAAGATGGAGCGCACCGGGATCGGCGCGGACACCGAGCACTTCGCGGCGATGTCCGCGACGCTGCACGGCGAGGTCAAGGCGGCCGAGCAGGCCGCGTACGCGGTCACCGGGCACGAGTTCAACCTCGGCTCGCCCAAGCAGCTGCAGGAAGTGCTCTTCAACGAGCTCGGCCTGCCCAAGACCAAGCGGATCAAGACCGGGTACACCACCGACTCCGAGGCCCTCACCAGCCTGCTCGCGCAGACCGGCCACCCGGTCCTTGAGCACCTGCTGCGCCATCGCGACGTGGCCAAGCTGATGTCGATCGTGGACTCGCTGATCCCGATGGCCGGCGAGGACGGCCGGATCCACACCACGTTCAACCAGACGGTCGCGGCCACCGGCCGGCTGTCCTCCACCGATCCGAACCTGCAGAACATTCCCATCCGCAGCGAGCTTGGCCGCCAGATCCGGCTGGGCTTCGTGGTCGGCCCGGGCTACGAGTGCCTGCTCTCCGCGGATTACAGCCAGATCGAGCTGCGGATCATGGCGCACCTGTCCGGCGACGAGGCGCTGATCGCGGCGTTCGAGTCGGGGCATGATTTCCACGCGGCCACGGCCTCCCGGGTGTTCGGCTTGCCGCCCGCGGAGGTGGGCCCCGAGCTGCGGGCCAAGATCAAGGCGATGAACTACGGCCTGGCCTACGGTCTTTCCGCCTACGGGCTGTCCCAGCAGCTGCGCATCACGCCCGATGAGGCGCGCGGGCTGATGGAGGAGTACTTCAAGGAGTTCGGCGGCGTCCGGGACTACCTGCACGAGGTGGTCTCGCGGGCCAGGATGGACGGCTACACCGCCACCATGATGGGCCGCCGCCGGTACCTGCCCGACTTGACCTCGGACAACCGGCAGCGCCGGGAGATGGCCGAACGGATGGCGCTGAACGCGCCGATCCAGGGTTCGGCCGCGGACGTGATCAAGGTCGCGATGCTGGCCGTGGACGGTTCGCTGGCGGCGGCCGGGCTGCGCTCCCGGATGCTGCTGCAGGTGCACGACGAGCTCATCATCGAGGTGGCGCCGGGCGAGTTCGACGCCGCCCGCGACCTGGTCTGCGCCGCGATGGCGGGCGCCGCCTCGCTGCGGGTGCCGCTTGATGTATCGGTCGGGACCGGGCGAAGCTGGGCCGAAGCGGCGCACTGAGCCACATTGAGACAACAGACTGAGGCCGTATTGTGGCCGGTCTTAATTGACCCTCCAGGTTTACTCTCATAAGCTGAACGCTGCGCCGTGTCCTCGTGCGTTCCGCCATGGTCACGTGACATCACGTCACGTGACCGGGCTGGCGGCCCGCCGGGCGTGCCGTGGCTGGCCCCCCCGGGCTGGTTCCGGTAAGTCCTGTGAATCCTGGTCACCTGCACGGTTACCGGCGTGTCCATAACTTTCCCTGTCCGCATCCGGAGCCAACCCACACATGACGAGCAGCACGCAAGCCCACTCGACCCCCAAGGTGGCGGTCAACGACATCGGGTCCGAGGAGGCATTCCTCGCCGCGATCGACGAAACCATCAAGTATTTCAACGACGGTGACATCGTCGAAGGAACAGTCGTCAAGGTCGACCGAGACGAGGTCTTGCTCGATATCGGCTACAAGACAGAAGGCGTGATTCCGTCCCGCGAACTGTCCATCAAGCATGACGTCGACCCGCACGACGTAGTCCACACCGGCGAGCACATCGAGGCCCTTGTCCTGCAGAAGGAGGACAAGGAAGGCCGGCTGATCCTGTCCAAGAAGCGGGCGCAGTACGAGCGCGCCTGGGGCACGATCGAGAAGATCAAGGAAGAGGACGGCGTGGTCACCGGCACGGTGATCGAGGTCGTCAAGGGCGGCCTGATCCTCGACATCGGGCTGCGCGGCTTCCTGCCCGCCTCGCTGGTGGAAATGCGCCGGGTCCGCGACCTGCAGCCTTACGTAGGCAAGGAGATCGAAGCCAAGATCATCGAGCTGGACAAGAACCGCAACAACGTGGTGCTGTCCCGGCGCGCGTGGCTCGAGCAGACCCAGTCCGAAGTCCGCCACACCTTCCTCAACACCCTGTCCAAGGGCCAGATCCGCAAGGGCGTCGTGTCCTCGATCGTCAACTTCGGCGCGTTCGTCGACCTGGGCGGCGTGGACGGCCTGGTGCACGTGTCCGAGCTGTCCTGGAAGCACATCGACCATCCGGGCGAGGTCGTCGAGGTCGGCCAGGAGGTCACCGTCGAGGTGCTGGACGTGGACATGGACCGCGAGCGCGTCTCGCTGTCGCTGAAGTCCACCCAGGAAGACCCGTGGCAGCAGTTCGCGCGGACCCACCAGATCGGGCAGGTCGTCCCCGGCCGGGTCACCAAGCTCGTCCCGTTCGGCGCGTTCGTCCGGGTCGAGGAGGGCATCGAGGGCCTGGTGCACATCTCCGAACTGGCCGACCGGCACGTGGAGATCCCGGAGCAGGTCGTCCAGGTGGGCGACGAGATCTTCGTCAAGATCATCGACATCGACCTGGACCGGCGCCGGATCAGCCTGTCGCTCAAGCAGGCCAACGAGGGCACCATCGGCGAGGCGGTGGGCGACGACTTCGACCCGACCCTGTACGGCATGCCGGCCTCCTACGACGAGCAGGGCAACTACGAGTACCCGGAGGGCTTCGACCCGGAGACCGGCGAGTGGCTGCCCGGCTACGAGAAGCAGCGTGAGGAGTGGGAGCACCAGTACGCCGAGGCGCGAGCCAGGTTCGAGGCGCACCGGCGTCAGGTCGAGGAATCCCGCAAGGCGGCGGACGAGGAGGAAACGGTCGCGGCCGAACCCGGTGACTCCGGCGCGGCGGCGGCCAACGGCGCCCCGCGCGGTCCGCGTGGCCCCCGCACGGGCGGCTCCCGCCCTGCGGGCACGCCCGGCGCGGTCACCTCGAGCTCGACCCCCGGGACCGCGGCCACCGGCACGCTGGCCTCGGACGAGGCCCTGGCGGCCCTGCGCGAGAAGCTCAGCGGCGGCCAGAGCTAAACCAGCAGCACCAAACGCGGCGCCCACACTGTGGGCGCCGCGTTTGCGTTCGCGGCCCAGTATGCTTCGAGCCCGGTGCCCCTAACGGAAGGCGGGTGGCGGTGCTGCGGGTCGGGCTTACCGGAGGCATCGGGTCGGGCAAGAGCGAGGTATCCCGGCGGCTGGCCGACCACGGGGCCGTGCTCATCGACGCGGACGTGGCCGCCCGGGAGGTAGTCGTCCCGGGCTCGCCCGGGCTGGCGCGGATCGCCAAGGCCTTCGGCGAGGACGTGCTCCGCCCGGACGGCTCGCTGAACCGGGAACGCCTGGGCGAGATCGTGTTCGGCGATCCCGGGCTGCGCACCAAGCTGAACCAGATCGTGCACCCGCTGGTCCGCAAGTGGATGCGCGCGGCCGAACGCGCCGCCGTGCAAGCCGCTGACCCGCCAGGCCCCATCATCGTGCACGACGTGCCCCTGCTGGCCGAGGGCCGCGGCAAGGACGGCTTCGACCTGGTCATCGTGGTGGACGTGCCGCCCGAGCTGCAGGTTGAGCGGCTGGTCAGCCAGCGCGGCATGGCGCCGGATCAGGCCCGGGCCCGGATGGCGGCTCAGGCCAGCCGGGAGCAGCGCCTAGCCGTCGCCGACGTCGTGATCGACAACTCCGGCTCCCTGGACGACCTGGACCGCCGCGTCGCCGAAGTCTGGTCCGACCTGGAGCGCCGGGCCTCCCGTCCCTGACGCCGCACCGCTCCTCGCAGCCCCGCTTCCCCTGAGCCCCGCTCCCGCAGCCCCCCGCTTCCATGATCATGTAAACGAGCTGTCTCATAGAGACAGTTTTCCTTCCTGATCATGAGCGCGCCGTTGCCCTCCGGAATGTCGGACCACCCGCCTAGAGTTGAACCCTCGGAGGTCTAGGAGGTTGGGCTCGTGCGTCCGGTTACCGATTTGCAGCGCAAGGTCGCGCCGTTCCAGGTCATCACAGACATGGTTCCGGCCGGCGATCAGCCCACGGCGATCGCCGAGATCTCCAAGCGCATCCACGCGGGAGACGTGAACACCGTGCTGCTCGGCGCGACCGGCACCGGCAAGACCGCCTCGGTGGCCTGGATCGCGGAGCGGCTGCAGCGGCCGGTGCTCGTGATGCTGCCGAACAAGACCCTCGCCGCCCAGTTCGCCAACGAGCTGCGCGAGATGCTGCCCAATAACGCGGTCGAGTATTTCGTCTCCTACTACGATTATTACCAGCCGGAAGCGTACGTCCCGCAGACCGACACCTACATCGAGAAAGACTCCTCGATAAACTCCGAGGTGGAGCGGCTCAGGCACTCGGCCACTAATTCGCTGCTCACCAGGCGGGACACCATCGTCGTTTCCTCCGTTTCCTGCATTTACGGCCTGGGCACGCCGCAGGAATACGTGGACCGGATGCTCAAGGTCAAGCTGGGTGACACCATCGAGCGGGACACGCTGCTCCGCAGGCTGGTCGGCATGCAGTACGCCCGGAACGACCTGGCTTTCACCCGCGGCACCTTCCGGGTCCGCGGCGACACCATCGAAGTCATCCCGATGTACGAGGAACTCGCGGTCCGGATCGAGATGTTCGGCGATGAGATCGAGCGGCTGATGACCCTGCACCCGCTCACCGGCGAGGTGATCAGCGAGGATACCGAGCTTTACGTCTTCCCGGCCTCGCACTACGTGGCCGGGCCGGAGCGTATGGAGCGCGCGATCAACGGCATCGAGGCCGAGCTGGCCGAGCGGCTCGGCGAACTCGAGCGCGACGGCAAGCTGCTCGAGGCACAGCGGCTGCGCATGCGCACCACCTACGACGTGGAGATGATGCGCCAGGTCGGCAGCTGCTCGGGGATCGAGAACTACTCGCGGCACATCGACGGCCGGGCCGCCGGCAGCCCGCCGAACACCCTGCTCGACTACTTTCCCGAGGACTTCCTGCTGGTCATCGACGAGTCGCACGTCACCGTCCCGCAGATCGGCGCCATGTACGAGGGCGACGTGTCCCGCAAGCGGGTCCTGGTCGAGCACGGCTTCCGGCTGCCGAGCGCGATCGACAACAGGCCGCTGACCTGGGAAGAGTTCCTCGACCGGATCGGGCAGACCATTTACCTGTCGGCCACCCCGGGTCCGTACGAGCTGCAGCGCGTCGGCGGCGACGTGGTCGAGCAGGTGATCCGGCCGACCGGGCTGGTCGACCCCGAGGTGGTCATCAAGCCGACCAAGGGCCAGATCGATGACCTGCTGCACGAGATCAGGCAGCGGGCCGAGCGCGACGAGCGGGTGCTCGTCACCACGCTGACCAAGAGGATGGCCGAGGACCTGACCGACTACCTGCTCGAGAACGGGGTCCGGGCCAGGTACCTGCACAGCGAGGTGGACACGCTGCGCCGGATCGAGCTGCTGCGCGAGCTGAGGGTGGGCGAGTACGACGTGCTCGTCGGCATCAACTTGCTCCGTGAGGGCCTCGACCTGCCCGAGGTGTCGCTCGTGGCCATCCTGGACGCGGACAAGGAAGGATTCCTGCGCTCGGGCACGTCGCTGATCCAGACCATCGGCCGCGCGGCGCGGAACGTGTCCGGCCAGGTGCACATGTACGCCGACACGGTCACCCCGTCGATGCGGCGGGCGATCGACGAGACCAACCGGCGGCGGGAAAAGCAGGTCGCCTACAACGAGGCGAACGGCATCAACCCGCAGCCGCTGCGCAAGCGGATCGCCGACATCCTGGACCAGATCGTCCGGGAGGACGCCGACACCGAGCAGCTGATCGGCGGCGGCGGGCGGCAGCAGTCGCGCGGCAAGGCGCCGGTGCCCGGCCTGTCCTCACGGGCCCGCGCGGTGGCCGCTCAGGCGGGCGGTCGCACCCCGGCCGGCGAGCCGACCCAGGAGGCCAGCGTCGCGCGCAGCGAGCTCGTCGGCCTGATCACCGAGCTCACCGAGCAGATGCATGCCGCCGCCGCCGAGCTGCACTTCGAGGTGGCCGCCCGTCTCCGCGACGAGATCAGGGAGCTCAAGGCCGAGCTCCGCGGCATGCACGCGGCCGGCGTCTGACCCCGCACCCCGGGCAGGCGAGTCCGTTCCGCCTAATTCGCCCGAACTGGGTGACCTGTCGGGCCCCTCGGCATCTGACGATTAGCGTATGAACCAAGACCATGGATCTTCGCAGCCTGCTCCGTCGGCAGCTGCCGTGACGTCCGCGGTGAGTCCGCGGAGCACGCCCGCCCAGCGCTGGCTCGCGCGTCTTAGTTTCGTACTCGCAGGCGTGGCGATCGTGATTCTGGTGCTTTTCGCCGGGCTAACGAGCCTGGCGATGCTTGCCGTCGGCTTGGCCGCCGCGGCCGTGAGCCTGGCCGCCGCGTTCCTCTTCCTTTCCCGGTGGGGCATATGGCGCTGGCTGTCGCTCGCGGTCTTCGTCCTTGCGCCGATCGCCGTGATCGTCGTTTACGCGTTCCGCGGCGTGCTATGGGTGGCCATCGCGTCGGCCGCGGCCTGGCTGCTCGCGAGCATGACCGCGCGCTTGGCGCTGGCCAGGGACCGAACGGACTGGCGAATGCCCGAGCATCCGGCGGAGCCGCCTGCCCGGCATCCGTACATGATCATGAATCCGAAGTCTGGCGGCGGGAAGGTTGAGAAGTTCGATCTGAAACGCAAGGCCGAAGATCTTGGCGCCGAGGTGTTTCTCATCGGCGGACCCGAGCCTGTTGACGTCGCCGAGGTAGCCCGCAAGGCCGTGGCCAGGGGTGCCGATCTGCTTGGCGTTGCCGGAGGCGACGGCACGCAGGCCCTGGCGGCTGGCGTCGCCGCCGAGCACGGCATCCCGTTCATGGTGATAACCGCGGGCACGCGCAATCACTTCGCCCTCGATCTCGGGCTCGACCGTGACGACCCTTCGGCATGCCTTGGCGCTTTGTCCGATGGTGTCGAGTTGCGGGTCGACCTCGGGATGATCAACGGCCAGGCGTTCGTCAACAACGCGTCGTTCGGCGCGTACGCCGAGGTCGTCGAAACCCCGGCCTACCGTGGCGACAAGCTGAATACGACGCTGAACCTGCTCCCGGACCTGCTGCAAGGCCACCTCGGAGCACGGCTTTCCGCGCGGGCGGGCGGCGCGGAGATCAGGTCGCCGCAGGCGCTGCTGGTGGCCAACAATCCGTACGGAACCGGCGACATTGCCGGCCTGAGCCGTCGCGCGCGGCTGGATCACGGCATGCTCGGCGTGGTCGGTGTCAAGGTGCGCAACGTCGGGCAGGCTGTCGACCTGCTCCGCGGCAGAAGGGCTGCGGGACTGACATTGCTGACCACGAAGCAGATCGAAATCAGCGCCGACGCGGCCCAGATCCCGGTCGGCATCGACGGCGAAGCGGTATCGATGTCGACGCCGGTGACCTGCACGATCTCCCCATCCGCGCTCCGCGTCTGGGTGCCGAGGAACCGCCCGGACGTCCCTGCGCCGAAGCCTCCGGTGAACTGGGCCAGGCTGCGGAACCTCGCGGGTGTCCGCCGTGAGCGTGCTGAGGTTGCGATATGAGAGCGGCTTTTGAGCGCGCGACGGGGCTGGATGATGTGGTGCGGCGTGCCGGGGAACTGTCAGCGCGGACGGTGATCTTCGACGTGGAGCCGCTGGTTGCTTACTGGGACGGCGGCCAGGATGCCCTTGACCAGGGGATTGCGCGGGTAATCGCTGCGGTCGCGGTGCTGTCGGCCGTGCAAGTGCTGTGCTTTGCCACCAACTCGCAGCGTCGCCCGTCGCTTGTGCCCAGCGGAGCCGGTGTGCGGGTGGTCTACCTAGCGTCGGCGGGTAAGCCGCTGCGGACCGCGGCCTATCGGCGTTTCCCCCGGCCGGGGGTGGTGATCGGGGATCAGGTCGCCACGGACGGGATCCTGGCGCGGCGGCTGGGCTATGCCTTCGTCCTGTTTGACACGCAGCTGGCGGGCGCTCCTGCCGGGCCGCGGCTGATGGGTGCCGCCGGGCGGCTGGTACGGCCGCTGTTGTTCACCCGGGCTGACTGACCCCGCACTGCCATACGCCGGTACGGCCCAAAAGACTTTCAGCGGGTCTTTTAAATAAAAGGGTCCTGGGTTTAGCGGTCACCGGCCAGCGGCGTTACCTTCATAAACTCCTAAATCATTGATATATCCGCAAGGTATATAGTGCCTGGCGGAGCGAGGGACGCTGCGAACGGCGAAGGCGGGACAATGCCCTGGGTGGTTCGTGACGTGGTCGACGACCTCAACAAGGCGGTGGGCCGACGCTGGCAGGGTCTCGATCGGTTGCTGCCCGAGCCGGGCGACCTGCCGGAAGGATGTATGGCGCCCCTGGTGGCCCGCGGACCGAACGGCCGCCCGGTCGGGCTCGGGGTCTGCCATCACCAGCGTGTCCTGGCTGACACGCTCAACCAGACCTGGGGCACGGCGGGCAGGTTCTCGCTGACCGTGCGGCTGCGCGAGCCGGACACGTTCGCGGCCCTCGACGCGCTTACCGGGCAATGGCGCGACCACCTGGCCGGCCTGCCGGAGGCGAGCGCGGAGGACACCGCGGCGATGATCAACTGGCCAGCCCGCGACGTCAGCGGGGTGAACGCACTGCTGCGGCGCGGGATGCAGCCGCTCACGGTGATCGCGGTGCGACCCGCCGGGCGCGCTCCTGCCCCGGCAGCGGTCGAGGATGAGGCCGCTGGCCTGGTCATCCGTGAAGCCGGACTTGAGGACCTCGACGCTGTGACCGAACTCGAGATGGGCGTGATCCGCTACGACGCTCAGTTCGGTGCGGCCATCGTCCGCCCGGCCACCGAGGCGCTGGTCCGTGCCGAGACGCAGGCGGCGCTGGCCAGGCGGCCGGCCTGGGCCTGGCTGGCCGAGCGGCACGGGCCGGACGGGCCGGACCGGCGGCCCGTCGGATTGGTGCACGTCCAGCCGCCGGAGGACTCGGGGTGGATCGCGGGCATGACGCGGCCGGGAGTGACGGTCTACCTGCAAAGCATGTTCGTGCGGCCCGGTGAGCGTGGCGGCGGGGTCGGCGCGGCCCTGGTCAGGCACGCTCATGACGTGCTCGACGCCCGCGGGGTCGAGACCACGCTGCTGCACTACGCGCAGATGAACCCGCTGTCCGCGCCGTTCTGGAACCGGATGGGCTACCGGCCGCTCTGGACCGGCTGGGAGGTGCGCCCGGCGGCCGTCCTGCGCTGAAACAAGGCATGATAGTTGAAGCGGCGCCGGAATGCTGAGGGTCACCTGATGGTTGCCTCAGAAAAGAGCCCGGCAAGTGATGGCTACCCGACAGCGGGAACGTGTCCAGAAGCCATAAAAATGGACAAAACGGGGCACGTAACGAGGGCAGCCGACTAGCAGAGATACCGGGGGAGGTGTGCGGTGCTAGTCAGCCTGATCGCGGCTATCGTCGCGGCACTGCTGTATGGCGTGGCCGCGGTGATGCAGGCGATCGCGGTCCGCGCGGCCAGCAACAAACCGACCGAAAACTCCTCCGGCGGCCTCGATCCCGGCCTAGTGGTGCGGTTGCTGCACCAATGGCGGTTCGTGGCCAGCATCTGCCTCGACGCGCTCGGTTTCGTGGCCCAGCTCGTCGCCTTGCAGCGGCTCCCGCTCTTCGCCGTCCAGGCCTTCGTGGCGTCGAACCTCGCGGTGACCGCGGTGGTGGCCTCGTGGGTGATCGGCGTGACCCTGTCCTGGCGGGAGTGGGCGGCGGTCCTCGGCGTGGTGGCGGGCGTCGGCCTGCTCGGCTCCTCGGCAGGCGCGGAGGGCGCCGCGCAGGTAGGCGCGGTGTTCAAGCTCGCGCTTATCGTGGCGATCGCCGGCCTGGCCATTGTCGGCCTGGCGGCGGCCAAGCTCAACGAGCCGTTCCGCACCACCGCGCTCGGCATGACCGCGGGTTTCGGCTACGGGTTGCTCAGCATCGCGGCCCGCGTGCTGACCGGTTTCTCACCGCTGGAACTCGCCCGGGACCCGGCCGCCTACGCGGTCGCCGCGGCCGGCATCATTTCATTCATGTTCTACGCCACCGCCCTGGAGAGCGGCAGCGTCACGGTCGCCACGTCGGCCGTGGTGCTGAGCGAGACGATCCCGCCCGCCGTCATCGGGGTCATTTTCCTCGGCGACCAGACTCGCCGCGGGCTTGCCGTAGTCGCCTGGGTCGGCTTCTTCATCGCCGTCGCCTCCGCTGTCATGCTGGCTAGATTCGGCGAGGCGCACCAAACAGAAGACGTCGCGCTGGCCGACGCGGTGGCCCATCGGCAGGCAAATGCCGGGCCTGCCGCCGCGGGCCTGTTATCCTGGTGGCCCGTGGACCTGCAGTTTTTCCTTGCCGTACCGGACACCACGGGAGCCTCATAGTGGCCGCATCATCACTTCATCCACGGCCGGCGCAAACCAGACATCTCTTCGTCACCGGAGGCGTTGCCTCCAGCCTTGGCAAGGGACTGACCGCATCCAGCCTCGGCCGCCTGCTGAAACTCAGGGGCCTGCGGGTCACGATGCAGAAGCTCGACCCCTATCTCAACGTCGATCCGGGCACCATGAACCCCTTCCAGCACGGCGAGGTGTTCGTGACCGACGACGGCACGGAAACCGATCTCGACGTCGGCCACTACGAGCGCTTCCTCGACACCAACCTGGCGGGCGAGGCGAACGTCACCACCGGCCAGATTTACTCCACGGTGATCGCGAACGAGCGCCGTGGCGCCTATCTCGGCGACACCGTGCAGGTCATCCCGCACATCACCAACGAGATCAAGTCGCGCATCCTGCAGATGGCCGGCGACGACGTCGACGTGGTGATCACCGAGGTGGGCGGGACCGTCGGTGACATCGAGTCTCAGCCGTTCCTCGAGGCTATCCGCCAGATCAGGCACGAGATCGGCCGGGACCGCTGCTTCTTCCTGCACGTCAGCCTGCTGCCCTACATCGGCCCGTCGGGTGAGCTGAAGACCAAGCCGACCCAGCATTCGGTGGCCGCGCTGCGCAGCATCGGTATCCAGCCGGATGCCATCGTGGCCCGCTCCGACCGGCCGATCAACGCGAACCTGAAACGCAAGATAAGCCTGATGTGCGACGTGGACGAGGAAGCCGTGGTCTCCGCGCCGGACGCGCCGTCCATCTACGACATCCCCAAGGTGCTGCACGCCGAGGGCCTGGACGCCTACGTGGTCAGACGGCTCGGCCTGCCGTTCCGCGACGTGGACTGGAGCGAGTGGGACGACCTGCTGCGCCGGGTGCACCGGCCGGCCCACAGCATCACGATCGCCCTGGTCGGCAAGTACGTGGACCTGCCCGACGCGTACCTGTCGCCGGCCGAGGCGCTGAAGGCGGGCGGCTTCGCCAACGACGCGCAGGTGAACATCCGCTGGGTGATCAGCGACGCCTGCGAGGAGCCGGAAGGCGCTGCCAGCGAACTCGAGGGCGTGGACGGGGTGCTGATCCCGGGCGGGTTCGGGGTCCGCGGCATCGAGGGGAAGATCGGCGCGATCAGGTACGCGCGCGAGCACGGCATCCCGATCCTCGGCCTGTGCCTCGGCCTGCAGTGCATGGTCATCGAGGTGGCCCGCGACCTGGCCGGGCTGGCCGAGGCGGACAGCGCCGAGTTCAACCCGGATACGCCGCACCCGGTGATCGCCACTATGGCCGAGCAGGAAGACGTGGTGGCGGGGGAGCGGGACATGGGCGGCACCATGCGCCTGGGCCTTTACCCGGCCGCGCTGCAGCCGGGCACCCGGGTCGAGGATATGTACGGCGACACCATGGTAGAAGAGCGGCACCGGCACAGGTACGAGGTCAATAATGCGTACCGCGCGGTGCTGGAGCAGGCGGGCCTGGTCTTCTCCGGGCTCTCGCCGGACCGGCACCTGGTGGAGTTCGCCGAGCTCAGCGGGCACCCGTTCTTCGTCGGCACGCAGGCCCACCCGGAGTTCCTGTCCCGCCCGACCCGGCCCCATCCGCTGTTCAACGGGCTGATCGCGGCCGCCTTGGCGCGGTCCAAGGCGGCCAGCGCAGCGGCGGCCACCCGGGCCGTGGCCAGCGCATGAACGTGAAAGACACAGTTGCGCACTGGCCCGTCGTCTCCTCGGCCGAACTGGTCCGTGGCCGGCTGGTCACCGTGCGGACCGACAAGGTCCGCATGCCCGACAATCAAGTAGCCGAACGGGATGTGGTTATCCACCCTGGCGCCGTGGCCGTGCTCGCCCTGGACGACGCCTACCAGGTGCTTCTGATCCGGCAGTATCGTCACCCGGTGGGTCGGCTGCTGTGGGAGATCCCGGCCGGCCTGCGCGACGTCGCCGGGGAGGCGCCCTGGGCTACCGCTCGGCGGGAACTGCTCGAGGAGGCCGGCTACCGGGCGCGGGACTGGCGGGTGCTCGTCGACTACTACACCTCGCCCGGCTTCAGCACCGAACGCCTTCGTATCTTCCTGGCCCGTGACCTGGAGTTCGTCCCGGTGGCCGACCGCGACTTCGTGCCCGAAGGCGAGGAGGCTGACCTGCTGCCGGCCTGGCTGCCGCTGGAAGAGGCGGTGCGCAAGGTCTTCGCCGGCGACCTGCACAACGGGGTCGCGGCCCTAGGGGTCATGGCAGGTTATGCTGCCAGGTCAGAGGGGTTTGACCGGCTTCGTCCGGCCGACGCTCCCGAAGAGCAATGACGCTCTGTCGTCTGGAAAGGACCACCATGAAGGTTGGGATTCCCCGGGAAATCAAGAACCACGAGTACCGGGTGGCGATTACGCCCGCGGGCGTGCACGAGCTGGTCCGCGGCGGCCATCAGGTGGTCATCGAGGCCGGGGCGGGGGAGGGCTCGTCCATCCCGGACGAGGACTTCATCACGGCCGGCGCGAAGATCCTGCCCACCGCGGACGACGTGTGGGCCGAGGGGGACATGATCCTCAAGGTCAAGGAGCCGATCGCGGAGGAGTACCACCGCATGCGCTCCGGCCAGGTCCTGTTCACCTACCTGCACCTGGCCGCGTCCAAAGCCTGCACCGACGCGCTGCTCGGCTCGGGCGTCACCTCGATCGCGTACGAGACCGTCCAGCTGCCCGACGGGTCGCTGCCGCTGCTCGCCCCCATGTCCGAAGTCGCGGGCCGGATGGCGCCCCAGGTCGGCGCGCACCACCTGCAGCGCGACGGCGGCGGGCGCGGGGTGCTCATGGGCGGGGTGTCGGGCGTGTACGCGGCCAAGGTGGTCGTGCTCGGCGCGGGCGTCTCCGGCATGAACGCGGCCGCGATCGCGCTCGGCATGCAGGCCGAGGTGCTGCTGGTGGACCGGAACATCGCCAGGCTCCGCTCGGCCGACGCCATCTACCAGGGGCACTGCCAGACGGTCGCGTCCAACTCCTACGAGATCGAGCGCGCGGTGATCGACGCGGACCTGGTGATCGGCGCGGTGCTGGTGCCGGGGGCCAAGGCGCCCCGGCTGGTCACCGACGAGCTCGTGTCCCGGATGAAGCCGGGCGCGGTCCTCGTCGACATCTCGATCGACCAGGGCGGCTGCTTCGAGGGCTCGCGGCCCACCACCCACGCCGACCCCACCTACCGGGTGCACGACGCGCTGTTCTACTGCGTAGCGAACATGCCCGGCGCGGTGCCGCACACGTCCACCTACGCGCTGACCAACGTCACGCTGCCCTACGTGGTCGAAATTGCCAACCGGGGGTGGCAAGCCGCGCTCCGTGCCGACAAGTCCCTGGCCGTGGGCCTTTCTACCCACGCTGGTTACCTGACGTGCGAGCCGGTCGCCGAAGCCCACGGGCTGGTGTACACGCCTACCGCGGAAGTCCTCAACTAACTCCGCCTGACCACGGGAGAGCCTCGTGGATGATCCGGTGAGCGAGACGGTGCGGGGGTATCTGGCGTATCTGGTGGTGGAGCGGGGGCTGGCGGTGAATACCGTCGAGTCCTACCGGCGTGACTTGCGCCGATATGCGTCTGCGCTCGCCGGCCGCGGGAAAACCCGGCTCGGTGACGTCACGGCCGGCGACGTGGCAGAGTTCCTCGCCTCGCTGCGGGAGGGCGACGCCGAGCACGCCGCGCTGGCGGTCAGCTCGGCGGCGCGGGCCGTGATCGCGGTCCGGGGCCTGCACGCGTTCGCGGTCGCCCAGGGCCTGGCCGATACTGACCCGGCTCGCGAGGTCCCGCCGCCGTCGCCGCCCAGGCGGCTGCCCAAGGCGATCACCCTAGAGGAGGTAGAACGCCTGCTGGCAGCGGCGGGTCCCGGCGTCAACGGCCCCGGCTGCGATGAGCCCCAAGCCGGCCGCGCTTCCGGGGGCGCGGCGGGCGGTGTCGATCCTCGCCTGCTTCGGGACCGTGCGCTGCTCGAGTTCCTCTACGGGACCGGGGCGCGGATCTCCGAAGCGACCGGTCTCGATATCGACGAGCTGCAGCTGAGCGATGACCCGGTGGTCCGGCTGATCGGCAAGGGCGGCAAGCATCGCGTGGTGCCGGTGGGCAGCTACGCCGTGCGGGCCCTCGAGGCGTACCTCGTGCGGGCCAGGCCCGCCCTCGCCGTGGCGTCTCGCCGCGTGTCGGCCTGCCCGGCGGTGTTCCTCAACGCCCGCGGCGGCCGCCTCACCAGGCAGGGCGCCTGGGGCGTGCTGCACGCCGCCGCCGACCGGGCCGGCCTGGACCCCCAGCCCGGCGTGTCACCGCACACGCTGCGGCACTCGTTCGCCACGCACATGCTCGACGGCGGCGCCGACATCAGGGTGGTCCAGGAACTGCTCGGCCACGCGTCGGTCACGACCACCCAGGTCTACACCCTAATCACGGTGGACAGGCTCCGCGAGGTGTACGCGTCCTCCCACCCCCGCGCCCTCGGCTGAGAGTGACCCGTCAGCGGAAGTGACGGGTCAGCTCGTTGGCGTAGCTGCGGCCCAGGGTGTCCTTGTGATCGATGATCCACTGGCTCAGCGCGGTCTCGCCGGTAGCCGGACCTTCGGTGTCGGCGAGGCCGTCCGCCATCGCCTGGTACTCCTCGGCGGTGAGCAGGGTGTCGCGCAGCGCCAGGCCGAGCAGGCGCGCGGCGGGCGGAACGAGCGCCCCGGGCACGCGGACGACCTGGCTGCGGCTGCCGACCGCGTCCTTGATGGTGCGGACCAGTTCTCCGAACGTGGGCCGTTCGGGTCCGACCGCGTCGATGACCTCGGTCTGCGCGGAATTACCGGCCCGCACGCACAACCGGGCCAGGTCGCCGACGTGAATCGGCCGGATCCGGTACTCACCGGTGCCGCCGACCGCGAACACCGGCAGGCGCCGGAGCAGCCAGGCGATGTTGTTGATCAAGACGCCGTTGCCGCCGAACAAGATGGCCGGCCGCAGCACGGCGTGTGAGACGCCGAGATCGGCGAGGGCCTGCTCCACCGCCGCCTTGCCGCGGAAATACGGGTAGGGCGAGTCGGGGCTCGGGTGGGTGATCGACACGTGCACGATCCGCTGCACGCCCGCCTCGACGGCGGCCTGGAACAGCACGCGCGAGTGGGCCACCGCTGTCGGGTGGTCGACGTTGCCGCGCGCGAACCGCACCCAGTAGGTGTTGTACAGCGTCCGGGCGCCGCGCAGCGACTCGGTCAGCCCGGCGGGATCAGCGAAGTCCAGCGGCCTGACCTCGATGCCGGTGCCCGCGGGCGTTTTTGGGGCCCGGCCGGGATGGCCGGTGACCGTGCGCACGCGGCGTCCCGCCGCCTGCAGTTCGCTCGCGATGGCCGCGCCGGAGTAGCTGAACGCCCCGGTCGCGACGTCGAAGTCCGCGGCGTCCCCAGCCGCCGTCATCGCCACTCCCCGATACTGGTGACAAGCTCGCGGAGAGTCTGGCCCAGCGGAGCGTCGAGGGTCGCGGTGGCGTAGGCGTCACCGCGGGTGGATCCCTGGTTGACGATCACGACGGGCACCTGCCGCCCCGCGGCGTGCCTGACGTACCGGAACCCCGACATCACGGTCAGCGAAGAACCAAGGACCACCAGCGCGCTGGCCCGCTCGACCAGCGCGTAGCACGCCTGCGCCCGGTGCCTGGGGACGTTCTCGCCGAAGAACACCACGTCGGGCTTGAGCACGCCGTGGCACGCGGAACAATCGGCGAGCTGGAACGACTCGGTGGCCACTTCGTCCAGGGCGGCGTCCCCGTCGGGATTGATCAACGTCAGCTCCGCGTCCCAGCCGGGATTGGCGGCCGCGAGCCGCCGGTCGAGTTCGGCGCGTGAGGTCCGCTGCCCGCACGACAGGCAGATCACCCGGTGCAAGCTGCCGTGCAGTTCGGTCACCCCGGACGCGCCCGCCGCCTGGTGCAGGCCGTCCACGTTCTGGGTGATGATCCCGGTCAGCAGCCCGCGGCGGCTCAACTCGGCGACGGCGCGGTGGCCGTCGTTGGGGACCGCCTGCGCGATATGCCGCCAGCCAAGGTAGCTGCGGGCCCAGTATCTCCGCCGGGAGGTGGCGCTGCCGGTGAAGGTCTGATACGTCATCGGCGTCGCGCGCCGGGCCAGGCCGGTCGGACCGCGGTAATCCGGGATGCCCGACTCGGTGGACAACCCGGCGCCGCTGAGGATAAGCACGCCGCCGGGCGCGACCACATCGACCAGCATCCCGAACGATCCGGTTGTTCTCGCCTCGGTCAGCCGGGCCACGTTTGCCTTCAGAGCGCGGCCGCCCTGATCGCCTGGGACACGGCCGCCGCGCCTTCCTTGTCGAACAAGATCGTGTAGTGGTTTACCCCCGGCACGGTCTGCGGCCGCAGCGGCGGGACGCGTTCCTGCCACGCCGCGACGAGTTCGGGCGGCAGCAATCCCGGCGGCTGGCCGAACATCCCGGCCGGCGCGGTCAGCAGCGGCGTGGGCCTGGTCAGCCGGCCGAGCGCGTCCGCGAACGGCTTTTCCGCGAGCACCTCCCGCCCGTCGGTGCGGACCGCGTCCCCGACGGCCCGCGGGCGCAGTTGCCCGGGCTCCCCGGTCAGGTCGTAGCGGACGTACGCCTCGACATCGGCCGTCCAGTGGTCGGCCAGCGCTGGATGCGCCCGCCAGAAATCCAGGTATGCCTCGGTGTCCGGGAAAACCTGGCTCAGCCGGGTAATCGCCGGGCCCAGGGTCGCGTCGAGCGTGGCGTCGAGGTCGACGCCCTCGGGTACCGGCAGCGGCAGCCCCCCGTCGATAAGGACGAGCCGTCGCACCAGTTCCGGGTGCGCATCGCGGGCGAGCAGGGTGATATACGCGCCCATCGAATGCCCCGCGAGCACCGGCCGTCCGCCGAAATGGCGCAGTACCGCCACCACATCCCGGGCGTGCCGATCCAGGCCGTACGGGCCGGGCAGGTCGCGGCTGTGACCGCGACCGCGCAGGTCAGGCGCGGCCAGCGTCCAGTCAGACGGCATATGGCGCGCGACCGCCTGCCACGCCATAGCCGAAGCCGTAATGCCGTGAACGGCGACCGCCACGCGTTTGCCTGTACCCCACAGGAGCACACGCAGGTCCCCGCCGTCCACTGCCACATTTAGCAGTCGGAGTTGCATGTTCACCCTCCACGGTCCCGGCGTTATGGCCAGGGCCGCCATGTATAGAGCCTATTATCCGCCCCTCATGTTGATCGCGCGATGTCAAGTCGTAGAGAAAGGTTCATTGGCAAAAGCATGCCATGCTGGACTGTGGCCGGAATGCCAGGTAAAACCAGGCTTGGAGGTGAGCGGGTCATGTCTGCCGCACTTAGTTACTCGTCCGGAGAATCCGCAACGCCGCTGCTGGGCGACACGATCGGCGGCAACTTCGACGCCACCGTGCGGGCGTTCGGGGACCGCGAGGCGCTGGTAGACCGGTCGGCCGGGCGGCGGTGGACTTACGCGGAACTCGCGGCCGACGTGGACGCGCTCGCGCTCGGGCTGCTCCAGATGGGCATCGCCAAGGGAGACCGGGTCGGCATCTGGGCGCCGAACTGTGCCGAGTGGACGCTCACCCAGTACGCGACCGCGAAGATCGGCGCGATCCTGGTGAACATCAACCCGGCGTACCGTACCCGTGAGCTCGAATTCGTGCTCAACCAGTCGGGCAGCACGCTGCTCGTCGCGGCCGAGAAGCTGAAGACTTCCGATTACGCCGGGATGATCGCCGAGGTGCGGCCGCGCTGCCCGGATTTGGCGAACGTCGTGCTGCTGGGCAGCCCGGAGTGGCAGTCGCTGCTTGAGCGCGGACGCCATCTGGACCGCGGCGCGCTTGACCAAATCGAGCTGGACACCGATGACCCCATCAACATCCAGTACACCTCGGGCACCACCGGCTTCCCGAAAGGCGCGACACTCTCGCACCACAACATCCTCAACAACGGATTCTTCGTGGGCGAGCTATGCAATTACACCGAGGCCGACCGGATCTGCATCCCGGTGCCGTTCTACCACTGCTTCGGCATGGTCATGGGCAACCTGGCCGCGACCAGCCACGGCGCGTGCATGGTCATCCCCGCGCCTGCCTTCGACCCGGTCGCGACGCTGCAGGCCGTGCAGGCCGAACGCTGCACCTCGCTCTACGGGGTGCCGACGATGTTCATCGCCGAGCTGTCCACCGCGGACTTCGCCGGCTACGACCTGTCCAGCCTGCGCACCGGCATCATGGCCGGCTCGCCGTGCCCCGTTGAGGTGATGAAGCAGGTCATCGAGCGGATGTCGATGAGCGAGGTGGCGATCTGCTACGGCATGACCGAAACCTCGCCGGTATCGACGCAGACGCGCGCCGACGACTCCCTCGACCGCCGCGTGTCCACCGTGGGCCCGGTCGGGCCGCATCTCGAGGTCAAGGTGATCGACCCGGACACGGGCCGGACCGTGCCGCGCGGCACGCCGGGCGAGCTGTGCACCCGCGGCTATTCGGTGATGCTCGGCTACTGGGAACAGCCCGACAAGACCGCCGAAGCCGTCGACGCC
>WNFD01000339.1_pt1 | contig 45754 bp, 35 predicted proteins | sample 5400491 | NCBI WGS metagenome assembly WNFD01 (sample SAMN13153343, study PRJNA577476) | soil metagenome | isolation source: 120 cm saprolite under Douglas fir tree site 2 hole 2 replicate 2 | place: USA:California | collected 2015-04-18
AGTGCGCCGGCCACGACAAGGGTTGGGCGCATTACCTTGGCAGGCTGGCCATGGCGGCCGCCGGCCGAGATCCCGGCATCGATCAAGGGCCGCATCACGCTGAGAAGCACTGAATGGAAAGCGCTCATCAGCGCGTCCATCGGGACCATTCCGTTCAGCCGTCCGGACCAAGCTGGCCGACATCCAATCCAAGATCGCGACAGAGCCGCGGGAACTGGCTGGCTACCGGCGATCGCGATCGCCGGCGTTCGATCCCCGAGAAATTACTTACTTGCACGGAGTTGCGTGGCCCGATCCCCACCACCGCCACCGCGAAGCACCGCCAGACCAGCAGGAGGCAGGCAGCAGCTTGAAGCCGGCAACCGATGGCGATTGTTGCGGTTGTTCTGGCGGCGATGCTTCGACAACCCTCGGTCTCGGACGCCCCTCGGGAGATTCATCGGCTCCGCTTGGTGCGCGCGCGGGTGGCCTGGCCTCAGCCACCACAGAACGCGTGGCTGGCGGTGACGCGACCGGCGGCGACGGGGGCGGCAGCCTGGGCGGCAAGGCAATCCTTGCTGCAATTCGCCGTTGGCCCCGCTGTCGCGGAGGTGGCTCAGACATGTCACCGGTTTCGCGATAACGTACGATTCCCGGCATGGGCTGATCCAGATCTCGCGCAGCCGCAATCTCACGCGGCAATGGCGGTCCGTCGGGGCGTGCGCGTACGGTCCTCGGCATGGGCGGCTCCAAGTCCCGTGCCGCCGCGATCTCACGTGCCGGCAATGGCGGCCCATCTGGGCGACCGCGCACGATCTCCGGCATGGGCTGATCCACGCCGCGTGCCGCCGCGATCTCGCGCGGCGGCATTGGCGGCCCGTCTGGGCGACCGCGCACCATCCCCGGCATGGGCTGATCCACGCCACGCGCCGCCGCGATCTCGCGCGGCGGCAATGGCGGCCCATCAGGGCGGGCGCGCACGATCGCCGGGGGCATCATGGGCGGCTCCACGCCGCGTGCCGCCGCGATCTCGCGTGGCGGCAATGGCGGCCCGTCGGGACGGCCGCGCACAATCCCCGGCACCGGCGGCGGCTCCACGCCTCCTCGTCCCGCCGCGATCTCGCGCGGCGGCCCGCCTGGGCCTGCTTCGTCCGTAATCTCGATGGTCGTGTTGTCAGGACCTTCCTGTTGCACCAGGTCAAACAGCAGTTGGGCATGATGCGGATGCAGTCGTACGCAGCCATGCGATGCCGGCCCACCCAGTCGATCAATCGCGTAGCTGCCGTGAATCGCGTAGCCATTGTGGAAGAAGATCGAATACGGCATCGGCGAGTTGTAATAGGCGGTGGAGAACCAGTTGCGCTCCAATCGCTGCGGCGTGTAGACCCCGTTTGGGGTTGCCGTCTCGTCGCGGCCGGTGGAGACGGGCCACATGTAGCGCATGTAGCCGTTCTGCATCACCAGGATGCGCTGCGTCGCCTTGTCGACGAGAATGTCGAGCCTTGCCTCGGCGCTTTCGATGCTGATGAGCCATGCCAGCGCCGCGGCGAGAATGACGGCATGGCGACGCATGACGAACTCCACCGGTTTTTTACTGCGTCGATAAGGCAGATCAATCCGGGTGCTTTTTTGTCTAAAATCGGACCGGGGACTTTTGGCGGCCCCTGCTCCGGCGCGCGGAAAGATCGCAAATTCCTTGCACGACTGGCAGTTAGCGACAGAAGTTAATTTATTAACCATGTTCCGCAACGCTCATCGCGCGCCTCATGCTGGGCATTGGCACTCGGCATTTCATCGCCTGCGTGCGTGATTTAGTCATTTGCCGAGCTGAATTGCGACCTTGTCGCGGCGAATCAGCTGCGGCAACCGCTCCATGATGTGGCATCGCGCGACCGCCGCCCAAACAGTGTCGAAATATCGGCACCAGAGTTTGCGCACCGCAACGCGCGGTCCATCACTGCGCAGTGAACATGAAGGGCGTGCCCTGTTACGCAGCAATATCCCCGCGCTGACGGGGATCCCAGCGAGCCGGATTATGGGACGCCATCTCATCATGACTGCGTTATGTTCGCTCAGGAGCATGCGAATTCTCCCTCACCGGGGCGATATCCATCAACGCGAGTGCCGGCTCACCGCCAAACCCAGTGAACGCTCTCGGAGGGGTCCTTCCACCTGTGTCACGTCAGATGACCCCCTTGAGATGACCCTTGGCAAAACCGCTGTTCCTCAAAATGAAGTTCGACCGGCCTTGAACGCTCCAACCGACGCCCTCAAAAATGCCAGAATCAGACGTCCTTTTAAGGGCAACGCATAATGATTTGCGGCCGGACATCCGGGGTAGAAAGCGGCACTCGTGGTCCACTCTAGCATCACAATCTAAAGCGCACGCGCATTGCGGGGCAGGACGCATCCTCGTGAGGCCACGTATCTCAGACGTGGCCTTCGGGCTTGTGACTAGGATCTCGCACGTGGACGGTTGCGATCAAATAAGCAAGTTTTGTGCGTTTCGTCGCAGCGCAAGGAGATATGCGCAGTGAACTTCGGGTTTGTGGCCTCACTCATATTGATCATCGCCGCGGTCGTTGGCGTGTTCATCGAGATACCGATCGTCAGCAACTACGCCTTCTGGTTTGCGGTCGCCGCCTACATCATGCTTGCGGGCACGAGGGTCTGACCGGGTTTTCGGCCCTGCTCCCGGCATTCAGAGATTGAGAAATTCTATCAGGCCGGGCGCGAACATCGCCAAGGATCCGCGCGGCAGCGGTCGCGATGCATCAGCGACTTCCCATAACGCAATAAACGCCTGCAAATATTGGATCGCGTGGCCAAGACCGGCCGGCTTCAATAGGCGTTCTCGTAGCCGTCAGGACCGGCTTCTTCGTAGCCAACCGGCGCCAGCGGTCGCGGTGCCTCCTCATACCCGGACGGTTCGTATCGGTAGCCATACGGCGATCGCCAGTACCTGACGCCGCCGTACCCATACGGGAAGGGCCGATATCCTCCGGACGGATAATAGCCGTAGTTGCGGCGGTATCCCCCGCACGGATCATAGCCGCAGTTCCGGCGGTAGCCGCCGTAGCCGCCGTAGCCGCCGTAACCATAGCGCCGCTCGATATATTCGCGTTCGATGTAGCGACGCTCGTAAACACCGCCTCGCGCGTAACCGCAGCGCCGGTAGCAGCCGCACGAGGAGCAGCCATTGTAGTAGCGGGGCGCGTAGCGGTAGGGCGCATAACCGCCGCAGCGATAAGAACAAGGACGCGGACCGTAATAGGAATCGCCATAGTAGCCCGCTTGCGCAGGTGCCGTGACCGCGAATGAGCCGAGCAATGCGAGGACACCTGCCACGATCAGCGCCAATCGTCTGCGGCCCGGCGGGCGGGCGATTGCAGGACTGTTCATTGTAATCTCCAACATGCGAGCGTTTGGTTGAGCCACAGTCGTGGCAAGAAATTCGACTTAAGTGCGACCGGTTGCGCACACGATCAGGTCAACAGGCACCTCTTCGCTCCGCGCGCACGGCAAATCCGGCTCGCGATGTCGCGACGAAGACGCCGCGATGTTTGATCTAAGTGACAGGAAACATGACGGTTTCGGTGGGAGTTCCCGCACATCCGCATAAGCCGACACACGTCCCGCAATTCGCATTAACCATCTTTTAAGGAACTTTCGCGATTGCGGCCCATGCGAGGCTCGAACGCGAGATGGCCGATGAATTCACAGTGGAACACGGCTGCGGTTCCTGCGTGATCAACGTCATCCGCGCGTACTGTCCGAAAGTCAAAACACCGCGCTTGCGAGCAGGCGACATGATGGGCTCGATCGCCTCTGCTCTCACCTGTCCTAAAGAACCCTCGGCACGCCCAGCCTCAAGCGACTTTCTCCTGGGGCAATTCCTCGTGGGGCAATGCGACCAATCCGCGATAAAGACGAGCATAGCGGCTCGCCGGATTGCGCCACGACACGTCTGTCGACATGCCGTTGCGCTGAATCCGTCGCCAGGCCGCAACGTCATGAAACGTGGCGCAAGCCCGTTGCAGGACGTCAGCAAGGTTTTCGGCGGTCACCGGTGCGAATTTGAATCCGGTCTGTCTGCCGCCGGTGACGACCAAATCCCCGGCGTCGGCCACCGTGTCCTCCAGACCGCCGACACGCGACACGATCGGAACCGTGCCATACCTCAAGGCACAAAGCTGCGTCAGACCGCATGGCTCGAACCGCGACGGCACCACGAGCGCATCCGCGCCAGCCTGAATCAGGTGGGCCAAGCCTTCATCATGTCCGATCGAAACGCTCACCCGATCGGGATGCGCCTGTGCGGCCGCGCGGTAGCGATGCTGCAGATCGCGGTCCCCGCTCCCCAGCACGGCCAACTGCATTCCGTCGCCAATGATCGTCGGGAGCGTTTCGAGAAGAAGATCGAGCCCCTTCTGCCTGGACATGCGACCGATGACACCAAGCAGAAACGCGTCGGGCGCGGGCTGCAGACCAAGCCGCCGCTGCAAGGCCGCCTTGTTGGCCGCCCTGTTCTTGAGAACGTCGGATTCGAAACAACTCGGCATGTCCGTATAGAAACAGCCGGGGATGTGAGGATCCGTCGCGGGATCCCAGACCGAAATATCGATTCCGTTGAGGATTCCGCTGAGGTCACTGGCGCGATCGCGCAGCAGACCGCCAAGCCCCATGCCGCCCTCGTCGCTCAATATCTCCCTGGCATAGGCCGGCGAGACCGTCGTGATGCGATCGGCAAAATACAGACCGGCCTTCAAGAAGCCGATACTTCCATAATATTCGACACCGTGAACCGCAAACGACTCCGGCGGCAAACCGATCGAGCCGAGCATCTCCCGTGGAAACACGCCCTGATAGGAAAGGTTGTGAACCGTCATCACCGTGGCCGGACGCCGCCGGTTGCTGTAGTGCAGATACGCCAACGCAAGCGCAGCGTGCCAGTCGTGGGCCTGGACGATGTCAGGCATGAAGGACGGCACGGCTCCGAGGCCGATATCTGCGGCTACTCGCGCCAACGCCGCAAAGCGCAACGCGTTGTCCGGCCAGTCCACGCCGCCAGGCGTGAGATAAGGGTTTCCAGGACGCGCGAACAAATGCGGCGCATCGAGAACAAACAGGCCGAGCTCACAAGCTGTCGCCTTGAGCAGCCGCGCCTCGCCGCCGAAAAAATGCGGCAGATGAAGCACGCCTTCGACCGGCCCGAGCGAGCTCATGACGCTGGGATATCCCGGCACGACGGTGCGGACATCGACGCCCTCCGCTTTCAAGGCAATCGGAAGTGCGCCGGTGACGTCGGCAAGTCCACCAATCTTGATCAAGGGAAATAGTTCAGAGGCGACCGAAAGTACGCGGACGGACTTCATGCATTCAGCCTGTGGAATAAATAGGCCGCGTGATCACGCAGGCTCGCGAGCAATCTCACTGCGGCTGATTCGTAGCATTTGATGATGTCGACATTGAGTCGGGCTGTTCCAGGCGCAACCTCCCCGGCCTCAGCCTGCGCGTTGCCGTGGAGCGAAAACGCGAACGACTTGCGTTTCACCGTGTATGGGCAACGTGAGCGATCACCGTGGTTCGCCGGAGAATGCCTGCCGCAATGCTGACAGCCGGTCGAGCGCGGCCTGCGGGAGTGGACCTTTTTGAACCGCGGCGAGCGCGTCCTCGAACTGGCGCGGCGTCGCCATGCCGACCAAGATCGTGCCCATTGCCGGATGCGACAGCGCAAAGCGCGTGGCGGCTTCGGTCAGGCTGATGGCGAACCCCTCGTCGACCAGCGGGGTGAGACGGCGTGCGCGATCGACGTCGGCATCGTAGCTCATCGCCGAACCAATCGGCTCAGGCGCGGGCCCAGCAATCGGGTGACGCTCGGTCGAGCCCGACAGCGCGCCGCCGGCCAGCACGCGGATGCCCACTATTCCAACGCCGGCGGCCGTGCTGTGATCGAATAATCGCTCATAGTCATGTGCCGGATAGTTCGTCGGCAATTCCTCGGCGGCGGACGGATTGAGCATGTTGTAGACGACCTGAGCGCTGTCGAAGGCGCGTGCATCGATCACCTGATGCAGTGCTGTGGTATCGCCGACTGCCGTCATTCCGAGGAAGCGGATCTTCCCCTGCTGACGCAGGCGCTCGAACGCCGGCACCACGTCGTCGAGCACCTGCCGGACGCTCAGCGCTGATCCGCCTCCCGTCTCGGTAATTGCATTGTGGAGGTGAAAGATGTCGACCCGGTCAAGCTGCAGGCGCGCCAGGCTGCCTTCGAGCGACACCGTGACGGCGTCGGCAATGCGGCCGAACTCGCTGGGCTGCAACCGGACCTTGGTACCGACGGCCACGTTGGCCGGCTTCAGCTTGTGCAAGACGCGGCCAAGATTCCTTTCTGACTCACCATTGCCGTACTGTACCGCGGTGTCGAAGTAGTTCACCCCGGCGGCGATCGCCCGCGCGATGACACGCTCCTGGTCGGCAGGGTCGCCGCGTACCATAAATCCGCCCACTGCGCCGCAGCCAAAGCCCAGTATCGAGAGCTGCATTCCCGTACGTCCAAAAACCCGCAACTGCATCGCCGTTCCTCCGATCGCATGCACGATACGCCAAATCAGCGCATGAAATGAAAAGCATTGTGAGGGCGCATCGCTTGCTACACCTTCGATGCAAAACGATTTCTTCTCAAGTCTTCCGGGGTCGCAATCGCCTTCATCAATCATCTTCCCGAACGCGGTTTGCCCGGTCGAGCCGCGCACAAATGCCATCATCTAAGGGACCATCAGGTATGCGCACGTTGCTCTAAGAATGATCCCGAGGCCGAGATTGTACGTATCTGACGGTACGCCAGACGAGCGGACCGTCAAAATTCTACGCTTTTGATTTCAAAGGAAACTTCGCGCGATCCGGCTTTCATTCGATTGGGCGAGCGGTTCGGCAAGCGACACGATCACGCCTATGGAACGTCGCGGCATCGAGGGGCGCAGAGATAGCCCAGGATACAACCCAATTCTGCCGCGATTCGAACTTAACAACTTCACGGCTCTATCACCTCGCGGTGAGGATAATATCCTATCGTCCAGACTGCGGGAAGCGGCGCATCTGATTGCAAAAACTGCAAGCGGGCAATTGCTCGGGGACAGGCAGTGGAATCGATGGGGAACACGCGGCTTCAAGATTTGTCTCGCCGCCCGGCGCTGATGATAGCGCGCATCGTTTCACGATCTTTGTTCGACGTCCCGGCTTTGTTCGACGTCCCGGTCAACAATTTCGGCCAGCGCTTTCGGCGCGCTGATCGCAAGCGCATGCTCCATCATCCAGGAGCTCTGTTTGCAAGAGCTCCGTCTGCCTTGAAGCATTCCGGCCATAGGACCGTCAACGCACAACAAACCGAAAACCAAGGGAGTAACGTATGAGCGTCGCAAGCTGGCCAGAACCGGTCGACACCAACGGTGTCATGCAATCCGACAAGGTCCTTCGAAAGCTTCTGCAGTGGCGCCAGGAGGCGAACCCGACGGAAGCAGCTCAATAGCCGCTCTGCCGCGGATAACAAAAAACAGATAATGGGAATAGAGAAATGTTCAATCAATGGTTCGATCCGACCTTGGCGCGGAGTTCGTGTTTCAACCCCCGCTCGGCCATCATCCTATGCGGTATCCTGCTCGCGAACAGTGCGAACGCGGCGCCTGGCGAAAATCTTAACGTGGTGCGCGACCTTGCAACCCGGGTAGGACCGATCATCGGTTCAGCGCTGTCCTGCCCGAACATCGCGCGGCCGCGCGTGCAGTTGATCATCGACAAGTTTCAGGCGGTGATCAGGGAGGTGTCATCCAATGAAGCCGACCGCGCCGACCTTGCGCGTCTGCTGGACCGCTCCGTCGCCGACGGGCGTAGCGCCGTGACGACAGGAAAGACGGATTGCAGGATCGCGGACCGTCAGGTCGCCGGCCTCGAGCAATCCCTTGGCGCATCGTCGACACCGCCCCCCTCGCCGTCGCTGACCGACGCGATCGCCCCATCCGCGGCCAACGCTGCGATAGCGCCGACCCAGCCGCTTCCTCCGGGCAATGTGCATGGCGTCACCGATCGCGAGATCCGCTTCGGGATCGTCATTCCATTTTCCGGAGGCGCGAAAGACAACGGCAAGAACATCAAGCTCGGAACCGACGTCGCGTTCGCCCGGGTCAACGACGCCGGAGGCGTGAACGGGCGGCTGCTCAAGCTGATTCCGGCCGACGACGGCTTTGAGCCGACGCGGACGCTCGAGGCCATGAAGACTCTCTGGGAAAAGGAGCAGGTGTTCGGCTATGTCGGCAACCACGGGACGCCGACGGCAGCAGTCGCGTTGCCGTTTGCGCTCGAACGACGGGCGCTGTTCTTCGGACCGCTCACCGGCGCCAACGTGGTGCGGAATGATCCTCCGGACCGGTACGTCTTCAATTTCCGGCCAAGCTACTCGGAAGAGACCGAGGCCGCAGTGCGCTATCTCCTCAAGATCCGCAAACTGCAGCCGAGACAGATCGCGGTGTTCGCCCAGAACGATTCCTTCGGCGATGCGGGCTTCTCCGGTGTTGCGAAGGCATTTCGCGCGCTCGGCATCAGCGACAGCTCGATCCTGCGGGTCAACTACACCCGCAACACTTTGGACGTGGATGAAGCCATCAATCAGATCAGGCTGCAAAAGGTGCCGATCCGCGCGGTCGTCATGGTGGCGACGACGCGGGCCGCAGCGAAATTCATCGAGAAGACTCGCGATCTGTTCCCAGGGATGATCTATACAAACATGTCGTCCGTGGGCGCGAGCTCCCTCGCCGAGGAGCTGATGCTGCTGGGACCGCGCTTTACCAACGGCGTCGTCGTGACCCAGACGGTGCCCGCGGTGTCCGGCTATTCGAGCGCGGTGATCGAGTACAAGGACGCGCTTGCGAAATATTTCCCCGGCGAGAGTCCGAACTACATCTCGTTCGAGGGTTACGTCTCGGCCAACGTCCTGATCGACGCGCTCAGGCGCTGCGGCCAGCAGATCGACACCGAGAGGCTCATCGATATGCTGGAGAACACCCGCAATCTCGATCTTGGTCTTGGCGTACCGCTCGGTTTCAGCCGCGGCGAGCACCAGGCTTCGCACAAGATCTGGGGAACGGCGCTCGACGAAACCGGCAAATACCAGCCGATCGAACTCGAATGATCGCTTCGCGGCACCTGTCCCGAATATTGGGGCAGGTGCCGGCCGCAAAGCCGTTCACTGCCGGCTTGCGACGGTGCTCTCGCTGCTCAGGTCTGCCGCGGTGCCCGCACCGCCCTCCTGGCCATCCGATCCCAACGACACGATCTCGTAGGGGCCGCGTTCGGCGGGAGCGCGGTAGACATAGAGATGTCCCCACGGATCGGGCGGCACCGAGCCGGTCTTGAGATACGGTCCATTCCAGACCGATGCATTGTCGGGCCTTTGTGCGAGGGCCGTGAGCCCTTCGCTGCTGGTCGGATAGCGGCCGACGTCGAGGTAGAAAAGGTCGAGTGAGCTGGAAAAGCTCTCGATCTGGAGTTTGGCCGCCTTGACCTTGGATTCCCCAAGCGAGCTGAGCACGCGGGGACCGACCAGGCCCATGATCAAACCGATGATCGCGATGACGACCAGCATCTCGACCAGGGTAAAGCCCGCCTCGGCCCGTCGGTCGACATGCCGGCGTCTCGTTGATAAGCGCGTCTTCATTTGTCCCTCTCCCTTCCCGATCATGCCCCTGGCGCGATGCGATTAAGTTGAATCGCCATCGCGCTCTACATTCTTGATTGAGCATGATCTTTTCGGAAAACCGCTACGCACTTTTCCGGATCATGCTCTACCGCGCCGACGTCACGCGGAGAACCTCGGGCGCCGCTGTCATCCCGGCGCGGCATTTTTCCAGCGCATCGTCCAGCATCGTTGTCATGCCCGCGCGAATCGCAGCCTCGTCGATGCGAGAGGCATCGGTTTCCGCGCTGACAAACGGCCTGACCTCATCGGTCAGCTCAAGCAGTTCGAAGATCCCGGCCCGCCCGCGATAGCCGGTGCCGCCGCAGCGCTCGCAACCGACCGGACGATAGACCGTCTCGCCGGCCGCGAGACCCAGAACCCGGTAACGCGGATCGGCGACGATTTCCGGTGCGGTCAGCTGATGCGCGCTCTTGCAACCGTCGCAGAGGACGCGGACCAGCCGCTGCGCAATGACGGCGCGCAAGGTCGAGCGCAAAAGAAATCCTTCCACGCCGAGATCCAGAAGGCGCGGCACGGCCGCGGCGGCGGTCTCGGTATGGAGCGTCGACAACACGAGATGGCCGGTCAGCGCCGCGTGGATGGCGATGTTCGCCGTTTCGCTGTCGCGGATTTCACCGACCATGATGACGTCGGGATCCTGGCGGACGAACGCGCGCATGGCCGTGGCGAAGGTCAGGCCGATCGCCGGTTTGACCTGCGACTGGTTGACGCCCGGAATCTCGTATTCGACCGGGTCTTCGATGGTCAGGATCTTGCGCGTCGGCTCGTTCAGGATCGACAGCATCGTCGCAAGCGTCGTGGTCTTTCCGCTTCCGGTCGGGCCTGTGATCAGGATCAGCCCATGCGGCAGCGCCAGCAGCCGGCGCAACGTTGCTTCGTCGCGGCCGAGCAATCCGATCTTGCTCAGATCGAGCAAGCCGCGATCGCGCGGCAGCAGGCGTATCACCACGCTCTCGCCATGCTGCGTCGGCATGGTGGCGATGCGGATATCGATCTCGGCCCGCCCGACCCGCGCCCGCGCGGCGCCATCCTGGGGCAACCGGCGCTCCGCGATGTTGAGTCCGGCCAGGATCTTGATGCGGGAGACGACGGCCTGCGGCGGCGTATCTCCTGGAAACGGCACGGCGCGGAGGATGCCGTCGACCCGCATTCGCACGACAAGTCCTGATCTGAATGGCTCGATGTGAATGTCGCTGGCGCGCAATTCCGTGGCGCGCTCGAGCAGATCGTTGACGGCCCGGACCACGGGAGCGCCGCTCGCCAGGTCGCGCAGGCTGTCAATGTCTTCGTCGCCGGAGCGGCGCTCCGGTTCATCGACATCCAATGATCCCGGCGCCTGATCGTCGAGCCGCAGTTCGAGAACGGTGGCAATGTCATCGAAAGACGCAACGCCGATCGCAACGGAACAGCCGCAGACGATCTCCGCGGCTCTGATCGCGGCACCGTCCGAGGGATCCGACACGGCGAGCCCGAAACGGCCGTCCGCTCCGCGAAACGGGAAAACCGAGGATTCTCGCAAAAACCGCTGCGAGAAAAGCTCGACCGCTCCGGTAACGTTCATCAGGTCCTGCAGGCTGAGACGCGGCAGCTTCCAGAACGCCGCCACCTCGTCAGCGAATTTGCCGGCCGCCAGATCCGATTTTTCCCATAATTCCCGAAGCCCATTTTCGGAAGCGGCTCCGGCCGGGCCGATGCCGCGCAAATTTGCTCTCGCGGTATCCGGTATCCGTCCAAGCAGATGCAGCCGAAATTGTTCCAGCGAACGCTTCGGCGTCGCAGTGACCGCGCCCTCTGCCGCCGATATCCTTCCACGGTCTGGCATCGGCATCGACATGTTCCCGCTTTGCTCCGGCCGTATCACATGCTTGCAGGTTTGAGATTGAAGACCATGCCGGTTTCCACTTCGACTGGATGTCCCTGCCTGGCATAGGGTTTGAATTTCCATTGCCGAACGGCGTCTTCGATATTCCGCTGCTGCGCCGCCGGCGCGCGTATCACGTGGACATGCTTCACGCTGCCGTCCGCCGCCACGATCAAGCGCACCGGGATCGATACGGACCTGGTGCCGACCGCCTCGGGTTCGACCCGGTGCATGACGTTCTCGGACGCGTAGTCCTTGACGCATTCGGGGACAGGATCCGAAGTTTCTTTCCGGACCCGAATGAGACTGTCCAGCGATCCCGCCAGGCTCGCCAGCAATTCCGCATCGTGGGTGGTCAGATTGAAGGTCACGACGTGACAGCGGATCTCGATCGCGAACATGGACCGGAAAAGCCCGACGCCGCTGAAATCGACGCGATAGCCGGAATGCCCCGCAATGCTGACCTGGGAAGGTTCGCGGTCGATCGTCATGCCGTCGACCGTCGACATGACCTGGCGAAATTGAGCAACGATGTCCTTCACGTCATCCGACGAGTCCGGCTCGAAGAACATGTCCTGTGCCGCAACCAGAATCGTTCCGGCGAAGTCGCCCTTCGGAGCCCAGGTTCCCAACACATAGTACCCGGACTGCGACGGCGGCGGCCCCGGCAATCCCTCGGCCCACCCTTCCGGTAGCCGATAGGAAAGATTGAAGTAGTCGCTGACGAATCCGCCGTCGGTGATACTTGCCGCTTCCGGATTCGACTGGATGAAGCCGGCATCGCGGGATGAGAGAATGGCGCCGTGAAGCACCACTCCCATCCCGGCGAGGCAGGCCGCAATCCCCAGATACAGCGAGATCCGCATTGTCGCACGGCAGACTTTTTTACAGTGAGCGCAGATAGTTGATGAGCGACTGCTGATCGGTCGGCGACAGCATATTGTAGTTGTTGATGACCGTGTTGGCTTCCGATCCGCGGCTGGCGTGCTGCTGGATCGCAACGCTCAGGTCCTTGGTCCGGCCGTCATGAAGGAAGAAGATGCGTTGGCCGACACCCCACAGCGGAGCCGTACGGAATTCGTTGCCATTCGCTGTCCCCTGCGACACGCCGTCGGCCAGTCCCGATCCCATGTCGTGCACTGCAAAATCGCTGAAGGGCTGAATGGTGACGTTGCTTTGCCCCGTCAGTTGCGATTTCGTTGTGGTGAAGGACTGGGTATGGCACGCTTGGCAGCCGATATTGGCAAAGACCTGATTGCCGCGGGTGACCGAAGCACCTGACGTGGAGGACGACGCCGGCTGAGCCGCCGTCGACGATCCGGCAGCCGCCGTCATCACGCTGGAAGCGTCCGCCGCGGCCGATGCGACCATCGTCGAGGCCGTGCTCGCAGGCGTCGATGCCGCGCTCGCCGTTCCGGTCGTCTGAGTGGATGCCGCCGCCGTTTGAGCGGCCGCACCCGCCGCCTGCGCAACCGGCGCAGCCGCCCCCGACGCCGGTGTCGGCGGTGCCGTCAAGCGCATGAATGACGAGAACAGCTCGATGTCGCTCTGGAAGCTCGCGGACGGGCTTGCCAGGTCTGCCGCTTGCAGCGGGATAACGCTTTCCGGCGTGGCGTTGAATTGGCAGTTCGCATTGCCTTCGCGTTCAGTCTGGAAGAGATCGTTGGTGATGCCCATTTCGACGTTATAGGCTTCGCCGGAGAACAGCAGCAGCGACTTGTTCTGCGCCTTCCAGCCGAAGCGCGCGATGGTGGTGTCGTTGCCATTGATATTGAAGTGTCCGGAAATACCCAGCGATCTCTTCTGCTGGGCATTGGCCGCAAGCGATGCCTGTAGCGCGCTGTCCGGAACGTTCTCCACCAGGCCAAGCCCGAACAGCGGCGTCGGAATCCGAAAGATGACGTTGTTGCTGGCAACCGCAGCCGCGAAATTCGGCTGCGCGATATTGCAGCCTGGTGCATCGGACCTTCCGGTGATCACAAACAGAGCATGCACGCTGCCGTCCGGCGAGCCGTCCGGATTGCGCACGAAACGCGCCTCGCGAACCGGACCGGTGGCCGTGACAAAGGATGGCACGGTGTTCTTGCCGCCGGCCGCCGTCGCGATTGCGACCTGCGGGTTGGTGGGAGGGCTGCTGCCCCCGATTGCCGGGTGAGAATGGCATCCCGAACAGCTGTCGAGATTGAAGCGCGGGCCCAAGCCGTTGGGAACAGCATCGACTTCCTGGAAGACGTCCTTCGCGCCGGCAAAAAACGAGAGTTCAGTATCGTTGAGGCCTTGCAACGAACCTCCCGCTCCGGGGTCGCCGCCTCTTACACCGGGATCGGTGGCCCCGCCGCTCGACGATCCGCCTCCTCCGCTGCTGCCTCCTCCTCCGCCCCCTCGTCTAGAATTATTGGCCTGCGCACTGGCCGCGTTCGCGGACGCAGCATTCGCGGTCGCCGCGTTCGTGCTCGCCGCACCTTGGGCGAACGCCGGGCCTGACCACGCGACCGACCCCAACATCATCGCGGCCACGCCCGCGAGCCCATGCGCCCTGGTCAATGTGATTGTTTTCATCGTCGCTCCCCGATGTTCTAAGACGCATCGAGAGAGCCACCTGTTACCGACAATTATTGGACGCGGCCCGCGCGGAAATGTGAAGTGTTTATGGTTCATGCGGCGTCGAAACACAGCGTGCGTGCACGCGCCATTGTTTTTACATCGACTTTGTGTGGCGAACCATTGATGTGTCACGCCGATCGACACAGTCCGCTTCCGATTCCTAATCTCGCGAAGACGACGCGACACCGAGCAGATTGGAATGATTCAAAACAAACGCGATCTGCAGCGAATGTCAATCTGCAATATCGCGACATCTCATGCCGCGTCCGACTATCGCAACACGCGGTCCGCAAAAAATACGATCCATAACGCAGGGCACAAAAATGCGCCGAACGGGATCCTCGTCGTCCGCATCATGGATTGACCGCGAAAGCGCGCAAATATCACCGTCAGCAGCGCGCTGGTCGCTGCAAGGCCGAAACATAATGGTATCGCTTCGACCGGCAGCCATGCCCCGATCCCCGCCGCCAGCTTGACATCGCCCAGACCCAGTCCCTCGTTCCGCCTGAGCCAGGCATAGCTGCTGCGAAACAAGGCCAGCACAGCGGCGACGCAGGCGGCGCGCGCAACGGCTTCCCCGGCAGCCGCCCACGGCTGCGCAGCATCCAGCAACGGCGCGGCAACAATGCCGCAGACGACGGCACCAAACGTAATCAGATCCGGCAACAGAAATGTTCTCGCATCGATGTCCGCTCCGGCGACCATCAACGCTCCCAGCACCGTCGAGGCGATGGCGGCGGGCCAAGGCAACGACAGCGAGGACACAAGTGCAATGGTTGCGATCCCGCCGAGCAGAACCGCAGCATTTGGATAGAGATCATCCTCCGATCCGGGCGTCTCTCCCGCATCAAGGTCGATCATCAATTTGGTCTCGCCGCGCCATATCCTGGCGCGGACAGCACGCCGGTGCCGTTGATCACGCTGCGATCGCTGCGCATCGACTGCAGCCGCTCCCGGAATTCCTCGGTGACCGCGCCGGCATCGACGCTGTTGCGAATGAGCCGCGTCTTGATGAAGATGATGATCTCGGACCTGGTCTTGGTATGGGACGTATTTCCGAGCAGGTCGCCGATAAACTTGATCTCCCGAAGACCCGGTATGCCCGCCTGCGATTTCTGATCCCGTTCGCTGATGAGACCGGCGAGCAGTACGGTCTGACCGCTGATCACCGAAACCGTGGAATGGACGCGGCGTTGCGCAATCGTCGGCGTCAGCGTCGGCTGATCGGCATTCACGACGTTGGAGATCTCCTGGTCGACCTCAAGCTGAACCGAGCCATTGGAGTGCACATGGGGCAGCACCTTCAGGATCACGCCGGTGTTGCGCATCTGGATCGTGTTGACGATCGGCGTCGCCGCATTGGAAAGAACCGTGGCCGAACTGGTCGTGATCGGAATCTCGTCTCCGACCTGGAGCAAGGCCGGCTGATTGTCGAGCGCGACGATCGAAGGCGACGACAGCACCTTGACGTCGGTGATGTTGGACAGCGCGTTGAGGATCACGCGCGGCTGGGATTGCGATCCCAGCAGGAGATTAAGGCCGGGCGCCACGTTCTGCAGCGCCACCGATTGAGCCGCCACCTGACTTGCGCCAAACAGACCGATGGAACCCTTGTTGTTGCTGAGGAATGCCTGAACGCCGAACTGCAATTCATCGGTCAGAGTGACTTCGGCGACCGTCGCATCGATCGATACCTGCAATTGCGGCCGGTCGATATCGCGCAGCGCACGCTCAACGACCCGATAGTCCTCCTGATTGGAATAGACGACGATCGAGTTATTGGCGGCATCCGCCGTGATGCGCAAATTCTGGAACGTGCCGCGCGGCACGTTTCCGCCGGCGGTGCCGGAGGTGCCGGGCGATCCACCGGTCGCATCCGCGTCGCCGTTCTTGCGATCCGAGAACGATTCGAAGGCGGCCGCGACCGGATTGCTGCCGCGGTTGTCGGAGCCGCCGCTGGCCGACGCCGTCGTGGTCCCGCTGCTGGACGAGCCGCGATCGAGCGAATCAAGCCGCGACTGCGTGCTCTCGACCCCTGGTGCAATCTGCCTTGTCGCGGTGTCCGCGCCCGCGCCTGATTTGCCGACGAAAATGTCGTTCAGGATCTTCGCCACCTGCGTCGAATTGCCGTTTTTCAGACGGAAGGTTCGCAGCGTCGTTCCGGTCGTGTCCGACCTGTCGAGACGACCGATCCATTGCGTTGTCTGGCTCAGAAGCTTCGGATTCTTCGTGACCACCATCACCGCGTTCATGCGCGAGACCGGCTGGAAGCGGACCACACCCTGACCCAATCCTCCGTCGCCGGTTTCGAATATCCGCTCAAGCTCTCCGATCATGGTCTCGGGTGAGGTCGATTTGAGGGGATAGACGCCGACCGACTGGTTTTTCAACCATTCCACATCGAACGTCGCGACCACATCGAGCGCCGCTTGGCGCTCCGCGGTCGTACCTTGAACCAGCAGGAGATTTCGCGACGGAACGACACGGATCGCGCCCGGACGCGACAGAAAGCTTTCCGCCGTCTTCGCCACCGTCGAAGCCGAGGTGTAGTGAAGCGGCACCAGCGAAACGCCGAAGCCGGGCTCGCCCGCCCCGAGGCTGATCGCGCCGGCGGCGCCGGCCTCGGGAATCGGAACGATCTTCACCAGATTGCCGGAATGCACGATGGCGGCGTTCGACATCCGCAACACGCTTTCGAACGCAGGCAGCACATCCTTGCGCGGAATCGGACCGGACGAGGCCAGCGTCACATTGCCTTGGACACGCGGATCGACGACGAAATTGAGCTGGAGGATATCTCCGAGAAGAGCCTTCGCGACGGTCTGAACGTCGGCGCCGTCGAAATTCATCTCGACGCCGTCGCCCTTGACGAATGCAGCCTGCTGCAAGGACGCCGTCCGCATATCCGGATCGCGCTCGCGCTGCGGCTCCGGTTCGACGTCGGAGCCTGGAAAGAGAAAAGGCCGAGACGAGCCGCTCGTTCTCGAATCCCCGTCATTCGCCACGGGAAATCGCGCGCTGAAATCGGCGCTCCGAACAGAATCCGTCGCGTCCGACGGCGCCACGCCGGCCGTCGGCGTGACAGGCGATGTTACGCAACTAACCAAAACCAAGCTGAGCGAAGCGGCGACACAAGCTCGAGAAACATCGAGCAGGCTCCACCGATGCAAGCAGGTCACTACAAGTACTCCTCGCCGTGGCGCCCCCGACCACATCGACGGCGAATGCCCGCACACCTAGCGAGTCAACAAAGCCCACCGGCAGGCGAGCTATCAGCTGCCTGCTGATCAAATCCTAACGAACTATCAACGGTAACAATGTGCTTTATGCGGCGCGCACTGCGCTATATGCGGCAAAGCAAAGACCATTTTGGACGCGTTCGAAATTAGAAATGTTCTATTTGAATAGCTTACTCTCGGGACCGTCGACGTTTTCTCGGCTGACCCGACTGTGGCGCGGCGACCTGCGGTGAATTTTGCTGCGCTTGCACCTGTCGTTGTGAACTATTCGACTCGCCTCCCGGCGCCGGCGCTCTGGCCGCGTCCGATTTCGCGCGATCATCGCTGAACATCGTAAAGGTGGCGAAGCGGCCATCAAGCGACAGCACCACCTTGCGCCCTTCGATTTGACTGACCTTCCATCCGTCGATGTCGTCGCCGATTTGCGCACGCAGCAATTTTCTGTCGGCGCCCGCGCGAACGACCGCGCGCGCGCCCTCCCCGTCCATCACGACGCCGAACAGAACCAGGTTTGGCGGCGGCGGCGGGGGCGGTGGAGGCGCCTGCGCGACCGGCGGAGGCGGAGGTGGCGGCGCGGGCGGACGGCGGCTCGGCGAAAACAGCGGCCGATCAAGCGTCGTCGAGAGCTTGTCGAGCGCTTGCGCCGCCACCGGATTGGCAGGCGCAGCAGGAGGCTGGTCTTTCATATGCTGATCTTGCACAGGCTGGTCTTGCACAGGCTGATCTTGCGCGAGGGCCGGCGGGGCGGCGCCGAGCACGACCACCGACGAGAGCAAGAGGACAAGAAAGGCACGCTTTGCTTCAGCCTTCCTCATGTCGCGCCTCGCCGCCAGAACGCGCGCAGGCTCAGATTGGTCCGCAACAAGGGATCTTCGACCGCGCGGCCCGCCGTCGCGCCGACGGGCTGCACCGTCAGCGCGTCGACAAATACATAGGGTGTTCCGCTCTCGAGCTGATACAGCAACGCCCGCAGCGCCTTCAAATCCATATCGAGCGTGGCCTGTAGGCGGATCGTATCAGGCGGATCGTCGCGCTTGGCGGTTTCTCCGCCGGTCGAGACGAGGCTTGCACGCTGCTCGTCGGCCAATCGCGTCAGGTATGACTGCAGTTGTGCGCTGGCGAGGCCCTGGGTCGACGCATCGAGAAATGCCGCGGGAGGCGCCACCGCGGTCGGCCGGCTTGAAACCGTCCGCAGCTTGGTTTCAAGGCGTGTGAGCATCTCGCGCCGCTCGGACGCCTCGCGCACGGCGTCGGAGCGCGCCTGAAGCGACGATCCCACCGCAAGCACGCATGCCGAGAGCAGCAGCGCCAGCACTGCCACGGATATGAGCTGCTCACGGTCGAGTTTCGGCACGCCTCAATCCTCCCCGATCTTGATGCGGGGTTCGACACGCGCCTCGACGGAAAACCTGAAGAGCTTGCCGTCCGGCCCGCGCGCCGTCGGGGCAAAGAAATGCACATTGGTCAAATGCTCGGACCGCTCGAGCGGCGCGAGCAACCCGGGAGCATCGTCGGCGAGCCCCATGATCCGCAGGCTCTCCTTGTCCAGACGGATTTCGTTGAGATAGGCGGTCTCAGGCAAAGCCCGGGACAGCGCCTCGATCAGGATCACGCTGGATATGGACGTTTCCTTCAGCAGCCATGCCCGCTCTGCCGGCGGCATCGAGGCCATCGCAGACGCCGAGCGCCCGGTTTGAACCTGTCGCTGCAAAACCTTGGCGCGGGCCGCGATGTCCTCGCTCTCGTTGCGAATCGAGACACTCGACATCAGCGCCCACGCGCTCAGAAGCAGACTGACGGCCACCGAGGCGGCAATCCCGATGCTGATGGTCCGGCCCAGGCTGCCGGTCGTATCGGACGACGTATCCGCGAGATGCGACCACAAGGTCACCGAGCTGGTGGTCTCGTCGGCAGCCTGGGCATCCGAGCCGCGCGCGACGATCCGATCGACGTTAAGGCCGAGCGCGGCCAGATCCCGTCGCGCCGCATCGACATCGGTGCGCGCCGCCATCAGAATGCGCACCTCGACCACCGCGGCATCTTCGGCACTCGCTTCGGCGGAGAAGCCGTACACCACGCCATTGACCGGCCAAGGCGACAGCCGTTCGATCTGATTGCGGATCACGCCGGACAGGAATTTCCGCGCCTGCCCCGGCACGGTGATGCGCCGCATCACGACTTTGTCGGCAGGAAATTCGAGCACCACAAGGCTGTTTTGCGCCGCGCGCGACACCTCCGGCGAAACTTCCGTTCCCGGCCTCAAGGTCGCGACCACGGCGTTCCCTGTCCGCCGCGTATCCCGCAGCATCGCGTCACGGCCCGTATCCGCCTGCCGAACGACGACGTGTCCGTTCTCGCATGTCACGATCAGCGAGCGAAGTCCGCGCCGGCTTTCACGCCACGCCAGAAGCAGGGCCACCAGGATATCGATCCATCGTCTCAAGACCGCGCCGATAGGCATGTCCAGGCCTTTGCGTTTTCGGGCGCCCCCTAAAGCCGCCTGGGGGATGGCACCGGGGTCCAGAGGAGGACGCGATAAGGTTGGCTATCCTGAGGCAGAACGACGATCACCGACCGGGCGGCCGCGGCATAGCCGTCGACAAGCTCGGCCATCAGCTCCACCGAGGCCACGCGCGGCGGCTTGACGGCGAGATATTGTTGCGCGGCGCCGACCATCCGCGAGAACCGGTCGACATCCGCCGGAGAGCTGCGGCGCGCCCTGAGGAACGCTTCGACCTGATCCTTGTCGACTCCGGGCAGTGCCGCGATGACGCCCCGTGGTGCCGTGAGCGGATTGATCGTCTCGCCGCCGAACACGGTCGTCAACGGCTCGATTGCGGCCACCCATTCCGGCGCCATGCCGGGAATAAGCAGAAGCTGCCGCACATCGGAAAACGGCTGGCCGGCTGCGGGCGGCTTGGCCGCGACTTTGGCCGAACGAAGCGCAGGATCGGGACGCGCCGCATTGCGGGGATAGCGCCGTTCAACGATGCGCTGGGCCAGATCGTTTGCAGCGGCTTCCGGAGCGCCGACGGATTGCAACAGCGCGGCAAGAACAGCGGCAGGCGCCCTTCCGATGTCGATGCGGCCGCCCTCGTCGTTGAGACGCAAGCGTGTCGAGCCGGTGGCAAGGCTGACGCTGGTTTCGATATCCATGAGCGGCGCGTCGCCGAGGGTGTCGATGATGCCGGCGGCCGTCTCGATCCCCGCCGACAACAGCGCGTCGGCCTGTACGCGATCGCGCTCGACCGCCATCACGCCTGCGAACCCGCGGAAGGTCACCGCCGCTGCCATCGCCAGCGCCGACAGCAACGCAATCGACCATAGCACGGTCATCAGCACCACGCCGCGGCGCGGGTCGCTGCGTTTCATCGTGTGGGCCTTTCGTCGGATGCGTCGACCTGGACCGGAGGCGCTGCCGACAGGCACGTAAGCGCCGCATCGGCTCGCCCACAGGCCGCGGGAGCGTTGGCCTGAACCAGGAAATCGGCTTCGCCCAACAGATCGGCACCGGTGGCCCGGTCCCGCAATATCAGCCGCACATAGCGCGGCAGCGCCCGTTCTCCGACCCAGCTCGCGTACCATGCCAGGGCACCGTCCGGAGTGACGCGCCCGAACACGAATGACATGTCCAGCCTGCCTTCGATCAGAACGACCGGGTCCTGCAGCGACACGTCTTCAAAGCGCATGCGCGGCCCGGGCCACGTCGCGCGACGCCTGACCAGACGCCTGACCTCACCGTCCTCCTCGATTCTGAGGCTGATCAGGTCGTCGTCGGCGCGCGCCCCCGAAGCGGAACGTCCCGCCCCGACGAACACGACGCTCGCCGGCTGTTCGCTACTGGCCTGCTCGGCCGCGAAGGCGGCGGCGGATCCGTCGTCTGTTCTGCGCCAAACGAAACGGGCCGAACCGAAATCGCCGGCCAGACGCCCGACAGCTAGCATGAGGCCCTCCGCCTCGCTCACGCCCCGCGTTCCGCGGTCGAAGAACAGCGCAACATTATGAACGAGCGCCGCGCTGGCGATGATGATCACGGAGGCGATCGCGAGCGCGGCGAGAGCCTCCACCAGGGTGAAGCCATCGCATCCGACATGCGCCCGTCGCGCTCGCGTCTTCATGGCTGCGGCCTGCCGAGCCGTATCGTTTCGGCCGTGAGGACCTGATCGGCGCCCCACGCCACGCTAGCGGTCACGCGATAGGGCAGCCACTTCGACTGATCGGGCGCGCCCGGCGCCGCGGCGAGCACCGGCTCGGCGACGATGCGCCAGCGCAATCCGCCCGCTTCGCCGTTTCGCGACGCGTTTGCGAGGCCAGAACGGTCGAACGGCGCATCGAGCAGCGAACGCAGCATGACCTGGGCTGCAACCCGTCCTTCGGCGTGGTCCATGATGCGGCGCGCCTGCGACAAATGCGGACCGAGTGCTGCCGAAAAAACGAGAACCACCGCCAAGGCGACGAGAGCCTCGAGCAGGGTGAAGCCCGCCTCCCCCTTGCCGTCGTCACGGAACGATCGCGACGCCGCCGGTGTACCAGTTGACGCGAATTTCATATTCGGCCTTTTCACGCGACAGTTTCAGCACCGCTCCGGTCGACGCCCCATCCGGATGAAATCGCACCACCGCCTGACGCCCCGACCACAACGCATCGATACCCAGGATGTCGAGCACGACGTCGCGCGGAACCGCGACGACGTCGCCGCCATCGCCGACCAGGACACGCTGCTCGCCATCGACCGACACCTGACGGTCTCGCCCCGTCATGACCGCTCCGAGCCGCTCGCGCCGAAGCAACGCGGCGGTTTCCAGCGCCACCGCCTTCAACCGGCCACGTCCCGTGCCGGGGATCTTCGTGACCGCAAGCGAGGCGACCAGGGCAATGATGAGCATAACGGCCACGACCTCGATCAAGGTGAATCCGCCGCATCGATCCGTGGCTCGCGCTTGACGCGTCCGCGGCGACCCCTGATCCGTCCTCGTTGTCCTGCTCATTGAGCAAGCTCCGTAATGCTCAAGAGCGCGCTCATGATCGATACGATCAGCGTGCCGATGACAGCACTGACGACGATGATCGTGGCAGGCCCGATCGCGCCCATCAGACGGTCGAGGCCGATACCGAGCTTGTGCTCGTAGAATTGCGAGGCCTGGCGCACGATGGAAGCCAGATCGCCGACGTCGTCGCCAACCCTGAGCATTCTGACCGCCAGCGGCGGAATAAGGTTCGTCTCCGCCAAGGCGTCGGCGAACCGCCGGCCGTTGCGCACCTGTTCATGCACGCGGTCGATCGCGGCCACATATTCCGGCTCATGCACGACGTCGCGCAGAATTTTCAGCGCGGTTGGAAGCGCGACGCCGTTCTCGAGCAGAAGGCCGAGCGTACCGACGATGCGCGCGGTCCGCCGGTCGCCCATCGGCCCGGAAATTCCCGGAAGCTTTGCGATGATTGCGACGATCCGCGCCCGCCATTCGCGCCGGCTCAGCACCAGCCAAGCGCAGAGCACCAGACACAAACACATCCCCAGAAACAGATCGGCGTTGGCGCGCAGCCAGATGGAGGCGGCCACGATCACCGCCGCGCCGGAATTGAGGCGTCCCCCGAGGTCCTTGAACACCGGTTCGAACTGCGGGACGACGTAGATCAGAAAGAACAGAAGAATGATCGCGGCCGTGCCGATCAGAAACAGGGGATAGCGTATCGCCGAGTTGATCCGGTCGGCCATCAGTTCCCGGCGTGTCCGGTCTTCGACGATCGCGCGCAACACCGCTTCGAGCTTGCCGGATGCCTCGCCCACGCGCACCATGGCGACATAGGTGGGGTCGATGATCGTGGAATGATGCTCCAGGGCCTCGGCGAAGCTTTCGCCGGCGGAGATCGCCGCGCGCAGCCTGTTGGCGAATCCCGCAAGGGCCTTGCTGGTGTCCTCGCTGAGCGTCTGGAGTGCCGTCTCAAGCGTCAACCCGGCGCCGATCAGAAGCGCAAGCTGGCGCAGAAGAATGGAAACGTCGTGGGATCGCGGCAGCTTTCCGCCGCGCCGGTGACCGCGGGCCAGAATCCCGGTTGCCGCGAGCTCCGCCTCGATCGTCAGATGTCCCAGATATTCGATGCGCCGCACCACCTCCTCGCGCGAGGACGCGTCGACTTCGCCGACGACGATCTCTCCCGCATGGGTGACGGCACGATAACGAAATTGCGGCATTAGACCGCCTGCAAGCTGCGGTTATATCGACGACATCATCGAAACCGTCAGCACCTCACACCATGTCGCCGGATGTCTTGAATATCCGTCCCGACATCAGTGTGCGCCGCCGGAGACGACAAGCCGGGAAGCGGTAAACCAGGCGCGCGGCTAAAATCGGACCCGTTGCGCGGCAAACCTGTGTCGGTTTGACGCCTGTTGTATGATGCCCGGATCGGGAATCGGACAAACGCATTTGGATCGGCGACGGACGCGGAAGCCCGGGCGAGACGCTTATGGATGCCAACGCCCGACGAATGTTGATGCCCGCGGTTTCTTCAACGAGGACGGGATAGACCGGCCAAGTCCGCGATATCAAGGCATAGCCGGCTCGATTGTTCGGGATCGCCGGTCCTGCTTGCCAGACGATCGCGAGCCAAGGGCTCGATCATCGGCCAGTTGTCGCGAAAGAATGTCCTCGCCTCGTCGATATTGGGCGCCCGCACCCTGACGCTGCAGGCCTGCCTCCCGCTGCCGTTCGTCATCTGAAAATGAAACGTGTAGGCAATCGCCTCCGCATCTTCGCTGCTCAACCGTTGGTCGCGGCGCATTGGTGTCCCCCTTGGTGCATCAAGCGGCGACACATTGAATTTAGAACTTGGCTGTTAGTGCGGCGCGTTCGTGGCGCAGCGCGCGCAGGATGAGCACCGGATTACGGCATCGTTCATGACGCAGCGCGAAACGCGTTCTCGGATCGATCAACGTCCCAAACGTCAATCGGCACGTCTCAAAAAGTGCCGACGCATGCCCGCAGCCGCTGCACGTCGGGCCTTCCGCATCATGATTGAATGCCGGTTATGGAGCCCGACATGGCGCGCGGGTCACGCATCGGCCAGCGGCCGGCATCGACCTGGGCGATGAAGTCGCCGACGATGCTGTTGAACAGGACTGGCGCTTCGAGATTGATGGTGTGCCCGCAATTGGGCATCACCGAGAGCGCCGCCGACGGGATGGTGCGCTTCATCAGCAACGCCGGCGCCAGGCAGGGCCAGTCCTCGTCGCCCGTGAGGATCAGCGTCGGCACCGTGAGGCCGGCCATCTCCTTTTGCAGATCATACAGCGACGGCCGCTCCTTTTGGCAGCCGAGCTGGGTGTTGGCGGCGCCGAGCGCCGAATGCTCGGCCAGCGCCTCCTTGAAGACCGCGAAACCGCGTGGGTCTTTCGCTTCGAACTGCACGCGGGTCGGGCCGTAGGCATAACGCGAAGCAAAGGCGGCCATGCCATCGGCCCGCAGCGACGCCACCACGGCGTCGGCTTCAGCGCGAAACTGCTCGCGCATACTCGGCTCGGCGCCATAGCCGCAGCCGGCCACGCACAACGACAAGGCGCGCGACGGATGGCGAAAGCCGAAATGCAGCGTCGCGTAACCACCCATCGAGAGGCCACAGACATGCGCCTTCTGGATGCCGAGATGATCGAGCACCGCGAGAATGTCGTCGGCCGCGCGGTTCTGGCTATAGGACGCCGGATTCTCCGGCACGTCCGACGGCGGATAGCCGCGCGCGTCGTAGGTGATGGCGCGATAGCGCCGGCCAAAATGCTGAAGCTGCTGCTCCCAGCTGCGATGATCGCCGGCGAATTCATGGACAAAGATGATCGGCGCGCCGCTGCCGGTTTCCTCATGATATAGCCGCACGCCGTCATCGGTCGTGGCAAACGCCATGGTCAGCTCCGTTTCAGCCGCTGGTCGATCGCGGATTGGTTGGGGTGTTACGATAGCTGATCAAACCTCTCATTCCGAGCCACCATCGGTGCCAAGCGCGGTCCGCAGCTCCCGCGCGACCTTTGCAAAGCCGTCGCTGCGCGGATCGCGTGGACGCGGCAGATCCACCGTCACGCTGGCTGACAGCCGGCCGGGGCGCGGGGTGAACACCAGAATGCGATCGGCGAGGAAAACCGCTTCATCGATGCTGTGCGTCACGAACAGCACCGTTGTGCGCTGCGCCGCCCAGATATCGAGAAGCTCGGATTGCAGGCGGCCACGCGTCTGGGCGTCCAGCGCGCCGAACGGTTCGTCCATCAAAAGCCCGCGCGGCTTTGTGGTCAGCGCCCGGGCGATGCCGACGCGTTGGCGCATACCGCCGGACAATTCGTGCGGATACCGTGTGGCAAACCCCGAAAGCCCGGTCAGCGCCAGCATGTCCTCGGCGCGCGTGCGTCGCTCGGCGGCGGCGATGCCACGCGCCTTCATGTTGAATTCGACATTGGCGCGCACCGTCTGCCACGGGAACAGGCCGTGATCCTGAAACACGATGCTGGTCGAACGCGACGGGCCATCCAATTCGCGTCCATCGACGATGATCTGTCCTGTACTGGGCGCCTCCAGGCCTGCGATCATTTGCAGCAGCGTGCTCTTACCACAGCCGGATAAGCCCAGCAGGCAGACGAATTCACCAGCCGCACAGGCGATCGAAATGCCGCGCAGCGCTTCCACATCGCCGGTGCGGCCGTGATAGGTCTTGCCCACGTCGATGCATTCGATGAATCTGGTCAATTGGCACTGGCCGTAAGCCCCTCCTGCCACGAACAGGCGCGCTGACGCAGTTTGCGCACGGCGAAATCGCCCAGCAGCCCGATCGCACCAATGACGAAAATTCCGGCGAATACGAGCTCGGCTCGAAACGTCATCTGTGCATTCAAGATCATGTAGCCGAGACCTGACTTCACCGCGATCATTTCGGCTGTCACCACCGTGAGCCAGCCGCCGCCGACAGCCAGCCGCAGGCCGGTAAAGATGTTGGGCAGCGCGGCCGGCCAGATGATGTCGCGCAGAATCAATGCCTCGCTGGCGCCGGCGGCGGTGGCGACCTTCAGCATCGTACGCTCGATGCCGCGGACGCCGAAGATGGTGTTCAGCAACAGCGGCCAGAGGCCGGACAGGAAGATCAGCACGATGGCTGGCGTGTCGCCGATGCCAAAGAACAGCATCGCCATCGGGATCAGCGAGATCGGCGGCACCGAGCGGAAGGTCTGGATCGACCAGTCGAACAGCCGGTCCAGCGCCGGATAGCGTCCTATCAGCAAGCCCGACGGCACGGCGACGCAAAATGCCAGGCCGATGCCGACGAGCACGCGGGTCACGCTCGCCAGGGTGTTGGCGGCGATCGACTGTCCGTAGAGCACAAAGGCCGCCGCCACCTTGGCCGGGGCCGGCAGCAGCACCGGCGGGTAGAGGTGGATGGCCACGGCGATCTGCCACAACAGCAGGAGTCCGATGATCGGGACCAGCCCGACTAATCCGCCAAGCCGCGTCACAAGCCGCATCAGATGAAGCTGGTGTTGATGAACTCATCCCATTTCGGTTCGGAATCGAGCATCTTGTTGGTCAACATCATGCCGGCCAGCGCTTTCAGGCCGTCCTGGAAGGCCGGACCGCTATCGGCCGAGAAGAACAGGTTCTTCGCGCTGGCCTCGGCGACTTCCTGGCTCATGTTGAACTGCTTGACGGTCGTCGCGATGGCGATTTTGGGGTTGTCGCGCATCGTATTGGTGGCCTTCACGTGCGCCTGCACCAGCACTTTCGTCAGCGCCGGATCTTTCTTGATGAAGGGGATACTGGCCACAAATCCCAGATTGGTCTTGCCCATCGGGGTGTCGTACGGCACCCACAGCTTCTTGCCGAAGCCGTTCAGCTCGGCAAACGTGGCGTAGGGCTCGAAGCAGCAGATCGCATCCACATCGCCGCGGGCAAGCGGCACCGGCATATCCTGATTGTCGAGGAAGAGCAGCTCGACCTTGTCGGTCAGTCCTTCATGCTGAAGCTTCCAGTTCAGGCTGACCAACCCGATCGAGCCGTTCTGCACGGCGATTTTCTTGCCGGCGAGTTCGGCGAAACTCGTGATGGACGGCTTGGCAATCAGCATCCAGCCGCCATCGCAGCCATCGGCGAGCACCGCCATCGGGAAGCCCTTGGTGGCGATCTGCATGGTGGCGGACAGTCCGCCATTGCCGACATCGACGGACCCGGAGGCGACAGCCTGCATCCGCTGCACCAAGCTCGGGAAGGTGATGATCTCCGCCTCGATGCCCTCCGGCTTCAAGAGCTCCGGCATCAGGAACATGGCATTCGTGGTGGTGGTGAACGCGGTGCCCAGCTTCACCTTGCGAGGCGTCTGACCAAGCGATGTTCTGGCGACCAAGGCGGGGGTCGCCAACGCGACGGCTGCGAGCAGTTTCCGACGGGTAAACATTCAGGATTCCATGGCTATTGGTCCGGCGAATCAAAGCAATGTTCGTGCCAAAGCTGCAACCCTTGCCATGCATGCACGCCACCCCTGTTGACGCGCTCCGCATCGCATACGGCCGAAAAGACCGTCTCTCATGGCTCGTGAATTCCGATCCGTTTTGCCAGACCCCGCATCTCCGCGATCGTGCTCTTCTCCAAAGTCTCACGCGCGATGGAATTTTCGTCATCCCTGCTCTTGGCGAGATACCGTGTCATCGCATGTCCCCTGATCGGCACCGCGCCGAGCCGCCGGGCCTGCGCATCTCCAAAGATCGAGGAATAGGGCAGAAGCCCATAGATCCTGCCGCTCAAGAGCAATTGCCGCAGCGTTTCCGGGCTTTCCAATTCGAGGCGGATGTCGAGCTTTGCGCCTTCCCTGGCCGCGGAGTTCTCGATCAACTGGCGCGAGCGATTGCTCTTGCTGGTCATCACCAGCGGCAGGCCATCGAGACTGCTGACGTCAAGGCTTCGCTTCTTCAAGCGCGGGTCGTCGGGGCGGCCGACGAGATAGAGCGATTCGGTGAAGAGCAGCGTGTATTCGAGCAGCGGATCGGGTGGCGGGTCGGTCACGATGGCAAGGCTCAGCTCGCCGCGCCGGAGTTGACCCAGCACGTTCGACGTCCAGCCCTCGAGCAGGCTGAGATTCACCTTCGGATAGGATTTCAGGAACGTGACCGCGAGCTTGTTGAACAGCAGGCGCCCGATCGAGGGCGGCGCGGCAAGCGATGCGGGACCGCTCGGCACATGTGCCTCGATCTGCAGCGTTTCCTTCAGCCGATCGACTTCCTCCAAGATGTGCTGCGAGCGTTCCAACAGGCGCTGGCCGGCCGCCGTCAGTCTGACGCCGCGCTTGACCCGGTCGAACAGGAGAAAGCCCAGTTCGTGCTCCAGGTGCTGGACCTGCCGCGTCAGCGCCGATTGCGCGACGCGCAGGTCGTCGCTGGCTTTCCGAAAATTCTGCCGGCGCGCGGCCTGGATGAAGTAGCGGAACTGGCGCAAGTCCATCTTAATTTAAGTCCATTTGAAGTCCATTTCAGGCCCGTTTTCAATGATGCCGAAATTCGATCAACTTGATGAGTAATCCATATTATCGCAATCATCGCTTGGGTGGTAACCTTATCGCGGATCGTCTCGGCATTATCGAACCGCTGCGTCATGACGGCGGCAGTCGGGGCATCCGGGGAGAGAAATGGCCGACCTGTCGCTCGACGCTCAAGGCGTCGTTCAGAGCACTGTTCAAGGCGGTGTCCAGAGAGCCGCCCAGGATCGTCCCAAGAGTCCCGAGGGTCCCAAGGGTGATGCACAGGACTGGCTCAGTTCGATCGAGCAATCCAATCTCACGCCGCGCTATTATCTGACGATCGGTCTCCTGGTCCTGCAGGAGATGTTCGAATTCTACGATTTCTTCCTGGTCGGCTATCTGGTCTCGGTGCTCGCTCCGGGCTGGCATCTCACTTACGGCCAGAGCGCGATGATGCTGCTGTCGTCAGGTGTCGGCGCCATCGTCGGCTCGCTGATCGGCGGGCAGATCGCCGATGTCGTCGGACGCAAGAAGATCATCTGGGGCGGCGGCCTGATCTTCTCGCTTGGCGCGGCGGGATGCGCGGCGATACCGGACGGCGCCTGGATCATGTTTTCGCTGTTGCGTTTCGTCGTGGGCTTTGGGTCGACGGCTGCGATCAGCGCCCAGAATCCGCTGGTCGTCGAGATCACGCCGACGCGATACCGCACCTTCGTATCGAGCATGATGGTGGTGCCGGTCGCGCTCGGCACGATGTTCGCCGCGATGATTTCGGCGAGCCTGTTGCCGGTGATCGGATGGCGCGGCGTCGCCGCAACCGGCGCATTGCCGATCGTGACCTCGCTCCTGATCGCGTGGATCGCGCCGGAATCGGTGCGCTGGCTGCTGTCGCGCGGCCGCAACGCCGACGCGCGGCGCGAGGCCGCAAAACTGCTCGGGGTTCAGGAAGCCAGCGTGACGCTGCCGAGCGTGATCGAACCCACCACGAGGTCGGGATCGATATTCGAGCTGCTGCAGGACCAGAAGCGCTTCTGGTGGGTCGTCGTCATCTGGATCGGGATTTCGACCGGCACCTATGGCGTGATCCTGTGGGGACCGACCATCCTGTCCCAGCTTCTCAAGATCACCGCGCACGAGGCCGCGCATTATTTCGTCTATGCGAGCATCGCCTCGATGGCCGGCCGCGTGTTGTTCTCGGTGCTGCCGCTCTATATCGGCCGGCGCGGCGCGGCCATCGTCGGAACCTCGGTCTCCGTGCTGGTCATGCTGGCGATCTTCACCTTCCATCGAGAGTTCATCGCCGGCTGGTCGGTGTTTGCGCTGCTCGTGATTTTCGGTGCGGCGTTCTACAGCGGCCTGTTTTCCAACGTCTCACCCTATGTGGTCGAGGTGTTTCCGGTCTCGCTTGGCGGCCGCGCGTTCGGATTGGCGCAGGCGGCCAACGGGATCGGCAAGATTCTCGGGCCGGTGTGTCTGGCGCTGATCGCCGGAAGCAACGACGTGGTGTCGCCGAAGGCGACGGCGGACGCGATCGCGCCGGCCTTCCTGTTCCTGGCGGCCTGCGAGCTCGCGGCACTGATCGCGATCGTCGCGTACCGCCGCGAACCCCATGGCAAGCCGATGGAACTTGATTAGGCCACGCAAGCGGAAGCCCAAGAAGAGAGACAAGAAAGAAAAACGATGCTCGATATTCCCGTTCTGATTTCCGGTGGCGGTCCGGTCGGATTGACCGCCTCGTTGCTGCTCTCACAGCACGGCATCCGCTCGCTGCTTGTCGAACGCCATCCCGGTACGGCGCTGACGCCGAAGGCCCGCGGCATCAACGCCCGCACGATGGAGGTGTTTCGCCAATGCGGCATCGATGCCGCGGTCAGGGAGGCGGGACTGGCCGAAGGACGCCTGGGGTTGATCGTCTGGGCGGAAACCCTTGCCGGCAAGGAAATCGAGCGCCGCGTGCCGGGTCGGGCGACCTCAAAGAACATGGCGGCAACGCCGGTCAGGAATTGTCTCTGCGCCCAGGACGATCTGGAGCCGGTCATTCGCCGGTTTGCGGAAGCGGCCGGGCCGGGAACGCTGCGCTTCAACACCGAGCTGACCTCGTTCAGCCAAGGCCCCGACGCCATCACGGGCATCTTGACCGACCGCATGACGGGAGCGGAAACACCGTTCAAGGCGCGCTATCTGATCGCCGCCGAGGGCGCGCAAAGCCGCGTGCGCCGCGCGCTGGGCGTGACGATGATCGGCGAGGAGCAGGTCTACGATAGTGTCAATATCCTGTTTCACGCCGACCTCACCCAATGGGTCGCGCATCGGCCCGCCGCGCTGTATTTTGTCGAGCAGGAGGATCTGCGCGCCACATTCCTCACCATCAACGGCAGGGATCGCTGGGGTTTCCTGATTCATAGCCCCAAGAAATATGGCTGGCGTCCGGAGGACTTCACGGCCGAATTCTGCGCGAAGCTGATCCGCCAGGGTGTCGGCGTGCCCGACCTTGCCGTGTCGGTGCTGGGCGTCAGCCCGTGGGAGGCGTCGGCCATCGTGGCCGACCGCTATCGCGTCGGCAACGTTTTCCTCGCCGGAGATGCGGCCCACGAGATGCCGCCGACCGGAGGCTTCGGCCTCAACACCGGCGTGCAGGATGTGCACAATCTGGCATGGAAGATCGCCGCCGTGCTTCGCGGCAAAGCCGACCAGTCCCTGCTCGACAGCTACGATGCCGAACGCCAGCCTTTCGGCCGGATCATCACGCAGAACTCGCTCGCCAATGCGCTGTCGATGGGACGCAACGCGCGGCAGAGCAACGTGCTGCCACGACGGGAATTTCTCAACGAACAGGGCCTGATCTTCGGCGCCAGCTATGACTCGATGGCGGTGGTGCCTGACGGCACGCCACCGGTCGCCGTCGACGATCCCGTCACCGACTACGTGCCCTCCGCGCGGCCCGGCAGCCGCGCGCCGCACGTCCGGCTGACGCGCGGCCATGAGCAGATCTCCACCGTCGACCTGTTCGGCCCGCACTTCGTGCTGCTCGCCGGCCGCGACGGCGACGCATGGCGGCAAGCCGCGCAAACGATCGGCGCGTCGTGGCCTCCGCTCGTCGGCTACACGGTCGGCGGTGACGGCAACCTCGGCGACCCTGACGACAACTGGCATGATGCTTACGGCGTCGACACCGATGGCGCAGTGCTGGTCCGGCCGGACGGCCATGTCGCATGGCGCAGCCGGTCAGGCGCGTCGAATCCAGCCGACGTCCTCCGCACCGCGCTCGATCGCCTGTTCGGCCGGATGCCCGCCATGGCGTGAGCGCGACGCCAAGCGTCGTGATTCACACACATGATTTTTCGGATTACGCCGCGGCCGCTAGCGCGGAAAGACGAAGTGCATCCATCGCTGCACCCGTGTCGCCACCCGACCCGACCTCTTTGTGAACCGGCCGCACCGTCGTCGCGACTTACGATGACATACGCGTTCGCGTCCCCACCACTCATGAAGCCGCCTCATATCAGAATTGAGCCACTTTCCTTGAGGATGTTGCAGAAATGCAGCCGTCGCCCATCTTTCCTCGCCTTATAATAGACGGACGGCAGGTCCAGTCGAACGTGAACGATTGTTCGTGCAACCGTTATCTGCGGACGCTAAAATGATCCGGTCAGTCCCTCCGAATTGCGAAAGATCCCCTCATAACGCCGTGGCCATGTCAGCGATGGCAGGATTGGTCTTCGATCCAGCAAGATCTGTCTTCAATCCAGAATGCATGCATGTTTGATTTTCTCAAATCAGTGATTGGCAAAGGCAAGCCGGCGGGAATGCCTCCCACTGGGGCGGAAGACATCACCGCCAGGGAAATCGCGGTCGACCTGAAACGGCTGGAGGCGATCAGCCCGGAACTCGCACAGCGCACCATCGTCTACGTGCTGACCGGCCAAGGCAGCTCCGTGCTGCTTCAGCTCGAGCAACAAGCACAATCCGTCCGGACTGCGCTTAGTCCGTACCAATACGCCGCCACGCAGACTGCAACTCAGGCTCAAATACAATCCGCGATCAAGGCCCGCAACAATGTTCTTGGGCGCCAATACGGCCCCGAAGCGACGTGGATACGTCGCTATCTCGAGGTGCTCACCCTGCCTCACAAGGGTTCCCGCTGGGGCCTATTTGCCCATCAGGGACCGAGCCCGTTCTGGCTTCGGGGCTTTTTCGCCCAAGAGCTCGCTCCGCAGGGCGGGCAGAAACAGGCAACCGATTTTAACACGGTCCTGAGCTGGCGCGACACAGACGAGAGCGTGACCGTCTTCGCGCTGGACCTGCTGGTTCTGGAGAAGACCTACCAATATTACTTCCGCAATTATGACATCGGATCAAAGTTTGATTTCAAGCACGGCCTTCTCGCGGAGAAAGCTGCCGTCATAGCGGCGTTTGCAAAATATGACCGCCCGGCCCAGGCCACCGTCATTCACATTCTGAAGCAATTTGACCTGGTCAAGGATGAGTATTTTCACTTCATCTACCAGCAATATCTGCTGTCCACCAGCAAGGCGGTTCGCGAGGCGGCCCAGAACGCGCTGCTGGGCTCGCCGCCCGAGGCTTTGGCCGCCAGCGCCGCACAGACTTTGGCCGATGGCAATCCGACGGCGCGAGCGCAAGCCGCCCAGATCCTGCCGCTTGTTATGGGCGAAGGAGCGCGAGCGCTGCTCGAGGACCATCTCGCCAAGGAGACGTCGAAGACGGTCCGCAAGATCATCGAGCTTGGGTTGGGATCGGCGGTCGTCGGCGATGCTGCGGTCAAGACCGCACGCACATTGCATGACGATGGCGCCGACGGCTACCTTGCCGCTGATGGCACTGAAGTGCTTTCGCCACCGCCGGCCGCCCCGCCAGGACCGACGCCGCTGCCCGACAGCGTCAAGGCCGGGTATTACAGTTTGCTCGACAAGGCCTACGCCCAACAGGTCAAGAATTTCGAATACCAAAAGGCGCGCTACGAGAAGGCCGCGGCGGAGGAACGGAAGAACTGGTGGAAATCGGGCGCACCAGAACCGCCCAAACCAGCCGATCATTCCGTGGCGGACCGATACTGCGCGTTATTGGGCTCGGACCATCCGATCGATGAGGCCGCGGTCGTCAAGATTGGCGACATCGCCCCCTTCGCGCCCTACAACAGGGAGGCCGCGGCCAATCCGCCATTCAACAATCCCGACCTGACGCTGTGGCATCTCTGCCGTGCGCGCTACATTGAAGTTTGCAGGATAAAGAACCCGAACTGGCTCGTGGGGACCTTGCTGACTGGCTACGGGGCCATCCCCGCAGCCATTCATGCGCGGCTGATCAATGGCCTCGATCTGCGCAGCCTGACGACATTGATGCCGCAGTATCTGGAACCCAAAGCGCTGGCAATCGACGCGCTGAGCGTCGGCATATCCGAAGACCTGTCCGCGGGGCTGATCTGGCCTTATCTCGCAGTTCATTTCGATGTGCTCGACCAGGCGCTCGGGCAAGTGGCCGCAAAGGAATTTCGCGAACCGCCGATCTTGAATGCATTGAACCGGCTCAGCCTGTTTCCCAAATTGCCGGCGCGCTATTTCAACACAGTGCTGGCCCATGCGCTGTCATCCAAGAAAACCGTCAACAAGCCGGCCCGCGCGCTGCTGCTCGGCATTGATGGAATCGAGCAGCGCCTGCTGCCCTTCCTTTCGGATAGCAAGCAGGATGTCCGCTCGGGTGTCGCCGAGATGCTCGGCGCCATCGGCGCTGACAGCACCATCGAGCCGCTCAAGAAGGCGCTCGGCAAAGAGAAATCCGAGCTGGTGCGGGCAGCCTTGCTCGGCTCGCTGCGTCGGCTCCATGTCGATATCTCCAGCTACGTCTCGCCGGACATCCTGATCAAGGAAGCCACGAATGGCCTGAAGGGCAAGAAGGCGAAGGATATCGGCTGGTTTCCGCTCGAGACCCTGCCCGCCCTCAGCTGGGCGAGCGGTGGCGCGGTGCCGTCAGACGTTCCGCGCTGGTGGATCGCGCTTGCCGGAAAGCTCGCGCAGCCGGCAGGCAACGCCTTGTTCTCGCTCTGGCTTGATCAGCTCACTCCCGAAAGTGCCGAAGCACTCGGTCGTCACATCCTCGGCAGTTTCCTGCGTTACGATGCAACGCACTGCTCCGAAGACGAGGCCAACGCCTACGCCAAGGCCCATGCCCAGCAGCGCTACGAGCAGTACCAGGACTATGCCAAGCGCTGGAACAACGAGTTCTACCGCTCCTATACCTATGAAAAGGCCTTCGCCGATCTGCGCGCAGTCCGGCTCGCCGTTTATCCAAACAATGCCCAGGCCGACCGCGGCATACTCGGCCTCGCGACGCGCGCGGACGGCACCTTCGCCGTCCAGATGGTCCGCACCTATATGCGCGATCACTATACCCGTACCGCGCAGGTCAAGGCGCTCACGGAGTATCTGAGCGGCAATACGTCGCCGGCCGCGCTGCAGATGCTGCTGTCGGTCGCCCGCCGTCATCGCACCAATGCGGTCCAGGTGTTGGCGCAGGCGCTGGTCGAACGTATCGCCGACGAACGGGGCTGGACCACCGACGAGTTGGCCGACCGCACCATCCCGACCGCAGGGCTCGATGAGCGTGGCATTCTCGATCTCGAAATCGGCAGCCGCCTCTACCAGGCGAGGCTCGACGCGGAGGATGTGCTCACGCTGTACAATCCCGACGGCAAGGTGGTGAAGAACCTGCCTCAGGTCAGCGAAGGACCTGATAAGGAGAGTGCCGCGGAAGCCAAAAAGGCGCTCTCCAACGCCAAGAAGGAATTGAAGCAGGTTCACGAATTTCAAGCCAAGCGGCTGTACGAAGCGCTTTGCACAGGCCGGCGCTGGCAGCTTGCCGAGTGGCGACGCTTTTTGCTTGAACATCCGATCGTTGGACGGCTGGTGCAGCGCCTGGTCTGGCTCGGTTTGGACGCGCAAGGCGAAATCGTTGGGTCGTTCCGGCCACTTGAGGATCTGTCCCTCACCGACAGCAGCGACAACGCCGTCGATCTCGCGTCTTTCGTCGGTGTCCGGCTCGCGCACCGTTCTCTCTTCACCGGCGAACAAAGTGCAGCCTGGAAACAACATCTCGCCGACTACAAGATCGAACCGCTGTTCAACCAGCTGGACCGCCCGGTGTTGGCGAGCGCGGCGGGAGCTTCCATTGACGATCGCACCGGCTACATCGTCGAGGCATTCAAGCTGCGCAGCGCGACGCAAAAACTGGGCTATGAGCGTGCGCAGGCCGAGGATGGCGGCTGGTTTACGCAATACATCAAACCCTTCACCGGCATCGGGATCAACGCCGTGATCGAATTCACGGGATCTCCGCTGCCTGAAGAAAATCGTGCGGTGGCCCTGCTCGAGGCAAAATTCGTGCGGGCGCGCAAAGGCCAGCGGTCGGGTTACGGCGCGCAGATTGCGCTTAACGAAGTGCCGCCGGTGTTGCTGAGCGAAGTCTGGAACGACCTTCATCAGATTGCGGGCACTGGCAGCGGATTTGCCGCCGATTGGCGCAACAAGGTGGCCTGGTAATGGAACAAAGACATGCGTTGCAACTGCGCCCCAGCGCCGAAACCCGGTTCGCCGACGAACTCGCGGCGTTGAAGGCCGCCGATCAGGGGAGACGACCGCCGGGATGGGCGCTCTCCGCAAAAGCGGTCCGCAGTTTCATCCTCGGCGACGGCAAGCTCTCCATTCGCCGCAAGTTCTATGGCGACGATGCGCTGGTCGAACGGGCTTTGGTCGCATTGATGAGCGAGCAGGGTCTGATGCTGGTGGGTGAGCCGGGCACGGCGAAATCGATGCTGTCGGAATTGCTGGCCGCTGCGATCAGCGGCTCGTCGATGCTGGTGGTGCAAGGATCGACCGGCGTCACCGAGGACCATGTCCGCTACGGCTGGAATTATGCCCTGCTGATCGCCGAGGGGCCGACCCCACGCGCGCTCGTATCCTCCCCCGTGATGGAAGCGATGCGTCTCGGCCGCGTCGTGCGCGTCGAGGAGCTGACGCGATGCCCGCCGGAGATTCAGGATGTCCTGATCTCCGTGCTGTCGGAAAAGGTGATGACGGTACCCGAGCTCGGCGAGAGCGCCAGCGTCTACGCCGCGCCGGGCTTCTCGGTGATCGGCACGGCCAATCTCCGCGACCGCGGCGTGCATGAAATGTCGAGCGCGCTCAAACGCCGTTTCAACTTCGAAACTGTGATTCCGCTGAGCGATCCGGCCCTGGAAATGGAGTTGATCCGTCGGGAAGTCGATAAGCGCCTGGGTCAGGCGGACATCTCCGTGAACTTCCCCGACGAGGTCACCGATCTTCTCGTCACGACGTTCCAGGATTTGCGCCGCGGCCAGACCAGGGACCAGGTGCCGCTGTCAAAACCGTCAGCCGTGATGTCGACGGCGGAGGCTGTGAACATCGCGCATGCGGCGGCGCTGGAGGCGGCGTTCCTCGGCAATGGCGATGTCGGCGGTGGCCATATCGGGCGCCAATTGCAGGGCGTCATCGTCAAGGATAATGCGGAGGACGTGAAGAAGGTTCGCGCTTACGTCGATCACATCGTCAAGGAGCGCGCCCGCCGCAGTAAAGTGTGGTCGGATTTTTTCGGCGCGGTGAAGGCGATGAAGGACGAGAGCTGAGGCTCACGGCATGAGCGTACTCGATCCGGCCGCAACCGCCATCCGCTTGTTTGATACCAAACGCAACCTTCATTTCTTCCCGATCCGTCATCATTCGCCCGCCTGCGCGTTGCATCTGCGCGAAGCGCTGCGCGCCATTCGTCCCGCCGCCGTCTTGATCGAGGGGCCGGTCGATTTCGAACCTCTCATCGGCGAGTTGCTCGCGCCAGGCGTCGTGCCACCGGTGGCCATGGTGGCGCTGCCCGATAGCGAAGCGCGTGCCGAGAAAGGCCGCGCCGGCACCACCTATTATCCAATTTGCCGCCATTCGCCCGAATATATCGCGATCCAGCAGGCCAGCGAACTCGGCGCCACCATCCGCTTCATCGACCTGCCATCCCGCCACCCCGCGATGCTGTCAGGCGGTCGAGACAATCAGGACCAGCCGCTGCTGCCGATGCGGGAGACCATGTTCGATCGCGGCGCCTATGTGGAAGCAATGTGTGCGCGAGCCGGGTTTCGCGACGGCTTGGCATTGTGGGACGGGCTGTTCGAGGCGCGCGCCCGCGGCACCGACTGGCGCGGCTTCTTTGCCAGCGTCGGCGCTTATTGCTCGGCGTTGCGAGCCGCATCGGACCCGGACGAATTGCAGGCTGACGGGACGCTGGCCCGCGAAGCCATGATGCGCGCCTGCATCCGTGACGCGATGACAACCGTGTCGGAACCGATCGCAATCATCACCGGCGGCTTTCACACGCCCGCGTTGATCGATGAGCAACCGGAAGCGCCACGCGCAGCCGCCGGCGCCGCCACCCGCTCGAATGCCTGGCTCATTCGCTACGACTTCCGCGCACTCGACCGCTTGAACGGCTACGGCGCCGGCCTGCCGCTGCCGGGCTTCTACGAGCGTGTGTGGGAGCGCCTGGTCGGAGCGAACGGCGATACCAAGAGCTCGCTGACCGAGGAGATCCTGGTCGGCTTTCGCGCGCATCTGATCGCAAACGAACCGGCCCTGACGTTCTCGTTCCCGACCCTTCGCGCGATGGTCGAGGCGGCAACACGGCTTGCCGAACTGCGCGGGCTTTCCGAGCCCGGGCGAACGGAGCTGTTCGACGCGCTGCGGTCTTCGGCCATCAAGGAGGAGATCGAAGTCGGCAGCCATCCGCTGCTGGCCGCGTTCACCGCATTTCTCCAGGGCGACCGGCTGGGTGACCTGCCGCCCGGCAGCCGGCTGCCTCCCCTGATCGAGCGGGCCCGGCGCGAAGCCAGGGCCCACGGCCTGTCTCTCGAAGACGCCGTGCCCAAGACCCGCGAGCTCGATATCTACCGCACGCCCCGCCATCGTCAGATCAGCCAATTTCTGCACGCGATGCGGCTGGTCGCACCAGCCTTCGCTGAGCGCATCAAAGGCCCCGACAGGGTGCATGGCTTTCGCGCCGATATCCTGCTGGAGACCTGGACCTATGCCTGGTCCCCCGCCGTCGAGGCATCTCTGATCGAGCGGGCGGCTGATGGCGAGACTGTCAGAGATGCTGCGGCCACGATCCTGATACGGCGCCTCGGCGAGCTTGAGAAAGACGGCCAATGCAACAATGCCGAGGCGGCATTTAACCTCTTGAGCATAGCCTTCGATGCCGGGATCGGCGGCGCCGCCGACATGCTGGTCGCAGCCGTTGGCGCCGCGGCGCGCGCGGACAGCAACCTTTTGCGATTGACCAACGCCTTGATCGTCGGCCAAGCCCTGGAGAGCCGAGCCAAGGGGATGCAATCTGAAAGCTCCGTCCAGGCCTTCGCCTCACTGCTCCCTCCCCTGCTCGATCAGTTGGCGCGGCGCATCGCCGAGCTTCTGCGCGACCTTGCCGCTGTCGGCGCCGACAATGTCGGCGAAGCGATACGCTGCCTGGCGGCGCTGGCGGAAGCGATGGCCGATCCCGATCCGTCGTTCCCGACACAACCGCTCCGCGATGCCCTGCAGGACCTGATGACCGCACAGCTCGATCCCGAGCTTGTCGGCGCGGTCATCGCGCTCGCCGCCTTGATCGGCCTGATCGATGACGCCGAGGCAGGAAGGCGTCTGTCGGCGGCCCTGGCGGGAGCGTTCGAGCGACCCGGCGAGGCCATCCGCACGCTTTCGGGCGTGATGACGCTGGCGCCGCAGCTGTTCATCAATGACAGCAGCGTCATCGCAGCGATCGATGGTCTGTTCGGCACGGTGGACGACCAGGGCTTCCTGGCGCTGCTGCCGCAACTGCGCATGGCATTCGCCGAACTGAGCCCGCATGAAACCGATCGTGTTGCCGCAATTGTCGCGGCAGCACATGGTGCCGGCGAAGACGACATCGCCATTCTGCAACAAGTCCCGGATGCGCGCGTCCTGTCGGACCATTTGGCTCTCAGTGAAAGGCTGCGAAGCCAATGGCTGCAGGACGGCTTGGCAGCCTGGCTGGAGCCCCCGGCATGACACCACCTGACGATAAGGCGAGACAGCCATTGTCGGCGGAGCAAACGCGCCGTCTCTTGCGCTGGCGCATGGCATTGGGACGTTATGCCGATAGGCAGCTCGGCAGTTCGGGCCTCCGGGCGGAGGATCTGCGTCGCGATCAACTGCTCGAACGCATCTACGCGGAGCGCGGGCGCCAACGCGGGCTGCGCCTGGGCGGCGGCCGCAAGGGCTCGCTCGATCCGAGCCAGATCACCATTCCCGACTGGCTCAACGAGAGCCGCCGGCTGTTTCCAGCCTCGGTCTTCGAAACCATTCAGGGCCATGCGCTCAACGATCTCGGTCTTGCCGGATTGTTCGCCGATCCGGCTGCGTTGCAGAAGCTGCAACCCAATCTCGATCTGATGAAGGTGCTGCTTGCCTTCAAGGGCAAGGCGGACAGGAACCTTGTCGAGGCGATCCGCCGGGTCGTCGATGTCGTGGTCGAAGAGCTCAGGCGGAAATTGAAGGCCGAGATGGAGCGCGCGTTGTCGGGCCGACGCGATCGCTTTAGCCGGGGCAAGCTGCGATCTGCGGCCAATCTCGATCTTCGCCGCACGATCCGCGACAATCTGCGGCATTACAGCCCCGAGCGCAACGCCGTCATCGCGGAGCGGCTGCATTTTGTCGCCCGGAAGAAACGACGCATGCCATGGACGATCATCCTGTGTGTCGACCAGAGCGGCTCGATGCTGAATTCGCTGATCCACGCCACCGTGATGGCCTCGATCCTGGCGGGGTTGCCGGCCGTCGAGGTGCGCTTCATCGCCTTCGACACCTCAATCGTCGATATGTCCGACAAGCTTGCCGACCCGGTCGATCTCTTGCTCTCCGTGCAGCTTGGCGGTGGCACCGATATCGCGCGCGCAATGACCTATTGCGAGAGCCTTGTCGTCAACCCAGGCCGCACCGTCATTGCGCTGATCAGCGATTTTGAAGAAGGCGGCTCGCTCTCCGAGCTGCTACGCTGTGTCAGACGCCTGGCGGAAGCACGCACCAGGCTGATCGGCCTGGCCGCGCTCGACACCAACGGCGCGGCCGTGTTCGATCGCTCTGCCGCCGAGAAATTGGCCGGTCTCGGCATGCACATCGCCGCGATGACGCCCGATCGCTTCGCCGAATGGCTGGTGGGCATCATGGACTAAAGGTCTGTCACGATCATGCCCCAGCTCATCCCGCTCTACGCCCAGATCGACGACGCGACCCTGGAGGCAATGGCTTCCAAGGGCATCGTTCGCCGCGCGCGCGCCGATGCGGTCAATGTGCACTTTGAATCCACCGGCGCCGATGAAATTGTCGGTACCATCGAGGGCGCCACGGTGCGGCTCGACGACAAAGGCCTCGCCAAGGCGCGATGCAGCTGCCCGGCGGCGACGGTCTGCCGGCACAGGATCGCCGTTGTCCTGGCGCTGCGGACCCAGGCTGGCGAGCAACAGGCCGCGCCGACGGCGGAGATCGATTGGCCGACGCGCCTGTCGACGTTCGACCGCAAAACCGTGCAGAGCGCCGTCGGCAAGACCGGTCTGCGCGAGGCGATACGGCTCATGGCCCTGGCGGAAGCAACGACTGTCGAAGCAGGCCAACTCTCGCTCAAAGTGGTGCTGCGATTGAACGCGGAAGAGATCGAGGTCGCGATCCCGGCCCAGGGCGATTTCGCCACCGTCGTCTCCAGCCTGCCCGAACGCCGCCGACCAGCCGGCCATGCCGCCGCCATACTCGCCGCGCGCCGCCATTTCGGCCACGAGGCCATCGCGATCGACGAGGCGGAAGCTGTTGCCGATCAAAAGGAGTTCGTTCCCGACGGTCCATTGCTGAGCGCCATGCAGGACGCGGTCTGCCGCGCTTATTCGCATGGGTTCGCCGTACCATCTCGCGCACTCGAAGAGCGGCTGATGTTGCTGGCGGTTTCAAGTCGCGCCGAGGCGATGCCGCGTCTCTCCGCCAGCCTGCGGCGCATCGCCGAGGGGCTGGAACAGCGCCGGTCGCGCAATGTCAACCATGACCCGGTGGAGCTGCTGCGTGAGATCGCGTTCGCCCACGCCCTGCTCCATGCGGTTTCGCGGACCAAAGACGGCGGACGTTTGCGCAGACTTGCGGGTGCGGTGCGCGCTGAATATGAACCTATCGGCGATGTCGACCTGATTGGCCTTGGCGCGACCCTGTTCGAGACGATCGCCGGCGCGGTTGGTGTGACCGGCCATTTCGTCGAACCGGCAACGGGGCGCCGGTTCACCGCCTCGCTCGCCAGGGCCACCACCCACGACACGCGCTTTGACCCACGCGCGGCCTATCGCACCCAGGCGGTCTGGGGCCAGACGCTGGCCCGGCTTTCGTCGGCCACATTCCGCCTGTCTGGTGCGCAGGCTTCCTCCACCGGTCGGCTCTCTTTGTCGCAGACGAGCCGCGCTGAAGCTCTCCAGCCGTTTCGGCCGAGCCGCGAGGGGATCACCGCCTGGGCTCAGGATCGCAATGGTCCGCTCGCCGATCTGGCCCATATGTCCTGGCCGATCCTTGCCGACCATCTCGCCCGGTGCTTTGCGCCATCACTGGATATGCCACCGCTTTTGGCACAGCCGGTGATCCTTCTTCCAAGCCGAATTGCACCCGTGGCGTTCGACGATCTGACTCAACGCCTGCGTTGGCCGCTCATGGACCTGAGTGGCGCCTGGATTTCGCTCACTCTCGATCACAACGACGAAGGACGTGGACTTGGCGCCAGTCGCATCGCCGCGCTCGAGGCTGCGATCGGCGATGACGGCAACAAGAGACCGTTTGCAATTGTCGCGATCGCTCGAGCCGACGGTGGAAAGCTGACGCTGGAGCCGATCGCGCTTTGGGGAGAGACCCAGACATCGCTCGATTTTCCCGATCGAAGCCCGCCGCGGGGAACCGATGTTGTCTCCCGCATCATGACGGGCCTGCGCAGGGGAGTAGCCCAGTTCGTCCCGCCGCCGCCGGCCGATGTCTCCGTGCGCCAGACGTCTCAATTGCTGCAAACCGGCATCGATGCGTTGATCGGCTTCGCGGAAGCCGGTCTTCACGGCTCCGCACAAGAGAGGCTGCTGGCTCCGCTGGCAAAGACCTATCAGCTTGCTTCACTGGTCCCGCTTGCCCAGCTATTTTCGCGGACCATTGCAAGCCGCGAAAGCAACATCTCTTCTGCCGGCCTGTCTTCTGTAGCCTTGTCTTCTGCAGCCTTGTCTTCTGCAGCCTTGGCCACCGCCCAAGGGCTGTTTACGCTGCAGAGTTTCACCAGCCGCCTTCAGGTTTGGTAGACGTGACAATCCCCTCGCTCCCGCTCGATGGTGTTGAGCGATCGTAACACGCTGCACTTCCGGCCCCGATGCCATCGACCGGATGTCGCCGCATGTCCGATTCAATTTTCAAACAGCGATTTTCCAAAGCGCGACGTGGACACGCATTCCCGCGACGCGGGGCGCCCGAGCGCGCATTTGCGCGACCCCTACGAGCTCTACGAATTACCGCCCCGCAGGTTGTTCGCGAACGCCGACAGCGCATCGGCGAGTTGTCTCGCGGTTTCCGGTGGCGGCAACGGAATTTTGAGATTACGCGCGCCGGTGGCTGGATCGCGCTCAATCCAGGGATGCGCCGGAGCGCTGGGATTGTTTGCAGCCGCAAGCGCGCCAACAAACTGCGCGCTAACCTGTGCCAGGGCCTGCCACAGATCGCGATTTGCGCCGGGCGCGAGCGCTCCATCCCCCTCAGTCCGCGCGGTAACCATTTCGCCTGCGCCGGCATTTTCCTCCGTGTCTTGATCTTCCACGGATACGGCGTGATCCGCAGTGGCGATATTCCCGACTTCCTCGGCCGGCGTCACAGCCGCGCCCTCGCCCATGCGCCCGGTGACGCTTTCCACGTCCTTCATGAAGCGGTTGAGACGCGAACCGCCGAGCGAAATCTCGCTGCTGCCGCCGTCGAGAATTCCCGCCGAGAGAGAGCGTTTGAACGCCAGCACCGAAAGCATGCCCTCCTCGATCGTACCCTTCGCCACGAAATTGATGACTTGCACCGGCCGCGTCTGGCCCATGCGATGGATACGCGCGATGCGCTGTTCGAGGACCGCCGGGTTCCACGGCAAGTCCATGTTCACCACTGTCGAAGCGTGCTGCAGATTGAGGCCTGTGCTGCCGGCATCGGTAGACAGGAACACGCGGCAGGTGGGGTCGTCGCGAAACTGCTCGATCAGTGCCGGCCGCTTCTCCGACGGCACGCCGCCGTGGAAGCCGACATAGCCCAGCCCGCGCGCTTCGAGGCGGCGGATGACGATGTCGTGGGTCCGCGTCCACTGCGAAAATACTACCGCCTTGGCCTCGGGGTCGGCGAATAATTCGTCGAGCAGTGCCGCCAATTCATCGGCCTTCACGCCATGGTCGGTTTCCTGATTCAGCAGATAGGTGCTGTTGCACGACATGCGCATGTTCTGCAGGGCAATCATCAGCCGCCGCTGGTCCTTATCCGACAGAAACCTGGTCTTGCGCCAGCGGTGGACGATCTTCGCCACCTCGTCGGCGTTCTCCTTGTGATACTCCATTTGCATCTCGGTCATCGGCACCAGCAGGTTCTGGTCGGTCCGGGCGGGCAGTTGCCGCAGCACCTCGGATTTCCGCCGGCGTATCATGACCGGCGCCAGCGTTTGGCCGATCTTCTCGAGCCCCGTATAGCCGGTGACGCGACCGGCTTCGTCCTTGACCTGATGCTCGTGCAGCAGCTTCCAGGTCGGCCCCAGCCGATGCTGATCGACAAACTGGACGATGGAAATCAGCTCTTCCAGCTTGTTTTCCAGGGGAGTCCCGGTCAGCACGATCGCGTAGGAGCTATCGATGCGCTTCAGCGCGCGCGCCGCAATGGTGTTCCAGTTTTTCACCCGTTGCGCTTCATCGACGATCACCAGTTCGGGACCCCAACCGGCGATCAGGTCAAGGTCCGGCTTGAGCTTTTCGTAATTTGTAATCTTGCAGAAGTCGTCCAGGGCAAAGTCCTGCCGCCGCTGCGCCCGACCGCCGCTCATGACGCGCGGCGCCTTTTCACCCTGACGCCCCGCAAAACGCATGATCTCGCTTTGCCATTGGTATTTGAGCGAGGTCGGGCAGATCACCAGCACTTTGGATACGCCAAAATGCCGAGCCAGTATTTCGGTCGCGGCAATGGCCTGTATGGTCTTGCCTAGTCCCATATCGTCGGCGATCAGTGCCCGACCGACCCGCACCGCGAACAGCGCTCCCTCGGCCTGATAGGGATAGAGCGGTACCTTCAGAAGCGCCAACAGCTTGGGATCTGCAGCGCCACGTGGAAACAGCTGCGTCAGCTTTGAGGCCCGCCGGTCCGCATCCCGTCTTCCCGCGATGAAATCGAGGGCATCGTCATAGGCCCGAAACTCGTGACCGCACTGCGAGGCCGTGGCCATGAAATGCTCGAGGTCGCCAAAACGTTCCTCTGGCAGCATCCCGTCATGTTCGGCGTCGAATAAACCGGCGGCCGCCTCGATCAGCGTCGGCGGGCAATCCGTTCCCGCGCGAAAATGCACGCGGCGGTTGCCGTCATTGCGCAAATAGAGCTCTGAAAACGCAGGCTGATAGCCGCGCGCAAACGCCGCCCCGGCGCCGCGCTTTTTCTCCAGCCGAGACAGCGTGAATTCGATGTGCTTGCAGGTCCCCAATTCGGCGGTGGCATAGTCGGGGCATGAGCAGAAATTGCCACCCGGCCCCAA
>WNFD01001144.1_pt1 | contig 45736 bp, 38 predicted proteins | sample 5400491 | NCBI WGS metagenome assembly WNFD01 (sample SAMN13153343, study PRJNA577476) | soil metagenome | isolation source: 120 cm saprolite under Douglas fir tree site 2 hole 2 replicate 2 | place: USA:California | collected 2015-04-18
GTGCGCGGCAAGCAGGGCGAGACCATCCAGCTGGCTCGTTCTCTGTCGGACACCGACGCCACCCTGCGCCGGGTCGGCATCCTCATGATCGCTCTCGTCCTCGGCGCCGCGGCGGTCGCCGCACTCGCCGGACGGCTGGTCGCCAACGCCGGCCTGCGCCCCGTCAACCGGCTCACCCGTGCGGCCATCCAGATCGCTGGCACCCAGGACCTGCGACACCCCATCCCCGCTGACGGACACGACGAGGTGGCCCAGCTCGGCCGCGCCTTCAACAGCATGCTCACCGCCCTGGGCAGCTCGCGGCAAGCACAGCAGGAACTCATCGAGGACGCCGCGCACGAGCTGCGCACCCCCATGTCAAGCATGCGCACCAACATCGAGCTTCTCGTTCACGCCGGCGAGCGGCTTGACCCGGCCGACCGGGACGCGCTGCTCGCCGACCTGGACCGCCAGAGCACCGAACTCTCCGACCTGGTCGCCGACCTGGTCGGCCTGGCCCGCTCCGCCGGGTCAGGCGAGCCGGCGGTACCCATCGACCTGACCGAGGTCGTGGCCAATGCGATCCGGCGCGCGACCGCCCGCACCCCGCACGCCAGGTTCAGGCTGCACAGCGCTGCTTTCCTCGGGCAGCCCGGCACGGTCGTCGCCCAGGCCGCGGCCGTCGAGCGTGCCGTCGTCAACCTGCTCGACAACGCCGTCAAGTTCGGGCCGGACGGCCAGGTCGTCGTCGTCCGGCTCGCCCCGGCGGGCGAAGCCGGGGCGAGCCATGCCGAGATCAGCGTCGCCGACCGCGGCCCTGGCATACCCGTCGCCGAGCGCGAGCGTGTCTTCCATCGTTTCCACCGTCTCGACGACGCACGCGCGGTGCCCGGTTCCGGCCTGGGCCTGGCAATCGTCCACCAGACCGCCGCCGCTCACGGCGGTAACGTAACGGTCGAGCCACGCCAGGGCGGGGGAAGCATTTTCCGCCTCCGGCTTCCTGTCATCCCGTGCCAGTCAGGAGGCCACACAGCTCAAGGACACAATCACTATTCCGAACGGGATGCCCTCCGCGGGGGGTCTTGGGGGGTCGTCCCCCCAGGCCAGTACGGTGGCGCGCTCCCATGATCACCGTTGAGATCACCGTGTGACAGAAGTGACTGCGGGTGTTACTTCATGACACAGTGACCGTACCTGGCAAGATGTCCGGAATGCCCGGAGGCGATGTGGCAGTGCTGCTGTCTGGGGCGGTGCTGCCGTCTGGCGACCGGATCGTCCGCAGCGGCCTGGACAGTGTCACCGCGCTCCCGTTCGGGAAAAATTATAGGAATTGCTGCTAACGGACGCGTCTGCCGGTCAGGCGGAGCCTGGCTCCCCGGATTTACCCCTCTCCGACGATCATCCGCAGGCTGATGGCGTTGGCCAGGGCCTGGCAGCCCGCGTCGTTCGGGTGCAGGTGGTCGCCGCTGTCGAAGGCGGGCAGGAGCGCGGTGGGATTCGCGGGATCGGTGACGGCCTTCGCGAAGTCGATCACGCCGTCGAAGGCGTGGCTGGTCAGTATCCAGTGGTTGACCGTCTCGCGGGTCTGCTCGCGGTCAGCCGAGAACACGAACGATCCGCCGAACGGCATGATCGTGCCGCCGAAGATCTTCAGGCCCCGGGCGTGGGCCTGGGCGATGATCTGCTCCTCGGCGGAGATGATGTCGGCGGCGGGGGCGCTGAAGCCGATGTCGTTGACGCCCTCGAGCAGGATCACGGCGCGGACGCCGGTCTGCGAGAACACGTCGTGGTCGATCCGGGCCAGCGCCGGAATGCCGTAGTAGGGGTTCCCGTCACGCGGGGCGAGCAGCCGGTTGCCGCCGAGTCCGGCGTTCACGACAGAGAGCGTAGAGCCGGGGAGCGCGCTCAGCCGCCGGGCGAGGTCGTCGGGCCAGCGCCGGTTGGCGTTGCCCGTCGTGTTCGCCGTGTCGGTGATCGAGTCGCCGAGGGCGACCACGGAGCCGGTGACCCGGCCAGGCGCGCGCACGTCCACGCCAGAGATCAGCATCCAGCACGGAGTGTCCTGATAGCCGGCCGCCGATGGCGCGAGGGCGAGGTCGCCGGTGGCGAGGAAGTTGCCCTGCGCGGTGAACGGGTGGTTCGTCACCGGCCCGGTGGGGCCGGGCACGTACACGCTGACGAGCAGGCTCGTCAGGGCGGCGACGTGCAGGCTGACCGGGTCGCTCAGCGCCTCTCCGCCCGCGGCCAGGGTCACCGCGGGCTTGCCCGCGAACGTCAGCTCCCGCACGGTGCCGGGCACCGCGTCCGCGTTGGCGGCCTGCACGGCGACCGACGCGTGCCCTACCTGGATGGCCTGGGCGCCGAATGTATTGGTCAGGCGCACCCGGACCGAGTCGCCGCCCGCGCTGAGGAAGACAACATTGCGGACGGTCTGGTTGGTGAGGCCGGTACCGGCCGGGCAGCTGGAGCCCGGGATGTCCGAGCCGACAACCGGGCTGGCACCCCAGGCTGTCACCCAGTTCCTGCCCTCGTGAGCCGCTGCACCCGTGCTCACCTGGGCGGACGACGGCGTGCTCCGTACCCACGACGCTGTGATCATCGACAGGGCGACGGCCGCCGCTACGGCGGGAACGGCAAGCGCGTAGCGACGCCGGGAGCCGATCCCCCTCTCGATACGGCTCAGGAGTGGTCTCATGCGGGGCATAGTTGATCCTCCGGCATTGGCTGTCAAGAGGCAGCCGATGCTGGGCACTGCTGCGCACGGTCAGCGTTGACAGTCCTGGGGGTGCGGGCACCGGCCCGCGTTCTCCGCGCGATACTTTCACAGCGAGCCCGGGGATGTGGACCAGAATGGCCGAGGATGTGGAGGATTGCGGTGGGGATTTTGTCGGGGAAAGGTGCAGTGGTTACTGGCGGGTCGCGAGGCATCGGCCGGGCGATCGTGCAGCGGCTGGCAGCCGATGGGGCGTCCGTGGTCTTCAGCTACCGGGCGAACGAGGCCGCGGCCGGCGAGGTGGTGGCATCGGTACGCGCCGCGGGCGGCCGGGCCAGCGCCGTGCGCGCCGACCAGGGCCAGCTGGACGAGCTGAAGCGGCTGTTCGACGAGGCGGAATCTCAGCTCGGCAGCCTGGACGTCCTGGTCAACAACGCGGCCGACGTCACGAAGGTGAGTGTGATCGACACCGCGGAAGCCGACTATGACCGGGTCATGGCGGTCAACGCCAAGGCCGTATTCTTCGCCATGCAGTGGGCCGGCCGCCGCCTGCCCGATGGTGGCCGCATCATCAACATCTCCACCCTCAACACCGTCGTCCCCGCCCCCGGAATCGCCCTCTACTGCGCGAGCAAGGCGGCCGTCGAGCAGTTCGCCGCGGTGGCTGCCCGCGAGCTTGGCGGGCGCGGGATCACCGTGAACACCGTGTCCCCGGGCGCGACCGACACCGACGCGCTGCGCGCGAGCAACCCGCCCGGGTCTTTCGATCAGACGGTGGCGGCCACCGCGCTCCAGCGTCTCGGCCAGCCCGCCGACATCGCCGACGTGGTGTCGTTCCTGGCCGGTCCTGATTCCCGCTGGATCACCGGGCAGAACCTGCGCGTCACCGGCGGCCTGTACGTCTAGCCTGCCCCGGGCGGATCCAGGCCAGCGGCCGATCTAGACTCGCCCGGGTGAGCCTGTCCATCGGTATCGTCGGATTGCCCAACGTCGGCAAGTCAACGCTGTTCAACGCGCTGACGCGGGCCGGCGCCCTGGCGTCCAACTACCCATTCGCCACCATCGAGCCGAATGTCGGCGTGGTGGGCGTCCCCGATCCGCGGCTGGCGGAGCTGGCCAGGCTGCATGATTCTGCCCGCGTCGTTCCCGCCACCGTCCGGTTCGTGGACATCGCCGGGCTTGTCCGCGGCGCCGCACAGGGACAGGGCCTCGGCAACCAGTTCCTCTCCCACATCAGGGAGACCGACGCGATCTGCCAGGTGGTCAGGGTGTTCGCCGACGCCGACGTGAGCCACGTGGACGGCGACGTGGCACCGGGCCGCGACATCGAGACCGTCGGCACGGAGCTGATCCTCGCTGACCTGCAGACGCTCGAGAAGGCCGTGCCGAGACTGGCGAAGGAGACGAAATACTCCAAGGATGCCGAACGGAAGCGGCTGGCAGGCTCGGCAGCCGCGGCGCAACAGTTGCTAGACACGGGAACGACGTTGTTCGCGGGCGCCGCCCCGGCCGGGATCGATCTCGCCGACCTGCGTGAACTCCACCTGCTCACGGCCAAGCCGTTCCTGTACGTATTCAACTCCGACGACGCTGGTCTTGGTGACGCGGCGGCGCGGGAGAGGCTCACCGGGCTCGTGGCGCCCGCCGAGGCGATCTTCCTCGACGCGAAGACCGAGGCCGAGCTCGCCGAGCTGCCCGAGGATGAGGCGGCCGAGCTGCTTTCCGGCCTCGGCCTCGGCGAGCCAGGCCTCGCGCAGCTCGCGCGGGCCGGATTCGCCGCGCTAGGACTGTCGACCTTCCTGACCGCGGGCCCGAAGGAGACCCGGGCCTGGACGATCCAGCGCGGCGCGACCGCGCCGGAAGCGGCCGGCGTCATTCACACCGACTTCCAGCGCGGGTTCATCAAGGCCGAAGTGGTCGCCTACGACGACCTGATCAAGGCCGGATCACTCGCCGCCGCGCGGGCCGCGGGGAAGGCTCGCATTGAGGGCAGGGACTACGTGATGCGCGACGGCGACGTGGTCGAGTTCCGCTTCAACGTCTGATTCGGCTGGTGTCAGATGGGCGTGCAGTAACTGACTGTCTGGACACGAACGCAGCTTGCTGGGGGAATGGAGTCCCCGACCGGGCAATTATGCCGCACAATGGACCCGAAGACCGGCAGGGCTGGCTCGAGCCAATCTTGCTGCCCTGGAGCAGGAGCGGGCGGAGGTGTGATGGCTCGCAGGTCGACCGTCGATCGCGGTCCGCAGCCAGCCGTGTACGTTGACGGCCCTGGCCCGGCGGCTGACCCGCCTGACCAGCGAGAGCCCGGATCCGCCAGGACCTGGCGCGGCGCTGGCGGCCGCTGGATGGTCTGGACGCTCCGGGTCGTCGTGTGGGTGGTTCTTCTCATCATCGGCTACCGGGGCATATCGGCGATAGTGCTGAACGAGACGCCTGCCACGCGCGGCGGATCGGCAGCGAAGGCAACGAGCCCGCAGAGCCAGTTCCCTGCCGGGCTGGCCGAAGCATATGCCATGCAGTTCGGCCAGGTATACCTGAACGTCAGCCAGGCGAACGCCAGTCAGCGGGCCAGGCAGCTCGCGTCTTTCGTGCCGGCCGGCCTCGGTCAGCAGTTCGGCTGGAACGGTGTCGGCCAGCTGCAATTGCAGTCCGAGCAGGTCGCGGGAATCGACGTGCGGGACGCGCGGCATGCGGTCGTGACGCTGCTCGCACAGGTAAACGGCCACCTGATGGAGCTTGGGGTGCCGGTATATGCCGCTGACGGCGGGATGGCCGTCTCCGGCGAACCCGCCTGGCTTGCCGCACCGCCGAACGCCGCCCTGCCGCCTGGGCCGCCCGCGAGTTCCGACCCGGTGGCAGTGGCCGCCCTGACGAGCCAGCTTCCGGGCTTCTTCCAGGCATATGCCAGCGGCAACGCCAACCAGCTCGGCCGCTTCCTCGCCCCCGGGGCGTCGGTGACCGGGCTTGGCGGCGCGGTGACCTATGGCTCGATCCCCAGCCTTTTCGTGCCGCCCGGCGGCACGACCCGTCAGATCGTAGCCACGGTTTCGTGGCAGCTCCCTGGCGCCGCGGGCGCCGCCGCCGGTGCGCTGGAGATGACTTATGAGATGACAGGCATACAGCAGAGCGGAAAGTGGTATATAAAGGACATTCGTGCTTCAACTCAGGCGATGGGGTCGTCATGATCCGCCTCTCGAAAGGCCGCGCGCCGGTGCGTACAGTCATGCGTGTGCCTCTTACCCGAGCCAGCTGCGGATTCCGTGCCGGAAGCGGGAGCCAGCGACCAGCCACTGGCAGGCTCCAGGACCCCGGAAGGGTAGTTTTATGTCATCGCACTTCCTCGCCGCGGCGCCACCCGTGGCACTCAGCACCCAGAACCTGGTTACGTATCTCCAGGGCCTGTTCGGGCCGCTGTTCCTGGGGATTGTCGGGATCGTGGCGCTTTTCTTCCTTTTCACGCGTGAGATCACGCGGTTTGTGCAATTCATCGTGCTTGCGGTGGCGATAGCCGTCGTTTTCTATACACCGGGAATCGTGCAAACACTAGCCACGGGCATCGCGAACGCGCTCGGAGTCCACTGATCTGGAGTTCCGGCGGAAGGAGCACACCCTGTGGACCTGCCCACCTACACGAGCATCTGGCGAATCGAGAAACGGCTCTACAAGCTGTACGACTTGCGGCTTCCGATGCCGCTGCCGATTGGCCAGATCGCCGTGTTCGCGGGTATCACCGTGCCCTATGTGGTGCTGCTCACGGTGCTCGGGTTGCCCTTCAACCACACCCTGTTCTGGCTCTACGTGCTGCCTCCCGGCGTTCTCACCTGGCTGGCTACCCGGCCCGTCCTTGAGAACAAGCGGCTCCCCGAGCTGCTGATATCGCAGCTTCGCTATCTCGGCGAGCCCCGCGGATGGTGCAGGATGGCTCCCCTCGCCGAGAAGGACGAGGTCGTGGTTACCGCCCGCGTGTGGCACCGGGCCACGGCGGTCAAGCCGGCCCGCGGGCGGCACGCCGTGCCGCAGGCCGCCCCGCGCGGCGTGCCCGCGGCGGCCTCTTCCTGGGCGGGTAAGGCGGAACCGGCGCCACGGCGCGCCCTCGCGCCAGTCAGGCAGGCCGCCGCCGCGTCACCGGGCCACCTGGCTCCCGCGCCGCGGCCCGCGGCCGCCTCTCCCGCGGCTGCGCGTCCAGCGGCCGCCTCTCCAGCGGCTGCGCGTCCAGCGGCTGTCGCTTCAGCGGCCGTCGCTTCAGCGGCGGTGCCGTCGAGAGCGCATGCGCCTGCCCGTCCAGCGGTGTCACGAGATGCCGGGCTGCCCGTCCGCGGCGCGGCCGCTGTCCCGTCGCAAGCCCAGCCGCCACCCCCGTCGGCAGCCCCGTCCGCGAAGCTGCCCCCGATGGAAGTTGCCCATGGCGGCCAGCAGGACCCCCCCGCCGCCCCGCGCCCCGCCAAGCCGGAGCGAGGCAGCCCTCCGGTCCTGCCGTCCGGCCCGGAGGTGACTCGCACGGCCCCGCAAGAGCGCACGCATCTGCGGGTGGTAAGGCCGGGCGAGCCTGCGGGGGGTGTTGGGGGGTCGTCCCCCCAGGCCGGCGCCGCGGGGGGTGTTGGGGGGTCGCCCCCCCAGGCTGGTACTGCGCCCGCTCCGTCGCCGGCTCCGGCCGCCCCGGCGGCTCCGGCCGCCTTTACGCAGCCGGCTGCCCCGCCGCGCGCACCAGCCGGCCCGGCCGCCCCCGCCCAGCGAACGCCCGGGCCGCCGCCTCCGGTCGTGACACAGGCTGGTAGCCAGGCGCGTGCGCTGCCCTCGGTCGAACGGGCGCTCAGCGGTCCCGCGGAAGACCGCGTCGACGGCTGGCAGCACCGGGTCAGGGTGGTCCCTGGCGGACTCGGGCCGGGCAAGCGGGACCAGGAAGCGCAGGACAAGACGCGGGCACGGCTGCCCCTCGCGGGTCCGCGCCTGATCGTGGTCCTCGGCTGCACGAGCGGCGCCGGCCAGACAGTGACGGCGCTGATGACCGGCCACCTGCTCGCGAGCGTCCGCGAAGTCCCCGTCGCGGTGCTCGACCTCAACCCGGGCAGCGGCTCGCTTACCCAGCAGGCGCAGGGCGCACCCGCCGCGACGGTGGGCGCGCTGCTCGCGGGCGAGGTCCCGGCCGGCCCGCGGCCTGATGGCCTGGACGGCGCACCCAGGGGGGATAAAGCGCTGGGCAGGCATGCGCACCCGGGGCTCGAAGTGATCGCGTCGGATGCCGACCCGCTGTCGGTCCGCGCACTCGATGACCAGGACTACGCCAGGATCGCCGAGCTGCTCGGCAGGCACTACCCGCTGACGATGGTGGACCCGGCCGCGTCGGGGGTGGCGCGCGTGCTCTCACTCGCCGACCAGCTGATTCTTGTCGCGCCCGCGAGCGCCGACGCGCCGAGGTCGGTCGCGATGACCCAGGAGTGGCTGGACGCGCACGGATACGGTGACCTTGCGGCGCGCGCGGTCACCCTGGTCAACGGGGTCAGCACGCGGAGCATGCGGGACGTCGAGCAGGCGGAGGCGGTCGCACGCGGCCGATGCCGCGCGATCGTCCGGGTGCCCTGGGATGACAAGCTTTCCGGTGGCGCCGCCGAGCCCGCGATGCTCCGCCCGCAGACCAGGCTCGCCTACACGGCGCTCGCTGGCGTGATCATCGGCGGCCTGGCTGCCAGCACAGATCCACGCAAGGCCCTGCGATGAGATGGAGCCGAAGGGAGCCGTGGTGAGCGGGCGGACGAAGACCAAGGGACGCAGTCGGCTGGCCATCCGGTACTTCGATGACAGGGTCGTCCTCACGGACACGCACGCATGGGCGTACTACCGGCTGCCCACGGTCTCCTACGAGTTCGCCACTCCGGAGGAGCGAGAGGTCCTCGCCACCAACATCACTGTCGCGCTCGCCGCGATCAGGATGGCTGACGCCGAGGTGCACCTGCGCATCGCACACCGGTCCTATCCGGCGGCGGAGTGGGCGACCGGGCTCGACGCGACCTCGGATGGCGGTCCAGGGTGGCGCGAGTACCTGGACGAGATGTACCGGCATGTATGGGCGAAGGACTTCTGGAGCAAGCAGGTCTACCTGGGCGTCCGGCTGGGCCAGCGAGGGATGCGCGCCCAGCTGTCCGGAGGGGTCTTCTCCCAGTTCATCTCGCTGTACGCCAGTGGCGAGCGGAAGCTCGGGCTAGACGACGAGGCGGTTCCCGAGAGCGAGATCGTGAAGTGGACCGACCAGGCGGAGCGGCTCGGGAGGGCACTCGGCTCGAGCGCGCTCGTGGCACGGCACGCCAGTTCGGACGAGATCGCCTGGCTGCTGCGGCATGCCCTGATGGGCACACTCGGTGACCCGCTTCCCTCGGCCACGCGGCGCCGGACGTGGGGGGCAGGGGAGATCGAGTCGCTGTTCGAGGGCCAGGTGCACAACGGGCGCACGGTGCTGCGCCTCGAGCACCAGGTCGGCCAGTCCTTCGCCGCGTTCCTCTCCTTCTCCCGCTTCCCCGACGTCATGTACTTCCCCGACGGGGAGCCATGGATGCACTACGCGGACTCGCTGCCTTTTCCCGTCGAGATCAGCTCCAGGATGAAGCTGATCCCGCCCGCGAAGGCGAGCAAGGACGTGGGCCGCCGCCTCGCGCACGCCAGGGACATGGACGCGCACATCAGGGAGGCAGGGGCGGAGGCTCCGATCGCCCTGGCCGAGCAGATCCAGGCCGCCCGCATGCTGGAGCACGGCATCACCAAGGAGCGGCTGCCGTTCGTCTACGGCTGGCACCGCCTGATCGTGACCGCGCCGTCGAAAGAGCTGTGCGTCCGCCGGGTCGAGGCGGTCGTCGAGCATTACCGCGACATAGGGATCGACGTCGTGAACTCGACCGGCGACCAGTTCTCGCTGCTCTGCGAGTCGCTGCCCGGTGACCGCATCCGGCTGAACTCCTACGTCCAGCGCCAGCCGCTGTACACGATCGCCGGCGGCCTGCCAACCGCAACCGTCGATCTTGGCGACCGTGCCGTTGACGGTGAGGGCTGGATCGGGCCCTATGTCGGCGAGACGCTCGGCCGGGCCAGGTCCGTCGTTCACTTCGACCCTCTCGTCGGTGCGGCCCGCAACCGTCCCACGGCGATCGCCATCACCGGGGAACCCGGTGGCGGTAAGACGACGCTCGCCCTGCTGCTCATCTGCCAGCTCGCGCTCCGCGGCGTGACGGTCGCGGTCATCGACCCCAAGGGTGACGCGGAGCCGCTGGTCCGGCTCTTGCAGGCGCGGGGCCGCAAGGCCCGCGTGCTGCCGCTCGGCTCAGCGGCGCCAGGGCTGCTCGACCCCTTCGCGTTCGGCGACGACCTGGCCGCCAAGCGGATGATGGCCACGGAGACGCTCCGCCTGCTGCTGCCCAGGATGAGCGAGGAAAGGGAGAGCGCGATGGTGCAGGCCGTCGGCGCTGTCGCGGGGACCGAGCGGCCGAGCCTGGGCAAGGTCGTCAGGCACCTCGAGCAGTCCGACGACCCGGCGTCGAAGAACCTGGGCGCGATGCTGCGGTCGATCTCCGAGATGCGGCTCGCGAGGCTCTGCTTCGCACCCTCTGGCGGTCAGCAGATCGACGCCGCGGGATGGACCACGGTGTTCACCCTCGCCGGTCTCACGATGCCCGACGTCGCGGTCAAGCGCGATGACTACTCCTACGAGCAGCGGCTGTCGGTCGCCCTCCTCTACCTGGTGTCACAGTTCGCTCGCAGGCTGCTGAACGGGATGGACCGCAGGGAGCCCAAGGCGATATTCCTCGACGAGGCATGGGCGATCACCTCCACCCCGGAGGGAGCGAAGCTGGTGCCCGAGGTGTCGCGGATGGGCCGGTCCCGCAACACCGCGCTGATCCTCGTCTCGCAGAATGCGGGCGACCTGCTGAACGAGCAGGTCACGAACTGTATCTCCGGGGTCTTCGCGTTCCGCTCGTCGGAGCGCGTCGAGGTGGAGCACGTGATGGCACTGCTCGGAGTGGAGGCGTCGGATGAGCACAAGGCGGTACTGCGCGGCCTTGGTAACGGTGAGTGCATCTTCCGTGACCTGGACGGCAGGGCCGGCCGGATCGGCGTCGAGCTGATCTCCGAAGAGCTGAGGCGGTGGCTTGACACCAACCCGACCCGGCCCAAGCCCGACGAGGCTCCAGGGCCCGGCGCCGAGCCCGGCACGGAGCCCAGCCAGGAGAGCGCCGGGCCACCCGCGCACGCGCCGGCCGCCGGGCCGGCGCGCTGAACAACAGGAGAACGTCGTCAACAGGAGCTCGCCGATGATCAGAGTCCCGCGCAGGGCCATGCTCGTACTCGTCATCGCGGGGACCGTGTTCGGCATTCCAGCAGCCGCCGCGGCGGCGGTCCACCCGGCCAGGGCGGCCCAGACTGCCCAGGCTGCTGGGACGCCGGCCGCCACGCCAGAGGGCGTCTGCCAGGTACCGGGGATCGGGGACATCGGCGGCGTGCTCGGGTTCTGCTCGTCCGGCTCGAGCGGCCTGATCGGCGACCTCAACAACATCTGCCAGCCGTCCGTCCCCAGTCCTGAGCCAGCACGCGGCGGCATCGACTCGATGGTGGAGCCGCCAGCGAGCCAGAACACGGGCAACACCAGCACCCTGTACAACAACTACGGCCTCGCCGGACAGTCCTGGGCTGCCTACGACATGCAGTGCTCCGACATGACGTCGCTGATCGGCAACAACGTCGCGGGCATGGTGTTCGACGCGGCCAAGGCCATTGACCGGGTCACCATCACCGTCTACCAGTCCGCGGCGGGGGACGGCATCCTCAGCTGGCTGAAGAACGTCGTCGACAAGCTGATCAGCGGTCTCGGGAACGCGATCTACTTCCCGTACCTGGCACCGGTCGTCATCCTCGGCGCGATCTGGCTCGCCTGGCAGGGACTGATCCGCAAGCGTGCCACGCGCACCATCGAGGGCACCATCTGGATGGTGGTGGCCTGCGCGGCCGCGATCTGGCTGATCGGCAGGCCGGGGGACTTCACCGGCATCGGGACCACGGTCTCCAATGGCGTCACCCAGGTGTTCAACGTCGCGTTCTCCAAGCTGCCGAGCCCGGGCGGAAGCAGCTGTGTCCCCGTGCAGCCAGGCGATCCGCAGAGCGCGGGCACGAGTTTCGTGTTCGCGCAGGGCAACGACATCGTCGGCCAGAACGCCAACGAGCTGTGGACCGTCCTGGTGTGCAAGCCGTGGCTGGACGGCGAGTTCGGCACGAGCCAGTTCGCCACTACGCCGGGCGGTCAGCGGACCCTTGTGAATGATTACGGTAGGCAACTGCTGTGGGCACAGGCGATCGCGGCCAACGAGAATCCGACCCCGGACCTGCTCAAGGCCAAGCAGTCCACGTACGCGGGCATCGCCGCCGACATGAAGCTGAACCATCCCGATATCTACCCGCTTTTCCAGGGCAAGCAGTGGACGTCGCGGCTGGAGATGGCGTTCGCCGCGCTCTTCGCCGCCCTGGTCGCGGGGGTTCTCGTGCTGCTGATCGCTGTCACGCTGATCATCCTGAAGCTGGGATTCCTGCTGCTGCTCGTGGCGGGCCCGTTCTTCCTGATCATCGGTACCCATCCGGGATTCGGCCGGGTGATCGCGATCCGCTGGTTCGAGATGCTGGTGGGCGTCCTGATGAAAATGGTGGCGATCACCCTCGTGCTGAGCATCCTGCTGTACTGCTATTCGCTCATCATGGGCACCAGCGATGCCGTGCTGCCGTGGGCGCTGAAGATCATGATGATCGCGCTCGTCACCGTGGCGGTCTTCATCTACCGCAAGCCGTTCCAGCACCTGTTCTCGGCCGTCGGCTACGGGGCGATGGGGTCGGAGGAACGGGCTGAAATCGGTCTTCGCCAGGCAGGTTCCACCTTCCGGCGCGCGACGGTGCAGGGCGCGACAGCCGCCATTCCCGGGGTCGGCGCCTACCGCGTGGGCCGCTGGGCACGCCGCAACCCCGCGCAGGCGGCCAGCCTCGCCGCGGACATCGCGATCGTCGCGGGAACCGCCGGTGCCGGTGCCGCGGCCCGGGGAGGCGCGGCGCGGGCGGGCGCGGGGGGTACAGCAGCCGCGGCGGCGGATGCGGCCGGCGCCGACGGGCAGATGCTCAGGCCACAGCCTGATGGCCAGGGGCAGCCAGAAGCCTCGCGCGAGACGGCGGGCTCGTCGCCCGGCGTCCGGCCGAACGCGGGGCAGCGGGCAAGGGTCTGGGCTGACGCCGGAGCCGACGGGCCAGGGCGGGCCGCCCCTCCGCTGCACCTTCCGTCTCGCGCCGGGGCTGATCCCAAGGGACCGCCTTCCGGCTGGGCACGAAACGCCGGGGCAAGCCCGTCGCGGCCTGGCGTGGCGCCGCCGAGGCCCCCTGCCGCGAGAAGTACCGCGCCGCAGCCTGCCGCCCAGCGGCCCCCGGCGCCGCGCGCCACACCGCCTGCCCCGGCTCCGGCTCCTGCGGCTCCGCGGTCCGCTCCGGGTGGCGGCAATGGAGCTAGCCGCGCATCCCGCGGCGGGAACGGTGGCTTCACCGCGCGCAACGGGCGGTCCCACTGGCAACCGGGGCCGGTACGGCCGTCCGGCGGCTGGTCGGGCGGCACGGCCTCGCGGGCCGGATCAGGCGAGGCAGCGCCGCAGGCGGGGCCGCCGTCGGCCCTGGGTAACGGCAACGGTCAGGACCAGGCGGCGGGGGGCGAAGCGCCAGCAACCCCGTTCTGGCTCCGTCCGATCAGGCGGAAGAAGTAACAGGCACCCGACATGGAGCTGAGCCCGCGTCAGCAGAAGCTGGCCTTTGCCGCCATCGTGGTGGCCCTGGCAGGCCTGGGACTGTACCTGTTCGCGGGCAGATCCGGTAGCCATGGGCCCGCCAATGCGGCTTCGACGAGCCATTCGTCAGCGTCGGCACCCGCCACGCCAGCCGCCGCCCCGACCACAGCGTCGCCGTCAGGCACGTCTACCGGGTCGGCGTCGGGCGTGAACATCTACCAGTGGCTGCCGTTCAGCCAGCCGGAGCTCGCGCAGGCGTCGGCCATGGCGATCAGTTTCGCCGCGAATTACCAGACGTACTCCTACACCGACAGCCCCGCCGCTTACGGGGCCAGGATGCAGCGCTTCGCCACGAGCGAGGAAGTCCAGACGCTGGAAAGCGCCTATTCCACGCTGGGGGTCGCCCAGACGCGGACCAGCCAGCAGCAAGTGTCAACGGCGAGCGCCGCCGTCAGCTCGCTGTACGCGTTCGGCCCGTCGAGCATCACGTTCGTGGTGGCCATCCACGTGAAGCTCACAAGCACGAAGGGCCCGGCTGACACCATCACGCAGTACCGGGTCACCGTCGTGAACGCCGGCGGCGGCAGCTGGCAGGTAAGCGACGTCCAGCCTGCCTCGGCGGGCAATCAGTGACCGGGCCGAGGGCGGGCGGATCCGATGAGGGCATGAGCAGGATCGTCGTGCTCGCGGCGGTCGCGGCGGCGGGACTGCTGCTCGTCGGCCTGCTGACCGTCCCGATGATGATCGTTAGCGGTTCGAGCCTGCTCTTCGCCGCTAGCGGCGGCTGTCCGAGCGCGTCGAGCGGATCCTCGCTGCAGCCCGTGGTGAGCACCCAGGGCCACGCCACGATCCCGGCCGACTACCTCGCCCTCTATCAGCACGTAGGGCGCCAGCTAGGGGTCCCCTGGGTGATCCTGGCCGGCATCGGTGAGGTGGAGAGTGACCACGGCAGGGCCAGCCTGCCTGGCGTGCGCAGCGGTGACAACGGCTTCGGCGCCGCGGGCCCCATGCAGATCGGCATCGGCGGCGCGGCGGGCGATACCTGGGGCGGTGCCCCGGTGCACCCCGCGGGCGAGAAGGTCGCCGGAGTCGCGACCGACGAGAACGGCGACGGCATAGCCAGCGTGTACGAGCCGGCCGACGCCATCGCCGGGGCGGCGAAGTACCTGCTCGCGGCTCAGGTGCTGACCGACCCCGCGGCCGCGATCTTCTCCTACAACCACCTTGAATCCTACGTACAGTCTGTTCTCAGCTGGGCGACCACCTACGCCCAGGACGGCTTCTCCGCGACCCAGCTGAGCACCGTGAGCACTGGCGGCGCCACCGGATGCCTCACCGGGGCCAGCTCGGCCACCGGCGTCGACGCCCCCGTGCCGAACCAGACCGTCGCGACGATCATCGCCTACGCCGAGCAGCAGCTCAACAAGCCTTACCTGTGGGGCGGCACGGGCCCGGACGCCTTCGACTGCTCAGGGCTCGTGATGATGGCATACCGGGCGGGCGGGATTGACAACCTCCCGCGCACGTCCCAGGGTCAGTGGACCTGGGGACCGCGGATCCGGGCCGGCCAGGAGATACCAGGGGACCTGGTCTTCTTCGCCGGATCGGAAGGGACGACCACGTCTCCGGGCCATGTGGGCCTGGTGATCGGCCACGGGATGATGGTCGAGGCGTATTCCGACGGCTTCCCGATCCGCATCGCGAAGTACACGGGCAGGAGCCCGGTCGGTTTCAGCCGCCCCTGGGCCCACGCCGGCGTAGTCCTCCCCGGCCAGCGCGCTGCCGCCTGACGTACCGACAGCGCCCCGCGGGCCAGTCACGCCGGCCAGATCACGCGAATATCCCATTCCGCCATCGGGGACTGCATCCAGGTCACATTCATCGCGTGCGTGCACGTTCGCATCGTTAACGCTGTTCTGTCACTTTCCGCATTATCTCGCTGACGGAGTGTTAATCTGCGTCTATATCAGCAATTACCCCGGGGTAACCTGCGGAGAAGGAGTCACCCCCATGCGTCGTGCTGTTCTTGCCGCTTCGAGTACCGTGGCTGCGGCAGCCCTGGTGACCGGTGTCCTGTCCGCTTCCGCGCTGGCGCACGGGAGCACTCCGACAGCGGCGGCACAGGCAGCGGCACGGTACGTCGCGCTCGGCGATTCCTACACCTCGGCCCCGTTCGTCCCGCAGCAGACGGGCAAGCCTGCCGGATGCCTGCGCTCCAGCCATGACTACCCGGCCCTGGTGGCGGCGGCTACCCATCCGGCTGGCTTCACCGATGTCAGCTGCCAGGGCGCCACGACGGCGAATATGACCCAGTCCGAAGGGGTCGTTCTCGGCACCAACTCGCCGCAGTTCAGCGCGCTCGGGCCGACCGACACGCTGGTGACCGTGCAGATCGGCGGTAACGACATTGCCGTTGCCGATGTCTTTCTCATTTGTGCGGGGCTCAGCTTCCTCGACCCTTTCGGCTCGCCGTGCAAGGAGCACTACACCTCTGGCGGGACCGACCGGCTGGCACGCTCAACCGCGCAGACCGCGCCTAAGGTAGCGGCAGTGCTCCGGGGCATCCATGCACGCGCGCCGCAGGCACGTGTGCTGCTCGCCGGCTACCCCGACATCCTGCCAAGCACCGGGCACGGCTGCTGGCCCAGGGTCCCGATCGCCTTCGGCGACGTGCCCTACCTGCGCGGCGTGGAGACCAGGTTCAACACAATGCTCGCCACCGTGGCCGCGGCGAACCGCACCACGTTCGTGAACACCTACGCCGACAGCATCGGGCACGACGTCTGCCAGTCTGCCAGCGTCCGGTGGATCGAGGACGTCATCCCCACCTCGGCGGCGGCGCCCATCCACCCCAACGCCCACGGTGAGCAGGCAATGGCCCGGCAGGTCCTCGCCGCGCTGCACTGAGCATTCGCTAAAAACCGGCGGGTCAGATCGGCAGCGAGTAGCCCGGGTACAGGGTCTGCACCCAGGTCACCGCGGCACTCCACGCCCCCGTCACCTGCAGCAGGCCGACGGTGATCAGCATCAGCCCGCCGGCCCGCATGATGAACCGCGCGTGCCGGCGGGCGAAGCCGAACGCGCGCACCCCGCGCTGCATGGCGAACGCCGCCACGAGGAACGGGATGCCGAGGCCGAGGCTGTACACGAACGCGAGGAACGCGCCGCGGGCGGTCGTGCCGGAATTGACGCCAAGTGCGAGCACCGCGGCGAGCGTAGGGCCGATGCAGGGCGTCCAGCCGAACCCGAAAAGCACCCCGAGCAGCGGCGCGCCGACCAGCCCGGCGCGCGGCCGGATCGAGGGCTTGAGCGACCGGTCGGCCAGCGAGAACCGCTCGAACGCGCCCATGAACAGCAGCCCGAGCACGATCGTCAGCCCGCCGAGCGCCTGCACGAGGCCGCGCTGGTGGGCGTGGAGTGCCTCGCCGACGCTGCCGAGAACGGCGCCGTAGACGGCGTAGAGGGCGGCGAAGCCGAGCACGAAAAGCAGCGCTCCGACGAGCGTGCGGCCCGTTTGCCTTCGGGGGCGGACTCCCGGGGAAAGGACGGCCGCCTGACGCCGGACCGCCACGGTTCCGGATCCGTCCGCGTCGACGGCCCCATCGGCGGTGCCGACCGCGGCGGTCCCCGCTGAGTCCCCTGATGCCCCAGGCTGCGCCTCGGCTCCCGACATCCCTGTCACGTACGAGAGGTATCCGGGTATGAGCGGGAGGCAGCACGGCGAGAAGAACGAGACGGCGCCCGCCGCGGCCACGACAGGGATGGCGAGCAGCAGCGGACCGGAGCTGACCAGCCCGCCGACCCCGCTCACCGCATCCCTCCTGCCATGCGCCGGCCTCTAACCTAGCGCCTGACACAACTGGGAGGTCACATGGACTTCGAGTTCTCCGCCGAGCAGCGGCTGCTGCGTGACACGCTCCGCGCGTTCGTGGACGAGGAGATCCGGCCGGTGGCGAGGGAGTGGGAGGCGGCCGGGCGGTACCCGGAGGAAATCGTGCAGAAGATGCGGCTGATGGGGCTGTTCGGCCTCACCGTTCCCGCCGAATACGGCGGCATGGCCGCGGACATGATCTCCCTGGCGCTGGTCTTCGAGGAGATCTCCCGTGGCTGGATGGGTGTGGCCGGCATCCTCGGCAGCCACTCGCTGTCCTGCTGGATGATCGCCAGATTCGGCACGGAGCAGCAGAAGCGCGCCTACCTCCCGGATCTCGCCAGCGGTGCGCGGCGGACGGGAATAGCCCTGACCGAGCCCGAGGCGGGAACGGACCTGCAGGGCATCAGGACCGTGGCACGCGCGGATGGCGACACCTACGTGGTCAGCGGGCGGAAGACGTGGATCACCAATGCGCGGCACGCTGACCCGCTGCCGGTGCTCGTGAAGACCGACCCCGGCGCCCGGCCCGCGCACAAGGGCATGTCGGTCCTGCTGATCGAGGCCGGGACCCCGGGCTTCGAGGTGCTGCGCGACCTGCCGAAGCTCGGCTACCACGGGCCCGAGACCTGCGAGATCGTGCTGGACGAGGTGCGCGTGCCCGCGGCGAGCCTGCTCGGCGGCACCGAGGGCCGCGGCATGCGCCAGGTACTCTCCGCGCTCGAGACGGGCCGGATCAACATCGCCGCCCGCGCCGTCGGCGTAGCGCAGGCCGCGTACGACGAGGCGCTGCGCTACGCCGGGCAGCGGGCGGCCTTCGGCCGCGCGATAGGCGAGTTCCAGGCCATTCAGATCAAGCTCGCCGATATGGCCATGAAGGTGCAGTCGGCCCGGCTGCTCACCTACTGGGCGGCGGCCCGCGGCGACGCCGGGCAGCGGGCCGACCTGGAATCAGGCATGGCCAAGGTCTACGCCTCCGACGTCGCGCTTGACTGCGCCATCTCCTCGATGCAGGTGCACGGCGGCTACGGGTACTCCCGCGAGTTCATCGTGGAGCGGCTGTACAGGGACGCGCCGCTGATGGTGATAGGCGAGGGCACCAACGACGTCCTGCGCACGGTCATCGCGCGCGCCCTGACCTCCGGCCGGGGCACCATCGGCTGACCGGCGGCGAACCGCCACGAGCACCGAACGGGGCGCAGCCGGGGCACCCCGGAATCCGACGCGTTGAGCAGCCGCAATCATGAAACGCGTTCGCCCCTCAACAGTCACATATACCAAAATTTCACTATTTACACAGTGGGTTATCAGAAACTCTCATCCGTCAGCGTCTGACCTGCGGTGACGTCAGCTCATGGCAGAGTTTCCGATAAGACTCACAGAAATTTATGCCGAACGGGAGCGTGGTGGCGGCCCGGCTACCGCATCGCCGCAACTACAGCAGTGGTCCATTCACACACACCAGACTGTGTGAATGGACCATTGCTGTAGTTCGCTGCCGTGATCGATCCTTCGGGTGAGTTCTCCTGGGCTGCGCTCGAGAATCGGTTTGTAGGACGCTCCTGGTCTAGGTGATGAAATATCCGGATCTGGGTGACGGTGGCGATTGACTGTGGCCGCTGCCTGGGAGCGGGGTACTAGCGCGCCGCATGGCCGCAACTACAGCAGTGGTCCATTCACACACACCAGACTGTGTGAATGGACCACTGCTGTAGTTCGCTGCCGTGATCGATCCTTCGGGTGAGTTCTCCTGGGCTGCGCTCGAGAATCGGTTTGTAGGACGCTCCTGGTCTAGGTGATGAAATATCCGGATCTGGGTGACGGTGGCGATTGAGAGTGTCATGGGGTGGCGGCGTCATCACTGCGTGAGCCCGTTCGGCTAAAGCCTCGTTCTTATTCTGGCGTCCGGGAGCGGCGCGGAGACCGGCCTCGCTGGCGCGGCGCGGCGGGCGGTCTCGCCAGCTCTTCCGGGATCCGCAGCAGCGGGTTGGCCGCGCTGGCCACGACCTCGGCGGCGATCTCGATGACACGGCGGCCCCGGGACCTCGCAGCCTTCCTGAGCAGGTCGAATGCCTCGCGGGGCTGCAGCCGGTGGCGCTCGGCGATGACGCCGATGGCCTGCTCCACCCGGACGCGCGTCGCCAGCGCGTGCTCGAGCTGGACCACGGTCACCTCGAGCTGCCGCGTCTCGCGGTCCGGGTCCGTCCCGGAGCCGTCCGGGGCAGCCGACGCCGCGGCTGGCAGAATTGCCTCCGGGGGGGCGACGCCGCCAGCCCCCCCCGCCCCAAACGGCCGTCCAGGGGGCGGGAGATCGGCGGCCAGCAGGTCGGCGAACACGATCGCGCTTATCAGGTCGGGCATCCCCTCGTCACCGACCGCCCAGCCATCCCTGGTCCGCCGCAGCACCATTCCCGCCGCCGAAGCCGGGGCGGTGTCCGGCCCGCGAGCCCCGGCGGGCGCGTCCGCGGCCGGGGGGCCAGGGTCGCGGGAAGCAGACTGCGCGGGATGCGTCGTCTGGCCGGAATCTGCGATCATCAGAGCGTGGTCAGCTCCTGCAGACGGCCCCTGACCTGGGCAGCCGAAGGATTGGTCAGCGCGCTGCCGTCGGGGAACACGACGACGGGGACGGTCTGATTTCCTCCGTTGACGGTCATGACGTAGTCCGCGGCGGCAGGGTCCCGCTCGATGTCGATCTCGGCCATCTCGATTCCCTCGCGGGCAAGCTGGTACTTCAGCCGTTTGCAGAATCCGCACCACGGGGTCGTGTACATCGTCAGCGGCGCCGTCACTCACGGTCTCCTTCCACGCTGCCGCGAGGACGATCTGGTCCCCGCTAGCGTCCGGCCACCCGGAAACAGGCATCCGGACACTCTGGACAGTTGCAACACTGCCGTAGCCCGCTCGCTTCCCGCGGGTGCCCAGGCAGGTGTCGGAGTGATGCGGCAGGATGGCCCCGGACGTCAGCGCGCGTCCCGGATGCCAGTACCCGCCTGGGGGGCGACGCTTCGCGCCCCCTAACACCCCCCGCAGGGAGGCAGACGTGCCCGAGGATATCGCGGTGACAGGGCCGGACGCGGTGCTGGCCGGACTCGACCCCGAGCAGCGCGAGGTCGCGCTCGCCGTTCGCGGGCCGGTCTGCGTGCTGGCCGGGGCGGGTACCGGGAAGACGCGCGCCATCACGCACCGGATCGCCTACGCGGTGCACACCGGCGTGGTGGACCCCGCGCGGGTGCTCGCCCTGACGTTCACCACCCGTGCGGCGGGGGAGCTGCGCGGCCGCCTGAGCCGGCTCGGTACTCCTGACGTGGCAATGGATCAGGTGCAGGCGTGCACGTTCCATGCGGCCGCGCTGCGCCAGCTCACGTACTTCTGGCCCCGGACCGTGGGCGGCCGGCCTCCGCGCGTGCTCGACTCCAAGGTCCGCCTGCTCGCCGACGCGGCACGCGACGGGCGGGTGAACGTCGGCCGGGCCGAGCTTCGCGAGGTGGCCGCCGAGATCGAGTGGGCGAAGGTCACCCAGGTCCGGCCGGAGGATTACGCTGCCGAGGCTGCGAAATCGAGCCGGACGCCGCCGGTCGGGGCGGACGAGCTCGCGAGGCTGTACGGGGCCTACGAACGGCTGCGGCGGGACCGTCACCTGGTCGACTTCGAGTCGGTCCTCGAGCTGACGGCCGCGATCCTGGCCGACCACCGCCAGGCCGCGCAGGAGGTGCGTGACCAGTACAGGTACTTCGTCGTGGACGAGTACCAGGACGTCAACCCGCTGCAGAAGCTGCTGCTCGACGCCTGGCTCGGGGACAGGAACGACCTGTGCGTCGTCGGCGACCCGCACCAGACGATCTACTCGTTCACCGGCGCGACGCCCGGCTACCTCACCGGCTTCACCGCCGAGTTCGCGGACGCGACCGTGATCCGGCTGGTCCGCGACTACCGGTCCACTCCGCAGGTCGTAACGCTGGCGAACCGGCTGCTCCGGCCGGGGATCCGCGGCGGAACGGCGGGCACGCTCGTCGGCCAGCGGCCGCCCGGCCCTGAGCCCGTATTCACCGAGTACGGCGACGAGCAGGAGGAGGCCGAGGGCGTTGCCGGGCAGGTGCGCGTCCTTGTCGGCGGCGGGCTGGCGGCACGCCAGGTAGCGGTGCTCGTGCGCGCCAACGCCCAGACGCAGAGCTTCGAGCGGGCGTTCGCGGAGGCTGGCGTGCCCTATCAGGTGCGCGGGGCGGAGCGCTTCTTCGACCGGCGGGAGGTGCGCCAGGCCGTCGCCCTGCTGCGCACCGCGGCACGCCAGGAGTGGCCCGATTCCGCGGCTGGCCAGGCGACGGCCAGGGAACTCACCCAGGAGGTCAGGGACGTGCTCTCCGGCCTCGGCCTCACCGCCAGGCCGCCCGCGGGCGGCGGCCCGGCCAGGGAGCGCTGGGAATCACTGTCCGCGCTCGCCCAGCTCGCCGACGACCTTGCCGCGGCCCGGCACGGCGTGACGCTCGCCGATTTCGCCGCGGAGCTGATCGCGCGGGCGACAGCGCAGGACGCGCCGGTGCTTGAAGGGGTCACGCTGGCGTCGCTGCACGCGGCCAAGGGACTGGAGTGGGACGCGGTATTCCTGCCCGGCCTCGTCGACGGGATGGTTCCCATCACGTACGCGCAGACCCCGGAGGAGATCGAGGAGGAGCGGCGGCTGCTCTATGTCGGGGTCACCCGTGCGCGGGAGCGGGTTCACCTGTCCTGGGCGGTTGCCCGGTCCCCGGGCGGCCGGCAGTCCAGGCGCCCGTCCCGTTTCCTCGACGGGATACGGCCGGACCCGGCCCGTCAGGGTCAGGATGAGCCTGGCTCGTCAGCATCAGGGCGAAATCGCAGGTAGAAAAATATTTGCGCCGTCAGATGCCGGCTACGTAGGCTGCTGACATGTCCCTGGGCGTGTTTGTCGATACTCCACGGAGGGAGGTGCCCAGTGATGGATAGCACATCAAGCATTCCGGCTGCCGCGCGATCGCGCGTCCCCGATGGCGTGTTCGCGCTGGGTGCCGGCCTGCCGTTCAGTGTCGGCTGCGCCATGCCTGGCAGCGAGCGGTCCAGTGCGATCCCGGGGGTCGCGGGCCGCCGCGCGGTCTCGCGCGCCGCTACGGCCGGGCCGCGACTTCGGTCGCGTGCCGTGACGTCGGCGTCCGGGCAGACGACCCGCAAGCAGTACGCGCACACGACCCGTGTCACCGGTTTCGGTAACGCAGCGGGTCCGCATCCGGCGAGGGAACCGGCCTAGAAAGGCCGGCCTGAACCCCCTCTAGGCCGCGGACCCGCACAGGGTCCGCGGCCTTCGTTATGCAAGGCCACCGTTTTGTCAGACGAGCGAGAGATCGTACGACGAGAAGGAACAGCAGACGAGAGGGGTTGGCACCGATGCAGTGGCCCGAGACCACCGCCGCCGTAGCGGGCGCGGCGGGGTTCGAGGCAGGTTCCGCGGCAGGGGCGTCCAGGTCGGTGGCGGCGTCGGTCGCGGCGGCGGCCGGGACCGCGGGGAACACGATGGCACCGGGCGCGGGGCCGTTGGGGAGTCAGGTCATGATCTCCGGTGTGCCAGGCGGACGCGGGCTTCCGTGCACAGAAGATCCGGAGCTGTTCTTCGCCGAGTCGCCACAGGACGTGGAGTACGCGAAGGCGCTTTGCCGGGCCTGCCCGGTCCGGATGGCGTGCCTCTCCGGCGCGCTCGAGCGCAGGGAGCCATGGGGTGTCTGGGGCGGAGAGCTTTTCCTGCGCGGTGAGGTCGTGCCGCGCAAGAGGCCCCGCGGACGCCCGCGCAAGACCGATGTGGCCGCGTAGCGGCGCGGCGCAGAACAGAGGACGGGTGGTATCGCAGATGTATCTACCAAACGAGATGGCCAGCCAGCGACAACGCGAGCTGATAGATCAGGCCCAGCGGGAGCGCCATGTGTGGCGGCTGCGGGCGCTCCGCAAGGCGCAGCGCCAGGCCGTCAGGGCCGAGCGGCGCATGACCCGCGCACAGCACGCGGCCGCCCGGCTGTACAGCGAGCTGGAAGCGGACCTGTAGGAGCGCGGCGGCGCTCAGCCGGCGGCGGATCCCGGGACCTTGCGCGGGTGGTCCCGGGCTCCGCCGCCGGTCGCGGTATCGGTCCCCTGCGAGGCCCTGCCCTGGCCGGGCGCTAGACCTGGCCGGGGCGGGCCGTCGTCGGCGTAACCGGGCACCCATCTGAAGACTTCCGCCCGGAACGCACCCTCGCATTCCAGCTGGCAGAGCACGCCGATGCTCGCCGTGGATACCCGGTGGATGAGCAGGTACGACGGCGGCAGGTTGAACTTGCGCGTGATGTTCGACGCGCGCAGGTCGGTGACGCGGGCTGCCTCGCCGCGCAGCCATTCACGAGTGAACCTGAAGGAGTCGACCTTGGATGGCTCGGCGAGCGGCGCGAGGAAGGCACGCAGCGCGTCCACGTCGATCTCGATGCCCTCCTTGAGGAACCCCTGCGCGCGAAGCTCGTCCTCGACCGCCGTGATGTCGCCGTCGTCGTGCATGAGGCGGAGCAGCTTCCCGAGGAAGGGCGGCAGCCCGCCAGGAAGCCTGTCTACCGCGCCGAAGTCGAGCACGCCTAGCCTGCCGTCAGCGAGCAGCCGGAAATTGCCCGGGTGGGGATCCGCGTGCAGCAGCCCGGTCCGGGCGGGGCCGGAGAAAAGGAACCGGGCGAGCAGGATGCCGGCCCGGTTCCTGTCCTCGCGGCTCCCGTCACTGATGATCTTCGAGAGCGGCCTGCCGTCCATCCACTCGGTCACGAGCACGTGGTCGGTGCCCGTGACGACGTTCGGCACGTAGATGTCAGGGTCGCCGGCGTAGCCGTCGGCGAATGCCTGCTGGGAGACGGCCTCGAGACGATAGTCGAGTTCCTCGGCGACCCGGTTGCGCAGCTCGGCGAGGAGGGGCTTCACGTCGAGTCCTGGCATGAGAATGCCAAACAGCCGTCCTACCCGGGTCAGCTGGTTGAAGTCACTGAGCAGCGCCCGTCCCGCGCCCGGGTACTGGATCTTCACCGCGACCGTGCGGCCGTCACGCCACACCGCCTGGTGTACCTGGCCGATGGATGCCGCCGCGGCCGGCCTGTCGTCGAATTCCCTGAACTGATCCTGCCAGTCGACGCCGAGGTCGCCGGTCAGGACCCGGTGCACGGTGCGGGCGGGAAGCGGCGGGGCGGATTCCTGCAGCCTGGTGAGGGTCGCGCGGTAAGGCCCGGCGATCTCAGGCGGCAGCGCGGCCTCGAAGATCGACAGTGCCTGGCCGAGCTTCATCGCTCCGCCTTTGAGCTCCCCGAGCACCCTGAAGATCTGCTCGGCCGTGCGCTGCTGTATCTCGGTGGCGACGATCTCGGCCGGACGACCGCCGATCCGCTTCCCGACGCCAAGCGCCGTGCGGCCGGCCAGGCCGATCGGCAGCGTTGCGAGCTTGGCTGTACGGGTCACGGCGCGGCGCGGCAGATCGCTCACAACTGACATTCTCCGCTATGACCGGGAGTCGGTTGTACACCGGCAGCTCGGATGGGGCAGCCACGTCCGGCGCCGCCATTGCCACTCGGGCATGACGAGTTCCAGAGTGCCGTTCGCCGTGGCGGTGGCCGTGCCTGGCCGGTCGATGAACGCCAGAGCCTGGGCGGTGGCCTGGGCCGCCACCGCCATGGCGAGCGCGGCGCCGCACGCCTGAGGCTCAGGCCGGGCACCTGCCAGCTGGGCAAGGATCAGCGGCCAGGCCGGATCCCTGTCGGTCCTTGACAGGTCGAGGCAGCGCAGGCATGCCGTACGCGCCGGATCGACGAGCGGCCCGACGACCCCGATGGCCTCGCTCGCACTCGCCGCCAGGTGCGGGATGCGTTCCCGCATGAGGTCGGCCGCTACGTCCGGGTCGTGGCAATCAGTGAGCACCGCGAAGTCGGGCCAGGAGCCGTCATCATCGATCCGGACGTCCGGGGCGGCACGCCGGATCGCGCGGGCCGCGCCGAGCGCCCGCGGCACGCCGAGGTCTGCCCGGGCGAGGCCCGCGGGAGCGAGGTCGGCGGGGCGCACGGTTCCCGGATCCCGGCAGGCCACGCGGCCGACGCCTGATGCGGCAAGCAGGGTCGCGATGCACGAGCCGACCCTGCCCGCGCCCTGCACGCGGACGAAGGCCGCGCGCCTGCGGGCCAGGGTGCGCGCACCGCCGTCCCCGTCGCCGTGCGCGAGGGAAGCCGCCGCGAGCTCGGGGGCGAGCCGGGCGCGCAGGCTGTGCGGTAATGCCCGGTGGGTGCCTGCCGGGCAGTCGTGCAGCGCACCGGCCGCGGCGAGCAGGGCGAGAACCTGATCCGCCGCCTCCGCCGGAATGCCGAGGCCCTGGGCGGCCGCGATGACCCCCGCATGATCACGGCTCCCGTCGAGCAGGCTCAGCAGGGCCGCGGCCCTGCCGAGGCCGGCGAGCGCGATGGCACGGCGCGGATCGATGCCGATCTGGAGCGTGTCGCGATCACGCCACACCGGCAGCAGGCCGGCCTTCAGCGCAGGTCTCATGTGGGCCAGACTGACATCGTGGGCCGACATTTTCGTCGCCGCCGTAGCCGGAGCGTTATTCAGAACCAACGCTGCCACGAGTCCCCGGGCGCTGACACCACGCGAATCGGGATCGCGCGGCTTCGCTTGCGGGCCGTACGCCCCCCTTCCCCAGAAGTGACGTGCGGCCCGCGGCCCGGGGACTCGTGACTCGTGAAACTAGAAGCGGTACCCTGCTGAGTCAATACACCCCTGTGGATAAACCTGTGGAAAGCGTGGGGAGAGCCCGGAGTGTCGCTGGGGACATCCGGGAACAATCCTGTGGATTTGCGTTCGGCGAAGCCTTCCCTGCCTCGCTGTACTGGGTAAACCTCATCCACTCCCTGTGGATGACAAAAAAGTCGGGTCAGTCCTGGACGGGCCCCTGATCCTCCTGCTCTCCCTCGTCGAGAGCGGAGATGTCGAGCTCGGGCCGGCCGCGCACGAAGCCGTCAGGGTCGTCGAGATCCTCCGCGACGGGCATCAGGTCGGGGTGCGACCAGACGGCGTCCCTGCCGTCGCTTCCCCTGGCCTCGGTGAGGCCGCTCCAGATGGCCGCCGCCTCGCGGAGCCTGCGGGGCCGCAGTTCCAGCCCCACCAGGGTCGCGAACGTCCGCTCGGCGGGTCCGCCGGTAGCGCGGCGCCGCCTGACCGCCTCGGCGAGCGCGCCCGCGTGCGGCAGCCGGTGCCCGGCCGCGGCGTCCACCACGGTGGCCACCCAGCCTTCGACGAGGGCGAGCGCGGTTTCGAGCCGGACGAGCGCGGCTTTCTGCTGCGGCGTGTCCTCCGGGCGGAAGAGCGCACCGCCCGCCAGCGCCTCGCGCAGCGCCTCGGGATTGGCCAGGTCGATCTGCGGCATGGCTTCCCGCAGCTGGGCGGTATCCACGGTGATGCCCCGCGCGTATTCCTGCACGGCGCCGAACAGGTGCGCGCGCAGCCAGGGCACATGCGCGAAGAGCCGGTGATGCGCGGCCTCACGGAGCGCGAGGAAGATGCGGACCTCGTCCTCGCCAACCGACAGTCCCTGGCCGAACTCGGTCACCCCGGCGGGCACAAGCGCGGCCGTGCCCTCGGGGCCGAGGGGAAGGCCGATATCCGTGGAGCCGACCATCTCGCGTGCGAGCGCGCCGACCGCCGCCCCGGTCTGGCCCCCGATCATCGCCCCGCCGACCTGCCGCACCATCGCCCCGAGCCCGCCCAGGCCGCCGCCGAGCGCGCCAAGCGCCGAGCGCAGCTCCTCGGGCACCTCACCGCCGAGCTCAGCGGGGTCCATGGTGAGCATGCCGCTCATGGTCTCGACCGCCTTGCCCGCGATCGGGTCGCAGAGCTTGGACCAGACTCCGAACGTCGCCTCCACCCACTCCGACCGGCTCCACGCCGCCGTGGTGCGGATCCCGGACGGGAAGGTGGTGACGTCGCCCAGCCACAGGTCGGCAAGGCGCAGCGCCTCGGTGACCTCGTGGCGCTGCGTGTCGAGAATACTCGGGTCGCCCTCGGCGGCGACCGCGTGCCGCGCTACATTCTTGGCAAGATCCCAGTTCACCGGCCCGCCGCGCCAGGACATCAGGTCGGCGAACTGGCGGAGAGCGTCAGCGAACTGCTGCGGGTCGCCGAACGGTCCCAGCGGCCCCGCTGCCCCCGGCGGCACGCCTGCGCCCGGCCCCTGCGGACCGCCTGGCCCCTGTCCCGAATCGCCGGGCGGGCCGAAGCCAAAGGGAGGATCAGCCATTTGTCCGTTCTCTCCGGCAGGATGGAAGGGTCATGCCAGCCACGTTATCCGGGAGCAGCACACTTTGAGCAACGCAGACCCGCAGGTTCGCCAACGGCGGAGCCGCAAGGACCGGACCGCGAACCCGGACAGGACCGTCCCCGCAGGTCCGCAGAGCGCCCAGAGTCCAGCAGCGGCGGGAGGCAACGCGGGCGAGCGCGGTCCTGTGGTGGCGGTTACCGGGGCGGCCCGCGGCCTCGGACACGCCCTCACCGTCAGGCTCGCCGCCTCGGTCCGGGTCAGGAAAGTGGTCGCGATCGATGATCACCGCGGCGACGCGTCAGGCGTCACCTGGCGCGTGGTCGACGTCCGCGATCCCGCGCTCGCGGGCCGCCTGGCGGGCGTCGACGTCGTCGTGCACACCGACCTCGACGTGGCACCCGACGCGGAGCATCGCGCGAGGCGCGCGTTCAATGTCAGGGGCGCGCAGACCGTGCTCACGGCCGCCGCGGCGGGCCGGGTCGGCCGGGTGATCCTGGTGACGAGCGCGATGGTGTACGGCGCGCGGCCGGACAACCCGGTGCCGCTCGAGGAGAGCGCCCCGCTCGGCGCCGACTCCGACAGCAGCGTGGTCGGCGACTTGCTGGAGATCGAGCAGCTGGCCCGGCGGTCCCCCCGGACGCACCCGTGGACCGCGGTGACCGTCGTGCGCCCTGCCGCACTGGTCGGTGACGGGGTGGATACGCTGCTGACCAGGCATTTCGAGGCGCCCCGCCTGCTCACGGTGAAGGGCTGCGCGCCGCGCTGGCAGTTCTGCCACATCGACGACCTCGTCTCCGCGCTGGAACTCGCGGTGACCGGCGAGGTCACCGGGGCGTTCGCGGTCGGCTGCGATGGCTGGCTCGAACAGCAGGAGGTCGAGGAGCTGAGTGGGCTGCGCGGAATCGAGCTGCCCGCCGGGCTGACGTTCGGGACCGCTCAGCGCCTGCACCGGGTGGGGATCACCCCCGCGCCGGCGACGGACCTGCGCTATGTGGTCTACCCCTGGGTCGTGGACTGCTCGGCCCTGCGCGCGGCAGGCTGGCGGGCCGCCTATGACAACGCCACGGCCTTCGAGGCGCTGCTCGAGCAGCGGTCCGGCCACCATGCCGTCGCCGGGCGGCGCATCGCCCGCAAGGAGGCCACGATCACGGCCGCCAGCGCGACCGTCGCCGTCATCGGGACGGCGGCGATAGTGCGCAGGGCCCGCCGCCGCCGCCGCGGCACCCCACCCACCCCCTGACCGCGACTCCCATCTATTCCGAACGGGAGCGTGGCGGGGGAGTTCGGGCGGGTACCGTGGCACGGTGGGTGTTATCCGGCTGGTCGGGCTGCGCGATACGGCGCTGTCGGTGGACGAGGTGCGCGCTGCCGTCATGGATCCGGGCGCGGGCGGCATCGCGCTGTTCATCGGCGTCGTCAGGGACAGCGATCACGATCGTCGGGTGACCCGGCTGGCCTACAGCGCTCACCCGTCCGCGGCGGCCGAGCTGCGCCAGGTCGCGGAGAAGGTGGCCGCCGACTTCGGTGTCATCGGGCTGGCCGCGCTGCACCGGGTGGGCGAGCTCGAGATCGGGGACCTCGCGGTCGTCGTGGCTGTCTCCTGCCCGCACCGGGCGGAGGCGTTCGGCGCCTGCCGTGCGCTGATCGACGAGCTGAAGGCGTCGGTTCCGATCTGGAAGCACCAGTACTTCGAGGACGGTGCAAGCGAATGGGTGGGCAGCGCATAGTCTTCCCACCATGTCCCGACGCGCCCTGACGCTGCTCGTCGCCGGAATCGGAGTCGTGGCCGCCGTTGTCGCTGCCATCGCTCTTCCTGTGCCGTACGTCATCCTGAGCCCAGGACCCACCTTTAACACCCTGGGCAATGACTCGAGCGGGCGGCCGCTCATCCAGATCCAGGGGCATCCGGTGTACCGGGCCAGCGGCCATCTCAACCTTGTCACCGTGACCTTCCAGGGTGGCCCGGGTGACGAGATCAACGTGTTCTCCGCGCTGCGCGGATGGCTGAGCCCGCATGAGGCGGTGGTCCCGCAGGAGGAGGTGTTCGGCACGGGCCAGTCGGCGCAGCAGGTGCAGCAGCAAGACCTGCAGCAGATGTCGACGTCGCAGGAGTCGGCGACCGCGGCCGCGCTGCGCGAGCTCGGCATCGGCTTCACCACGCAGGTGAGCGTCGCCTCGACGGAGAAGGGGATGCCCGCTTACGGTGTGCTCCAGGCCGGCGACCTGATCACCGCGGTCGACGGGAAGAAAGTGACAAGCGCGGCGGGCCTGACCAGCCTGATCCGCAATCGCGCGGCAGGAGCCCGCGTGCACCTCACCATCCTCAGGCACGGCGGCACCCGTCAGGCAGATGTCGGAACCAGCCAGGTTCAGGGGCACCCCGTGATCGGCTTCGTGCCGCAGGAGCAGTACCGATTCCCCTTCTCCGTGAAGATCAGCGTCGGGGATATCGGCGGCCCGAGCGCGGGGCTGATGTTCGCACTCGGGATCATCGACAAGATCACCCCGATGAATCTGACCGGCGGAAGGTTCATCGCGGGAACAGGGGAGATCGAGGCCAGCGGCGCGGTCGATCCCATCGGGGGGATCCAGCAGAAGATGGCGGGCGCTCGTTCCCAGGGCGCCACGGTCTTCCTCACGCCCGCTGCCAACTGCGCGGATACGGCAGGCGCGGTTCCGGCCGGCATGCGGCTCATCAAGGTGAGCACGCTGGCGGGGGCGGTAGCGGGCCTCGAGGCGCTCAAGGCCGGCCGGCCGGCCCCCTCCTGCTGACACGCCGCGCCCGGCTTTCCGTGATCGGAGCGGATCCGTTGCGCGGATGAGACCCGGATCCCGCAGGATGATCGGAGTTCTTCCCGCGTCGATCCACGGGAACCTCAGCGCGGGCGGGTAAGTTCCCCTGCGAGAGGCACTTGGCCCGATATGAGGTGAGGGGGAAGGCATGACCTTCCGGTCTCCTGGATCGCCCGGCCGGCCTGGCGGCAATGTCCGTGCGCTCCGGCTGCCGCGGCGGCCGAGGTTTCTCGTGCCTGTCCTCCTCGGCATCGTCGCGTTCATCATCGTGGGAATCATCGTCGCGGGAGTCCTGACCGACTACCTGTGGTTCCGGTCGGTCCATTTCACGTCCGTCTTCGCCACCACCTACGGCGTGCGGTGGGCACTTTTCGCTGTCACCGGGTTGTTCATGGCGGCAGCGGTCGGCGTTAATACCGTCCTCGCCTACCGGATCCGTCCCGCGCTCCGGCTGACCTCGCCCGAGCAGCAGGGGCTTGAGCGCTACCGGATGGCACTCGACCCGCGGCGGCGCCTGCTGTTCATCCTCGGCCTCAGCCTGATCGGGCTCGTGTCCGGCATCACAGGCGCAGGCTCCTGGCGGACGTGGCTGCTGTTCGCCAACCGGACATCGTTCGGGGTGAAAGACCCTCAGTTCCACCTCGATGTTTCGTTTTTCGTCTTCGTGTACCCGTTCATCCGGATGGTGCTGACCTACCTCTTCGTCGCCGTGGTGCTCTCGGCGCTCGCCGCCGCCGCCGTCCACTACCTGTACGGCGGCCTGCGGCTGCAGTCAGTAGACGGGCGGGCGACCGTGGCGGCCCGAGCCCACATGTTCGTCCTGCTGGGAATTTTCGTGCTGCTCAAGGCCGTCGCGTACCTGTTCGACAAGTACGGGCTCGACTTCTCCCAGCGCGGCACCGTCACGACCGGCGCATCGTACACAGACGTCAACGCGGTTCTCCCGGCCAAGACAATCCTCGCGGTGATCGCCGTGCTCTGCGCCGTGCTGTTCTTCGCGGGGGCGGCCAGGCGCAGCGCGATGCTGCCCGCGGTCGGGTTCGGGCTGCTCGTCCTTTCCGCCATCCTGGTCGGCGGCCTCTACCCGGCGATCATCCAGCAGTTCGTCGTCAAGCCGAACGAGCTGAGCAAGGAAGCGCCGTATATCCAGCGGGAGATCGACAACACCCGTAGCGCGTACGGGGTGAGCGGCGCCCAGGTCGTTCCGTACCTGGCGACGACCGCGAGTTCCCCGCAGCAGCTCGCCGCGGACGTGACCGCCGTTCCTGACCTGCGGATGGCGGATCCGGCCGTGCTGTCACAGGCGTTCCAGCAGCTCCAGCAGGTGAAGGGCTTCTACAAGTTCCCTGGTGTGCTGAACATGGACAGGTACCAGCTTCCAGGGTCCGGCCTTACGCCGCAGGACATGGTGGTGGCGGCGCGGGAAATCGCCGGGCCGCCCGCCAGCCAGGCCAACTGGATCAACACCCACCTCGTGTACACGCACGGGTACGGCTTCGTCGCCGCGTCGGCGAGCACCGCCACGAGCAACGGGGATCCCTCGTTCACCGAGAGCAATATCCCGCCGTCGGGGGCCCTCGGGTCATTCCAGCCGCGGGTCTATTTCGGCGAGCAGGAGGCGACGTATGCGATCGTCGGGGCGCCGCAGGGCCGGGCACCGATAGAGCTCGACTACCCGAGTCAGAGTTCCGCGGAACAGCAGAACACTACATACCGCGGCAGCGGCGGCGTGCCGATCGGCTCGTTCGGCAGCCGGCTGCTCTACGCGGTCAAGTTTCACGAGCTGAACATCCTGCTCTCCGGCGCGATCAACGGGCAATCGAGGATCATCTACAATCGCGACCCGCTGTCCCGGGTCGCGAAGGTCGCGCCGTTCCTGACCCTGGACAGCGATCCGTACCCGGTCGTAGCCAACGGGCACATCCTGTGGGTGGTGGACGGCTACACCACGACGAACCTGTACCCGTACTCCGAGCGGGTCGGCATGCAGCAGGCGACCGCGGACACCGACACCTCCGGCGGCGCTGGCAACGGCCAGCAGGGCGACATCAACTACGTCCGCAACTCGGTCAAGGCGGTCGTGGACGCCTACGACGGCTCCGTGACGCTCTACCAGTGGGATACCAGCGACCCGATGCTGCGTACCTGGATGAAGGCGTTCCCCGGGGTCATCAAGCCGCGCGGCGCCATCCCGTCCTACCTGCTGCCGCACCTGCGCTACCCGCACGACCTGTTCGACACGCAGCGGCAGGTCCTCGCCCGCTATCACGTGCAGCAGGCCCAGGCGTTCTATGGCGGGCAGGGGTTCTGGGACGTGCCCACGGACCCGACCAACACCCAGGGGACCACAGCGCAGCCGCCCTACTACCTGACGATGTCGATGCCAGGGCAGGCCGCCGAGTTCTCGCTGACCACCACGTTCGTGCAGAAGAGCCGGCCGAACATGGCCGCGTACCTGGCGGTGGCCAGCGATCCGCAATCGCCGGATTACGGCACGATGCGCATCCTCCAGCTACCGCAGGACACCGCCATCGCCGGGCCGCAGCAGGTGCAGAACACCTTCGAATCCGACCCCACCGCGTCCAAGGAACTCGCGCAGTTCCGGCAGGGCGGCTCGACGGTGATCAGCGGCAACCTGATCACGCTCCCGCTCGGCGGCGCGCTGCTCTACGTGGAGCCCGTGTACATCCAGTCGACCGGCGGCGGCGGCGCGGGCTCCTACCCGACGCTGCAACGGGTGTTCGCGTCGTTCGGCGGCAAGGTCGGGTACAGCCCGACGCTGCAGGGCGCGCTCGGCCAGGTCTTCCCTGGCCTGGCGGGCCAGGGTGCCGCGGGCAGCGGGTCGCCCGCATCGGGATCCGGCGGCTCCTCAGGCGGCGGTTCACTGAGCGCCACGGTGCTGAAGTACCTCGCGCAGGCCGAGAGCGACTACAGCGCGGCCCAGGCCGCGCTGAAGAAGGGTGACCTCGCCGGCTACGGCCGGGACGTCGCCGCCATGAAGACCGCGGTCGACAACGCGCAGAACGCGACCAAGGGCCCGGCGTCCGCGTCGGGGAAGGCGACACCGACACCGTCGCCGTCGCCGAGCCCTTCCCGGTCAAGCCCGTAGCGGGTGCGAGGGCGCTTGCGTCATCTCGATGCCATCCCGTCAGCCGATCACGACCGTTACCGTCGTGCCTCCGGGGCTGAACACCAGATGCACATGCATTTTTCCCGGGCCGTCCGTGGTGACGCTGACCGTGGTGGCAGCGCCGGCCGCCAGCGTGCCGGACATCGGCGAGACGATGACTTTCCTGGTCAGGCCGGGCGGCTCCGAGATCGACCAGTCAACGGGGCCGCCGGAGGCGGTGAGCGTGATCGTGCCGCTGCCCGGCGGCACGACATCGAGCGTTGCCGGGCTGACGCTCAGCGTCCCGGCGACCGGTGCGGTGCTCGTGATCGCGGACGCTGACGCGGATGCGCGCGCCTGCGCGGCCGTTGCGCTCGCCGACGCGCGGCTTACGCCGAAAGTACCGCTGGCCTTTGCTGTGCTGTCGGCCCCGCGCGCTGGCGTCCTGTCGGCGCGGCTGGCAGCGGGCCCCGCGCCGCCAGTCACGCCTGCGGTCCTGCCCTCGACCGGACGCGCGCCATGGCGGGGCGGCGTGGCGACTACGGTGACGGCGATGGCAAGTGCGGTCGCGGTGCCCGCCACCGCACCGGCATGCACCGGTCGCGGATGCAACCAGTGCGCTTTGGGCGGATCGAGGGGCCTGGGGAAACCGTGGTGCCCGAACGTGTACATAGTTCGCCCAGCGGCAGCCCGGTGCGCCACCGCCGCGGGTGAGTTCCCGGTGGCGACCCGCAGAACCTGGTCCCTGAGCCCTGAGGGGAGAGCGGCGGTAGCCAGTGGCAGCGCCCCGAGGAACAACGCTGGCGTCATTTCGCGGTGCCGCCGCCCAGAGCAGACCAGGCACCGCTCCACGTGCCGGTTGACGCGCTTGCGCAGCAGGACGGTCAGCCGCTCGTCCCAGTCTTTGAGCAGTGCGTCCAGGGCCGGACAGTCCTGGCGTCCGGCGCGGGCCACGACAAGCACTCCGAGCGCGGTCTCCAGCTGGTCGCGGGCACGGGATAGCAGCGCGTGCGCGTGGTTGCGAGAGATTCCGAGCACGCTCGCGACCTCGCCGCTAGCCAGGCCCTGACGGAGCTGTAGTTCGAGGACTTCCCGTTCGGTGGGTCCCAGCCCGGCGAGGGCGGCGCGCACCAGCGCGCGCAGCTCCGCCTTTTCCGCGTCCGCGGCGACGTCCGCGGCTTCATCGGTCACGTCCGGCGCCTCCTCAAAGGGCGCCTGCTGGCTGCTGCTGCGCAGCCTCCGACGGCATTCGTTGCGTGCCACCGCGTACAGCCAGGACCGTAGCCGCTCCGGGTCCCGCAGCCCGGACAGCCTGGGTGTCGCGATGACGAACGTGTCCTGTACGACGTCAGCGGCGTCGGCTGGTTCGCGGAGCATCGTCTTGCAGAAGTTGTACAGCGGTGTCGCATACCTGTCATACGCTTCTGCAAGCCCTGCGGGGTCGCCCGCCACGATGGCCGCGACGACCTCACTGTCGTGCATGTCACTACCGTAGTAGTACGACTGCATATACGGACAGAAACAAACAAGATGCCTGCCGCGGCCAGCATGGCGATCTCACGTTCACGTTGGATGCGAGACACCTTGCGGGCCCGATGCCACTTGCTACGAGTGTAGCGCTGGGGCTACACTCGTTTCATGAGTGCTATTCCCGCACGTGATCTCCGCAACCACACTGCGGAAGTGCTGCGGCGTGTGGAGGCGGGCGAGGAGATCGAAGTTCTTAAAGACAATCGACCCGTAGCGAAGATCATCCCGCTTTCGCGGCGGCGGCAATGGCTGCCCGCGGCAGAGATCGGCCACGAACTCGCCCGCCTGGGTCCCGATACCACGAGTCTGGCAGAGGAGCTGCGGGCGACCCTGACCGAGACGACCGACGATCTGCCATGGTGACTTCCCGGCGGGCACTGGCCGACACGTCCGTCTTCATCGGCCTGGAGGCGGCGCGGTTCGACGCCGACCGGTTCGCCGGTTTTGAGTGGGGTATCTCAGCAATCACGCTGGGTGAGTTGCGGCTCGGCGTGCTACAAGCGCGGGACCCGGAGGCTGCGTCCCGGAGACTGTCGACCTATCAGCTCGCTCAGCGGTTTGAGGCGCTTAGCGTAGACGAGGCGGTTTCTGACGCCTGGGCACTGCTGGTCTCGCGGCTCCGTGCGGCCGGCCGGAAGGTGCCGCTCAACGACAGCTGGATCGCGGCCACCGCGATCGCCCATCGCGTTCCGGTCGTGACGCAAGACTCTGATTACGACGCCATCCCCGATGTTCAGGTCATCAAGATCTGATGCAGACCGAGACTGTCATCCGCTGGCGTGCCATGCGAAGACTTCGACTCCCCCGACTCGCCGCGGGGTCGGATGCCATGACGCATCCAGGCTGATCGCCCCGGCCCGGCCCGGCCAGCCTGGACGCGGGCTTGCGACGTGCACCGCCACCCCGCTCCCGTTCGGCTGAATTAAGATCTTTTTGATGCCTAACGGGAGCGGGGTGACACGGTTCGGCAGGCTCACCACCAGCGCTGACGAGCCGGTCCCGTGGGCTGGTCGGCGCGCTGACCTTGAGGCGGCGGCGCTTGCTGGCCGCAGAGCGTGGTCGCTCGCTGACGGCAGCCCGCGCCCCCCGCCGATCTGGGGCGGGTCGATTGCCCGATCCCGCCGCGCCGCCTCCGCGCCTCAGACAACATCCAGACCGGTCGGCCAGACCCTGCCGATCCCGACCCCGCGCAACCGAGTTAGCGCTGGACGGGCGCCGCCGGTTCATGGGGATGGTTGCGGTGGAGGTGTCCGATGTGCCGTTCCGCCTGCCTGGCCGTCTCGTCGATGACCTGGAGCATGGCGGGGTGGGCGGTGCGCAGCGGCGCGGTGAGGTTCAGCGCGCCGAGTAACCGGCCGTCACCAGGATGGCGGACCGGTGCGGCGGCAGCGGCAAGGTCGTGCTGGGATTGCCGGTAGTGCTCGGCGCCGCGGACCAGGACCGGGTGGCGGGCGGCGAGGGCGACGCTGATGCCGCCGGTGCCGATGACCTGCTCGGCCAGGCAGGCGCCGTCGCTGTGGCCGTCCTGGTCGGCGCGGTGCAGGGCGCTGTGGTCACCCGCCCGCCACAGCACCCGGCCGTCGGCGTCAGCCACGACGATCAGGAGCCCAGTGTTGTCGGCCAGCGCGGCAGCCAGGGGAACGACGGCCCGCAGGGGTGAGGTGCCACGGCGGAACACGAGCTCGTCCGGGTTCAGGTGATCGGTCAGGATGCCCAGGTCTGCGTCGACCTGATACCGGGCCGACCGGGCCCAGGACTGGCTGATGACCGGCCGGGATCCGGCCGGGGACAGGTTCCCGCCGCGCATCTCAGCGTAGGCCTGGTGCAGCAGTCGGCCACGCAGGTCCCGGCCGGATCCGGCAGCAAGGGCGCGCAGGGCCGCCCGTGCGTGTCGGCGGTTAGACCGGACGGTCGCGGCGGGCATGCCCAGTGCCCCGGCAAGCTCCTGGTCCTGGTAGCCGTCGATGTGCCCCGCTATCGCGGCGCGCTGCCGGGGCGGCAGCGCGAGCAACTGCTCGCGCACAAGGTCAGCCTGCAGCCGGCCGGGGATGTCACCGCTGGCATGCTGGCTGCCCCGGGAAGCGGCACCGCGCACGGCGGTGTCCTGCCGGTGCCGTGTTTTCCACAGCCCGGCGAGCTCGTTCGCCGCGACACGGTACAGGTAGCCGCGCGGATTGCCCAGCCCCGGCCACCGGCGCCACACCTCCGTCAATGCCGTCTGCGCCACATCCTCCGCATCCGGGCAGCTAGCCCCCTGCGCGGCCAGCCATCGCACCAGCAGCGCGGGCTGCTCGTCACGGAACTCCTCGAACCCCCTGGTCCCGCTCACCGTGCCGCTCCCGCCGATGACACCGGTGCCGCGGCACCGGCAACCGCGCTATCGCGGCCGTCGGCTCCGGCGGCAGCCATCGCCTTCCTGCTGCTCTCCCCGGCGGCAGCAACCCTCAGAGGACTCCGCGCCGTGATGGCAGCGGCATCTGCCTGACGCGCCCGAGCCAAGCGCCGCCCCGCCGCCGAGTGCGCCACGATCTCACCGATCTGCAGCACTCCGCCTGCGGTGGCGGCCGCAGCGCTCCACACCGCGATCACACTGTTCACAATCCCTCCTCCGGACAGCTGAGGACGACCCGTTACCCCACAGAGCCCGCTACCGCCCCGGTCGTGCAACCACAATCACACCGGGCCCAGATCACTAGACCACTTCCACCCGCCGCCTCCCTGACGCCAGTCGAGCACGACGACGCCGCCCAAACACCCGGCGCCGGAAATGCCCAGCGGCACCCGATGCACTCCAGACACCGAATCGCCGACCGGGCGCATAGCGACCTGATATGAGCCTCAACCGATGAGCGCTGAAGATCCTACGCCTGCGTCGAATAGCGGAGTGTGCGCTCACTCAGAGTCGAAGGTCGATCATGGAGCGTCAATGGTGCAAGCTGGCGGGATTACCCCTTACAGTCGCCCAGGTCCGAGGAAATCACCCAGCCTGTTAGCGCCTATTCCTTCGGCGCGGGCAGCGCGCAGCAGCACCCGGTAGGTGCGGGCGAAGCGTCCCGGGTCGTCGCGGAGCACTGCACCTGCCAGGACATCCCATCTCGCGCTTCGTGGGTGTTGCCATCCTGGTTTACCTCCTCTCCTACTGGTCTTCGTCAAGTTCCGGGTACTCAAGCGGCACTGCATGCTCTTCAAAGAAGTCCGATCTTAGGCACGTCGACCTCGTGTACCGCGGTGCTGACCGCGAGCCAGACGACGTCGCACTGGTCGGCGAGCAGGTCGTATCCGTTCCAGTTGAGCATGTGGGTCGAGGCGATGACGGCCGTGCGCTTGTTGCCGTCGACGAAAGCGTGGTTGCAGGCCAGGGACTCGAACAGGGCCGCTGCCTTCAACCAGAGTGTCGGGTAGGCGTCGTCGCCAAATGCGGTCTGCGCAGGGCGGCCGACAGCCGAGGCAAGCAGTCCTGGATCTCTTATCAGCCCGCCGGGCAGGCTGGCGTTGATCTCGGCGACTTCCTCGACTGTCGGGTACCGCATTGCTTCCTCACATCTCTGCGAGCTTGTCCAGTGCCTCGCCGTACATGGTCTTGGTGCGTGCCGTCATGCCGCGGGCGATCTCCTCGCGGCCTGGGCCGCTGAGAAAGTCCCGGATCAGCTGTACGACGACCTCGTTGATAGGCCGGTTCGTAAAGAACTTGTAGGCCCGAAGCTCCTCGTGCAGTTCGGCTGGGAGCCGCACGGTGAGCACGTTGCGATCAGTCACCTCCGTTGCTGCCTTCTCCGCCTTTGTCATGGTGTCCTCCGGGTGATGGTGGTTGCTATCATGCTATCAAGAAAGCTTGACAGCCGTCAATCGTCCGGCATGGTTCCTGACGTGGACTCCCCGAGTCCTGCGCCCCCCTAGTGCACTCCACCATTTCATCGTCGTGATCCAGGTAAGCAGCCTGGACGCGGGCTTGAGGCGTGCACCGCCACCCCGCTCCCGTTCGGCTGAATTAAGATCTTTTTGATGCCTAACGGGAGCGGGGTGACACGGCTCGGCAGGCTCACCACCAGCGCTGACGAGTCGGCGGCACCGCGACCTGAGACTTCCTCGCGTCGTGCGATCACGAGCACGGACGCACGGGCCTTAGGGTGCTGGCATGAAGTTTGCGGACGCGGTCGCATTCGCCGGGCATCAGGTGCACGTCTGCCGCTATCGCGAGGCGGGTGCGCTGCTGCGCTGGCTTGGCGGGGACCTGCGCGGCATGCGCCTGCTTGACGTGGCGGGCGGTGACGGGTACTGGGCCGGGCAGGCACGCAGGCGCGGCGCCGCGGCGGTCTGTCTCGACCTGGCCAGGCCGAAGCTCCTGCGCGGCAGCCGGCTGGCCGGGGCGCCGGCGCTGGTGCAGGGCGACGCCCTGGTGCTCCCGTTCGCGGATGAGAGTTTCGACCGGGTCATGTCGATTTGTGCGATAGAGCATTTTGATGACGGCGGCCAGGCGCTCTCCGAGATCGCCAGGGTCCTCGTCCCGGGCGGGGAGCTCGTGATGTCCGCGGACGCGCTCACGAGGGCGCAGGAGTGGCCGGAACTCTACCGCGCGCACTGCGAGCGATACCACGTAAAGCAGACATATACGCACGACCGGCTGACCGGGATGCTGCGTGATCGCGGGCTCGACGTCGCGGAATACGCCTACCAGTTCCGTACCCGCTGGTCGGAGCGGCTCTACCTGAGCCTGTCCGCGCACGGCGGCAGGACCGGGTTCAACGCCGCGGCGGGCCTCGCGCCGCTGGTAGCAGCAGGGGATCGCGGGGCGCCCAACGACAGGGGCGCCCTCGTGCTCATCCGCGCACGGCGAAGACCCGCCGGCGGCGACGCTGTTCCCGCGGCCGGCGTCAGCTCCGCGGCGGCGCCGTGAGCGCGGGCTCTGGTGCGGATGCCGGTCCGACTGGGCCCGCCGGGGGCGTAGGCTTCGGTGCTACGGGACATCCACAGTGTTGCTGACCTCCCTGCCTGCCCCGATGCCCGGAGGAGAGGAGCAAGTTCGGTCGTGGCGCCTCGTGTGCTTGTTGACGCGACCGCCGTTCCCGCTGACCGCGGAGCGCTCGGCCGGTACGTCGACGGACTGATCGCCGCCCTGCACGCCGCGGGGGCGGATCTCGCGGTCGCCTGCCAGCGTGCGGACGAAGAGCGCTACGGCAAGCTGGTGCCGAACGCGCGCATCGTGGCCGGCCCCACGGCGATCGCGCACCGCCCGGCCAGGCTGGCGTGGGAGCAGACTGGGCTGCCGCTCGTCGCGCAGCAGGTGAACGCCGATGTGATCCACGCACCGTACTACTCGATGCCGCTCCGCCCTGGCGCGCCCACCGTGGTGACCGTGCACGACCTCGCCTTCTTCACCGAGCCCGGGCTGCACAGCCCCGTTACCGCCACGTTCTTCAAGTCGGCGATCCGTACCTCCGCGCGCCGCGCGACCCGGCTGCTCGTGCCGTCCAAGGCCACAAGGGACGAGCTCGTCCGCGTGCTCGGCGCGGATCCGACCAGGATCGACGTCGCCTACCACGGCGTGGACCACGTGCTCTTCCACAGGCCCGACCCCAGGCAGGTGGACCAGGTCTCCGACCGGCTCGGCCTGCACGGCAAGCCCTACGTGGCCTACCTCGGCACGCTCGAGCCACGTAAGAACGTCCCCGCCCTGATCCTGGGCTGGACCGCCGCGGCGGCGGAACTCGCCAGCCCTCCGGCGCTCGTGCTCGGCGGCGGCAGCGGCTGGAGCGAGGAGGTGGACGCGGCGGTCGCGGCGGTTCCCGCCCACCTGCGCCTGGTCCGGCCCGGCTACCTGCGCTTCTCCGATCTTCCCGGCTATCTGGGCGGGGCGCTCGTCGTCGCGTTCCCCAGCCGCGGGGAAGGGTTCGGGCTGCCCGTGCTCGAGGCCATGGCCTGCGGTGCGCCGGTGCTGACCACGCACCGCAGCTCGCTGCCCGAGGTGGGCGGCGACGCCGTCGCCTACACCGAGCCAGACGCGGAAAGCATCGCCGCGGCGCTGCGTGCTCTCGTCGAGGATCCGGGGCGGCGCGGGGCGCTCGGAACGGCGGGGAATGCCAGGGCGCAGGAGTTCACCTGGGCGGCGTCGGCGGAAGCGCACATGGCGTCGTACCAGCGTGCAGCCGAGCAGCGTGAGGTGTAGCGTCGGCCCGTATGTCACGTCAATCGCTCAAGGCAACCTGAGTTATGCCGCGTGAACAGCTGGAGGCGATCCTGCTGGTCGGCGGCCAGGGCACCCGGCTGCGCCCGCTGACCCTGTCCGCGCCGAAGCCGCTGCTGCCCACCGCGGGTGTCCCCTTCCTGGCCCATCAGCTCGCCAGGGCGGCGTCGTGCGGCGTCACCCACGTGGTGCTCGCGACCTCGTACCGCGCCGACATGTTCGCTGAGTGCTTTGGCGACGGATCGTCGTTCGGCCTGGAGATCGACTACGTCTACGAGGATGTGCCGCTCGGGACCGGCGGCGGGATCCGGAACGCGGCGGCGCGGCTGCGCAGCGGCCCCGAGGATCCGGTGGTGGTGCTGAACGGCGACGTCCTGTCCGGTCATGACGTCGCGGCCCAGCTGGATATGCACGGCAAGTCCGAGGCGGCGATCACGCTGCACCTGGTGGAGGTGCCTGATCCGTCCAGGTTCGGCTGCGTGCCGACGGACCGCGGCGGCCGGGTGACGGCGTTCCTCGAGAAGACGCCCGATCCGGTCACGAACCGGATCAACGCCGGCTGCTACGTGTTCAGGCGGCGGGTGATCGACAAGATCCCGGCAGGCCGCGTGGTGTCGGTGGAGCGGGAGACGTTCCCCGCGCTTATCGCGTCCGGCGATGCCGTGATGGGCTACGTGGACGTCTCATACTGGCTCGACGTGGGGACGCCTGAGGCGTTCGTGCGGGGCTCGTGCGACCTGGTGCTCGGCCGCCTGCCAGCGCCCGCGCTGCCCGGCCCCTGCGGTGCGTCGCTAGCGCTGCCCGGAGCGGTGGTGGCCCCCGGCGCTGATGTGTCAGGCGGCACCGTGGTCGGGGCGCGCGCGGTCATCGGCGCCGGCGCGCGCGTCGAGGGAAGCGTTCTCTTCGATGACGTCACCGTCGCGGCCGGGGCCAGAGTGCGGGACAGCATCCTCGGCCGTGGCACGCAGGTCGGCGAGGGCGCGATACTCGATGGCGTGGTGATCGGGGACGGCGTGAGCATCGCCTCGGGCAACGAGCTCATGCGCGGGCTGCGAGTCTGGCCCCGCGTGCGGATCGGGCCGACCTCCGTCCGGTTCTCCTCCGACAGCTGACGGCACGCCAGCATGCTCGCCGGGCCACTTGTCAGGCAGTGGCGGGCGCCGTTCCCCCTGGACGTCAGGCTGATCCTGGCCGCGCACCGGCGGGGCGCGGGGGATCCGGCGTTCTGCCTCGGTGACGACGGCGCGGTGTGGCGTACCACGCTTACGCCCGACGGCCCGGGGACGCTGCGCGTCCGTGGCACGGCGGTTCGTGGCACCGTGGCTGGAGGCGCCGGGGCCATGGCAGTCACAGCGGCCCCGAGTTCCTATGATGCCGAACGGGAGCGTGATGGCGGTCCCCTCCCCCCGGGGGTGACACTTGTCAGCGCCGCTGCCTGGGGCCCTGGCGCGGAGTGGCTGATCGGCACGCTCCCGCGCCTGCTCGGCGCGGACGACGACCCTGCCGGTTTCGTACCCGCGCAGCAACTGCTGCGGGAGGCGTGCCGGCGGTTCCCCGGGCTGCGCATCGGGCGGACCGGCCGGGTGCTCGAGGCGCTGGTGCCCGCGGTGCTCGAGCAGAAGGTGGTCGGGGCGGAGGCGTTCCGCGCGTGGAGGTGGCTGCTGCAGCGGTATGGGGAGCCTGCGCCCGGGCCGGCGCCGGGCCGGATGCGGGTTTTCCCGCCGCCGGGGGTCTGGGCGTCGATTCCGTCCTGGGAGTGGCATCGCGCCGGGGTGGAGGCGGTGCGGGCCAGGACCGTCGCCGCGGCGGCGCGGGCGGCAGGCCGGCTCGAGGAGATCGCCGTCATGGACAGTGCCGCCGCCGACGCCAGGCTGCGGGCGATCCCCGGGATCGGGCAGTGGACTTCCGCGGAGATCAGGCAGCGCGCCGCCGGTGACCCCGATGCGGTCTCCGTGGGCGATTACCACCTGCCCGCCGCCGTTGGCTGGGCGCTGGCCGGGCGTGTGGTTGACGACCACGGGATGCTCGCGCTGCTCGCTCCGTACGCCGGGCACAGGCACCGGGTGACCAGGCTCGTCGAGCTGAGCGGGCTCCGCCCGCCGCGCCGCGGTCCCAGGCTCGCCCCCCGGGACTACCGGGCGTGGTGACCGCGTGCTGCGGCCCATCGTTCCGGCCGGGCGCATGCCTGGCATGGGGACCGGCGGCATAGGGTGCCGCCATGAGGGAATTCGCGCGCGGCTGTCAGCGCTCCAGGACGTCATGATGGGCTGCGGGACGTCATGATGGCACCTTCCGGGCAGGACTCTCACCATGATTCCGAACGGGAGCCGGATGACAGTGCACTGCGCCGCGCGCTCGCCCGGGTCAGGGACGGCAAACCGCTCGACGTGGGTGAAGCCGCGACCCTGATGCGCGCCCGCGGGCCGCGCCTAGAGCAGCTGCTCGGCCATGCCAGCCGGGTGCGGGACGCGGGGCTGGAAGCCGCGGGCCGGCCGGGGGTCATCACCTACTCGCGCAAGGTGTTCATCCCGCTGACCAGGCTCTGCAGGGACCGCTGCGGATACTGCACCTTCGCCACGGTGCCTGGCCGCGTCGCCAGCCCGTACCTGTCGCCTGACGAGGTTCTCGACATCGCGAGACAGGGGGCGGCGCTCGGCTGCAAGGAGGCGCTGTTCACGCTCGGCGACCGGCCAGAGGACCGGTGGCGGCAGGCCCGCGAGTGGCTGGATTCCCGCGGGTACGACGACACGCTGTCCTACGTCCGCGCCATGGCTGTCCGGGTACTCGAAGAGACCGGGCTGCTGCCCCATCTCAACCCCGGCGTGCTCAGCTGGCAGGATTTCCAGCGGCTCAAGCCCGTCGCCCCGTCGATGGGAATGATGCTGGAAACCACGGCCACGCGGCTGTTCACCGAGCAAGGCGGCCCGCACTTCGGCAGCCCGGACAAGGATCCGGCGCTGCGCCTGCGGGTGCTTGAGGACGCCGGGCGGTGCGCCGTGCCGTTCACGACCGGCATCCTCGTCGGGATCGGCGAGACCGCGGCGGAGCGCGCAGATTCGATCTTCGCGATTCGCAGGATCGCGCGTGAGTACGGCGGCATCCAGGAAGTCATCGTGCAGAACTTCCGCGCGAAGCCGGACACCAGGATGCGTGACGTCCCCGACGCCGAGCTGGAAAGCCTCGCCGCGACGATCGCGGTCGCCCGGCTGGTCCTCGGCCCGAAGACTCGGATCCAGGCGCCGCCGAACCTGATCGACGATCATGACGAGGACGCTGGCGACGCGGGCCGCCTAGACGCGTTCGGGCTGATCCTTCGGGCCGGCATCGATGACTGGGGAGGCGTCTCGCCGCTCACTCCGGATCATGTCAACCCCGAGCGTCCCTGGCCGCAGATCGATGAGCTCGCGGCGCGCACCGCTTCGACGGGCTTCACGCTTCGTGAGCGCCTCACGATCTACCCGGACTACATCCGCGAGCCGTGGCTCGACCCGAGGCTGGCCGCGCACGTTGCCGCGCTTGCCGATCCGGCCACCGGCCTGGCCGCGGACGGCGCGATGCCGCGTGCCCTGCCCTGGCAGGAACCCGACGGTGGCTGGGGCGAGGCGGCCGGGCGGACAGACCTGCACGTCATGATCGACATCACCGGGCGCACCGGCGACCGCAGGGACGACTTCGCCGAGGTCTACGGCGACTGGGCAGAGGTGGGCAGTCGGCTCCCGGGCAGCAGCGCACCACACCGGCTCGATCACGAGGTGGCGGCTGCCCTGCGCAGCGCCGAGCGTGACCCCGCGGCGCTTACCGACGACCAGGCGCTCGCGCTGCTGAGCGCCGACGGGCCGGAACTCGAAGCGCTCGCCGCGCTCGCCGACGCCGCCCGCAGGGACGTCATGGGAGACGATGTCACCTTCGTCGTCAACCGCAACATCAACTTCACGAACGTCTGCTACACCGGATGCCGGTTCTGCGCGTTCGCGCAGCGACGCACGGACGCGGACGCATACACCTTGTCGCTGCAGCAGATCGGGGACCGGGCGCAGGAGGCATGGGACGCCGGCGCGACCGAGGTATGCATGCAGGGCGGCATCCACCCGGACATGCCGGGCACCGCGTACTTCGACATAGCGGCGGAGGTCAAGCGGCGCTGCCCCAGCATGCACGTGCACTCGTTCTCTCCCATGGAGGTCGTCAACGGGTCCGCGCGCACCGGGCTGTCCATCCGCGACTGGCTGGTGCGGGCACGGGAGGCGGGCGTCGGCTCGCTGCCTGGTACCGCTGCCGAGATCCTGGACGACGACGTGCGATGGGTGCTGACCAAGGGCAAGCTGCCGGCGTCGGCCTGGATCGAGGTCATCACGACGGCGCACGAGCTCGGCATCCCCACCTCGTCGACGATGATGTACGGGCACGTGGACACGCCGGCGCACTGGGTCGGGCACCTGCGGGTGATCCGGGGGATCCAGGAGC
>WNFD01000340.1_pt1 | contig 45719 bp, 48 predicted proteins | sample 5400491 | NCBI WGS metagenome assembly WNFD01 (sample SAMN13153343, study PRJNA577476) | soil metagenome | isolation source: 120 cm saprolite under Douglas fir tree site 2 hole 2 replicate 2 | place: USA:California | collected 2015-04-18
CGCCGAATCCGACGGGCTCACGGGCGGCCTGCAAGGCCGCGTGCACCGGCCGGGTATAGCGGACGGAGACCTCTAACGGGGCGAACTCCCCAGGGCGCTCGCCGGGCGGCTGGCAGGGGATCACGAGCCGGTCGCCGCGTACGAACGCGGCGCCGTTGACGACCACAGGCAGCCGCTCCAGCAGCCCGGGATGCCGTTCGAGGCGGCCGACGACGGCGCCCAGCCACGCCGCATCCGCCCGCGCCACCACCCGGTGGTGCTTGCCCCAGCGCACGACCGGCTCCCTGCCCACCCGGGCGGCAGCCACCCCCGCGAACAGCCCGAACGGGGTCGCCCGGCCCTGCCAGCGCAGCAGGTACGACGCCAGCGAGACCACCACGCGTCGCACCTGGCGGGCATCCGGCCTTCCCGCCAGCGCCTGGTGGACCTGCCGGGCTAACACCGGGCTGGCGAGCTGCACGGCCTCGCGGATCTCCTCCCGCCGCCACACCCGCGCCAGCCAGGCACCCCCCCGCTCCGCTACGGCGTCCCCGAACAGGTCCACGTCGTCTGGCAACGCCAGCCCGCCCGGGTCGGTCGTGGCGCGTATCAGCACCACATCGGCGTACCGGTACGTCCTTGCCGCTCCGGCTGCCATCAGATGCCCGCCTCCCTCGATTCAATGACGTCCCCGGCAGAGGCTGCTGGTGCGCCGGGCCAACACGCCGTCCGGGCGCACCAGCAGCACGGGACTTACATCAGGACGGGTAGCCCGCTGAGGAGGTGCAGGCAGTGCCCGAGCACGTGGAACCGCAGTTGTCACTCGTGCTCAGCAGCAGGCTGCCGACCGGCTGGCAGGCCTCGACCACGCGCACGTCGAGCGCGAACTCCTCCTCGAACCCGGCGATGTCCTCGGCGAGCGCCATGGCGCCCGAGACGCTGTCCGCCATCTCGATCACTCTCCTTACTCGGTGGGATGGTGCAGGACACCCTGGCCCACGGCGGAACGCTGCGCCGACGGCCAGGAGACTGTGACGCGGCTATGCCGCTTGTCGATGACCAGCCCGTCGGGCAGCTGCTCATCGGGGGTATGCGCCGGGTAGGCCGCGATGCGCGGCCCAGGTCCGCCGCGGTAGGCGCGGTCCCACACCCGCACCTGCCCTGCCATCGCCTCGGCCAGCGCGGCGCTATCGGGCCCGAACGCGCCAGCGCCGAACTCGACCGTGGCCTCGCCCGCCCTGCGCGAGGCGAGGTACGCGAAGGTGGCCCCGTCGACGACGGCGGGGCTGGCGATGCGGTTGGCCGGGCTGACCAGGCCGCTGTCCAGATCACGGTCCACCGCGAGAAGGCAGAACCCTTCCAGGGCCGTCGCCAGCCACAGCTGGAGCGTGTCGAACGGCTCCATACGCCCGACCGTCACCCCTGACCAGGCCCGCGCCTGCGGAGTATCGAACGCGCCACTGAGCAGGCTGGGGTCGGACGGCCAGCCGTCGTCGAACCTCAGCCCGATCTCCTTGCCGCGCAGCAGCAGCAGGCGCTCGCGGTGCTCCCCGGCTCCCTGCATCGTGACGAAGCCGCACACCTTCGCCGAGCGTGCCACCAGGTGGCCGCCGGCACGCGCAAACGTGACCGAGCGGGTCAGGCCCCGCATCCGCAGCGGGACGGTGATCGTCCCGCCCTCGGCGAGCTGGTCCGCCCAGGCGCGCGGCATGTCCCATGCACCCGCCGTCACCACGATCCGGTCGAAGGGGGCGTGCTGGGGGCACCCCTGCTCGCCGTCCGCCCGCACGACGTTCACCTGTGAGTAGCCAGCCTCCCCCAGGCAGCGGCGGGCCCGGCCGGTCACATCGGGGTCGATGTCGATGGTGGTGACCTCGCCGGACTGCCCGGCCAGCTCCGCCATCAGCGCGGCGTTGTAGCCGCCGGATCCGATCTCCAGAACCCTCATGCCCGGACCAAGCCCGGCCTGCTCCAGCATGAGCGCCTGGATCTGCGGCGCCGTGACCGAGCTGATCGTGACGCCGTTCTCGTCTCGCTTGGTGACCACGCGGTCCTGGGCGTACGCCTCCTCCAGGGCCGCCCCAGGAGCGAACAGGTGCCGGGGTACCGTACGGAACGCGGCCTCGACCTCCTCCGACGTGATCGTGCCGTCGGCGACGAGCGCATCAGCGAGCCCGTCACGCAGTTGCCCGGCACGGGCTGAATCAGCGACTTCAATCACAGAATGTTCCTCTCCAGCTGGACTTCGCGGTCGTCACTAGTATTCGTCACCGGGAGTGCGCCCGTGGCAGCGCTGATTCCCGCTATCTCCCGGGTGAGGGTGCTGGCGACCGTTTCCGCGATTCTCCCGGTACCGGCGCCGTTCTCATCCCCGTAGTCGCGCTCCCAGGTGATAGCGCCGTCGTCGGAGATGCGGATCTCGCCGCGTTCACGATGGCCCGGGTTCGTGACGACGATCTCGGTTATTACTTCATAGGCGACCAGGTCCTCGTAAACGTTCATGCCGACGTCCAGCCCGGCGGCTTTCAGTTCCTGGCCGACGACGCATCTCAGCGGGAGACCCGGGACCCGTGGCTTCGCTGCCGTGCGGTAGCATTCTTGCCCGTCATCGGCGAGCCTGTTTATCACCAGGCTGGTAACCATCGCGGGGTCCGCTTCACGCCCGCGCTGCGGGACGTATCCGCATTCGATATGCCCGCAGTCGTCGACGATGATCCAACAGTTCATGTCTTTCAGGTTGGTAATCGTCAGGCGCCGCTCATCGTCATATTCAGGGCTGCGGACCTCGAAGCCGTGCGCGGTCAGCCCTCCCGCGACCATGCGCATGAGTTCACCTGGAGTGCACTCCCGGTCGGCCACGCTGCCATTGGGCTGATTCATGTCAATCTCCCCCTCTCCTGTCGGTGTATGCGTAGACGGCGTTCAGTTTGCTAGAAGGGATCCGCACACTCCGTCGGCCAGCGCGACAGGCACAACACCGCCGCTCGCGCAGCCGGCCCGATCTATGTACTGCCCGGCCCTTGGCGCTTCTCTTCAGTGCGGGCACGGGCACCCCCCTTCCGGCTTGCTTGCGTGGACCCCGGCCTGCGGTCACCTCTGACGGTCGGTTCTCGGCCCGGAGCTGGTGACATCGATCACCGGTCATCGATGAGAGTAAGCTGGTGAGCCACAGGAAACCCGCACAGTATGTGCGGAAAGCGAGCCCGGACGGACTGTGCGGCCCAGAGTGACCCGCCGTGATGTTGGGTTAGACGGACGGGGTGTTCGTCGGCCGACGCAGGGCGATTGAAGGGGGCTTGATCATGGAAGCCGTGGACTCGATCGGCAAGCGGATTGCCGAGTACCGCAAGCTGAAGGGATGGAATCAGCGGCAGCTAGCTCAGGCCGTCGGATACTCGTTGTCACTGGTCGAGAAGATCGAACGTGGCGTCCGGGGAGTCGAGCGCTATTCGACGCTGCACACATTTGCCCGAGCCCTGGGTGTCGATATCTCCGAGCTCACCGGTGAGGTCACCCGCGCCAGGAAGCAGCGAGAGCACGCCACCATCCCGGAGATCCGCAGAGTGATGACTGCCATGCCATATGGTATCGAGGATGGCCCTTTCCGCTCAATCGCTGAGCTCCGCCGTGAAGTTGAGGCGGCTATAGCAAGGCGGGAGTCGGGTAAGTACACGCGGTTTGGCGAAGACCTTCCGATGCTACTGGAGGAGCGATCCGTGAGCTGGAAGAAAATCATCTCTCGGATAGACCTCTGGCACGGGCGATTAGCCTTGTCGGGACATTTCATCTCCTTCGTTCGATGGCGGCTGCACAGAGAGTCGACCACCAGGAAGTCGAGAGTGCTATTAGTGCCGCCGCTCGTGCCGCTGATCGGAATAGCCGTGATCGCGACGACTATCAAACACAATTCGGGCCCAGCAACGTAGCTGTCTTTGGTGTTGCTACGGCCGTGGAGATGGGAGCCGGGGAACTGGCCGCTCAGCACGCGAAGCGAGTCGACGCGAACGTGATTCCTTCGCGAGAACGCCAAGCGCGCTACCTGGTCGACGTGGCTCGTGCATACGCACAAACCCACAAAGATGCAGCGGCGCTGCGGATCATCTCCGATGCGCATAAACGCGCTCCCGAGTATGTGGCAAATCATGTCATGGCACGGGAAGTTGTAGCCGAGCTGATAGAGCGAGAGCGCCGCTCGGTTACCCCGGGGCTGCGGACCCTGGCAAAGAAGATGGGGGTGGCATGAAGGGTACCCAGCCGCCGACGCCGTGGCAGCGAATATCCTCCCGCCCGGTCTACGAGAACCCTTGGTTTCGGGTCCGCGAGGATCAGGTTATTCGACCTGACGGGAGCCCCGGGATCTTCGGAGTTGTCGAGCTTCCCGAATATGCGGGAGTGGTCGCAGTGGACAGCCACGGACGAGTGGCGCTTGTCCGGCAGTGGCGCTACCTGTATGGAGAACCCACGCTTGAAATCCCCGCCGGGAATGCGACGCCCTCAGATGCGAGCCCAATCGACGTAGCCCGTCGAGAGCTTCTTGAGGAGACTGGGCTCGTCGCCAGCACCTGGATTTCGCTCGGCCGGATCAGGTACAGCGCCGTAACCAATGTCGGCCATCTATTCCTAGCCCGGGATGTGGCAGAGCACGAGCGCCCTGGAAGCAATGACGATTGGACCGAGCTTATCTGGCTCAGCTACCCTGAGACGATAGCATTGGTTCTGGCAGGCGAGATCACCGAATCGACTAGTCTTGGCGCTCTCATGAAAGCGGAAGGACTACGCCAGCGTGGCGAATGGTCCCTTCCGCCCAGTTGCGGTTGAGAACAACATCGGCACTTCGGCGAGAATGGGCAAGACATTACCGGGCGACCCAGCGCCACATCGTGGCGTTCTCGCTTGGGATGTGCTGGTAGGCGATCTGGATGGGCATGCCGACGTGCACCTGGCCGGGCGGTGTGCCGACGAGGGTGCCGAGCACCACGCACGGCCGCGGCCGCTCGGTGAGCTCGCCGAGCGCGACGACGTAGGGCACGTCGGCGTCGAACGCGCCTGGGCCGCGGTGCACGACCGTGAATGTGTACACGGTCGCCTGCCCGCTGACCTCGGTCCACGTCTGGTTCTCTGACAGGCAGCCGCGGCAGGCCGGGTAGGGCACCCAGTTGTAGTCGCCGCAGCCGTCGCATCTGGGGACGACGAAGCGATGCTCAGCCAGCGCGTCGAAGAAGGCGCGGCTGGCCCCGGTGGGTTCCGGGAGTGGCTTCAGGTACGGCGCCCGGGCGGGGTCGAGGACGGTCGGCATCGGTTCTCCCTGGCAGTGCTCTATGCAGAGTTTCTGTTCAGACGTTCAGTCGACAGCCATGACGAGCGTCCCGGCCTGTCCGTGCACGGCGTAGCCCTGGGACAGCGACACTCCGATCCTGGCGCCGGGCACCTGGCGGGCACCGCACTCGCCGCGCAGCTGGCGCACCACCTCGATGGTGTGCATGCCAGACGGGTTCGTGTTGTGGCTGTTGGACAGCAGGCCGCCGTCGGTGTTGCAGGGCATCGAGCCGCCGAGGCGGGTGTGGCCCTCGCTGAAGTAGGCGGCGCCCTCGCCCAGCTTGCAGAAGCCCATCTCCTCGAGATCGCGGAGCATGGTCACCGTGTAGCAGTCGTACAGGCCGGCGACGTCGACCTCGGCACGGGAGATTCCGGCCATCTCGAAGGCGAGGTCCGTGCACCGCCGTACCGCCCTGCCCTCGTCAGGGAACCATGGGTCGGGGATGCTCATGTAGAAGTCGGTGAACGCGGCCTCGGCGCCGCCGAGTACCCACACCGGCTGCCTGCGGCAGCCGCGGGCCACCTCGGCGGAGGCGATGACGACCGCGTATCCGCCGTCGTTGTCGATGGCGCAGTCGAGCAGGTGCAGCGGCTCGCAGACGTACCGCGACGCCAGCACGTCATCGACGGTGATCGCGCCCCTGCCGCCCATCACCGAGCCGGGGTTGAGCGTGGCGTGGTACCGGTGCGTGACGGCGACGCGGGCAAGATCGGAGCTCGTCACCGCGAACTCGTGCATATACCGCTGCGCCCACAGGGCGTACCACGCGCTCATATACGCGCCGTGCGGGTCGAACCCCCAGGGCTGGACCCGCGGCGCGCGGGTGGCGACGGCCTGCCCGCGCGGGCCGATCTGGTAGCCGGCCTTGCCCCAGAAGAGCACCGCCACATTGCACATCCCGGCGGACACCGCGACCGCTGCCTTCGCCAGGCCGCCGGAGGCGATGCCCACGTCCATGAACGTGATCGGACGCTCGCCGAGCTGCTCGGCCCAGAACATGTGCACCGACGGCGGCGTGCCATAGGGCGACGGGTCCATGGGGATAACCCCGTCGACATCACCCGGCCGCAGGCCGGCGTCGCCGAGTGCGCCCTTGATCGCCTCCAGCTGCAGCGAGACGGATGTACGGTCAAGCCGCCTGGCCTGCTCCGTGGTGTAGACGCCGACGATGGCGGCTTGCCGTGACGGGAACGTCATGCACGACCTCCTGGCCCGCGCGCAGTGAGAAGGCGGCTTCGGGGACTGTCATTACCGCGTAGCCCGTTATGTAAATAATATATTGTCTATATTTCGATAGATCATATACTATCTACAGATACGCGGTCAAGGCCGCCGGCGACTGGGACTGGAGGGCACGTGGACCTGACGTTCACCCGGGACCAGGAGCAGATCCGGCAGGCGTTCGGTGACCTGTTCGAGGCGGAATCGACCACCAGGCGGGTGCGCGCCGCCGAGGCGGCGGGCGGGTTCGACCCGGAACTCTGGGCGCGCGCCAAGGACGTCGGCCTGCTCGACATGGCCACGACGCCGGGCGCCGACGGGGCGTCGACGCTGGATCTCGCGCTGGTGGCCGAGGAGGCCGGCCGGCACCTCGCCTCGATACCCGCGGTGGAGGCGATGGTGGCCGCCAGGCTGCTGGCCGAGCTGGCCGGGGAAGGGCTGGCCGGGGAAGGGCTGGCCGGGGAAGGGCTGGCCGGGGAAGGCATGTCACAGCAGGCGGACCGGGTACACGACGAGCTGGTGTCGTTCACGCCGCGCCCCGTCCAGGCGGGCCTGGCGCGCGTCGTGCCCGGCGGGGCGGTCGCCGACGCGGTCATCGCGCTGGCCGGGGACCGCCTCGTCCTGCTCGACCGGCCCGGTTCCGCGGTACGCGCGCCGTCGGGCACGCTCGGCGGAGCCCCGGTGGCCGACTGGACGGTCGGCGCCGCGGCGCGGACGCTGGCGCGCGGGCCAGCGGCACTGGACCGGTTCCGCCGGGCCCGGCGGGCCTGGCTTGCCCTGAGCGCGGCGGCCCTGGCCGGTCTCGGGACCTCGGCGGTCCAGCTTGGCGCGGACTACGCGAAGCAGCGCAAGGCGTTCGGCGTTGTTATCTCGATGTTCCAGGGCGTCTCGCATCGCCTGGTCGACGCGGCGGTCGGCATCGACGGTGCCGAGCTGCTCTCCTGGGAGGCGGCCTGGTCGCTTGACCAGCCCGGGCCGTCCGACTGGCTGCCGCTGACCGCGTTCTACAAGGCCGGCCTGGCCGCCGAGGAAGCCGCGTCCGTGTCGCTGCACGTGCACGGCGGATACGGGGTTTCGATGGAGTACGACATCCAGCTCTACCTGCGACGCGCCAAGACCTGGGCCCTCGCTCTCGGCGATCGCCGGCGAGTCCTGCGTCAGGCGGCCGATGTCCTGTACGGCCCGGCGAGCTGAGGGGAACGACGATGGATTTCGCGCTGGACGCGAAGGGCGAGGCATTCCGGGCCGAGGTCAGGCAGTTCATCGCGGAGAACGTCACGGCGGGCATGGTGCACCGGGCGTGGGCAACCGGCACGCTGCACGACTGGGACCTCTGGCGCGCACTCGGCCGGCGGCGCTGGATCGCGCCCGACTGGCCGGCAGCCGACGGCGGCGAGGGCCGCGACATCTTCGAGGTCGCGGCGATGCGCGAGGAGTTCGGCCTCGCCGACGCGCCCGTCGACGGGTGGTACACGACCCTTCTCGTCGCCAATACGATCCGCTCCGTTGGCAGCGAGCGGATGAAGACCGACATCCTGCCCAGGGTGCTGGCCGGCGACGTGGTCGCCTGCCTCGGCTTCAGCGAGCCGGAGAACGGGTCTGATGCCGCCGCGGCCAGGCTCCGCGCCGAGCGCGACGGCGACGAGTGGGTACTGAACGGGCAGAAGATCTTCACGACGCTCGCGCAGGTCGCGACGCACGTGTTCATCCTGGCCCGGTCCAATCCGGCGGCGCCGAAGCACCACGGGCTGACGACGTTCCTGGTGCCGATGGACGCGCCCGGCATCACCATCCAGCCGATCGCGACACTCGGCGGCGAAGTCACCAACGTGACCTTCTACAGCGACGTCAGGATCCCCGACTCGGCACGCGTCGGGGAGGCTGACGGCGGCTGGGGCGTCATGCGGGTCGCCTTCACCTTCGAGCGGCTCGGCGGCGGAGGCGGCTCGCTCCGGCGCCTTCGCGGCATCGCGGACTCCTATGTCCGCTCGGCGGCGGATGACAGCGGACGCCCGCTGATCGCGGACCCGTCCGTCCGGGAGCGCCTGACCTCGATCGCGATGGACGCCGAGATCGCCCACCTGTTCGGCTCGCGGTCGTTCGCCAATTTCGCCGCAGGGACGCTGAGCCACGTGCACACCTCCACGAGCAAGCTGTTCAGCAGCGAGGCCTTCCAGCGCGCTACCCGCGATGCGCTCGATATCCTCGGTGAGGCCGCCACCCTGCAGTCTGGCTTCGGGCAGGTGCCCGCCGGCGGCGAGATCGAGCATCAATGGCGGCATGCACAGGTAGCGACCATTTACGGCGGCTCAAGCGAGGTGCAGCGGGAGATCCTGGCCGGCCAGCGGCTCGGACTTCCGCGAGGACGCTGAGAACGACGAGTAACTACCTATTTTTTCCGAACGGGAGCGCGGTGGCAGTGCACCAGAGCGCATCGGAGGACGCGGCTGACCACATCCGCGAGCAGATCTTCACCGGCGCCTACCCGCCTTACAGCCGGGTACCGCAAGACGTCGTCGCCGCGGCTCTTGGCATCAGCCGGATCCCGGTACGCGAGGCGCTGGTCGCACTGGAGGGCGAGGGATTCGTCACCATGCCTACCAACCGGGGTGCCTTCGTCAACCCTTTCTCGGCATACGACATCCGCAGCCACTTCGAGCTGCGTGGCTACACCCTCGGCCTGGCCGCACGGCGCTGCGCGCAACTCGAGAACAGCGACCTGGTCAGCAGGCTGGAACCGCTGTACCGCGCGATGCGCGCGACCGATAACCCCGAGGAGTTCTACCAGGTGACCGCCGCCTTCTACCTCGCCATCTCCGAGTACGGCGCCTCGCCGCGCATCACGGCAGCGTTGTCGAGGATCCACAACATCGTTCCCGGCAACTTCTACGCCGTCGTCCCCGGCTCGATCGCGGCGGCCCGCAGGGGCTACGGGGCCGAGGTGCGCGCACAACGCGAGCGGGACCCGAAGCTCGCGATCGAGGCGGCGGTCAAGGCGAGCCTCGCGCAGGGCGAATGCCTGATCAAGCTGCTGGCCGAACGCGGTCAGCTGGTCGACGACACCGAAGCGGTCGCGCATCTGGTTCGCTATCGTCTATGACCTCACCAGAATCCGCTGACCCGGCAGATCACGCCGGCCCGCCTTGGTTCCGCGCCGCCCTCGAGGCCAGCGTCAGGCCCGGCTCGGTTGCCGTCGACGGAACGATGATCAGTTACCGGGCATTTGGCGAGCAGGGTGACAACGGGATTGTGCTTGTGCACGGCGGTGCTGCGCATGCGCGCTGGTGGGACCACATTGCCCCGCTTCTCGCCCGCGGGCGGCTGGTGGTGGCGCTCGACCTGTCCGGACATGGTGACAGCGGCCGCCGCGACGTCTACAACCTGGATTTGTGGGCTCATGAGGTGCTCGCCGTGGCCAGCGCGGCAGGTATCACCGGCCCGCCGATTGTCATCGGGCACAGCATGGGCGGGTTCGTCGCGCTGCGGGTCGCGGGCCTTTACGGCACCCAGATAGAAGGCGTGGTGGTCATTGACTCGCCCGTTCGCGACATCACCCCGGAGGAACGCGCCGCGCGCGACCAGCGGGCCTTCGGCCCGCTGCGGGTCTACCCTTCGCGCGAAGCCGCCATCGCCCGGTTCCGCCCGATCCCGGATCAGCCTGTCCTGCCATACATCAGGGCGCACGTGGCCGCCGCCTCGATCCGCGAGGCCGGCGGCGGCTGGAGCTGGAAGTTCGACCCCCGCATCTTCGGCAGGACCCAGCTCACCCCGGCCCTGCTGACCAGGCTCGACTGCCGGGTCGCGCTTTTCTGCGCCGAGCACGGCATCGTCTCACCGCAGATCAGCGAGCTCATGTACGACGGGCTCGGCCGAAGGGCGCCGCTGATCGAAATCCTCGCCGCCGGGCACCACGTCATGCTTGATTATCCGATCGCGCTGGTCACCGGGATCCGCACGCTGCTGTCTGACTGGGACCACTCACTGCCGACCAGCAGGCGCTCATAGCGCCTGCGGTTCATCACCCCCGCACCACGCGGCGCTGCCCGGAACGGACACCCGGCGCCCTACGGCGAGGCAAGGGGATCCGTACGTCGTGGTGTTCCTTGGGTAAGGCATCACTGAACCGGGCGGAGGCCGGCTGCCGTGAGCAGGTAGGCGCCCTCGCCGTTGCCGGGGCCGGCGGCGAGTCCGGCGATTTCCTTGCCGGCCTGCTCCGGGGTCAGGGCCGGGCCGAGGCTCTCCAGGTAAGTGGCGACGTCCACGCCCGCCCTGGCGGCGTAAGCGGCTACCGCGGGCGCGCCCAGGCTGGTTGCCGGTGTCAGCTGCGGGAGTACCGAGACGAAGGTGATGCCGAGTGCTTCCCGCTCGGACTCGGCGGCGGCGTAGGAGGTGAGGAACTTGATGGTGGCCTTGGCTCCGGCGTACCCGCCGCTGAGCGGCGAGCCCCTGAGCGCGGCCCCGCTGGAGAGCGCGATGACCATGCTGCCCGGGTCGAGGGGACGCAGCAGCGCTTCGCGTGTCCAGTGGAACACGTGCTGCACGTCGACTTCCCAGTTGCGGCTGAACGTCTGCCAGGTGTGGCGGTGCAGCGGCCGGGGCAGCGGGCTCGCCCCGGCGTTCAGTACCAGGGTGCGCGGATGGTAGGTGTCGATCAGCTGGCCGGCGACGACCGGGTCGGTCGCGTCGGCGACGACGGGTGTGAAGCTGTCGCCGAGCTGCGCTTGCAGCTCCCCCAGCTGGGCGCGGTTGCGGGCAACGCCGACTACGTCCGCGCCGGCCTGGGATAGCGCGGTGGCGATGCCACGGCCGAAGCCCCTGCTTGCGCCGGTCACGAGCGCCGTCGTTCCTGACAGTTCCTGGGCTGGCATTCGGTGAGCTCCTTGATGTGCGGGTACGAAAGCGGCGGGTGATGCCCGCTCACCTGAACAGATCCGGGCAGCACCGCAAACTCACCGGTCCGGAGCCAGAGCGGCCGACTACCTGGCGGCCGCGGGCTCCGCACGTGGAGCACGCCGCCGACCGCGGCGATGACTCTGGCTGTTCCGCGGGATCTGTAGAGGTGATGGCATAGACACACATTCACGTGGCCAGCTCACGGAGGGAGTAGCAGCGATGCCTGGAGAGGATTTCGCGGGTCTGATGGGCCCGTACCGGGCTGAGCTCCTGGCTCACTGTTACCGCATGCTCGGCTCGGTCCAGGACGCCGAGGACCAGGTGCAGGAGACCCTTATCCGTGCCTGGCGGTCCTACGGCGAATTCGAGGGCCGCTCGTCGCTGCGGACGTGGCTGTACCGGATCGCGACCAACGCATGCCTGAGAGCACTGGAGAACCGCAGCCGCCGGCCCTTGCCATCCGGCCTGACCGGCGCGAGCGACGACCCGCAGGGGCTGCCCGCGGCGGGGCGGCCAGAAGTTCCCTGGCTCCAGCCCATCCCTGACACGCTGTTCGGCGCCGGACCCGCTGATCCCGTCTCGATCGTCGGGTCAAGGATGAGCATGCGGCTGGCCCTGATCGCCGCGCTGCAGTACCTCCCGGGCAGGCAGCGTGCCGTGCTGATCCTGCGTGACGTGCTGCGATGGCGGGCGGCAGAGGTCGCTGAGCTACTCGGGGCATCGACTGCCGCGGTGAACAGCCTGCTGCAGCGCGCCCGTGCGCACCTCAGGCAGCTGGCACCATCCCAGGACGAGATCCGCGAGCCCGCCGAGCCGGAGCAGCGCGCGCTGCTCGGCCGCTACGCGGCAGCTTTCGAGAACGCCGACGTCGCCGCCCTCATGACGCTATTGCGCGATGACGCGGTGATCGAGATGCCGCCGTCGCCGACATGGTTCGCCGGCCGGGAGCAGATCGGGCTTTTCCTGAGAACCCACGTCCTGCGCGAGCCCGGCAGCTTCAGGATGTTCCCCACCGGCGCCAACGGCCAGCCGGCACTCGCGGTCTACCTGCGCGGCCACGACGGGGTGTACCGCGCGCACGCCGTCCAGGTCCTCACGGTCAGCGCATCGGCTCTCGTCAGTATCGTCTCCTTCAACGACCCCTCGCTACTGGAGATGTTCGGCCTGGGTGCAACGATGGCCTTGTGACTGCTCGTGTGCCCGCTGAGCCCGGAGCCGGCCTGCCTGATGTCATCGGCCGCATCAGCGTGTTCCCGCGGCTGCGGTACATGGGGTCGAAGTACCGCCTTGTCCCGCACCTTGCCGAGGTGTTCGCGGAAGTCGGCGGCCGGACGGCGCTGGACGCGTTCTGCGGCAGCGGCGTGGTGTCCTACCTGCTGAAGACCCTGGGCTTCCAGGTCACCGCGAACGACTTCCTGGCCTTCCCTGGCGCCATCGCCCGTGCCGCTGTCGTCAACCATCACGAGCGCCTCAGCGCCGGGGATATTGACCTGATCTGCGGTCCGGCGGCCGATGACCGCGACTTCATCCAGCGCACCTTCGACGGCCTGTACTTCACCCCGCAGGACCGGCGCTTCCTTGACTCAGCCTGGTCCCACATCGACCGCATGACCGGCCATAAGCGGGCGCTGGCTGTCTCGGCGCTGGTCCTGGCCGCCGCCCGCAAGCAACCCCGCGGCGTGTTCACCGTCACCGGGCTGCGCTACGACGACGGCCGCCGCGACCTGCGGCTTCCCTTGCAGGACCAGTTCCGGGAACGCGCCTGCGACTACAACCGGGTCGTCTTCGACAGCGGCCAGCCCTGCGAGGCCGTCACCGGAGATGTCTTCGATCTCCCGCCGCGGACGTTCGACGTCGCCTACCTTGATCCGCCGTATGCCCCGCCCCGGGATGACAACTGCTATATCAAGCGGTATCACTTCCTCGAAGGCCTCGCGGTGTACTGGCGCGGCCAGCGGATTATGGAAGACACCGCCACCAGGAAACTGGCCAAGCGCTACACGCCGTTTTCCTATAAGCACACGGTCACCGACGCGCTGCGCCGTACCCTGAAGCAGTTTCAGGACTCGGTCATCATCTTGTCCTACTCCTCCAACGCCGTCCCGGACGCCGCCGCCATCGAGGCACTCCTGCGCGAGGTGAAAGACGACGTGCAGGTGCGCCCCATCGGCCACACCTACTCCTTCGGGACCCACTCCGCCGCACAGCGCCGTACCGTCTCCGAGTACCTGTTCATCGGGCGGTGACCGCGGTCCGCCACCGGTGCCGGTGCGGTCCCCGCATCGCGCTGGCGGCCGCGCGGCACCGGCTCCTCATGGCCCCGCAGATCCCGCCCCCCTCCGGCGGGATCTACGCGCAGCCGGGAACCAGTGCCGCGCGGCGTACGAACCCGGCGCGAGGGCGCCGGGGGGACGCCCGCCGCGCCGGGAGCTATCGAGGCCGTCACGCCGCTTCCTCGCTGCCAAGCTCGAACCAGCAAGAGGATCGGGCCTTCGCCTTCTCGCGCAGGAACCCCCACCGCGCCGCGAGCTCGTTGACCAGGCGGAACCCGCGCCCGCCCTCGCTGTCGTCTCCGATGTCGCGCCAGTGCGGCACCCCGGCGATACCGTCGTCGGTGACCTCGACGTGCACGACGCTCCCGTATACGGATACGGTGACGGTCACCCTGGCGGCGTCGGCGGCGTGCAGGACGCTGTTAGTCACGAGCTCGCAGCAGAGGAGTTCCGCGTCCTCGCGCAGCGGGTGGCCGGCGAGGACCGCACGGATGAACCGGCGCGCCGCTGGCACCTCGTCCGGCCGCCGGTCGAATGTCTCGGCTCGTTCCCCAGCGTGCATGACGCAGCCCTCCTTCCCGGACGGGAGCGGCATGGCGGTCTCAGCGGGAGAGGCGCCGGCCGGCGCGGTGACATTGCGCACCGTGCGGCAGTCGCTCAGCCGGGGCGCCTCTGTGAGCCGGTCGTCACGCCCGCTGCTCGCGATAGGCATATCTCATCCTTTGCGGCCTAATCGGTACCGACCACCTGATCGTTCTGCCCGTAAGTCTGTACCGTACAACTTCAACGAACGTCCCGAGTATGCACCGGTACGCTGGTGACCTGCAAGTCCTTCCCGGATTTCCGCCAGACGGCTGGCAGGCGCCGCGCTCCGGCCCGGTGGCCGACACTCGATGCGCGCCGACCGCGCCGGGCTGACCGGGCCGCTGACCCTCAAGGCGACAAGCAGGATGCCGAACGGGAGCGTGGTGGCACTCGCCCAGGCACGCGAACGCTCCCGGCGAAGCCCGCGGAGCGCCCGCCCCGTGGCGCCGCGGCTGCGACGCACTTTCTATCCGTATTTGGGTCGCAGGCCGCCACCGCTCAAGAATGTATAAGATCGGCGGCGCGGAGCGGTCGTCGCTTCATGAGGTGTTGTGTAGAATTTTTGACGAAATGTGCGGCAACTGGGGAGAGGATTATATAGGGAGTTATGTACGAAGCAGAGATTAAGCTGATCATTACCGATGAGAATGCAATACATGCAGCACTGGATTCACAAGCCCGCGGCAAGGATGAGGTGTACATCGACTATTATTTCACCCATCCGGAGCTGGTGCCGCCCAACTCGGAGCGAGAGCTTAGGGTCAGGGAGATCCGGTGGTCAGAGGGCAGCCGGTCGCTGTTGGCGTTCAAGGACAAGGTAGTTGACCTGGCTACGCGGTCCAAGCGGGAATACGAACTCAAGGTGGCCGATGCCGCCGAGCTGAGAAGAATGCTGATAGCGATGGGCTTCAATCTCGATATAAATCTTACCAAGATTTGCACAAACTGGACGCTAAGTCATGGTCAGCATGAGATTCTTGCGACGCTCGTGAGCGTTCCGGAACTCCCAGACCATTATCTGGAGCTGGAAACCCTGGTAGGTGAAGAGACGGAGGTTCAAGCCGGAATTAACGCGTTGCGCATCTTTGCCAGTCAGCTGAACCTGGGAAGGCATGACGAGACAACTACCGCATATACAGATTCTGTGAGGAGTGCAAGGGCGGCCCGAATAAATGACTGATGCAGGCGATCTGCCCCGGGCGCACGATCGGCGTGGATCTGAGCAGTGCTCGGCGCGGCGATGACTGAAGGCGCTAGGATGGCTTTCATACGTTTGACGCGGCCCTCCGTTCCAGGACACTGTTGGTCCGCCTTGCTCTCTAGCCAGATGCGCGAAGATATCGGGAGAAGGGATGAGCGAGATGTCGAGGAATTTCGAAATAATTGACAAGGAGACCAAGTATGAGAATCCCTGGCTCATTGTGAGTGAATATAGGATACGCCGTGATGGCAAACCCGGAATTTATGGTGTTGTCGAACGTCAAGATGCCGTTTCTATCGTGGCATCCGCGCCGGATGATCGTATCCTATTTGTCAAACAGTTTCGATTTCCGACGGAATCATATTCCTGGGAGCTGCCAATGGGAGCTGTTGATCATGGTGAGGATCCCGCTGAATCCGCCGGTCGTGAATTGCTAGAGGAGACAGGGCTCGATGCGCTTGTGTCAAGAGTAGGCTCTTTTCATCCTATACCGGGCCTGACTCCACAGCGCGCAACAGTTTTTCGCGCATCGATTCCGGAAGATGCGCTAGCTCAGCTCGAAGCCTTTGATGACGCAGTAGATGAAATCGTAGCCAGGCGCCTTCTGAGCCAGAAGGAAATTAAGGCCATGATTGCTTCTGGTGAGATCTCGGACGGCTTCACCTTGTGTTCCCTTGCTTTGTTGCATCACCTGGAGTAAGGAACCAGCTATATCGGATTACCGAGAGCGGCCCTTATGGCTGTAGCTAGCGTGATTGGCGTTATCGGTTGCGGTAAGCTGCGATTTTCGCATCTTTCCTGGCGGCACTCGCGGGGAGGATGAGGTCGGAGGTGACGGTGTCGATCACGGGTATCGACCGCTGGCACCCGCGGTTCGAGAAGGAGACTAGTGGCCAGAATCCTGCTGACCTGGACGCATATCTCTCGGAACTCGTCAGGAAGACATTCGGTGGCGACGTAGCGACTGGTGATGCGTCCGCACCGATCATACTCCCTGATCGGGAGGACTTGGCCGTACGCTTAGTGAGCCAGCATTCTCTGGAACGACTGCATGACGCTGAATCGGACAAATCGCTGTTCGATAACCTGCTATGGTGCTTGCTGAGCGGGCTGATTGGATTTTTCACAAATGTCGCAACAGCTGGTGACATATCAATCGCGCCCGCTGGTTATGTCTTTCTTTCATTCATGACAGTCTTGACGATTACTGCAACCATAATGCGTAGGCGCCTGTCGCGGAGGCTTACGGAAGCACGCAGAGGGTTGATGGCGCCCGATCGGTGTGGACCTAAGCCGATCTCCTAATCGTTCCGAGGGAATTGGCGAATCGCCACTTCATATGGACTTCGTGAATTCTGAGTATCCGCCTGATTTCGTACTATTATACTGTGAACAGTCAGACCCCGCTGGCGGCGGAGAAACTGTCCTTGCACCCGTATCCGCAGTCAGGGAGCTGGACGACGATCTCAAAGAGAAGCTCCGAGGGAAATACTATTCAGATGGGCAGCTCGTCGGCCTGAAGAACGTCGGAGTTGATATAAACCCGTTTGCGGTGCTCGCGGATGGAGAGCGGTGGGATTTCCGCTACACTGGCCAGCTGCTTAATGCGGCTATGGCTGAAGATGTTCGCGTCGCTGTACGTGCGCTTGACGCGGCCCTCCGCTCCAGGGCACTGTCGGTCCGCCTTGCCGGGGGTGAAGCAGTCGTAATCGATCAGCATAGAATCGTCCATGGACGGCTTGCGCTTGGCTTCGACCAGCGTGAGATTCCGCCGGAAGAAAGAAGGCTAGTGTCGAGGGCGGCTAACACTGGGGATAACTTTAGCTTCTCCAGGGACCTTATCAGGAACAAAGGAATCGATATCTCATCTGGAATTATTGTTTCCAAACCGTATATGGCCAGGCGTTCGCTCGCTGTCGCACTCAAGAGGTGGCCGGAAGTCACCTGGTACACCCGGCCCCCGCAGATTTCGCTGCGCGAGTATCCCACCACGGATGTTCCTCTCGACCGGATGATTAACCTGATGGTTGGCGATCTCCAGCGCTTTAAAGTCTACGCAGAAAAGGGCTTCCAGGCTCCCGTGGATGTTCCGTCAATGGTCTGGGATGCCTACGGGCGTCTCGTGGCCGCGGGGTTCGATCAATTCGTAATCAAGTAGTCCAATGATTTCGGGGAAGGGCCGGAGAGATGGTCGGTGATGACGTCGGCGACTGGGTAGTACCAGTACTGGTCAGTGCCGGTATACAGGAGGCAATTAAGGCAGACATACGCTATGCCGATACCTTCTTCACGCTTGAGACCAGGCGTCTGCGCAAGCTATATTCGGATTCCGGAAACCCTCACCTGACATATCTGTGCGGGCGGGGACTTGTTAATCTGGGACGTAGTGCTGGCATTCAAGGATCTATCGGATTCGCAATCCTGGAAATCACGCTTGCGGAGATGCTGATAGCCGGCGGAGCGTCTTCGGCTGATCTCGATCTCGCGGAACTGCATCTCAATCATAGCCGGAGCCAGCTAGAAAAATCCGGCCACACTGAACTCATCTCGCACATTTTAGGTCAAAGGTACATGATGCTGTCAGTCGCCCCAGCTTGCGGCGCTTAAAGGTGATGTGACTCTCGCCGGTCACCTCATCGCGGTTACCCGGAACCGGGCAGAGTCCGCAGGCATGTTTGGCCAGTTAAGGCAGCTCGATGTGCTGGCGCATGCGATTGGAAGCGGAGACGTACGTGGCGCACTCGAACAATTCCGCGTTTAACCGTCGGTGTCGGGGAGGTGAGCGGCGGCTTTGGTGAGGAGGTCGAGGCTTTCGGCTGGTGACAGCGCTGCGTCGCGCAGCCGGGCGTAAAGCTGGTCGTAGGGGGTCACGTCGGCGGGGTCGGTGAGGATCAGGTCGGAGGTGACCGTGTCGATCGCGACGACGGCCGGGTCGCCGGGATCGGGGTAGGTGTAGATCGAGAACGTGCACCTCGGCACGGTGAAGCTCTCGATGCGGGCATCAACCGGCAGCACCCGCAGATCGGGCTTCCGGTCGCCGTTTGCTGCCATAGTCAGGTGATCGAGTTGCTCCTTGAAGACGGTCGGCGGGGCGGACAGACGGCGGATTGCCACCTCGTCGACGATCACCTCGTAAGTTGGTCCACCTGGCCTGCGCAGCATCCGCTGCCGCCCGGCGTTTCCAGCCAGCACGGTGTCCGCCGTGACGGTCATCGCCTCAAGCGTCGCGTCAGCTTCAAAACGCGCCCGGACGAACTCAGGGATTTGCAGCAGCCCCGGCAGGAATGTCTGCGTGTACTCGCGGATGGTCGTGGCGCCTGCCTCCAGGTTCGCATTCAGCGCCGCGCGCTCGCCCATCGCCTTGTTGGACTCCCACCAGCCGCGCTCACTGGCCTCACGGGCGATCGTGACGACCTGCGTCCATCGCTCCCCTTCCACGCCGATGGCGTCCAGGATGGCCAGCACGTCGGCCTGGTCGACCACGTGGCCGTTCTCCAGGCGGGAGATCTGCGCGCGGGACTGGCCGATCCGCTTGGCGATCTGGTCATGGGTCAGCTTCGCCTCCGCGCGCAGCGCCCGCAGCTCCGCACCCAGCCGCAACCGCCGCACGTAAGGACTAATCATCCGCATCCCCCAGAAATGGCAGTGAAGGGTACCTATCTTGGTACAGTCCGATGTCTGAGAACATCCCAAGTATGGATTCGTACAACCGACGATGCAAGCATTTGATCAGCCGCTCGTGACGAGATGGTCACGCGACACCGCCAGCACGATCATCCGCGTGCTCGCCGCCATCGCCGCCGAGCCCGCCCCGGCACCACTCCTCAGACGCCGGACGTGACAGGTACGGAGCCGCGCCCTGAAACGGTGGAATGGGCCGGGGATGAGACGTCTTCCGCAGGGGGTTACCGGTCGAACGCGCCGTCCTTCACGGCGGCGAGGAACGTCTCCCAGTCGGTGGCTGCGAACTCCAGCACCGGGCCATGGCCGGACTGCTTGGAGTCGCGGACTCCGACGCGGCGGTCGGCGGACGCCACCTCCACGCAGGTGCCACTGTGATTGCTGTAGCTCGACTTGTGCCAGCCTGCGAACGCGACTTCTACGCAGTTGCCGGTGCCGCCGCTGCTGTGGCTGGACTTGTGCCATCCAGTGAATGCGACCTCCACGCAGTTGCCGCTGTGGTTGCTGAAGCTGGACTTCCGCCAGGTGGTGAACTTGCCTTCGTTCATGATCAGCTTTCCTATATGTCGGGGAGTTCGTTGCGTGCCTTGATGAGTAGGTCGAGGCTTTCGGCTGGTGGCGGCGCCGCCTCACGCAGCCGGGCGTACAACTGCTCGTAGGGGGCCACCTCGGCAGGATCGGTAAGGATCAGGTCGGACGTGACGGTGTCGATCGCGACCACGGCCGGATCACCGGGATCGGGGTAGGTATACATAGAGAACGTGCAGCGCGGCACGGTGAAACTATCGATACGGGCCTCCACCGGCAGCACCCGAAGCGTGGTCTTCTGGCCGCTGTTCACCGTGGTGGCCAGGTGGTGAAGCTGTTTCTTTATGACGGAGGGCGGAGCGGACAGACGGCGGATCGCTACTTCGTCGAGGATCACTTCATAGGTCGGTCCGCCCGGTCTCCGTAGCATCCGCTGGCGGCCGGAATGTCCGGCCAACACTCCATTGACTGTGAAGGTCGGCGGCTCCAGTGTCGCGTCAGCTTCGAAACGCGCCCGGACGAACTCCGAGATCTGCAGCAGCCCTGGCAGGAAGGTCTGCTGGTACTCACGGATCGTGGTGGCGCCCGCTTCCAGGTTGGCGTAGAGCGCTGGGCGCTCACCCATCCCCCGGATGGACTCCCACCAGCCCTTCTCGCCTGCTTCGCGGGCGATGGTGACGATCTGGGTCCAGCGGTCGCCGTCCACGCCGATGGCGTCCAGGATGGCCAGGACGTCGGCCTGGTTGACGACGTGGCCGTTCTCCAGCCGGGAGATCTGCGCGCGGGACTGGCCGATCCGCTTGGCGACCTGCTCGTGGGTCAGCTTCGCCTCCGCGCGCAGCGCCCGCAGCTCCGCACCCAGCCGCAACCGCCGCACGTAAGGACTAATCATCCACATTCCCCTGATGAGCATCATCATGCACAGTACGGAGACTTAGTACATTCACCGTACCGGAATGACAGCTCCTTGCGTGGCGCGACCCGGCGGTAACGCTGTGCCACAGCTCACAGGCGGCCTAGCCGTGCGCCAGGCCGGACGCTGTCCGATCACTGGGAAGGTCTGCATGGCGGCTGGTGTCACCGCGCTCCCGTTCGGTATAAATCGATGCGCAGTGTAGCTGAGGACGTACATCCGGTTGCGGAACTCCTGCCACTGTCGCGTGAATCAGCAGGTCACCCTGCGTGTCCCTGGCTGGCGTGCGCGCTGGGAAAACCGGCGCTACCCGGCTGCCTGGTACCACTGGAGGACGGGGGGGTTCGTGGTGGTGTCCATCGCGGCCGTCATATCGAGGCGCCCGCCGCCCGCCGCGGACCCCAGCGCGGCGACCGCACCTGCCACGTCGTCGGAGTCCAGCTCGTAGACCGCGAGGTAGCGGTGTGCGGGCCGCTGGCCGGCCGCTGGCGGGAGCTCCGCCGCGCGGTACCTGTGCACCGCGCTGACCGACGGGATGGCGGCGCGCATCTGCGGTACATGCGTGCCGTCATACCAGCTGTTGAACTCTGCCTCAGTCTCGTCGCTGGCGGGGCTCGTCCACGCCAGCAGCAGCGCCTTTGCCATCAGTCCTCCTCATGAGCGCACCTGGTGTCCTGACCTTCACGAGCATCTCAGCTCGCGTCCCGCATCGCGGCCCCGCGCGATGACCGGGCGCAGGGCGGCTGCCGTCGCGCGCCGCGGCCGGGCCGTCCTGTCCCCCGGTCGCGCCTCGTCGAGGGCACGGGCGACCGCCCGGCGAACGTCGGTGACGGTCTCCGCCACGACGGTATCGACCACTGCCTGGCGGAGGAGATCGCCCGCGGTGATGCGCAGCGCGCGGGTGAGCCCGGGTGCCCGCCCGCCGTCACGGTAGAGGATGGCGGCGCCCGCCTCCGGTCCGATCACCGAGAAGACGGCGCCGTCCAGGACGAGCAGCCGGTCGGCGTGACCGAGAGCCATGGCACCACCGCTGCCCCCCTCCCCCACGCACAGCGCGACACTAGGCCCGCGCAGCTCGGCCATTGACAGCAGCGCCCGGGCGATTTCCCCCGCCACCCCGGCTGCCTCCGCCGCGGGTGACGGATCCGCGCCAGGCGTGTCGATCAGGGTCACAACCGCCAGCCCCAGCCGGTCGGCGAGCCTGACGGCACGCTGAGCCAGCCGGAACGCGTCAGGGCCGGGTTTCGCCGCGGCATCGCCGAAGGCGTGCCGGTCCATGGCTACCATGACAACGCGCTGCCCGGCTAGCCGCGCCAGCGCCGCCCGGACCGAAGCATCGCTCCCGCGCAGCTCTACCCAGTCGTCAGTGAGCCAGGCCGCCCACTCGAGACCCGACGGCCTGGCCGGATCCCGAGCACGGAGAAGCATGTCATACGCGTCGATGGGAACCGCCGCGCGAGCGGGCGCGCGGGTTGCCGGCTGGCGCGGCCGCCCGGCCGGCAGGACGAGCGGTCCGGCCGCCGTGAGACCGACGGCCGCCGCCAGCCACGACGCCTGGCGGTGCTCGCCGACCAGGGCATCGACGAGCCCGTGGGCATATGCCGACTCGGCGGTGTGGGAGCCGGCCGACGGCCACTGTCCGGTGACTTCCGCCACTACCCGCGGGCCGCCGAAGCCGATGGTCGCCCCTGGCTCCGCCGCCCGCACGTCAGCGAGAGACGCCCATGACGCGAAGACGCCTCCCGTCGTGGGGGCCCGCAGCACAGCGGCGGACATCAGCCCGGCGCGTCCGTGGACCGCGACGGCGGACGCGGTGCGCGCCATCTGGATGAGGGCGATCATTCCCTCCTGCAGCCGGGCACCCCCGGTGGCGACGAGCTCGACGACGGGAAGGCGGAGGTCTGTCGCCCTTTCGAACGCGCGGACGATACGCTCGCCGGCGACCGCGCCCATCGTGCCGCCCTGGCGGTCGAAGCGGCACTGGATCACGGCGACTCCAGACCCGCCGATCGCGCCGAGGCCGGTGCGGACCGATTCGCTGACCGCGGGCGGCGGGTCATAGCCGGGGAAGCCGAGCGGGTCGGCGGAGCGCAGCTCCGCGTCCCACTCCGCGACGATCGACAGCGCGCCGGGTGCCGGGGCACCCCCCGGCGGGAACGACGGATCAGCCGTCATAGGTGCATGAACTCCGTCCAGCTCGCATCCGGCCAGGACACGGCGTCAGCGAGTATGATTACTTCCATTCTTTGACAAACTTCGATCGATACGTCACGCTAGCGCGTGTACTTGCACGACGTCAAACAGACAGCGGGCGCTACGGCACTGGCAGGGCCTGGGCTAGCGTGTCCCGACTTCAGCCGGGTTAGGTCGTGCCTTACTCTGAGGTGATTCGACAAGTATGGAAGAAATCTTGGACAGGACGGGCGTGGCAAACGGCGAGACCCTCTATATCGACGGGAAGTGGATGACGTCGCGGCGCGGACGGGTCTTCGACGTGACCGATCCCGCGACTGGCAACGTCATCGGCCATGCCGCGGACGCGGGCGCGACCGAGACGCGGCAGGCGGTGGGGGTCGCGGTGACGGCGTTCCGTGACTGGTCTCAGCGCACGGCCTACGAGCGCTCGGAGGCGCTGTACCGGGCGCACGCCCTGATGACCGACCGCGCGGAGGATCTCGCCCGGCTGATGACCCGAGAGCAGGGCAAGCCCCTGCGCGCCGCGCGGAACGAGGTCAGGTACGGTGCCGACTTCCTTATCTGGTTCGCCGAGGAGGCCAAGCGCGTCTACGGGACCTCGATCCCGGCTCCCCGCGCCGACCAGCGGTTCTCCGTGCTGCGCCAGCCCGTCGGGGTGGTCGCCGGCATTACGCCCTGGAACTACCCGATATCAATGATCACCCGTAAGGTGGCTCCCGCGGTCGCCGCCGGGTGCACCATCATCCTCAAGCCAGCAGAGCAGACGCCGCTCTGCGCCGTCGAGATGTTCAGGATCTTCGACGAGGCCGGGTTCCCTCCCGGCGTGGTCAACCTCGTGACGACGAGCAGCCCGGCGGAGGTCGGTGACACGCTTCTTGACTCCGCCGAGGTGCGGAAGCTGACGTTCACCGGCTCCACTGAAGTCGGGAAGATGCTGGCCGCCAGGGCCGCCGCGACCATGAAGCGGGTATCGCTCGAGCTCGGCGGCCACGCGCCGTTCATCGTCTTCGACGACGCTGATATCACGCGCGCGGCGAAGGGCGCGGCACTCGTCAAGTTCCTGAACACCGGCCAGGCGTGCATCTGCCCGAATCGGATCTACGTCCATCGATCGCGCATCGCGCAGTTCCTTGACGTGCTCGTCAGCCGTGTGCAGGCGATGAAGGCGGGGAATGGCTTCGATAGCGATGTCAGCATCGGGCCCCTCATCGATGACCAGGCTCTGCTGAAGATGGAGCGACAGGTCAGCGATGCCACGCGCAAGGGTGCGACGGTGCTTACGGGTGGTCAGCGGCTCACCGGAACCGGCCTGGACGGCGGGCGCTTCTTCGCGCCCACCGTGCTCACCGACGTCACTCCCGGCATGGATATCTATCATGAGGAGACGTTCGGCCCCATCGCGCCTGTCATCGCGTTCGATGACGAGCAGGACGTGATCGAACGCGCGAACTCCACGACATACGGCCTTGCGTCCTACCTCTACACCAACGACATCAGCAGGGCCGCGCGCGTCTCTGAAGCGCTGCGCTTCGGCATCGTCGGAATCAACGACATCAACCCCACGGCTGCCGCCGCGCCGTTCGGCGGCACCAAGGAAAGCGGCCTGGGCAGGGAAGGTGGTGCCGCGGGTATCGATGAATATCTCGACACCAAGCTGATCGGCCTGTCTCTCGCGTGAGCGACGGGATGATCGTCGTACAATTCAGCGACGCACGCCGCAGTCCTCGGAATGCACGGCGGGCAAGCGGTCGCGGGCGTCCATAGCCGGGCAGCCAGTGATCTAGAGGAGACGTGATGGCACCGAGAAACGCTGCCCCCGTCCGTCAGAGCGAACCCGCACCTGGCGTCCGGCTGCTGACGTTGTCGCTGTCGAAGCTGCGCAACGCCATGACGGCCGAGCTGACGACGGCATGGGTCGCCGCGTTCGAGGACATCAGGAACGACTCGCGCTTGCGGGCCGTCGTCATCACGGGCGAGGGCACGGTCTTCTGCTCCGGCGCGGACCTGTCCTGGCTCGACCAGGGCAGTGCCGGCGACATGACTCCCGACCGGCTACGCGAGCGCATGCTGCCTTTTTACCGTGCCTGGCTCACGCCCCGCGAGCTGTCGATTCCCGTCGTCGCGGCCATCAACGGGCCGGCGGTCGGAGCCGGCGTCGCGCTTGCCCTTTCATGCGACTTGCGATATGCGTCGCCCGCCGCAACCTTCCGCACGCCATTCATCCAGGTGGGAACGCATGGCGGGATGGCTGCCAACTGGCTGCTCGCGGAGGCAATCGGACTCTCCCGGGCGCGCGAGATGCTGCTTACCTGCCGCGAGATCTTCGCTGAAGAGGCGTTGCAGTGGGGCCTCGTCAGTGGCATTTCGGATGACGTGCTCGCGACGGCGGTAGACGTCGCGGAACGCATCGCGGCGGCGGCCCCGATCGCGACACGCCTCACTAAAGCCGGGGTGAACCAGTTGCCCTCCAGCTTCGACGCGGCGCTGCAATGGGATGCGCTCGCACAGCCGCTGACCATGGCGACAGAAGATATTCACGAGGGGATACGCGCGACCCGGGAACGCCGGGCGCCGTCATTCAAGGGCCTGTGAGCGTTATTCGCCGGTCGCGGGGGGTTTTGGGGGGTCGCCCCCCCAGGCCAGCGCTGCGGGGGGTTTTGGGGGGTCGCCCCCCCAGGCCAGCGCTGCGGGGGGTTTTGGGGGGCCGCCCCCCAGGCCAGCGCTGCCAGAAAGCCAGGCGCCTGCTGTCACCAGGTGAGCACGACCATGTCGTCGTCACCGGCCGCCCGGCGGACGCGGCGCTCATGCCGGCGGCTCGCGGACTGGTCGGCAAGCGACCGCTCGCTGCGGTGCCGGCTGGCCGGGGCGGCATAGCCTACGCCGCCCTCGATGACCGGACGCGGTGCTGGCGCGAGGTGCCAGAGATCGTCGAGAACCGTCTGCAGCACGTCACGCCGCAAGGCGTAGAAGTAGTTGCGCCCCTCCTTGCGCACCGACAGCAAGCCGGCCTGCTGGAGGATCTTGGTGTGATAGGAGATCGTCGGCTTGGATACCGGCAGCGTCTGCTCTAGGGTGGCGCAGGGCAGCTCGTCAACGGCAGCGATCTGGGTCAGGATGCTCCACCGCACCGGATCACCCAGCGCCTTGAAGACTTCCGTGGCCACGCCGTCTTGCGATGTTTCCACAACAATCCCCAGTCGCGTCGTCATTTCTATGACCATCATACGCGACGCTGCGCCCACACTCTGCCACGTAGCATACCCGCCACCTGACCTCGCGGCCAGCCGACCGCCTGGCGCCGCCGAAACGCCGTGCCCGCACGGAACCAGCAAAGCGACGACGGCGGCCCCGGCCGGAACTCGACCTCTTACTTTACATTTTGATAATAATGTATCTATCGAATCAATAGTTGACCAGGGGATAGGGCCTTGCCTCAGTTGCTCGTCGTGCACCACACGCCGTCTCCCGCGCTGCAGGCCATGCTCGAGGCAGTCACCGCCGGAGCGCGTGACCCGCAACTGACCGGCACGCGGGTCACCGTCGTTCCCGCCTTGTCGGCGTCCGTCTCCGACGTCCTCGCCGCGGACGGCTTCGTGCTCGGAACGCCGGCGAACATCGGCTATATGTCGGGCGCGCTGAAGCATTTCTTCGACCAGATCTACTACCCCTGCCTGCAGGCAAAACCCGGTGCCCCGTACGGGCTGTACGTGCACGGAAGCAGCGACACCACAGGGGCGGTGCGGGCCGTCCAGTCGATTGTCACGGGTCTTGGCTGGGCCGCGGTGCACCAGCCTGTTGTCGCGGTCGGCCCGGTATCACGGGAACGTGAGGCGGAGTGCTACAGCCTCGGCGCCACAGTCGCAGCAAACCTCGACGCCTGACTCATGTTGGATTATGTTCGGAATTAGAACACTATCCAACACGCACCCACCCCTCGGCCACGATCGGCAAGCAGGACCGCAACCTTCCTGGTCGGCCACTGACCCGGGCGCCCGCCGCACCCCCTGGAGGCACCATGACTACGCCACGTCAACGGATCTTCCTTGCGGGCGCGGCGGCGTTCGCGATACTCGCCAGCACGCTGTGGGGCGCCGCGGCATCCGCCGGCGCGACTGCCGCGACGCCCTGGCAGCAGGGTCTGGCGCACTGCATGACTGTCGCACCCGTGGTCTGCTCGTTCGACGTGCCACCAGGCGATTACGAGATCCGGCTCGCGCTGGGCAGCCGGACCGCACCGGCCGCCACCGGCATCCAGGTCGAGGCGCGGCGTACCGTCCTGGCACCGGTCAGTACGAGGGCCGGGCAGATCGTGGCCGAGTCGGTGACGGTGAGCGTCCGCACGCCGGAAAGCATGCCTGACGGCCAGGAAGGTCCCGGCACGCCCGGCCTGCAGGTCTACCTCACCGGCGCCGCGCCGGCGCTGGCCGGCATCCAGGTCTCGCCGAGGCCGCGGGTACCGCGGCTGCTCGTCATCAGCGACTCTACGGCCGCCGACTGGCTGAATGGTCCGAAACGCGGCTGGGCGCAGGAGCTCCCCCAGCTTTTCGGGCCCGGCCTGAGCGTGGCCAATTACGGGGACTCCGGATCCAGCACGGTGAGCTGGCTAGCCAATCCAGCGCTGTTCGCCGCCGTCGAGCCGCTCATCAGGCCGGGCGACGAAGTGCTCGTCCAGCTGGCGCACAACGACAAGACGACGCCGGAAGCGACCTACCGCGCGAATCTCCTGACCATCACCGGCCGCATTCGCGCCCGCGGCGGCCTGCCGGTGCTGGTCACCCCGCCGGTCCGGCACCTGTTCGGGCCGGACGGGAAGATCACGCCGACCGGCAGGATCGTCAACAACCTCGGCGTCGACCTGCCGGCCGTGATGCGCGACATCGCCGCGACATCGCACATTCCGCTGCTCGACCTCACAGCCGACAGCGAGCACCTTGTCGAAAGCCTCGGCAGCACGGCTTCCTGGCAGCTGTACCTGGGCACCACCGTCGTGCCGACGGACGCCACGCACTTCAACGAACACGGCGCCACCGTGATCGCCGGGCTGGTCGCCAGGGAGATCACCGCGGCCCGCCTGCCGGCCGCGGTGTTCCTGCGCGGCCAGGCCGCGGCGACAGGCCGCGACGGCGAGCGCGGACCGTGAAGCGAGGCGTCGGTTCCTCGCGGCCGTCGACGAGCGCGCCATGGCGCAGCCGCCGAAGGGTTACCACGGCGACCCCGGGATGGGCCGGTTCCATCTGCGCGTAGCTGTCACCACGCTTCCGTTCGGAATATAAAAAGTCATCCCTCGCGGATGGGGTCGGTGCCGTCCCAGGTGGCGGCGGCGCGGCGGAACTCGGCGTACATCCGCTCCTGGATCTCGTTCATCTCGATGATCTCGATCATCCCGGGCAGCTCGGCGGTCGCGTCGACGTAGACGATGCGGGCACCGGACGGCACGCGGTCCTCGAAGGCCACCGGATATCCGTAGCCGGCGAAGCGTGCGACGTCGCGGTCGACGTCGCGGCTGGCGATGGCCCAGTGGTGGAAGCCGTACCCCTGCTGCCGGATCTTCTCCGTGAACACCGAGGGGCTGTCATCGTGCTGCTGGATCAGCTCGATCATGGAGTCGCCCGCGAACGTCCTGGCGAGTGTGATCGTCATGGCGCATGGCTCGCCGCGGTACCGCGCGTCCGGTGGCGAGAACGGCCCGCGCCGGAACCACGGCCCCGCCCCGAATCTGTCGAGGTAGACGGCGATCGCCGCGTCTACGTCGGGCACGGTGTAGGCGTACTGGATCACGGTGCCTGCCGGCCGGCCGAAGGCAAGCGGGGGCCCGCCGGGGTTCAGCATGCGATCGCTCCGCGTTCTACGTCGTAGTTGTACTTGGCGCCGCCGTGGGCGGACTGGCCGCCGTCCACGGGGATCTCGGCTCCGGTGATGAAGGAGGACTGCTCGGACAATAGGAACAGCACAAGCGGGACCACATCTCCCACGACGCCGACCCGGGCGAGCGCGGAGTTGGTGAGGTTGGCCGCCCGGAATGCGGCTGGCGCGGCATCGGTCATCGGTGTCTCGATGAATCCGGGATTGATCAGGTTGACCCGGATGCCGTGCTCGCCTAGCTGCATGCTCGCTACTCTGGACAGCCCGCGCAGCGCCCACTTGCTGGCGGTGTAGGCGACGGCGGCGTGTGCTGTCACGGCGGCCAGCGACCCGACATTGACGATGGATGAGCCGGGCGGCATCAGCGGCATGAGGGCCTGGATCCCGAGCATCGGCCCTGTGGTGTTGACCGCGAACACTCTGTTCCACGCGTCGAGCTCCACGTCGCCTAGGCGGGAGCGCAGGGGGATGCCTGCGTTGTTCACCAGGCCGTGGACCGCGCCGTAATCTCGCTCGATCTCGGCGGCGAGCGCGGACCAGGCTGCCGGATCCGCGACGTCGAGCTCACGACACAGCAGCCGGCCGACCGCGCTGCTCGCTGGCCCGGGGGCGCCGGACGGCCATACCCGGTCGCACGCGATCACCCGCGCCCCGGCGTCGAGCAGGGCCGCGGCCTCGCCCGCCCCCTGGCCGCGGGCGGCACCGGTCACGACCACCACTTTGCCGTTCAGGTCATTCATCGCTGGCCTCCAGGTCACGTCGGTTGGGGCTCATTCGGCGAGCGGGGCGTTGAGTACGGCGGACCAGCCGCCGTCGACGACGACGTTGGCGCCGGTGACGTAGCCTGCCGCGTCCGACGCGAGGAACAGCGCGACGTTCACCACTTCCTCCGGCGTGCCGACCCGGCCGAGCGGGATGTGCGCGGAGATCCGGGTCATGGGGCTGCCTGGGCGCAGCAGCGACTCGCCGGTGCCCTCGGTGGCGATCATCCCGGGGCTGATGGCGTTGACCCTGATGCCGAGCCTGCCGCCCTCGGCGGCGAGCTGCCTGGTGACGGCGATGACGCCGCCCTTGGACGCGGAGTGCGCCACCCGGCCTACGGTCATCGAGCCGCTGATTCCCGCGACCGAGCCGACGTTGAGGATGACGCCCCTGGTAGAGGCCAGGTGAGCCCATGCCTGGCGGCTGACCAGGAAGACCGAGTCCAGCTCGGCGCTGAGCGTGAAGCGCCAGTCGGCGAAGGGCTGGTCCCCGATCTTGGCGAACCTGACGGCGCCGGCGTTGTTGTAGAGGATGTCGACGCGGCCGAATCGCGCGGCGCATCCTTCGACCCAGCTATGTACCGACGTTTCGTCGGTGACGTCGAGATGGTCGGCGGTTCCCGGCTTGCTGCCGTCGTTCTCGATCAAGCGCAGCGTCTCCCCGGCCGCGCGGACGTCGATGTCGCCGCCGGCGACGATGGCGCCCTCCCGGGCGAACCGCCTGGCCGCGACCCTGCCCATCCCCCGCCCCGTGCCGGATAGCAGGACGACCTTGCCGTCGAGCACTCCCCCGTTAGCTGGCACGTCAGCTGGCACGTCAGCTCGCCGCCGGACGGTAGAGATTGAAGTGGTCGCGGCTCTGCGTCATCCGATCGGGTGCCACCTTGAAGTCGAGCACCGCGGGCGTGCCTTGTGCGTTGGCCGCAAGCGCACGGGCGAGGGCAGGCTCGATGTCGGGTGCGTCGGTGATCGTCTCGCCGTGGCAGCCGCAGGCCTGGGCGAGCTTCGCGAAGTCCGGCTGAAACTCGAACTCGGTCGCCAGGTAGCGCTCTTTCATCCGGTATTCCTGCAGGTCGCGGATCGAGCCGAGGGCCTGGTCGTCGAGGACGCACCAGGTCACGGGCAGGTGATTCTCGGCAGCGGCAGGCAGCACCGGCATGACCATCTGGAACGAGCCGTCCCCGACGAAGCACAGCGCCGGGCGATCCGGGTAGACGATCTTCGCCGCGGGGGCGGCGGAGGCGGCGAAGCCCATGCCGTAGAAGCTGGACGGCGAGATGAAGGAGCGCGGCTCGAAGATCCGGAAGAACGGGAAGGCGCCGGCGATGTGCTCGGCCAGGCAGCCGACGTCGACGGCGACCGTGGTCTGCCTTGGGAACACGGCGCGGGCGGCGCGGATGACGCGGAGCGGGCTGAGCGGGGTCTCGTCCCGTTTCAGCGACTCGTCTGTCTCCGCGTCGATCCGGGCCACGCCCTCGATGACCTCGCGTACCCGGGGGTCCTCGGTGAGTGGTACGTGGGTGCCGGCTCGGGCTGGGCGGGCGATCTCGAGAAGCTGCTGAAGTACCGTTCGGACGTCGCCCATGATCCCCAGGTGGGTGGGGATGCTGCGGCCGAACTCGGCGGCGTCCAGGTCCACCTGCAGGTAGCGCGCTCCCTGGGCCGGGACGAACCCGGGGCGCCAGTTGGTCTCCATCTCCTCGAACCGGGTCCCGAGGCCGAGTAGCACGTCGGCCTCGACGAGCAGCCGCTTGGACAGGTCGTTGCGGTGCGCGCCAAGGCCTCCCGCTTGGAGCACGTGATCATCGGGCAGGCTGCCGCGGCCCGACATGCTAGTCAGCACCGGCGCGCGCAGCAGCTCTGCCAGTTCCCGCAGCTCGGCGAAGGCCCCGGAGGCGACCGTGCCACCGCCGGCCACGAGCAGCGGGCGGTCGGCGTTGAGCAGTTCCCTTGCCGCCTGCTCAATGAGCTCGGGCGCACCCGCCACCCGTGGCCGGGTGTCGGGCGCCACGTAGTCGCCGACCTCGATCTCGCCGTCGAACAGGTCGCGCGGGATGTCGATGAGCACCGGCCCAGGCTTGCCGGCCCGGGCGATGGCGAAGGCCCGGCGGACCAGGTCGACGAGGTGGTCGGACCGGTCGGCGCGGACAGCGAACTTCGTCACCGGGGCGAAGATCTTGTCGGTGGCGACCTCCTGGCTGGCGCCACGGTGCGCGGTCGTGGTTGTCGCCCGCCCCGCCAGGATGACCATGGGCAGCGCTCCGACGTACGCCTCGGCGACGGCCGTGAGCAGGTTGGTGACGCCGGGCCCCGCGGTCACCAGGCAGACGCCGGGCCTGGCGGTCAGCTGCGCGTACGCCGCCGCCATGGCACCCGCGGTGTGCTCGTGCCTGACCAGGATGTGCCGGATCTGGGGGGTGTCGTAGAGCCCGTCGTAAATGCCGAGGACGTGCCCGCCGGGCAGCCCGAATACGACGTCCACCCCCTCGGCCCGCAGAGCCTCGACGATGGCGTGCCCTGGACGCAGTGTTTTCAGAGGCAGTGTTTTCAGAGGTGGGGTCTTCAGAGGTGGGGTCTTCACGGGTCAGTCCGTCCTTTCGCGTACCGGGTTGGTGAGCTCCCCGATCTCGGCCGCGGCGACCGTGACCACGTCGGCGGGCTTGAGGAACCGCGGCGGCTTCTGCGACACGCCGCTGCCCGACGGACTGCCGGTACTGATCACATCTCCGGGACGGAACGCGAACACGGCGGACAGCCACTCGATGAGCTCCGGTATGGCGAGCCGCATGTCGCGCAGCCGGGCCTGCTGCACGACCACGCCGTTGACCGAGGTCGTGAACGACAGCCTGCTCGGGTCGGGAATCTCATCGGCCGTGACAAGGACGGGGCCGATCGGGCAGAAGGTCGGGTGCTGCTTGCCCAGGTGCGTGTCGATGACGGATCGCTTGATGTCGTCGGTGCTCTGCTCCTGCTGGGATGAGTGCAGCCGCGCCGACACGTCATTGACCAGGGTGTAACCGCCGACATAGTCGAGTGCCTCGGCAGCCGTCACGCGGTGGCATGGCCTGCCGAAGACCACGGCAAGCTCGCCCTCGTAGTCGACGGCGTCGGAGTCGTCCGGCGGGATGATGATCGGCCCGCCGGAGCCGACCGCGGCGTTGGCGTTCTTGATGAACCAGGTCGCTCCCACCGACGACCCGGCCACCTCGGTCTCGTGCGACGCGTAGTTGAACCCGCAGCACACGATCAGCTGCCCAGGCCCGACCGGCGGCAGCAGCCGGGCGTCCGCGAGATCGGTGACCGCGACCGCGGACACTCCCCCGTCATCGCCGGCCGCGATCATGCCTGCCGCCTTCCGCAGCGGACCCGAAAGCACGGACCAGCGCTCGAGGAGCGCCGGCACCGAGCGGGGCGGGTCCTCGGGCGAGCCGGCCACCGCAAGCGCGGTCGCGACGTCGACGACCGCCTTCCTGCCGTTCATGCTCAGGACCAGGGCCGGGACAGCGGAGCCATCCCGCTCGTGCGCGGCGAGCTTCATGACGTCCTTCCGGTTGTGCCGGGCGCGGTGCCGCCCGGAGTTCGTGACACGGCCACGCGGGCCGGTGGCGCGCTCATGCGACCGTCCGGCTCCGGCCGCCTTGCCAGCCAAGCGCGCGCGAGACCTCGCTGGCCAGGTCCATCAGCGCGGATCGGTGGTTCTCCAGCCAGTCCGGGGTGACACGCGACGTCGGCCCGCCGAGGCACAGCGCGGCGGCGACGTGGCCGGATCCGTCGAACACCGGCGCGCCCACCGAGGCGACGCCCTCGGCGTTCTCGCTGTCGCTGATGGCATAGCCCCGTTCCCTGACCTCCGCGAGCTCACGTACGAAGATGCCGGGATCGGTGATGGTGTGCGCCGTGAGCGGGCTCAGTCCCCTGGCCAGCACGCCGGCGGTCAGTTCCGGGTTCCAGGCGAGCAGCACCTTGCTGGGCGAGCCGGCCTGCAGGGGGGCCACCTCGCCGGGCTCGGACCGCTGGGAGATCGCGTGGCGGCTTGACGCGGAGGCGACGCAGATCCGTTGCTGCCCCTGGTGCACAAGCAGCGTGACGGTCTCCCCCGTCGCGTCCCGCAGCGCGTCCATGCCCACGCGGGCCGCGTCGACGACGTTCAGCCCGCGCCGCACGGCCGACGCCCATCCGATCAGGCCAAGACCCAGCCGGTATCCGGCGGCCGTCTTCGAGACGAACTCCTCGGCCACCAGGCTGCGCAGCAGGCGCTGCGCGGTCGACAGCGGCAGGCCGGTGGCGTTGGCCACCTCGGTCAGGCTCATCGGCTTGTTGTCGGGCAGGAAACAGTCAAGGACGGCACGGAATTTGCTGAGGACGCGGGTGGGGGACTCCGCCATGTTCGAGCTCCTCGGTCAGGTGGGGGTCAGCTCTGCGGTATGCCGGCCGCGAGCCATTCACTCGTGGGGGGCAGCGATCCTGCGAGGCCGGACGACCGCACGATTGTCGCCCACGTCGCGGCGTCGGCCGCGGTGTAGGTGTTGCTGAAGGCCGCGGTGACCTTGCCGACGCAGGTCGCCCACTGGCTGTCCGACATGGTTGGCAGGTTGAAGGCGCTCTTGCGCAGCAAGCTGGCCACCGCCGTGGCGTTGGCGGGGCTCTTCGCCCACGCGGTAGCCTGCTCGATCGCGTGCTGGAAATGCCCGACCGCGGCCGGATTCTTGTCCGACCAGGACGTCTTCGACCAGTAACCGAGTCCGGCCAGTCCGATCAGCGGCTGCACGCCTGCCGGATAACTCGACGTGGCCTGCGGCGGGTTAACGAAATTCATGATTTCCGGATAGCCCAGGGTAGTGAGCCGGCAGGCTCCGATCGTATCGGTCATCGCTGCCTTCACACTGCCAGCGGTCAGGCTCGCGTTGGTCGGGTCGGCGACGAGTTTCACGGCGCCGGCGGTCAGGCCGTACGCCGCGAAAATGGCCTGCAGCTGCCGCCCTCCCGTTCCGCCGACCGAGGGTACGTCGACCGCCTGGCCCTTGAGCGCCGCGGCCGCCTGTGCCAGTGACTTCCCGGCCAGGCTCTTGTTACCCACAATGGCCCAGAAGTTGGTCACCGCGTTGACGAGGAGCGTGTACTTCTGCCCCTGGGCGAGCAGCGGTGCCACGTTATTGGTATCGAGCACGGCGAGATCGACCGAGCCGCCGACAAGCGCCGCGGTGGCTTGGGCTCCCGCTGGCAGCGATACGAAGCTGACATTGAGATCGTTGCTCGTGAAGTAACCCTGCTGCTGCGCGATGTAGGCCAGCCAGCTGCTGTCACTTCCCGGATAACTGATCACCCGGACGTTCGCCGGCGCCGCTGTCGTGCTACTCGCCGCCGGTGACGACGATCCCCCGCAGGCGGACAGTGACGCCGTCAGGGCAATGGCCGCGGCCATTGCCCTGGCCGCATTGAATGCGAATTTTCTCATGAGAAACAGGACTCCTTTTTCACAGCTGATATCGGCCAGCCGCCGGGTCAGTTCTTGACTAGTCCGCGCAGTTCGTGCCTGCGCCACCCGAGCAGCCGGGATTCAACGACCTTGATGAGGCCGGAGAGTGCGGTTGCGACGATCCCTATCAACAGCAGATCGGCGAACACCTTGGCTGAGTCGTAGGTCGCCGCGTACGTCGCGATCAGCGCGCCGAGACCCGACCCGCCGGTGATGATCTCGCCGATGACGGCACCCATGAACGAATACGTGAGGCCCAGCTGCAGGCCGACGAAAATCGCCGGGACCGCGGCCGGGAACAGGAAGGAGGCGAACAGCTTCCACCGCGAGGCGCCGAGCACCTTGGCCAGCAGCAGGTAGTCACGGTCGCAGCTTGAGAAGCCGGAATAGGTGTTGAGCAGGACGACGAAGAACACCATCGTCACGACCAGCACGATGTGCGCGGAGGAGCCGACGCCAAGCCAGAGCACGAAAAGGGAGGTGAGCGCGAGCCGCGGCATGTTGTTGGCGGCAGTGAGGAATGGGCGGCTCACCCGCTCGAGCAGCGGGGATTCATACAGCGCCATCCCGCCGAGAATGCCCGCGACGGTGGCGATGGCGAAGCCCGCGACCGTCTCGTACATCGTGACGCCAAGCGCGGCGGTGAGGCTGCCGTCGGCGAAGCCGTGGTAGAGCGCGACGACGATGCTGGTGGGACGCGAGACGTAGATGCCGGGCAAGGTCCCGCGGACCGAGAGCAGCTGCCAGAGCCCGGCGAGGACGACCACGACGAGCAACTGCAGCGACAGGACCTTCACCCGGCCAGGGCCACGCCGCGGCGGCTTCGCGCCGACCGGGCGCACAGCCGGCCCGGCCGTGCGCCCGGCGGGTGCGCCAGGAGATGCGCCAGTCGTGTCCCCTTCGGGCGCGGCTCTCCGGATCGGCTGTCCGCCGGATGCCGTGATCTTCATTCAGGCTCCCCCGATGGACGACTCGGCGGTGGACGCGGCGCGCACGACCTCGGCGCGCAGGTCACTCCACACCGCCTCGTAGATGCGGTGGAACTCGGGCGTGCCCTGCAGCTCAGACGCCGACCGCGGGCGGCTCAGCCTGACGTCGTGGATGCCCTTGATGCGCCCGGGGCTCGCGGACATCACGATGACCCTGTCCGCCAGGCAGACGGCTTCGCTGAGGTCGTGGGTGATCAGGACGACGGTGGTGCGCTGGCGTTCCCACACCGTGAGGAAGGTGTCCTGAATCAGCACCCGGTTCTGCGCGTCCAGGGCGGAGAACGGCTCGTCGAGCAGGATGAGGCTCGGCGCGGCGGCGAAGACGCGCGCCAGCGCCACGCGCTGCCGCATCCCATGCGACAGCTGCGCCGGGTAGCTGCCGCCCGCGTGCGCGAGCCCGACGGAGCTGAGCGCGGCGGCGGCACGCCCGCGGCGGGTCTTCGCGTCCACGCCCTGCAATTCCAGGCCGAGGGCCGCGTTGTCGAGCGCCTTGCGCCACGGGAGCAGGCAGTCGCGGGCGAGCATGTATCCGACGTCGCGACGCCCCGGACGCGGGTGGCCGTCCAGCACGCTGACCGCTCCCTCTTGCACGGCTTCCAGGCCGGCGAGCACGTTGAGCAGCGTTGTCTTGCCGCAGCCGCTCGGTCCGACGATCGCGACGAATTCGCCCTCGGCCACCTCGAAGTCGATATCGATGAGGGCCTGCCACGTCTGTGCCTGCCTCGTCTGGCCATCGGCCAGCGGGTACGAATGGTGAAGGTGGCTAACGGTGATCATCGGGCGGCCTCCCGCGGGGGATCTTGTGCCAGCCGGCGGGTATCGGGTACCCAGGGGCCGGTGGCGTCCAGGACCTGGTCGATCCGCCGCTGGTAGCCGGCCAGCAGGCCGAACTCGTCGATTCCCGCCACCAGGCAGTGCCGCGCGAAGCCGTCGATGCCCACCGGTCCGGCGAGCGCGCCATCGGCGGCGGCGACGGTGCGGGCGACCACGTCGACGATCAGTTCCGCGCCTGGTGTGCGCTCCAGGTAGTCATGTAGCCGCTCCCGCACCGTCTCGGCGATCACCGCGGTGAGGACACCGTTGCGCACGCAGTTCGAGCGGAAGATGTCCCCGAAGCTCGGCGCGAGGATCGCGCGGAACCCGGCACCCCGCAGCGCCCAGACGGCCGTCTCACGCGAGGAGCCGATGCCGAAGTCGGCACCCGCGACCAGGATGGGCGCACCCTGGAAGATCTCCCGGTTCAGGATGAAGCCCGGATCCGTGCGCCATCTGGCGAACAGCGCGGTACCGAAGCCGGACTCGTCGGCGATCGCTTCACCGCTGACAGGGAAGATCGCGTCGGTGTCGACGCTCGAGTAACCGAACGGCACGGCGACGCCGCGGATCTCGCGGACCGGCGCCCCTGGCAGCGGCGCGGGCCGGCTCATGGCAGCTCCGCTGGCTCGATGAGGCGGCCGGCGACGGCACTGGCCGCGACGCTCGCAGGTGACATGAGGTGCGTGCGCGCGCCCGTGCCCTGGCGACCTTCGAAGTTGCGGTTGGTCGTCGAGGCGCATCGCGCTCCGGCCGGCACGACCTCGCCATTGGCGGCGATGCACAGCGAGCACCCGGACCCGCCCCAGCGGAACCCCGCGGCGCGGAATATCTCGTCGAGCCCCTCGGCCTCCGCCTGTGCCTTCACGGTCATCGACCCGGGCACGACGATCGCGGTGACGTGCCGCGCCGCCCGCCTGCCCCGCAGGACGTCCGCCGCGGCGCGCAGGTCCTCGATCCGGGAGTTCGTGCACGAGCCGATGAACGCGGCGTCGATGGTGATGTCCCGGATGGGTGTCCCCGCGTCAAGCCGCATATACGCGAGGGCACGCCTGGCTGACTCGACGGCCTCGGGTGCGGCGAGCAGGCTCGGGTCCGGCACGGTCCCGTCGAGCGGGACCGCATGGGCGGGCGTTGTCCCCCAGGTCACATGCGGTCGCACCGCCGACGCGTCCAGGGTCAGCTGGCTGTCGAAGCGGGCGCCTTCGTCGGTGCGCAGCCCCGCCCAGCGCGCGACGGCGCAGTCCCAGACGCCGGGCGCCGGCGGATGCACGGCGTTCCTGACGTACTCGACCGTGCGCTCATCTGGGGCGATCATCGCCATCCTGGCCCCGAACTCGATGCCCATGTTGCACAGAGTCATCCGGGCCTCGACCGATAGCGCGGAGATCGTCGATCCGCGGAACTCGACGCAGTGACCGGAAGCGGCGAGGTTCCCGTACCGCCCGATGAGGGCCAGCGCGATGTCCTTGCTCACGACGCCGCCGCGCAGCTCGCCGTCGACGCGCACCTCCATCGCCGCGGGGCGGTCAACGACGATGGCCTGCGTCGCGAGCACGTGAGCTACCTGCGTGGTACCGACGCCGAAGGCGATCGCGCCGATCGCGCCGTGCGTCGAGGTGTGGCTGTCTCCGCACACCAGCGTCATGCCCGGCAGGGTGGCGCCGAGCTCCGGGCCGACGACGTGCACGATGCCCTGGCGGTGATGCCCGTAGGGCAGGCAGGGGATCCCGTGCCGCTCGCAGTTGGCGGCGAGAGTCTTAGCCCACCGCGCGGCCCTGGGCGTCCAAGCGTCGCGGCCGGGTCGCGCCGGCACGACGTGATCCACCATTCCCAGCGTCTTGCCGGGATGGCGGACGGGCAGCTGACGGGCCTCGAGCTGCTCGAAGGCCTGCAGCGACGTAACCTCGTGAATGAGCTGCAGATCGATAGCCAGCACATCCGGACCGTCATCGAGCGACGCCACGACATGCGGATCCCACACCTTCTCAAACAGGGTGGCCGGGTGGCCCTGGCCACCCGCCGCAGGGAGTCCCGGTGTCACGCTTGCCTCCTTCCACAATATGGTAGCTACTTCCGCATTATGGGAGTGTAGATCCACGCGAACCACCAGGTCAAGGGATCGGATACGGCTCCTTGGCTGGTCAGCCGGTCATGGCGAGACAGTCGCCAGCGCAGGACACCAGCGCTCTGCACCCGCCGCGACGCCCTCGCCGCCGAGATCGAGGAAGCGTTCCTGCCCGCCCTTTCGGTGAGGGGACACCCCCCGGGGGGCGGGTAACGCTGCGCTCAGTCGCCCTTGACGTTGAGGATCTGGCGCAGCGTGTGGCGGATCTCGACGAGGTCCTTGGCGTCGTTCATGACCACGTCGATGTCCTTGTACGCGCCCGGGATCTCGTCGAGGAAGGCGTCGGTCCGGCGCCATTCGATGCCGGTCATGGCCGCGTCCAGCTGGTCGCGGGTGAACGCCTTCCGGGCGGCAGACCGGCTGTACTCACGGCCGGCGCCGTGCGGTGAGGAGTTCAGGGCGAGGCGGTTCCCCTTGCCGGACACGACGTAGGAGCGGGTGCCCATCGAGCCGGGAATGAGTCCGGGGGTGCCCGCGGACGCGTCGATGGCGCCCTTGCGGGAAAGCCAGACGTCCTTTCCGAAGTGCTTCTCCTGCGTCGTGTAGTTGTGGTGGCAGTTCACCGTCTCGGTCGCATCGACGCTGGCCCCGGTCCATTCCTGGAAGCAGCCGATGACCCGGTCCATCATCTCGGCGCGGTTCAGCAGGGCGAAATGCTGCGCCCACCGCAGGTCGCCGATGTAGTCCCAGAACTCCCTGGTTCCCTCGACCAGGTATGCCAGGTCGGGGTCGGGCAGAGAGATCCACCACTTTCTGGCCAGGTCCTGTGCGATCTTGATGTGCCTGGTCGCGAGCCTGTTGCCGACACCACGGGAGCCGGAGTGCAGGAAGAGCCAGATCCGGTTCTCCTCGTCGAGGCTGACCTCGATGAAATGGTTGCCCGAGCCAAGGCTGCCCAGCTGCAGCCGCCAGTTCGGGGCGATCTTCTCGGCGCTCTCGGCCCGGTCACGCCGCTCGAGTTCCCCGATCCGGGCGGCGGTCCGCGCGCTGTGAATGGCCGTGTTGTGGAACCCGGCGGACAGCGGGATGGCACGCTCGATGGACTCCCGCAACGCCACCAGGTTTCCCCGGCCCGCCGCGTCCTCACCGGTGAACTGGGTGCGCACAGCGATCATGCCGCAGCCGATGTCCACGCCCACGGCGGCAGGGATGATCGCGCCGAGGGACGGGATGACCGAGCCGACGGTCGCGCCCTTGCCCAGGTGCGCGTCCGGCATGAGGGCCACATGCGGGAAGATGAACGGCATCGCGGCGGTGCGTCGCGCCTGCTCCAGCGTGTTTTCCTCGAGAATCGACGCCCAGTTCATCAGCCTCTTGCTGATCTGCTCCATGGCTACCTCCGGTCGGCCGCCTTACCGTATCCGCGATTCCCGTTATGGCGCACCGGATTTCCCGCCCAACAGTCCGGCTCAGGGTCCGGCTCAGGTATTGTTGCGGTCTCCAGCAGTGAACGCGCCGAGGAGGTGAGACCCATTACCGCCAGATCAGGCAGGGTGCTCTCGCTTCACGGCCGTGCGGTCCGCCGGCATAGGTGACCGAGGGAGCGCCCGTCGGCATCCGAAAGGGCTCCCATGTCAGATTCACCGTCACCGCTCCCTCAATCCGTTATCGTCACCAGGCTCCGGGCCGTCGGCTGTGTCTTCGCCGAGGACGAGGCGCGGTTGCTCATCTCCGCGGCACCCACGTCGGCCGCCCTCGCCGCCATGGTGGACCGGAGAGCCGCCGGCCTGCCTCTCGAGCACGTCCTCGGCTGGGCGGAGTTCTGCGGCCTGCGGATAGCCGTGGACCCGGGCGTCTTCGTGCCCCGCCGCCGCACCGAGTTCCTCGTCCGCCAGGCTGCCGCCCTCATCCGCCAGGCCGCCAGGCATGCCAGCCCCGCCAGGCATGCCAGCCCCGCCGTCCAGGCCGCCGCGCACGACCGGCCGCGAGCTGTCGTCGTTGACCTGTGCTGCGGCTCGGGCGCGGTGGGCGTCGCGCTGGCCGCGGCACTGGAACGGGCCGAGTTGCACGCCGTCGACATCGACCCCGCCGCGGTGGCGTGCGCTCGCTGTAACGTCGCCGGTGCCGGTGGCCAGGTGTACGAGGGTGACCTCTACGAGCCGCTGCCCGCTGCGCTGAGGGGCCGTGTCGACATCCTGGCCGCCAACGTGCCCTACGTGCCTACCGGGGAGATAGGGCTGCTGCCCCCCGAGGCACGCGTGCACGAGGCGCGGGTGGCGCTCGACGGCGGCGCGGACGGGCTTGACGTCCTGCGGCGGGTGACCGCCGCGGCGCCGCTATGGCTGGCACCGGGCGGCCGCCTGCTGTTCGAGACGAGCGAGCGCCAGGCGCCGCAGGCCGTCGAAACCGTCGCCCGCGACGGGCTGATCCCTCGGGTGGCGCGCTCCGGCGAGCTGAACGCCACGGTCATCATCGGCACCAGGCCCGCCCGCCAGAGCGAACCGGGCGAGGTCCGCGGGGTGCCCGCTTGAGCACGGTCAGGACCGGGCGGGCACGACGCGCAGGCGCAGGAACTGCCTGATGCCGAGCATGCGGAAGCTGGCCCTCTCGAGCGGGCTGAAGGCGGAGCGGACAAGCTGCTTCGCCTCCTGCGGGTTCAGGAACTGGGGCTGCGTGGCGTCGTAGTCGCGGCCGTTCACCCGGATCGAGCAGCCTCCGGCCGCCCGGACGTTTCGCGACCAGTCGGACTGGTTGCCGAAGGTGAGCGGGATCAGAGCTACATCGCCGCTCACGCGGGCACCGGCGGGGGTCATGTACGGCCGCCCGGAGCGGCGGCCGACGTGCCGGATCTGGGCGGCCATGCGGAAGTGCGGCCGGCCGGCGAGCCTGCGGACCAGCGGGTTGAGCACCCTCGTCATCGGTCGCATGACGATCTTCACGACCAGCGACGGCGCGACCGGCTCGAGCGTGCCGGCAGTGTCATGGCCTAGCCGTCCGGAATGAACGCTCATTTCACAGATTCTTCCTGTGCGGCCATCAGGCGAATGATCGCTGGCGGCAATGTCCCCCGTGATCTCGCCTGCTGCAGGGCCGTTCCCCACCAGGCGAGGTCGTCGAGGAGGATCTTCGCCGCCGCGATGGTGCGGTCGTCTCTGGGCTGCCCGTCCGGGCCGAACGCCTGGCCGACGAAGGGGATGATCACGTTGTTGCGCAGCGGCACCATTTCCGTCTCGATCGCGATGTGCGCAAGGTGCTCGACCGCGCGGGCGCCGCCGGCGATGCCGCCGCTGTAGGCCACGCAGGCGGCGGGTTTGGTGCGGAACGCGAAGGTTGCGAAGACGCTGTCGATGGCGTTCTTCAGCACTGCGGGAACGCTGTGGTTGTATTCCGGCGTGATGAACACATAGGCATCACCTTCGGCGATCTTCTCGTTCCACCGCTTTACCGCGGGCACGGAGAAGGTCGGGTTCCCGGGATCGCCGACGGTCGCGAAAGTCTCACCGAACAGGGGCAGCTCCCAGTCGCGCAGGTCGAGGACGTCTACGCCGAACCCGCCGTGCTGGCGGGAAGCCGAGACCATCCAGGGGATCACCTGGTCGGCGGCGCGGCCTGGCCGCGTGCTGCCGATTATGATCTTGAGGTTGAGCATGCTCGCTCCTGACTCTCGGGCGCAGGCCCGTGCTCCTTGCCCGCCGGCCTGGCGGGGCGGCACAGGTAAGGACGAGACGGACCGCAGAATAGTGACGGCGCAAGGTCCGCAAGCGTGGCTCGTGAGCGCCTGCTAGGCCGGGGCCGACAACTGTGAGCGGAGGAAGTCCAGCAGGCGGGGGTCGCCGATGGCGTGGACCCCCTGGATAGCCTCACCGCGCATGGTGAACACGAGTACTCCGGCGAGTTGCCGGCCGAGGAAGCCCAGCAGCGCGGGCTGGCCGCCGACTGGCAGGGAGACCAGCGTCGTGCCCGTGCCCGTGCCCCAGAAGCGCAGCAGGTTCCTGGCCACGCGTTCCGCGCCGGTAATCACCGCAGGCGACCTGCCGGAACCCGGCCCGAGGTCGACGTCGCCCCACGCGTCCGGAGCGAGCACCTCGAGCAGGCCGCGGAGGTCACCGTTCGCGCACGCGGCGATGAACTTCTCGGTCACCAGCCGGTGTTCGGCGGAAGCAGTGTCGAAGCGGACGCCGTCCTGGCCCGCGGCGATCTTCTGCCTGGCCCGCCGGGCCAGCTGGCGGCAGGATGGGGCGGTCCGGCCCACGGTCTCGGCCACGGTGTCGAAAGGCATCTGGAAGATGTCATGCAGGACGAACACGACCCGCTCGGCCGGGCTGAGCCGCTGCAGTACGACCAGCAGGGCGAGCCTGACGCCGTCGTCGAAGGTGACCCGGTCGGCAGGATCGGCGAGCCTGTTGCGGGCAGGCGGCGCGATGAACTCGATCTCGCTGGAGTCGTGGACGCGTTCCCTGCGGGAGCGGGCGGACCTGATCTGATCCAGGCAGAGGCGGCTGGTCACCACGATCAGCCAGCCGCGCTCGTCCTCGATCTCGCCGAAATCGGCACGCATCAGGCGGGAGAACGCGTCCTGGACGATGTCTTCGGCCGCGCCGATGTCGCCGAGCATCCGGAAGGCGAGGTCAACAAGGTACGGGCGATGCTCGGCATACGCCTGGCTGATCTTCCCGTCGTCATGGTCCGCGCGCATGCCCCGTCCTCACTGGGACCGCCCGCGTATCTGTCCCTTGCGGCCGAGCGGTCCGGCAGCCTGCTGCCTCTCTTACTGGACGATGCAGCCCCGCGGATTGTGACACGGCGCCCGTGCCGGGGAGCCTGTGTCACTTTCTCGCTTCGTGTGCCGTCCTTGCCTGTGACGTGCCACCGCCCCGTGGCGCGGCATCCATCCCCGATCAGGAGGGTTCATGACCCGGATACCGAGCCACACCGTCGAGGACGCCCCGCCAGCGTCGCGGCCGCTGCTGGAAGACATGCTCCAGTTCTCCCCCACCGGGCGGCTGCTCAGCATGCACGCCCAGATGGCCCATGCCCCGGCTGTCCTCGACGCATACACCTCGATCAGGAGGGCGACAGGCCGGCACGGGACACTCGACCCGCCGGTCCGCGCCGCGCTCATGATCGCCGCGGCCGCGGCCGATGACAGCGCATACGCGCTGGCCGTCATCTCGAGGCTCGCGCTGCGGTCCGGCTGGCGCCGCGACCAGCTCAACTATGCGGCAACGGAGCTGGACATCCCCGCAGCCTTGCCCGGGCCAGGAGGCGAATGACGTGGAACTGGTCCAGAGCCGCATCGTGACCGATGACGTCGCGGGGCTCGCCGCGTTCTACGCCAGGCTGGTGGGGACACCGGTAGCGCTGAATGACTACTACGTCGAAGTGCACGCCGGCGCGATGTCGGTCGGCTTCTCCAGACACCGCTTCACCGAGTACCGGGAGGACCAGGCGGCGCGGTCCGGCCGCCAGGACCGCCAGGATGAGATCGTCCTCGACTTCGTGGTCGACGACGTTGACCGGGAGTTCGAGCGGATAAAGCGGCTCGGCGTCGATTGGGTCCTCGAGCCGACGACTCAGCCCTGGGGGAACCGGTCGATGGTGTTCCGCGATCCTGAGGGAAACCTCGTCAACGTCTTCTCCCGGCCCAAGGCGGCCCAGCAGTGAGTACCCAGGCCACCGTGGTAGCCGAGGACCTGGTCAAGACCTATCCAGGTGACGTCCGGGCGGTCAGGGGCATCAGCTTCTCGGTGCAGGCCGGGGAGGCGTTCGGGCTCCTCGGACCGAACGGCGCCGGCAAGACCACAACCATCGGGATGCTTAATTCGACGGTTACGCCTTCGGCGGGCCGGGCCTTGCTCGGCGGCCGGGACGTCGCGAAGGACCCCATCGGCACCCGGGCGATCAGCAGCGTCGTGTTCCAGGACACCGTGGTGGACCAGCCGCTCACCGGGCGCAAGAACCTGGAGCTGCACCTGAAGCTCTGGGGCGTCGGGTCCGCCGAGGGCAGGGCCCGGCTCGCCGACCTGACCGAGACAGTCGGGATCGCCGATATCCTCGGCCGGCCGGCCGGCAGCTACAGCGGCGGCCAGCGCCGCCGGATGGAGATCGTCCGGGCGCTGCTGTCCGCGCCCCAGGTCCTCTTCCTCGATGAGCCCACGGTCGGGCTGGACACCCGGATCCGGCACGACCTGTTCGACATCATCGCCAGGCTCCGTGACTCGACGGGCGTGACCATCATCATGACCACCCACTACCTGGACGAAGCTGAGCGGCTTTGTGACCGCCTCGCCGTGATCGACGCCGGGACAGTGGTGGCCTGTGACAGTCCCGCGAACCTCCTGGCGTCGATTGGCGACGAGGTCCTTGAGCTTCGCGTCGGCCAGACCGACAAGGCGACGGGGATCCTCTACTCGAATGGCGTCGCACCGGAGGACGTCCTGGTGATCGGGGAGACGGTAACCGCATCCCTCAGGGAGATCCCCGGGTCGCGACTGATTCAGCTCCTGAACGAGGACTCGATCGCAGTCCGGTCCGTTACCACGCGCCGCCCGACCCTCGACGACGTCTACCTGCGTCTGACCGGCGGCCGGATGACCGCCGCTGACTGAAAGGCAACCAGCAATGGCCACAACCACTATTGCCATTCCCGCGACCACGAGGCCGCTTCGGACGCGAAACGCCAGCGCCGTGCGAACCCTTGCGTCAAGGCGCCTGGCGCTGACGGTTCGCTCACCGCGGTCCCTGGTGGCCCCACTGCTCACGCCGGTGCTGTTCGCGCTGGTAATCGCCCCCGCTCTGGCCAGCTCACTAGCTTCCCCGGCGCAGCGCACCACCTACATGACATACATAGCCCTGGCCACCGCCGGGCTGCTGATCCCGCTCAACTGCATGTTCTCCGGGATCGGGGTCGTCGTCGACCGCGAGCACGGTGCCATGAGGGAGCTGCTGGTGGCACCCATCCGA
>WNFD01001286.1_pt1 | contig 45546 bp, 43 predicted proteins | sample 5400491 | NCBI WGS metagenome assembly WNFD01 (sample SAMN13153343, study PRJNA577476) | soil metagenome | isolation source: 120 cm saprolite under Douglas fir tree site 2 hole 2 replicate 2 | place: USA:California | collected 2015-04-18
GGAATTTGATCAATTCAGCCCAGAAGCGCGCCAAGCTGTCGCCGTCATCGAAAGCGTCTGGCGCGCATAACAAATCGTTCCGGGCCTTATCGCAGCAACGACGTTTGGACAGACATGACCAACGACTTCACTGAGCGCGTCGTGTTAATTACCGGAGCCGCGCGCGGTTTGGGTCGCGCGATGGCCGCGCGCTTTATCGAGCTCGGCGCTCAGGTCGCAGTCAACGTCCGCACGCCTGAGCGCGCCGAAACCCTCGCGCGTGAATTGGGCGGCAACTCGTGGCCTGCGCCCGGCGACATCGGAAAGTCGCAAACTGTGCGCGCCCTGATCGCCGGCATCGTCGAACGCTTTGGGCGACTGGACGTACTCGTCAACAATGCAGCCATCGCTTCGCCCACCCGCATTGAGCAGCTAACTGAAGAGGAATGGCGCGCGACAATCGACACGAATTTGACCGCAGCTTTCTTCTGCATTCAGGCCGTGATTCCGTCGATGAAGAAGCACGGCTACGGGCGCATCATCAACGTTTCGTCTTTGGCCGCGCGCAGTGTCAGCACCCTCGCAGGCGCGCACTACACGGCATCGAAAGCGGGGATGTTGGGTCTGACGCGCGCGGCCGCCAAAGAACTGGGCGCGCATGGCATCACCGTGAACGCCGTCTGCCCCGGGCTGTTCGATACCGAACTCACGCACGCCAATGCCACGCCGGAACGGCTGGAGGCAGTGAGCCAAACCTGGCCCGTCGCGCGGCTCGGCAAACCCGAAGAAGTCGCCGACCTAATTTGTTTTCTGGCCGGAGAGTCGGCCGGTTACATCACCGGGGCTTCGTTTGATATTAACGGCGGCAGCTTGATGATCTAGAACGCTAATTTCGGCTTACGAGGATTTGGTTTCCTCAACGAACTCGAAATCCATCACGCTCAGCTTGATCTCCTCCAACTGCGTGGTTAGTTGATCTATCGAGGCGGCGGTATGATACGCCGATCCGGCGTGCCATGGCAGCAAGAAAACTGGATGGGCGATGGCCGCCATCAAGTAAAGGAGATTTGATTTCGGTCCGATATGATAAAGCAAGCAACTGACATGAACAGGTCTAATCCCTCGGGATCCCGCCGGCTCTGGCTCTTCGCGCTGGTTTATCCGCTGCACATCCTCGAAGAGATCCGCGGCGTAGGAGTTTCCCACGGCATCAACCTTTCGCTGAAACAGTTCTTCATCCTGAGTGCCGCCGCTTGTTTGCTGATGGTCGGTGGGATTCTCCTGTCAATCAGACTTCGGTTTCCGCAGCTCTTGGAGATCATTTTTGCCACTATCTTCCTGCTGAACGCGCTCTCGCACATCACCAACTGCATCGTCATCCGTGGCTATGATGCGGGGGTGATTACCGGCACGTTGATTTTCATTCCACTGGGCGTGACTTCACTAATCAGGTTAAGGAACAGCATGGGTTTGGGCCGATACTTTGCCGGCGTCGCGCTGGGATTGGCGGGTCAGGCCATCATAACCTTGCTGGCCTTATAAAAAGTTTTCCGGGATCATCGCTTCGTTGATGAAGATGAAAGCTAAGACTGATCTGTTCGCGGGTTTAGTGATATTCATCCTCACCTGCTCGATCTTCATTCTTTCTCACAATCGCCAGATTGCAGACTCGAAATATTCGATGCTGGTCAGCGAAAGCTTGCTGCACCACGGCACTTTCACGCTTGACCGCTATCGCTTTGAAGATTTTGGCAAACAAAACGCAGGTGGTTGGGGCGGGATTTATCAGTTAGAGCCTGTCGACGGCCACATCTACTATTATTTGCCACCGGGTAGTTCGATCCTGTCGATTCCCTGGGTCGCCGTGATGAACGCGCTGGGTGTTGCTGCGTCGACTTCGGATGGCGCCTACAATCTGCGCGGTGAAAGAATCATCCAGGCCAGCCTCGCTGCAATTCTGATGGCCGCGTTTGTCTGCCTTGTGTTTTTTACCAGCCGCCTGCTGCTTCCAATGAGCTGGAGTGCCTTGATTGCATTCAGCGTTGCCCTGGGCACCCAGGTTTTGAGCACGGCCTCAAGAGGATTATGGTCGGACACCTGGGGAATCCTGCTGGTTGGTTTCGTCGTCTACCTGCTTTTGGCGCACGAGTGCGGTCGCCGCCAGCTTCGACCAATGTTGCTGGCTACTCTACTCGCCTGGAGCTATTTCGTGCGTCCTACGAACAGCCTCGCTGTCATGGCAGTAACCGCGTACATATTTTTCTTTTATCGTTCCCTATTCGTTCGATACATCGTTGTCGGCCTCGCTTGGCTGGCCGCGTTCGTCGTCTATTCGTGCTACCACTTTGGCCACGCGCTCCCGGGCTATTTTCTGGCCAGCCGTCTGGACTTTAGTTCTTTCTGGATTGCGCTCGCGGGCAATCTCATCAGCCCTTCGCGAGGCCTCCTGATCTTTGTGCCGGTAATCATTTTCGTGCTCTACCTGTTGGTGCGTTATGCGAACGAGCTGCCCTCTCGGCGACTGGCCATCCTTTCTCTGGCAATCATCGTCGCGCATCTAATCGTTGTTTCAGGTTTCGCCCAGTGGTGGGCGGGGCATTGCTTCGGGCCGAGATTTACCACCGGGCTGGTGCCGTGGTTTGCGCTGCTCGGCATTCTGGCAATCAGGGCCAGACTGGCGTGGCACGAGAACCACGAGATCAAGCGTCGTTCGGTAAGATGGAACACCGAGATCGCATTTGGTGCGACGTTGCTGCTGATAAGCGTCGGCATCAACGCGCGCGGCGCGATGAACGGCGCGACGGCGGTCTGGAACCAGAAACCTGTCAATGTCGACGAGCACCCGGAACGAATTTGGGATTGGAAGCATCCGCAATTCCTGGCCACCAGGCGAGATTAGAAGCCCCAAACAGGAGGCCGCGAAAAAAGTGCTTGGCATTTATCGGCCGCACCCTTACAGTAAGATTTAGAAATACAAAGTCGAGTTGGAAACGATCAGCTCAGGAAGAACCAGGGAACAAGGGAACGCTGACAGTGCCTGCAAATCTGCAAGACCGCCGCCAGTCTCCGCGACTCAATGCCACTCTGGATGCCCGTTTGGAATTCAGCGTGCTGCTGCGCGAAGCTGAAGCCAACGAGGGTGGGATCCAGCACTTGCGCGCTTGCGCAGGTCACACGGTGAATATTAGCGCGCATGGTCTGGCGGTCCTGCTTCATGCGCAGAACATCGACGAGCAGTATCTGCTGGGCCGCGAAGGTTCGATGGCTATTGAATTAGATTTGCCTAACGGCTTGTCGATCGAGATTCAAGCCACACCGGTGCGCTATGAAAAGCACGCCGAAGGATACCTGATCGGCGCGCGCATCAGCGCGATGAGCGATCGCAACCGGGAATTATTCGAAGAGTATCTGCGGGAACTCAGTGATGAATCGTAAAATCAGCCACAGATTTACACCGATATCACGGATTAAGAAGTAGGAAGTTTCGGCTGTGTTTATTATCTGTGCTAATCCGTCTTTATCTGTGGCTGGTTTTTCGATAGGCCGGGACTACTCAACCTGATAAGTCGCCACGCTCGTCGGCGTCTCAAAGCAACGTACTTTGTAAATCTTCACGCGATCGTCGTCGAGTCGCACCGCCAGGCGCTCCAGAATAAACCGGGCGAGATTCTCAGCCGAAGGATTCTGTTCCTCGACAAAAGGCTCTAACTCGTTCAGGTTCTTGTGGTCGAGATACGTGACCAGATCGTCCGCGGCTTCTTTCAGCTCGACAAAATCAACTAACAATCCGATGTTGTTCAGTTCGCGCCCACGCGCGTAGATTTCAATCTTGTAATTGTGGCCGTGCAGGTTTTCGCACTTCCCCTTGTAGCCGCGCAGTTGATGCGCGCTGGAAAAGTTGCGCTCGATCATGACTTCGAATTGTCCGGGCATGGGGTTAGTTTCAGGTTTCAGGTCTAAAGTTTCAAGTTCAAATGCTCCGCCTCTTGCCGCTCGATGATAATCATCCGGTTTTAGGAACCTGAAACTTGAAACCTGAGACTTGAAACTTCGGTCTCAAACACACGCGCCAGATCGTCAATCTTCGACGTAATCCGGCACGGCGGCAGACTCTGCAAGAATGTCTGCCCGTACATCTTCGTGCGCAGGCGCGGATCGAGCACCGCCAGCACGCCGCGATCGGTCGTGCTGCGAATCAGACGCCCAAGTCCCTGCTTCAGACTGATGATCGCCTGCGGCACGCTGTATTCATAAAAGCTCGAGCCGCCTTGCTCTTCGATGTGACGCTGTCGCGCGGCGACGATCGGATCGCTGGGCACGGCGAACGGCAGCTTGTCGATGATCACGCAAGACAGTTGCTCGCCGCGCACGTCCACGCCTTGCCAGAAACTTGAGGTCGCAAACAGGACCGCGTTCGGAGTCGTGCGAAACGTTCTTAGCAACGCGCCTTTCGACGCGCTGCCCTGCACAAAGCATGGATAATCAAGTTCAGGCGCGACGCGATCATAAAGGTCGTTCATTCCCGAAAGGCTGGTTGAAAGCACGAACGCGCGGCCTTCGGTGGCGTTGACGATCTTGACGACTTCAGCGGCAGCCGCGCCGGGCCATTGCGGCGAACGCGGATCGGGCATCTGTGGCGGCAGATAAAGCACGGCCTGATTTTCGAAATCAAAGATTGATTCCGCGATCATCTCTTCGGCAGAATCAAGCCCCAGACGCTCGCGAATAAAATTGAAGTTGCCGGCACTGGAAAGCGTAGCCGAAGTCAGGATCACGGTCGGCACTTTCTCGAACAGCTTGTCTTGCAACAAGCCGGAAACATCAATCGGCGACGCGCGCAGAAAAACGCCACGGCCGCGCCGCTCGATCCAGTAAACGAATTTCTTATCGTCGCCTTTGACGATGAAATTGAGATCGAAGCGGAGTTGTCGCGAGCGCCGCACGATACTTTCCGCATCTGCGGGCGGATCTTTCAGAACGTCGAGCGTGGTCCCCAGCCGATTCAGCGCGTTGTCGAGCGCGTTGTAGGCATCGTTTGCCGGTGCGCCCGCATCTTGCGGGCGCTGCGCAGGCATCCCTGCCTGCGGCTCATCCACTTCGAAGCCCTCCCTCACGGTCGGGCTACTGCCCCGAGCTACCGGCGCCAGCGAAAATCTCCCTTCCAACCCCCGCCCTTCGCGAAAAGAAATCCAGAACGCGTCGGCGAACCGTTGAATGCGCGCGCTGATCCGCGCCAGTTCCCTTTCCACTTCGCTATCGTCGAGTTTCAAATATCCCACGTCGGTTAGCAGGTCATCGATCTGATAAGTCGAGACCTGCGCGCCGAAGTATTCCGACGCCACGTCTTCGATCTGATGAGCTTCGTCCAGAATCACCGCCGCGTAATCCGGCAACACCGCGCCATACGCGCCATTGCGCAAAGCGAGATCGGCAAAGAACAGATGATGGTTGACGACCACGATGTCGGCGTCGATCGCCCGCAAGCGCATGCGCGTGAGAAAGCACGGCTCGAAGTCGGGGCACTTCTGACCGAGACAAGTATCCGCTCGCGCGTCGATGTGCCGCCAGAACGGCAGGTTTTCCGGTAACGTCGAAAGCTCGGCGCGATCGCCGGTCTCGGTTTCGCGGACCCAACGCGCGACTTCGTCAAACTGATCGTTCTCTTCCAGGCCGGTTAGTACAGGCATGCTCTCGGCGCCCTTGATGCGATGCAAACACGCGTAGTTGTTGCGGCCTTTCATGACCGCGGCGCGAAACGGTTTCGGCAAAACGTCGTGGAGAAACGGGATGTCTTTGTCGATCAGTTGCTCTTGCAGATTCTTGGTGCCGGTAGAGATGACCACGCGCGCGCCGCTGCCGCACGCCGCCGCGATTGCGGGCACCAGATAAGCGAGCGTTTTGCCGGTGCCGGTGCCGGCTTCGACGATCAAGTGATGCTTCTGCTCAAACGCGCGCAGCACTGCCTCAGCCATCTGGATCTGGCCGGGCCGATGCTCGTACTCGGGATGAGTTTTACTGATCACGCCGTCAGGGCCGAAGATTGTTTTCATAAGAAAGTGAATTGATTCGATGTCTAGTATTAGGAAACTACAAATAGAGCGCCACTCGACAAAGCGTACTGTGCCGCCCATGAGCGCCTGTTGCTGAGCCGCGTTCACGCGGCTTTCCCGCAGGGTTACTAGACCAGCGCTTTAGCGTTGGATGCATAATGATCTAGAAACAACCGAACCGCCAACCACCAGATTTAGCGCGCTTCAGCGTGCTTATCTCCCTCTACGGCTATCTTGTTCAGCCGCGTTCACGCGGCTTTCCCGCAGGGTTACTAGACCAGCGCTTTAGCGTGATGCTCCTTCTGATTGCGGATGTAGTTTACCACCCAATCAAGATCCTTCGTGCCAAAACTAACGACGCCATAGCCTGTCTGCCAATCCAACACTTTGCGATTTACTAGCTCATGATTGACGTAGTGAGAACTTGCGCCTTTCAACTTCCCAATCCAATCGCTAATCAGAAGTGTGGGAGGAATCGTCACCGCGATGTGCACGTGAGTCTCAGTGCCGCCGATTTCATGAAAGATGACGCCTTTTGACTGCAGCGCATAACTTTTGACGTAACGATACAGGCGGGGTTCAATTTCGGGGCTGATGATTGGCAAGCTGCCTTTCACATGCCAGGTGAAGTGGAGATTGATTTCGGAGTAGGCGCGCGTGGACATGAGGTGAAGCAGGAGAAGCCCGCTGAAGCGGGCTGAGGATCAGTAGCTGCTCGTTGCCCAGCCGTAAAACGGCTGGTCTAGTAACCCTGCGGGGCAAACGGCGTGAATGCCGCTAACAAACTGACTCTTCCGCATGGCCGACCCAGCCGTAAACGGCTGGTCTGGTAACCCTGCGGGGCAAGCGGCGTAAACGCCGCTGACAAACTGACTCTTCCGCATGGCCGACCCAGCCGTAAAACGGCTGGTCTGGTAACCCTGCTGCGCAAGCGGCGTGAACGCCGCTGACAAACTGACTCTTCCGCTTACCCGACCCAGCCGTAAAACGGCTGGTCTAGTAATCCTGCGGGGCAAGCGGCGTAAACGCCGCTAACAAATCACCGACCACAAACGCTAATAGTACGCACGGCCTAATAGTCGGTAACGTAACACGAGTGTCAAACGCACATCCCTCTACGCCTCTGCAACTTCTGTTACCGCTCCCTTCAACCGCTTCGCATACAACGGAAACTTTGCGGTTAACTCGGCCACGCCCGACTGAACCTGGCGACGGACTTCTTCGGATTCCGGCTCGTGAACGATGGCGGCGATCAGCCTTCCGATCTCGCGCATCTCGGGTTCTTTCATGCCCCGCGTCGTTACTGCGGGAGTGCCGATGCGCAGGCCCGAGGCGACGAATGGTTTGTTTTGATCGAAAGGAATCGTGTTCTTGTTGACGGTAATATTCGCGGCTTCCAGCGCTTTCTCGGCGACTTTGCCGGTGATTCCCTTCCCATCCATCCACACATCGACCAGCATCAGGTGATTGTCGGTGCCGCCGGAAACAATACGCAGGCCTTGTTCCTGCAATTCCGAGCAAAGCGTTTTCGCATTCGCCAGAACCTGCCGCTGATACTCCTTGAAGTCGTCGCGTAACGCTTCCCCAAACGCGACCGCTTTCGCAGCGATGATGTGGACGAGCGGCCCACCCTGCACGCCGGGAAACAAACGCCGATCGATTTCTTTCGCATGTTCTTCTTTGCAAAGGATCAAACCTCCGCGCGGGCCGCGCAGGGTTTTGTGCGTCGTCGTGGTTACATAATCCGCCACCGGCACCGGCGACGGATGCAAGCCCGCGACGATCGGCCCGGCGATGTGCGCAATGTCCGCGAACATCCGCGCGCCGACGCTTTGCGCAATCTCGCCGATCCGTTTGAAGTCGATGATGCGAGGATAAGCTGACGCGCCGCACACCAGTAACTTTGGTTTGTGTTCTTCGGCGAGGCGTTGCAATTCGTCATAATCGATTGTTTCGGTTTCGCGCGCAACGCCATAGTCGAAAACCTTGTAGCTGAGACCGGAAAAGTTCAGCGGATGGCCGTGCGTCAAATGGCCGCCGTGCGCCAGACTCATCCCGAGAATCGTATCGCCGTACTGAATCGCCGCGAGATAGACGGACATATTCGCTTGCGCCCCGCTATGCGGTTGCACATTTGCGTGATCGGCGCCGAACAATTCTTTCGCGCGATCGATCGCGGTCTGCTCGACGACGTCACTCCATTCGCAGCCACCATAGTACCGCTTGCCGGGATAGCCCTCAGCGTATTTGTTGGTGAACACTGAACCCGCGGCTTCGAGCACAGCTTCGCTGACAAAGTTTTCGCTGGCGATTAGCTCGAGGCCGTTTGCCTGGCGCGCGACTTCGCGGTCGATGGCGTTAGCGATCAGCGGATCGACTTCAGCGAGTGGAGCGTTGAGTTTGTCATTCATCTCTTCGTTTCCGATCAATTAGCCACAGAGGCGGAACATTTTCGATTTGTCATTTGTCATTATTCCATCGGAGCCGAACGCTCAACACGCTGGAAACCCATTCTTGCTCGCCCCCAAATGGCAAATGAAAGATATGAAATTATATGAAATGACAAATGGAAAATCCGTCTCTTCTTCCCGGCATCTCAGGCTATTTCACGGCCTGGTGAGCGAGTTCTTCCTGCTCGATCTCGCGAATCTTTTGCACGCGCCGCGCATGGCGGCCACCGTCAAACTTTGCGGCAAACCAGGCCCGGACGATTTTGGAAAGCTCTTCGAAGGGCGTGAAGCGCGCAGCGAGCGATAACACATTCGCGTCGTTGTGCTCACGTGCGAGGCGAGCTATCTCTTCGTTCCAGGCAACCGCGGCGCGCACTCCCGGCACTTTGTTCGCGGCGATCGCCATGCCTGTGCCCGAGCCACAGACGAGCAGACCCTGGCCGACGTGGCCGCTGGCGACTTCGTCGGCGACCTTGCGCGCGTAGTCGGGATAATCGACCGACTCTTCCGAAACCGTGCCGAGGTCTTCGTACTGAATTCCGAGCTCGTCGAGCAGTGGCTTCAGACGCTCCTTTTCTTCATAACCGGCGTGATCGCTGGCGATTGCTATCTTCATTTTACGGACTCGCTTTTTAGAGAATGATTTGCAAGGCGATGGTACCTCACGCGTTGTGGACGCGGCAAACAACGCGGACAAGTAACGCGTTTGCGGCTTTGCCGCCTGATGTGCGGTAAGGCTTTGCCTTACCGGTCGCCATCCTTTTAAGGTAATGCAAGGCTACGCCTCGCGAGAGTTTGGAGGCATAGCCTCCAAATCCTATGTGACAGGTAAACGGAAAGGCGAAGCCTTTCCGCATCGGGCGGCAGAGCCGCAGCGTCTGGTTTGCCTTAGCTGCCGGGGCTAAGCGAGAATGAGCCTTTACCGATTTCTCAAAGTTTAGCTGACAGAAAACTATGCGCTGGTCACAATACTTTGTTCCGACCCTGCGCGAAGACCCGGCTGACGCCGAGGTCGTTTCGCACAAGCTTTTGCTGCGCGCCGGTATCGTGCGCCAACTTTCCGCGGGCATCTATTCTTATCTGCCGCTCGGCCAGCGCATTGCTTTAAAGGTCATGCAGATTTTGCGCGAAGAGATGAACCGCATCGGCGGGCAGGAGTTCTATCTGCCGGCGCTGCATCCGGCGGAACTCTGGCAGGAATCAGGACGCTGGAGCGCCATCGGCGACGACATGTTCCGTCTGAAAGATCGCAAGGGCGCCGACCTGTGCCTGGGCATGACGCACGAAGAGGTTTTCACGTCCATCGCCCGCAACGAAATCCGATCGTACAAGCAACTGCCGCAGGTCTGGTATCAGATCCAGATCAAGTTTCGCGACGAGCCCCGGCCAAAATCAGGCTTGATGCGCCTGCGCACGTTCATCATGAAGGATGCGTACACGTTTGACGTGGATCGCGCAGGACTCGATCGTTCGTTCGCCGATCAGCGCGAAGCCTACAAACGCATCTTCACGCGCTGCGGGATTCAGTTTTCGATTGTCGAGGCGTCTTCGGGCGCGATGGGTGGCTCAGAATCAAGCGAGTTCGTCGCAAAGACTGATGCCGGCGAAGATCTTATCGCGAGTTGTGCTAATTGTGGCTATGCGGCGAATGTCGAGAAGGCCACATCACGCCTGCCCTTGATTGAAGATGAAGCGGGACCGGATGCGCCGGCAGAATTTCCCACGCCGGGCGTGCGCACGATTGAGGATTTGACCACGTTTCCAGGCGGCGCGGCGGCCGCTCGGCAGATCAAATCACTGGTTTTCATGGCAACCATCGACGGCGAAGCGCGGCCGATTTTGGCATTGCTGCGTGGCGATCACCAATTGCATGAAGTTAAATTCACCGATGCGATTGGCGCAACTGGATCGCGCCCGGCGCAGCCGGAAGAGATTCGCGAGCTGCTTGGCGCCAGCGCGGGCAGCCTTGGTGGCATCGGTGCAAAGAAAGCCGTACCCGATCTTTTCATCATCGCTGATTTGGGATTGAAGGGCCGCCGCAACATGACCACCGGCGCGAACAAAGACGACCACCACCTTCGCGGTGTCAACATCGAGCGCGACATTGAAGTTGATCAGTGGGCCGACCTGCGCACGGTTACTTCGGGCGAAGCGTGTCCGCGCTGCGATTCGGGAACCCTGGAAGTCTACAAAGCGATGGAAGTCGGCCACATCTTCAAACTGGGAACGAAGTATTCCGAATCGATGGGCGCCACGGTGCTGACCGAAGAGGGCAAGCCCGTCCCGATTATCATGGGTAGCTACGGCATCGGCGTCGAACGAATTATTTCGGCGGCAGTCGAACAGAACTACGACGCTGACGGAATCATCTGGCCGCGCGCGATTGCCCCGTTCGATGCGGTGGTCACTGTCACCAACATGAAAGATGAAAAGCTGCGCGAAGAAGGCGAGAAACTCTACCAGGATTTACAAGCCGTGGGTCTGGATGTTCTGCTGGATGATCGCAACGAACGCGCCGGCGTGAAATTCAAAGACGCCGACCTGATTGGCATCCCACATCGGATCACGATTGGGCGGAAGATCGCCGATGGCGTCGTGGAACTTTTCGATCGCCGCACAAAGCAGAGCGAAGACGTGAAATTGAGCGAGGTCGTCTCGCGCATTCAAAGCTGACAGATGTACCAGGCCCGGATGAAAGTAGTTATGATCGCTCGCCGCAACTGGAGTCGAACTCATCTGATTGTCCGGGGCTTCATCCTCTTCGCGCTCTTTTCGCCGCCAGCGCACTCTCAGGATCAGCTTCCCGATCTGGTACGGCGCATCAAACCTTCAGCGGTGGCCATCGAAACTTTCGATGCGCGCGGCGAGAAACTTTCGCGGGGCAGTGGCTTTTTCATCGACGTCGATCGGATCGTCACTAATCGCCACGTCATCGAAGGCGCGTATCGCGCCGAAGTCCACCTCAACTCCGGTTACGCCTATCAAGTCCGCAGTGTCGCGGCGGTTGACGCGGAAGGCGACTTGGCGCTGCTGAAGATCGACGCGCCGGCAAACCTGGTTCGCCCGCTTTCGCTCGATCGCACTTCGCCGCAGGAAGGCGAAAGCGTGGTCGTCATCGGCAATCCGTTTGGCCTGGAGGGCAGCGTGACGAATGGAATCGTGTCCGCCGTGCGCGACATTCCCGGCTTTGGCCGCATCATTCAAATCACCGCGCCGATCTCGCCCGGCTCGAGCGGCAGTCCGGTCGTCAATATGCAAGGTCAGGTGATCGGCGTTGCCACTTTGCAAGTCACGGGCGGTCAAAGCGTCAACTTCGCGATTCCTTCCGAGCGCATCGCGCAACTGAATCGCTCAGTGCAAGTGCAAGGCGCGCAGACGATGTTGCTAAGCGAGCTGGTCGTCGCCAACGGCCGCGACAAACACGCGAGGGCCGTGCAACTGTTTCGTGACGGGCTCAGCTTTCTTTCGAAAGACGACTGCGAAAGGGCTCTGCCATACTTTCAGCAAGCGACGGAATCCGACAGCGGTTACGCCGAGGCCTGGGCGCAGATGGGCTTCTGCGACGAAAAGCTGAGCCGGCACGCCGACGCGATCGAGGCTTCGAAGAAAGCCGTGGGCATTCGACCGTCGGCGGAATCCTATTTCAATATCGGGCTCGCAAATTATCGTTTGAAACAATACCGCGAAGCGGAAGCAGCTTATCGCCAGTCGATCAAACTCGATCCCTACAATGCCGCGGATGCTTACTATGCGCTCGGGTTGACGTATCGCGACTCAGGCCAGTTTGACGACGAAATCCAATCGTACAAACAAGCAATTCGCCTGAAGCCCGATTTCCTGAGCGCCTACGATCATCTGGGACTGCGCTACCTGCAGGTCAAGAAGTACAGCGAAGCCGCCGAGGCGTTCAAGCAAGTGGCCGCTTTAAAACCCGGCGATGCGAATGCGCAGAATAACCTGGGCGAAGCTTACGAGGCGCTGGGCCGGCATGCTGAATCGGTGGAAGCGTTTCGCCAGGCGATCCGTTTGAAGCCGGATTTTGGAAAGGCCTACTTCAATCTCGGCAAAACTCTGCTCGCCCAGGGCAATCGGGATGCGGCGATCGAGCAGTACGTGATTCTGCAAAACCTCGATGAGGATTGGGCCGAGAAACTATACGGCTTGATTTACCCGTAATTGTGGCTCGCGCATCCTGCGCGTGATTTCACCGGCGGGACGCCCATGCCAGTCAAACACAAATCGAGGCCGGATTGCGCTCTCCCCTTCGCAACCCGGCCTCAACCCACGGCCGTCCGAAGACAACCGAACTCAAGATGTTTCTGCGCGCTCAGTAACGATAACCGCGTTTGCGCAGCTTATAGGTGTAGAGGGCTGAGCCTCCGGCGCCGGCCAGCGCACCGATCGCCGCCCCTCGCCGACCGCCAATCAAGCTGCCGAGTATTGCACCACCAACGGTTCCCGCCCCCACGGACAGTTTATCCCGGTGTCGATCCCAGACGCTTGAACCGCGAGACTGCGTGCCATAGTCGTAATACGCTCTTGAATTGTCGTAATAACCCTGCGAATCATACGAACGCGAATCATATGAGCGTGAATCGTAGGACCTTGAATCGTAGGACCTTGAATCGTAGTTCCGCGAATTGCAGGATTGTGAATCGTAGCTGCGGCGGCGGCTTCTTCCCTGCGCAAAACTGGGAACTGCTACTACCGCCAAAATCGTCATCGCCATTAGGATTGTAAATATTCTTTTCATAACCGGCCTCCGCGACTGAGAATGGCAATGACTGTGCCAAGGCAGAATCGTTGACCTAAAAACTCAGGCGAGGCTGAGTTTCTTATGGACTCTGCCCAAAAATGTCTTTTATTGAGACAAGCTAACATTCATTACTTGCGTAGCGGTGTACGATATGGTGGCTGACAGACCGGAAATGGAATGCAGTCAGAACCCCTTGCGGTAGCAAGGGGCTGAATCTTCTTAGCAAGAGCCCCGGAAAGGACTCCCAATGATTGACTTGGACGACGAACCCGACCAGGACAAGCGCATCGAGAAACTGCGATCAGAGCTTGAAAAACTGGGCGGTGGAGTCTCTCAGCATCCCGAGTTATCGGCCGATCTGGAGGAAGCGTTCCTCAAACACATCCTCGCATTCGAAACTGCTGAGCCCACTACGTTACTCGAGTGGCTCGAGAACGCTGGTCTGGAGGTGCCGCCTACTGATCAGCTTGATGACGCGCAGTTGAAGGCCAGGCTTTGGGAGGTCATCAATCGCATGGCATCGCTGGGCGCTTATTTGCACAACACGAATCATCTCAGCGACCGTGAGTTGTATACTTACCTTTTTGACGAAGGCCTGCGTGAAGACGCGGTGCTCTTCCCCGACGACCCGAGTTATGTTTATGGTCTCGATCTGTTGGGCAGCGGAGGCGACGAGGACATGCGGCTTTACATGAAATACTTTGCTGACGATGAGTATCGGAAGCAGTGGGCGACGGACTTCCCGGATTTCGAAATGCCTCTGCACGAAGACCCGCCGTTCGATCGCGATAAGGATCTGCCCAAGTCTCACTTGGGATAGGGTTCAGAGTTCAACCTTTAGGTTGTAAGTTGCATCACCGCAAGCTGAAGCTTGATGAACTCTAAACTCAGGCCGCGATCATGGTGCCCGTGCCCTTGTCGGTGAACACTTCCGCCAACAGGGCGTTGCGCGACGTGCCGTTGATGATGTGCGCGCTCTTTACGCCGCGGCGGAGCAGGTCGACGATGTTTTGCAGCTTGGGAATCATGCCTCCGGTCGCCGTGCCCCGCTTAATCAGCGCTTCGGCTTCGTCAGCGGTTAGCCGCGAAAGTTTTGTCTGCGGCTCGCCTTCGCGCAAATAAATCCCGTCAACATCAGAGAGCAGCACCAGCTTCTCGGCTTCGAGCTGAATCGCGATCTCTGCGGCGATGGTGTCGGCGTTGATGTTGAAAACTTTTCCTTCCGCGTCCGCGCCCAGGGAAGAGATTACCGGCAGATAGCCCTCGTTCAGCAGCACGGTCAACAGACGCGAGTCAATCTGCAGGATGTCACCGACGTGGCCAAAATCAATTTCCTCACTCTCGCCCGTCTCGCGATTCATGATTTCTTTGGGCGGGCGGCGCTCAGCATGAACGATGTTCCCGTCTACGCCGGAGAGACCCACGGCGTGGATTCCGCGATTACGCAGTGCCGCGAGGATGTCAGTATTGATCTTGCCGGCAAAGATCATCTTGGCCATTTCCAGCGTCGCGTCGTCCGTGACCCGGCGCCCTTCGATAATCGTTTGGGCAACGCCCATTTGCGCAGCCAGCTCGCTCAACTGCTTGCCCCCACCATGTATGACGCAAAGACGAATGCCGACCTGATGCATCAACGCGAGCTCTTCCGCCAGTGAGATTAGACAATCGTGATTCTCGGTGACTTTACCAGAGAACTTCACGACGAACGTCTTGCCCTTGAAGCGCTGAATGTAAGGCAGCGCTTCGCGCAGAAGATCGAGGCGCAATTGATTGCCAACTTCGCTTGTGTCGGTCATTGGTTTGCTCAGATTAAAGCCACAGATTGACACAGATATACACAGATCAGGCCAGACCACAACCAGATTTTGTTGAATCTGTGTCTATCCGTGTACATCTGTGCTTATTTTTTCTTCCAACAACTGCGCCAGGATCGCTTTCTGCACATGCAGCCGGTTCTCGGCTTCATCGATCACGCATGACGATGCGGAATCGATTACCCCGTCTGTCACGATCACATTTCTTCGCACCGGCAGACAATGCATGAAGATAGCCGAGTTCGTGCGCGCCATCTTAGCTTCGTCCACGATCCACTTGTCGCGATACTGCACGCGCTCGGCAATATCTTTTTCCGGCGCACCGTAGAAGTCTTTGCTGCCCCAACTCTTCGCATAGACGACTTCCGCGCCGGCGAAAGCTTCATCAACGTCATTCGTTAGCGAAACACTGCCTCCCGCTCCCGCCGCCTGCTTCCAGACCGCGTTCATCAATTCACCATCCAGTTCGTAGCCGTGGGGGTGAGCGATGACGAGATCATGGCCCATCTGCGCGCACGCCAGGGCAAAGCTGTTCGGCACGGCCATCGGCAGGGGCTTCGGGTGCCACGCCCAGGTCAGCAGAACTTTTCTGCGTCCTTCGCCGAGTTTTTCTCGAATCGTCATCATGTCCGCCATGGCCTGACACGGATGATGCATCGCCGACTCGAGATTGATCACCGGCACGTCGGAATACTTTGCGAACGCAGTAAGAATTGGATCAGCGCGCTCTTCTTCCCAGTTTTTCAGGGCTGCAAACGTTCGCACGCCAATCGCCACGCAATAACGACCAAGTACCCGCACAAATTCCGCTACGTGCTCAGTTTTGTCCGCGTCCATCACCGCGCCTTCGCGATGCTCCAAAGTCCAACTCGTCCCGCCCGGTTCCAGCACCACTGCGTTCCCGCCCAGTTCGTAAATTCCCACCTGCATTGATGCGCGCGTTCGCAGACTGGGATTGAAAAAGACGAGCGCGACTGACCGGCCCGCGAGCGGCTTTGATTGATCATCGCCACGCTTGAACCGCACGGCGGCCGTGATCAGTTGATCGAGTTCCGCCCGAGCCAGGTCCACTGTATTTAGAAAGTTCATAAGAACAACCGGCCGCGGATGAACGCAGATAAACGCGGATTAGTGCAAGAATGTCATTAGGTCTTTAAGTCGCCGTCTTGTCGGCGTGTATCCGCGTTAATCTGCGGCTAAAACTATCCCGCTTAGCGCATTGACGAACAGATCAACCTCTTCCTTCCCCAAACACAATGGCGGCAACAGTCTCAAAACCTTCGGATCGCTCGACGTCCCGGTGATGATCTTATTCTCGAGCAGTCCTTCATGAATCGGCCTGGCTTTATCTGCAAATTCAAGCCCGAGCAAAAAACCAAGACCGTGAACATTCACAACCTGCTCGATCTCTTTCAGCCGCTCGCGCAAATAAGTTTCAACTTCGCGGACGTTCGCCAGCATTCCATCGCTCTCGATCGCTTCCAGGGTCGCCATCACCGCGGCCATCGCGATCATGCCGCCACCAAACGTCGTGCCCAGATCGTTTTCTTTGATGTGCGAAGCGATCTTTTCAGTCACCAGACAAGCGCCGACGGGAATGCCACTGCCTAGAGCTTTCGCCAGAGTGATGATGTCGGGTATGACACTGCCGCCCGCTCGGCTGCCGGCAAAGAACCAATCGCCCGTGCGGCCGATGCCGGTTTGCACTTCGTCATAAATCAAAACGATCTGGCGCTCGTCACACAACCCACGCAGCGCCTGATAAAATTCCGAACCCGCCATCCGAACTCCCGCCATCGATTGAATCGGCTCGAGCATGATCGCGGCGACCGAGTCGTCCGCCAATCCGCGCACTGATTCGATCTCGCCAAATTCCGCTTGCAGATGTCCGGGCACATTTGGTTTGCCGATCTCGCGATATTTACCGAGGAACGTCGCGCTGATCGCATCCGCAGTGCGGCCATGAAATCCGCCGCTGAAGGTGATGATGTTCTCGCGGCCCGTCGCCATCCGCGCCATGCGCATCGCATTTTCGTTCGCTTCGGTGCCGGAGTTGCAGAAGAACGCCTTGGCGAGCGACGCCGGCGCAATCGAAATCAGTTTTTCTGCCGCGTGTGCCCGAGCCTCGGAATAGACGAGATTGGAATAGAAAAGAAGTTTAGCTGACTGCTCGCGAATCGCCGCGACTACATGCGGATGACAATGGCCCGTCGCGGCGACCGCGTGGCCGCCATACAAATCAAGATATCGATCGCCGCTGCTCGTGTAGATCCAAACACCGTCGCCACGCTCCGCGACGACCGGCATTTTCTTGTACGTCGCGAGTTGATATTGCTCTTCGCGGGCGATCGTGTTCTCCACAATAGTTGCTTCCTCTGCTTTCATCGGGGCTCTCGTTGCGTTCACTTGTGGCACGCGCAGCTTGCACGTGATTCATGGGCGAGACGCCCGTGCCACCTCATACCATTCATCCGGCTCTCGTTCCGTTCGGGACCTTTCTTTCGGGAACCGTCAGCGCGGGCACGATGCCGTCGGCGTAACCGAGATCGAACAGCATTCCTTCCGAGACCTCGCCCATCAGTTTCTTTGGCTCGAGATTGACGACAAACAACGCCTGTCGGCCTTCGAGCTCGCGCGGATTTTCGCGTTCCTTTTTCATTCCAGCCAGAATGCTGCGGCGATGATCTCCAAAATCAACTGCCAGCTTAAGGAGCTTGTCCGACCCGGCCACGTCCTCGACCGAGACAATCGTGCCGACGCGGACGTCAATCTTCTCCAGGTCAGAAATATTGATCGTCGATTTGATCGGCGCAGCCGAGAATTCCATTAGTCCTCTTTTTCTCAGTGCCTCTGTGTCTCTGTGGCTAACTCAAGGATTACTCCCCATTAGCATCAACCCCGTCGTCTCATTCAATCCAAACATCAAATTCATATTCTGCACGGCCTGGCCCGCGGCGCCTTTGACCAGGTTGTCGATGGCGGTGAAGACAACCAGTTGCCGCCCGCGCGCGGCAAAACCAATGTCGCAAAAGTTCGTCGTCTTGACCCAATTGATGTCCGGGCTGCCTTCGACCAGCCGCACGAAAAACGAATCGCGATAAAACTCCGCGAACATCGCGCGCGCCTCCGCCGCACTAATTTCGCTCTTCGTTTCGGTGTAGATCGAAGCGAAGATGCCGCGCGAAACCGGCAGCGAGTGCGTCATGAAAATCAACTCGTTGTTCCAATCGCCGAGGCTCTTCAGTTCCTGCTCAATCTCAGGCACGTGCTGATGGACAAAAGGCTTGTAAGCGTAGAACGAGTTGCTGCGTTGCGGATGATGCGTGTTCGCCGCGGCCTTTGCGCCCGAGCCGGACGAACCGGTCTTTGCATCGACAATCACCCGGCAACTTAACAGATTGTTTGCGACCAGGGGCGCGAGACCAAGCAGAGTCGCGGTAGCAAAACATCCAGGATTCGCGACGCAGCGTGCTGTTCTAATCGCCTCGCGATTGGTTTCGGTTAGCCCGTAAACAAACTGCGACTGCGCATCCAGGGCCGTGTGCGCGCGGCCGTAGTGTTGCGCGAAGCTCTCTGCATCGCGCAGACGAAAGTCGCCCGACAGGTCGATTATTTTCACGCTGGCCGGGAGTCGCGGCGCGATTTCCATCGCCTGTCCGTGCGGCAAAGCGAAGAGTGCGCAATCAAAATCTGCCAGACTCTCGAACTCCTCCGGCGCCTTGGTGAATTTCAGATCAGTCAATCCGAGGAGATTGCGATGCACTTCACTGACTGCTTTCCCGGCGTGCTCGTTCGCGGTAACGATTCCAATCTCAGCGTTTGGATGAGACAGCAAAATCCGCAGCAGTTCCGAACCGCCGTAGCCAGAGCCGCCGAAAATTGCAATTCTCAGTTTCATGTTTCAGGTTTCAGGTTTCAAGTGCCAGGTTCTGTCTGTTGGAGCTTCAGTGATTCGCCAACGAGGGCGAACTTGAAACCTGAGACTTGAAACCTGAAACCTTCTTTCTAACCATCTCGAACAACTTCACCCCATTTCGCCGCGCGTTTCCCGCGGGCACGCCGAACTCGCGCTCGACAAAGTCTTCACCCATTTTCGAATCAGTGACTGAACCGGCAATTAGATCGACTTTGATTCCACGCCGTTTGAACAGCTCGATGCCGCCCCACGCACCCACATAATCCGAAGCGCAAAAGACCAACGCGACCATCGCTTCGCGAAACTCGGCATCTTCAAAAACCGACTCGACTGAGTACCCGCCGAGTATGCCGTCGCCGAGTTCGATTACGATCAGATCCGGAGCGCTTTCATTCAGGCGCCCAATAATCGCTTTCGCCACCGGCGCCAAATCGTCCGCGCCCACCGTCGATGGCAAGCCGCAATCGAGAAAGCTGGCGGTCGCAATCGCGCCGTGGTCGGCCATGTTCAATGTGTCGCGCAGGCAGGCGATCCCGGACAGCTTCGCCGCGGCCACCCGCAGACCGGCGCGCGTCGCCTGCTGAATGATTTCCGTCGCGGCGTAGGTCTTGCCGCTGTTCATGCACGCGCCGGCGATCACCACCAGCGGCGCTGAAGCACCCAGCGTCTCGCGCAAAGGCAAACCCACATCGCCGATGTTCCGGACGCGGCCCAGATCGTCACTGACCAGACCGATGACTTCGACCTTGATCGCGTCGTCGAGGCTAGAATGGTGTCCGCTGCAACTTCCGATGACCCCGCCAAGATTCAGAAGATGAAGTTCGTCGCCGGCCGCCACAGTTGCCGGCACGTCGCCGACGAAACCCTTCAGCGCGCGCCGCCGGCCGAGGACGCCGAGCAGCACGTCGCCCGGATTCACTTTTGCCAGTCGGCCCGTCGGCAGTTCCAGCATGTTGTAAGTCGCGTTGTCGGTCAGCACCCGCACCGCGACCACGTCGCCAGCGCGCGGCGCGCCGTCCGACTCAACGACCGCGATCGCCCGTGACAGATTCAGCGGCGAGGTCGCCGATCCGATCTTGTCTGCTTCGATCATCCTGCTCACTGGCCACCTCGCAGTCTCAAACGCAGCGCGTTCAGCTTGATAAAGCCTTCCGCATCGCGCTGGTTGTAAACGGTGTCAGCTTCAAAGGTCGCAATGCGTTCGTCGTAAAGCGAATTGGGCGAGCGTCGACCGACGACGATCACGTTGCCGCGATAGAGTTTCAGCCGCACGTCGCCATTCACCGGCTGCTGCATTTCATCGTTCAGCTTGCGCATCAACTCGAACTCCGGCGCAAACCAGAAGCCGTAATAGACACACTCGGCAAACTTCACGCTGAGCGAATCGCGCAAACGAACGACTTCACGATCCAGCGTGATTGATTCCAGGGCGCGATGCGCTGCTTGCAGAATCGTGACGCCGGGCGTCTCGTAAACGCCGCGCGACTTCATGCCGACGAAACGATTCTCGACCAGATCGACGCGGCCGATTCCGTGCGCGCCGCCCAATTCATTCAGCTTTGTCAAAAGAGCAACCGAATCCAACCGCTCGCCATCGACGGACACTGGCTCGCCGTGGGCGAATCCGATCTCGACGTATTCGGCCTCGGCCTTTGCCTTCTCAGGCGAAACCGTCATCTGAAAAATATTCTCGGGCGGCTCAGCCCACGGGTCTTCCAGGATTCCGCCTTCATACGAGACGTGCATCAAGTTGCGATCGGTTGAATAGGGTTTGTCGATCGTCGCACTGACCGGAATCCCGTAGGCCTCGGCGTAAGCAATCAGATCGGTGCGGCCTTTGAATTCCCAATCACGCCACGGCGCGATCACCTTGATGTCTGGCTGCAAGGCATAGTAAGTCAGCTCGAATCGCACCTGATCGTTTCCCTTGCCGGTCGAGCCGTGAGCTACCGCGTCGGCATTTTCTTTGCGCGCGATCTCAATTTGCCGTTTCGCGATCACCGGCCGCGCCAGCGAAGTGCCCATCAAATAGACACCTTCATAAAGGGCGTTGGCTTTGACCGCGGTCCAGACATAGTCGCGCACAAATTCTTCGCGCAGGTCTTCGATGTAGAGTCTTGACGCGCCAGTCGCTTTGGCTTTTTCGTCGAGCCCGTCCATCTCCGCGCCCTGGCCGACGTCGGCGCAGTAGCAGACGACTTCGCACCGGTATTGTTCTTTCAACCAGCGCAGCATGACCGACGTGTCGAGTCCGCCGGAGTAAGCCAGGACGATCTTGTTAATCTTGTCACTCATATTAGGGAATAAATTGCCACAGAGACACAGAGCCACGGAGAGAAAGCATATACAAATATCAGCCACGGATTAACGCTGATAGACACAGATCGGGATTTGCAATCTCTTGTCGGTGAAGAGCTGTGTTCATCAATGGCTGATTTCCTCATCTCTGTGTCTCAGTGCCTCTGTGCCCGGTTCTCCTTCATCCAAACAGCTCCCAAATCTTCTTGATCACGGCGCGCTGCGACTTCTGATCATGGGCCGCGATAAAGATCGTATCTTCGCCTGCCAGCGTGCCGACGATCTCGGGAAGTGCCGCGTCATCAATCTCGACGGCTACGGCGGAAGCGCGGCCCGGCAGACACTTCGCCACCACCAGCACGTCGCCCGCGACGTCCAGGCTCAGCAGCCCGCGCGCTGAATCTCCGTTCGCATGTGGCAGAGCGTACGAGCCGTGATGTTTGACGATCCCCAATTCCTCAAGGTCACGCGACACGCTCGACTGTGTCGCCGAGACGCCTGCGCGCTCAAGATGCGAGCGCAACACTTCCTGCGTGCCGATGCGTTTCGCGCGAATCAGGCTGAGAAGTTTCTTTTGTCGTTCTCGTTTCAACATCCGGGCCTGCCCACCGTCGGACGCGCGATAATGCAGAAGAGTTGCATTATCTACGCATACCTGCATAAAATAGCCTTGGTTATGCAGTTTCGTCAAGTAAGAAGTTAAGTGGCGAAAACCGCTGAGGTGTTGCACAATGCGCGAGCGAAGCGGATGGCAATCATGAATGATGCCCGAAACAAGAATCTTTGGGGTGGGCGGTTCACCGGTGAAACCGACCCCGGCTTTGCCGAGTTCAATCGGAGCTTTCGTTTCGATCGCCGGCTGTTTGCAGTCGACGTGCGCGCCAGCATCGCTCACTGCGACGGCCTGGCAGGCGCTGGCGTGTTGACGGGCCCTGAATCGAACGAGATTAAGTCAGCGCTCCACGCAATTCTCAATCAGGGCCAAACTGATGCGAGCTATTTTGATGAACCGAGTTCAGAAGATGTGCATTCGTTCGTCGAGGCGCGGCTGGTGGAAATGATTGGCGACGCCGGTCGCAAGCTGCACACCGGACGCAGCCGAAACGATCAGGTCGCGACGGACCTGCGTCTGTGGCTGCGCGACGAAATTGATCGCCTTGCATCTGCAATGCGCGACGCGCAGGTGGCTTTGCTTGATCTTGCCGAAGCGCATCGCGACGCTGTCATCCCCGGGTACACGCATTTGCAGCGCGCCCAGCCAGTCCTGTTTGCGCACTGGTGTCTCGCGTATTTCGAAATGCTGGCGCGCGATGGAGAACGACTCGCCGACGTGCGCAAGCGGGTCAAAGTATTACCACTCGGTTCCGCAGCGCTGGCCGGAACTTCCTACCCTATCGATCGCGATGCCGTAGCGCGCGCTCTCGGTTTCGACGGAATCTCACGCAACAGTCTCGACGCCGTCAGCGATCGTGATTTCTGCATTGAATTCGCGAGCACCGCGTCGCTCATCATGATCCATCTCTCGCGTCTCGCCGAAGACACCATTCTTTACTCGACAACTGAATTCGGTTTCTTTGAACTCAGCGATGCCGTCGCCACCGGCTCCAGCCTGATGCCCCAAAAAAAGAATCCCGACTCGATGGAGTTGGTGCGCGGCAAGGCCGGACGAGTGTTCGGCCACCTCGCGGCGCTGCTCGCGACGATGAAGGGACTGCCGCTCGCTTACAACAAGGACATGCAAGAGGACAAGGAAGCACTCTTCGACATCGTTGATACCCTCAACGCAAGTCTGGCCGTGACGGCCACGGTGCTGCGCAACATCCGCTTGAACGAAGCGCGCGCACGCGAAGCTGCGTCGCATGGGTACCTGAACGCAACCGAACTGGCGGACTACCTGGTGCGAAAGGGCCTGCCTTTTCGCGCAGCGCATGAAACCGTTGGGCGCGTCGTCGTGCAAGCGATTGAACGCGGAGTAGAGCTGAATGATCTTTCATTACCCGACCTGAAATCCTTTTCGCCCCTGATCGACCAGGACGTTTTCGCAGCTCTGTCGCTCGAACAGACGCTGGCAACGAAGTCGCAGACAGGTGGGACTTCGCCCGACCGCGTTGCGGAAGAGTTGAAGCGTGCTAGAGGGCGGCTGTAGTAAGTAGCGAGCCGGTCTGAACGGGTTTCGTTCTCAACCTGCAAAAGCCGGTGTCCATGGCGCGCGTTTTCGCTGACCAGCAAAAAGCTTTAAGCTAGACGGAAAATGGAAGACACAACCATCGAGAGCACTTCACCTGAGTTAGCGAACCCGGCAATCGTCTGCCCGGTTTGCGAAGGTTTCGCGCATGGTGGTCTGCTCCCGCTGCGTGATCTGCCTGATAACCTGAGGGAGATCGTCAGCTCGAACGCAGCGTCGGCGAACGCCGACGAAGTCTGCACCCGCTGCGTGGAACTGTTTAGTCGCGCTCAACGGCAAAGCGAATCGCACGCGGCAGTGTTCGAACAGAATGATTTTGTCCTGCCGACGCCTTTGCGCATGGGCGCGGACGAACGATTCACCGGGCGCGGCGTCACGATCGCGTTTCTTGATTCAGGCTTTTATGCTCATACGGATCTGACGACGCCGCGCAATCGCATTCGCGCCTACCACAGCATCTTCGCGACCGAAGGCGATCTGACTTCGCTCGAAACAACCGACGTTGCCAGCTGGCACGGCATGATGACTTCGGTCGTGGCTGCCGGAAACGGAGCCTTGTCGGATGGTTTCTATCGGGGCATCGCGTCGGAAGCCGACGTCGTGCTGGTGAAGATCGGACGCACGGGTCGGATTAGTGAAGATCAAATTCGGCAGGGGCTCGAGTGGGTGTTGGCGCACGCTGAAGCACACCAGATTCGCGTGGTCAATATTTCGGCCGGCGGAGATTTTGAAGAGAGTTATCTTACGAATCCACTCGCGCAAACGGTTGAGCGTTGCACGCGCGCGGGCTTAACAGTGGTTTGCGCCGTGGGAAATGCGGGCCACGTCCCGGGACATCCGGTCCTGCCGCCGGCGAGCGCACCGTCATGCATCGCGGTGGGCGGGTTGGACGATCAGAACTCTCTGGATCGCGCGCGCCGCGGCATGTATCGATCATCATACGGACCGACGATTGACGGTTTGCAGAAGCCCGAACTGATCGCGCCGGGAATCTGGGTGGCGGCGCCGATTCTACCCAGCACGCCGACGGCTGAAGAGGCTGAGCTCTATTCGCATCTCAACGGGTTGACGGACGAAGAACTCCGCCCAGCAATTGATCAGCACGCCGGCATTGACAAAGCTTTGGACGAGGCGCGTTGCCTGCGGATTTCGCTAATGCGGCAGCTGATCACGATCAAGTTGCGTGAAGGGAACGTAATCAGCGGCCACTATAAGTACGTCGATGGAACTTCCTTCGCGGCGCCGATTGTTTCTTCGATTGTTGCCTGCATGCTGGAAGCGAATCCACGTCTGACGCCGCAGCAAATCAAACGCATCCTCATTGACACGGCGGAGCGCGTCCCCGAAATCGAGGTCGATCGACAAGGCTGGGGTGTTGTTGCCGCCAGGCGGGCGGTCGAGCGCGCTTCGGGGCGGTAGCCCGACCTCCGGGGTCCCCAACCGAGCATCTCGGTTGGGGTGGGGCGGTGAGGGAGGGCTTATGGTTTACACGCCCTTGCTAACGCGCTGGCTACCACGCGGCTAGACATCGCCTTTGTCGCTGTGCCAGAATCTCTGCGCAACCCGTAACTAAAGGAGCGAGTCAAGAGTTTCTATGTCCGAACCTGAATCCGCGCTGCAGGCAAGTGCCGAAAGTGCGAGTCAACCGGCCCCTGCGGAAGACATCACCTACCACGCCGTTGAAAAAGACGGAGTCGTCACGGCGATTTGGGAAATGCAGGGCCGCAAACACGTGCGCACAATCGACCCGCGTTCGCGTCAGGGCCGGGAAATCCTCAATCTCTACACGACCGAACATCACGACGAGAGCCAGCCGGGCGCCGGCGACGCTGCTGCGTCGGAGTAATTCCCTCCACGTAGTCTTGCTTCGATTCTTTGCTTTGTTTGGACACCGCACTTGTGCGGCGAATATTGGCAGCATCAGTGCCGCCTCTAAGCTAAGGTGTCTTCAAGTCACAAGGTTCCGCGGCTGTCCACGCACAAACGCCTCAACATTGTCGATTAGTTGGTCGGCCAGCGCTTGCATTGCTTCGTCGCTGGCCCACGCCACGTGCGGCGTCACGATAAAATTCGGCAGATTTAGTTCGAGCAGAGGACTGCCTGCGCGCGGAGGCTCTTCGCGCAGGGCGTCAAACGCGGCGCCGGCGATCACGCCGTTTTGCAAAGCTTCAATCAATGCCTGCACCTCGACGAGCCCGCCGCGCGCGGTGTTGATTAGCAAAGCATCGCGCTTCATCATCGCGAACTCAGCGTGCGAGAACATGTCCTCGGTGTCGCTGGTCAAAGGACAATGCAGGGTCACTACGTCGCTCTGGCGCAGCATTTCCGCGAACGGCGTGCGTCCCGCGCGGATCGTCGTGGCATCTTTCCGTTCCGAAATCAGCACCCGCATGCCGATTGACTCCGCGAGTCGCGCCATCGCCTCTCCGATCGCGCCATAGCCGACGATGCCCAGCTTGCTGCCGCGCAAATCGTGAAGCTTGTGCGTGTACAAACAGAACTGTTTCGACTGTTGCCATCCGCCCTGCTGCACGTCTTCGCGATACGCGAGCAGGTTGCGCCGCAGTGCCAGCATCAACATCAGGACGTGTTCCGAAACCGAGTTCGCGGCATAGCCGCGGACGTTGCAGACCGCGATGCTGTGCGCGCGGCAGTAATCCAAATCGACGCAATCAAAGCCCGTCGCCGCAATCGCAATCAACTTCAGTTCGGGCAAGCGCGCCAAATCGGGTTCGCGCAACGCCAGCTTGTTGCTGATCACTATGGTCGCGCCGCGAAGACGTTCCCCGACTTGGTCCTGAAGACTTTCGCCGTATTCGATCCATTGATGATCGAAATCCGGCCGTCGAAAGGTTGCCTGAACCGTGTTCCGTTCGAGAAAGACTATGCGTTCCATACTTGGCTTGATCTTGGTGGCAGCATTCTACAACGAAGTGAACCGTGAAGTACGTTGCCTCTCGATCTGGGGTTCCCTCTCCCCCTGAGAGAGGGGTAGGGTGAGGGCGGTACGCAAGAACCGCGGAGAATGATTTTTCCTTGGTCTCGCTAGCGCGACTTGAAGGGGAAAAGAGAAGAGGGGTGGCGCCGCTAAGGCCCTCACCCCGACCCTCTCCCAGAGCGAGAGGGCGAATAAGTACGCGATTGTCTGACCACGATAGTGTTAGACTGCGATGCGCATGGACATTCAAATTCGTCGAGCAAAGCCGGATGAAGCCGACGTGCTGACCGAAATCGCGCACGCCGCCAAGCGCCATTGGGGCTATCCTGAGAACTGGATCGAACATTGGAAAGACCAGCTCACGATCACGCCTGACTTCATCACAACTAACGAAATGTATGTGGCCGTCAACGGCGAAGAGATTGCCGGCTGCTGCGCTCTGGTGATGAGCGGTTCCCTGGCTGAAGTAGAACATATGTGGATAAAACCCGAGCACATGGGAAACGGAGTCGGGCGCGCGCTATTCAAGCAAGTCGTGGCCCGTGCGAAGAGTTTGGATGCGCGAGCCGTGGAGCTTTCCGCCGATCCAAATGCCGAAGGGTTTTACCGGCGCATGGGCGCGACTCGCATCGGCGAAGTTCGCTCCGAAATCGAAGGCCAGCCGCGCGTGCTGCCGCGCATGTCAGTCGATCTCGAATCCCCCTCTCCCATTGGGAGAGGGGCCAGGGGTGAGGGCGCGTAGCGTGTGGGATCTCAAACGACAAATCATCTGGCTGGTCGTCGGCGTCAGTTTCGGCACCTTCATCATTTACGGTGACGCCCACGACGAAACCGGACATTTCGAGAAGGGTGTGTTTGCGTTTTGGGAGATTATCCTGCTGGCGATTATTCTGACGCTCTTTTATCTATACTCTCGGAAGAAAACCTAGAGTGCGACGGCGATTAGCAACGACGTAGACCTAATGAATCAAGGTAGAAACCGCGTAACGGCTCCGATCCAGGGAAGCATCTGGCGCGACGTAACTAGCCCGTTCGGGGAGTTAGCTTCCAACTCGCGATTACCTTTTCAAATTCCATTTTGTCTTTTTGATATCGTTTGGCCAAGGTGCGGAGGATTAACTCATATGCAACACCCTTGTGCAGAGCGACAATGTGATCCATCACGATCCTTCTATTCTTCTCGACAAACTGCACTCTGAATCTTCGAGCATTAAGCTTGCCTAGCCGGAACCATCTTGAACTCAGGATCTTCTCCTGTTCAATGCCCTGCTGACGCTTGAGTGAGGAGATCTCACCCTTTTCTTGATCAATTACGGACCATTCCGATTCCATCTGATAGCTTACGAAGGCCTCAATGTTGGCATCGTCCGACAGCGGGATAAATCGTCCGTGGTCCCCCATGCAAACGCAACCATATTTCTCGTCGGGCACGCATCGAGCTGAGTTCCAATGTCCCTGCAAACCTGCAGGAATGATAATCGAGAATCCATAGACCAGGTTGCGATACTTTCCGGTGTAGGTCTTTGTGTCCGGGCAGGGATCTGGGTTGCCGCGCTTAGTTTGTGAGTTCGCGTGTGGAACAGACGAGGCGAACGTCAGCAGAATAACGAGAACACTCTTGAGGTATGTTGCGGACATGTTTGAAGAGCACCCAACCCTCAGTTATTCAATCATTAGTCTTTCAATCCGGCGGTTGCATCGTCTTCGAGCGGGCGTCGATTCCCTTCTCGCCCATGACTAGCAAAGCCCGGGGCTCGCTGTACACCACGCTCTGCGGCAGGTAGGAAAGCACGTAGCGGTTCTTGCGGAGTTCGTCGCAGATTGCTTTCGCCGCCGCGCCCGGATCGTCGATCGGGAAAATGCGGCCGCCGGTGCCTTCGGCGAGATCGTCGATCACTTGCCGCGGCTTGGGTACGTCGCGGCGAATGGCGCCGCGGGTGCGGTCCGTCGCCTGCACGCAATAGACGGCGATGTCTAGGGACTGGAGCAAGCTGAGCGCCTGCGCGAATTTTGTTTTGCTACCGCGGTCGAGTCCGTCACTGATAACCACGATCGCGCGCTTTTGCGCCGACAGCGGCCGGAGCGCGTCCTCGACCACCGCGGAGATCGCGTCGAACAGGTGCGGATCGCCTTTCTTGCGAAAAGTCTTCAGCTCTGTTTCGATCTTTTTCGCATTGTCCGTCCAGTCGGAAACGATCTCGGCGCTATTGTCGTAGCCGACGATCAAAAGCTTGTCGCCATCATAAATTTCGTAAGCGAATTCCTGGGTCGCAGCCTCCAGCTTTTCGACGTCGGCGCGAATCGTCAGCGAATTGTCCACCAGCAACACGATGCGCGCCGGTGAAAGATCAGGCGCAAAGTTTTTGACTGTCTGCTGGACGCCGTTATCGAAAAGCGAGATGTCTTTCGTGGTGATCGGAGTTGCCGCGCCGTTGGCCCGCACCGCCACGACGTTGAGCAGCGTCGATGCTTCGCTGGAAGGGTGCGCGCGGCGGCCCGCTTGCGCAAACAGCGCGCTCAGCAAAGCCGCGGCCGTCAGGAGAAAGATAAAGGCGCGCCAACCGGCATGAGCCTTTCTCAGCTCTGGTTCGGCGGCGCGACTGTTAGTCCTGGTGCTCATAACCCGGCCCCGGCTTAGGTACTGTCTTTCTTTGCGGGAGACTTTTTTGGCTTCGCATTCTCAGATGACGAAGTTGGCTCTGGCGATGCTAGCTCCTTGTCGACCTTCTCAGCGACGGTTCCTTTGCGGGCATAATCGGTGACATACCACCCTTCGCCCTTGAATTTGATCGACGACTTCGACACGAGTTTTTCCAGACGACCCTTGCATTTTCGGCAGCGCGTCGGTTGCTTGTCGGACAGCTTCTGAAAAACTTCAGTATGGGCGTTGCACTTGGTGCAGCGAAATTCGTAAATCGGCATTGGTGACTCGGTTTTGGGGAAACTTTGCCTGGATACCTAAAAGCCGATTATACGAGAGCCTTTTCCAAGCTGACAACTAAGCAATCCTGAGGGTAGGGGTACATTTAGTGTCTTAGTTTCGTGATTTTGAGAGATTCGTGGCGATGGAAAACGATCCACGAAGCCACACGAAGCAGCTTTGTTCGTGCGATTTAGTGTGGTTTCGTGGATCGCTCTTATGTGATCCGCGGAAACCCACGAAATGAAACTCAGACACTACCATCCTGAGATGCGGCCAACTGCCAATTGGCCCGCCGCGCCGAAGGACACTCGGCGAGGGTTTTTGCAACTTACGCCGCCGTTCGTTATGATCGCTCGCAACGTGAGAGATTGAGCCTCGAACCAAAGCGGCAATCGTTCTAACGGACGGTCTTCGCGATTAACCTGGTATCAAATGCAATCGGCCGCCGAAACAGAGCAGAACCTTTCGCTGGAGCGCAAGCTAAAGCTGCACGAAGCCCGCGAATCCATCATCGATCGTCTGGCCGGGAACCTGCCGACTTCGATCAACCTGGATTCTTTTCTGCGCATGATCGTTTCCGAATTGGGCCAGATGATGGAAGTCGATCGCTGCGATATCATCAAGCTGACTCCGGAAGGAGATCTGCACGTCAGCCACGAATGGCGCGCCTCTGAAGAAGTGCTCTCGAATCTCGACACGCGCATCCCGGTTGATCTGGCGACGCTTTCTGCGCACGTCGATATCAAGCGCATCGTCAGACTCGATGACACCTCGGCTCCGGAACTTGACCACAAGGTTCGCTTCTTTGCCAGAAGCATGGGCACGCGTTCGCTGCTTCTGGTCCCCGTCATTTTAGACGAGGACATGCTCGGCATGATCGGGCTGCATTACACGCGCGCGCCGCGCAAGTGGTTCGACGAAGAGGTCGCGTTCCTGGAATCAATTGCGACGCAACTGGCAATCGGCTACCAATACACCCGGATTTACACCGACAAGAAACGCGAAGCCGAGACGACGAAGGCCCTGCTTGAGATTGCCAACACACTAAACGCGCGGTCGGATTTTGGCGAGGTTAGCTCCGTGGTGCTCGAACGCGCGCTGGCTCTGGTCGGCGCTGACTACTGCGCGCTGGGGGTGCTGGACGCGGACGAAAAGCGGATCAGCCTCGCGGCATTCAAAGCGTCGCCGCATGCCGTGATCGACAGCGTGCGCGGACTGATCGAAGCCCACGGCCAGTCGATGGACATCACGGAATACCCGGCAATGGTCGAACTGCTGTCGGACGGCAAGACGCTCAAGCTTCTCGAAACCGACTTGCCGCTCCCGCTGCGAGGAATTTTCAATGCCACCCTCGGCGGGCGGGCCGCGCTGGTGGCGCCGGTACGCATTGCCGGGCACACGTTCGGATTGCTCGGTTGGGTCTGGAGCGGGCAACGCGATCGTTTCAAGGATCACGAAGTCGCCCTGGTCGAGGGAATAGCCGATCAGATTGGCACCGCGCTGGAGCGCGATCACCTCTCGGCCGAAGTCATGCGCCTGAAAAGCGCGCTGCATGAGCGCTATGGCGAAGATCGGATCATCGGCCAGGCGCCGGCGATTCGTCGCGCGATCGAGCTGGCGCTGAGCGTCGCCGATACGCAGACTTCGGTTTTGATCCTGGGAGAATCCGGCACCGGCAAAGAATTGATAGCGAACTTGATTCACTTCAACTCGGGCCGCGAAGACAAGCCGTACATCAAGCTCAACTGTGGCGCGATTCCCGAGACCCTGCTTGAATCCGAACTTTTCGGCCATGAAAAGGGGTCATTCACCGACGCGCGCGCGCGCCGGCTGGGCCGCTTTGAAGAAGCGCACGGCGGCACGCTCTTCCTCGACGAAGTCGGCGAGATGAGCCTGGGGGCGCAGGTCCGTCTCTTGCGCGTGCTACAGGACGGCGAGTTCACGCGTGTTGGCGGCAACGAAGTGCTCAAGGCCGATACGCGCGTCATCGCTGCTTCCAACGTCAACCTGGAACGCGCGGTCGAAGAAGGAAAGTTTCGCCGCGATCTGTTTTACCGTCTGTCGGTCTTTCCGATTCAACTTCCGTCTCTGCGCGAACGGCGCGAAGACATCCATGTGTTGGTGATCCATTACCGTCTGTCGGTCTTTCCGATTCAACTTCCGTCTCTGCGCGAACGGCGCGAAGACATCCATGTGTTGGTGATCCATTTTCTCGAGTACTACAAAAATAGAACCGGCCGTTTCGTTCCCGGGATTTCCAAGGCCGCCATCCAGGCTTTGATCAGCTATGACTGGCCGGGAAACGTTCGCGAGCTTGAGAATGCGATCGAGCGCGCCGTGATTATCGCCTCAGGTCGCCAGATCGAACTCGAAGATTTGCCCTCCGCAATTAGCGAAGCGGGGTTGCAGCGGGAAGCAATCCTTCGCGTCGAGCGGGCGCAGGCCGCCAGCGAAGGGCGATCCTCCAGACTTGAGATCGACGTGCCGTCTTCGATGGACGATATCGAGCGCCAGGCGATCGAGGCCACGCTCGACTATACTTCCGGAGACAAGACGCGCGCCGCGCGTTTGCTGAACATCGGTCGTAAGACGATCTATAGGAAGCTGGACCTGTACAACGGCAAGCGCGAGGGTGCTGACGGCGAGGATGATCAGAAACCTTAGCCACTCAACTGAAAGCGGGATGGATGCAAATGCCCGCGATAGCGACACCTTGCGACTTGCGTTAAACTGCTAAGCGCGTGAGTACACCTCCAGAATCTACCCTTCCTGCGCACACGATTCAGCAGAACTCAAATTCCGAATTCGAACCGGGCGGGTCGCAATTTGTGAGCACGCCTGACCCTGATAATCCGCCGTGGACCTTGCTCCAGGCGCTCTTGATCTGGGTTGCGAGTGTCCTTCTGCTCCTGGTGCCGCAGGTCTGCGCCCTGGTTTATGTTGTCTATCATTACGAAGGAGTAATCCCGCCCAAAGCGGTGTTATTCGCCGACAAGACGTTCTTTCTCATCCTCGTATCGGCGTTGCTGCCAGTGCATGTTCTCACTCTGGGTTTGGCTTGGGCAGTAGTGACTCTCCGCGGGAGGATTTCCGCAAAGAAGGCCCTGGGCTGGAGTTGGTCAGCCAACTTCGGGATTGTTAAAGGCGTGGGCCTGGCGATTCTACTTTTCATGATCGCCATGTTGATCACTTACCGGTTCGGCGGACAAGACACGGACATCGAAAGACTACTGCAAAGTTCGCGCGCCGCGGCCCTGATCACGGCAGTCCTCGCTGCAACCACCGCTCCGCTGGTCGAAGAAACCATTTACCGCGGCTTGCTCTACTCGGCTTTTCAGAGAGTTATTGGTCCCGTGTTCGCAGTGATCGTCGTAGCGTCGATGTTTGCGGGCTTGCACGTCCTGCAGTATTGGCCCAACGTCGGCGCGATTTCGGCGATTACCTTGTTGAGCGTGGTCTTGACTGTCGTTCGCGCACGCACGGGACGCTTGCTTCCGTGCTTTGTGATCCATCTCGTTTTCAACGGGATCCAATCGCTGATTATCGTCTTCGATCCTTATCTGCGGGCCCTTTATCACTCGTGGCATCCCCAACCCGTGGGACCAGGACTCATCAATTTCCTGCTCGGCGTTTGCCGCTAACAAAATGGAATATGAAGTCGTAGTTGTCGGCGCGGGCATCGGCGGATTGACCGTCGCCGCCGTGCTCGCGGCCCGCGGCGTGAGCGTTTGTCTGTGCGAACGGCAATCGCAGACAGGAGGCTGCGTGGCCAACTTCGAATTCCAGGGTTACAAGTTCGAACCCACTTCCGGTCTTTACACCGGCTGGGAACCGGGAGGAATTCACGAGCGCATCTTTTCTGAATTGCCGGTTAAGCCGCCAGAGGTTCGTCGCCTTTCGCCCGCCTACCGAGTCCGGTTACCCGATCACGCGGACGTTGAAGTCGCCGGCCCGCAAGAGAAGCTTGAAGAGAATCTTGGCGCGGCCTTTCCCGAATGTGCGGATGCGGCCGTCTTGTTTTATCGCCAGCTGGATCAAGTCGCCCAAACCTGGCGCGAAGAGAATAATAATGCGCGCCAATCAAACGCTTCGGTTCGCGTCTCGACGTTGATCCACCTTGCGGCCGATACGACCGCCGCGCATCTCAGCGACACTTCGCCCGGGTTCCAGCGCTTCATCGATGCTCAGCTTCACACCTTTGATTTATGCGCAGCCGATCGTTGCTCGTATATCTCTGCCGCGCTCACCCTGACGGCGGCGCATCGCGGCATGTGGGCGATTCGCGGTGGCGCTCAGACGCTCGCGGACCAGCTGGCTGAATCGTTGAAGACCAGCGGAGGATTGCTGCGCCTGAATTCCCCGGTGCTCCGTTTGGCTTACGCATCTGACGGGTCTCCGATCGGCGTCGATCTGTTGAGCGGCGAGCGAGTAATCGCTACGCGCGCAATCATCAGCAACCTGACGATCTGGGATACGTACGGACGGCTGGTTGGATTGAGCCGCATCCCGGCATCGATCTCTGCGCAACTAAAACTCCTGGAAGGCTCTGGCGCTTACATGCTTTTCCTCGGCATGGATCAGCCGGCCGGGGCGCGGTTAGGCGTCGATCATTTCATTCTAGTCAATGACTCGCCACCAGCCCGTACGGCTGACTCTGAAAGCACCCGGCTGATGTTTGCCGCCGCGCCCGAATGGGATCCGCGCGCTCCCGAAGGCAAACGCGCCGTTACCGTGTGGACGTCCGCCGACGTTTCTGATTGGTTCGCTTTCCATCAGGATGAAGGGGCGCATGAGGAGCAAGACCAGGAAACACTTGAGCGTCTGTGGCCGCACCTGCACGCGGCGATGCCCGAATTGGGCGACGGTATTGAAGTAATCGAGAGCGCGACGCCAAGAACGTTTCATGAAGTCACTCGACGCAAACTGGGGATGGTCGGCGGGCTCTCCTCGACGCCGGCGCGCCTGGCCTCGCAGTCACAGTTTGGGAGCACGACTTTTCGGAATCTTTTCCTCGTCGGAGACACTGTCAGCCCGGGCAATGGCGTTGAGGCGGTTTCGAGGTCAGCCCTCGGCCTGGCCGACGTCCTCATCCCTCGACCATGACTTCTCGCCCCAATTTGACGGACTCTGGGTGCATGTGTACAGTGTCTGGCGACACTCGACTATGTACATAACCATCGACGAAGCCGACCGTAGACCGATCTACCGTCAGGTTGCCGACGAGATCAAATCGCTGATTGCGCGAGGCGAATTAGAGGAGGGTGCTGCCTTGCCGCCGGTGCGGCAAGTGGCAAACGATCTGGGCGTGAACTTGAACACGATTGCCGCCGCTTATCGCGAACTCCAGAGGGAAGGTCTGCTCAGGGTTCGCCACGGAGCTGGAGCTTTCGTTTCGTCCCGGCGGAGCGCACAGCAAACCGATGCGGAGCTACGCAAAAAGTTACGGGCTGGTCTCACCCACCTGGCCCTGGCAGGACTGCCGAAGTCCGAAGTCGTGGAGATCGTCAACGAAGAGATCCGCGAACTGTTCAGGCGCGAACGCTAACTTCGGAATTTTGCCATCAGTTGATCGGGTCTTTGATCCTGTTAATGGAGCGACTGCCCGAGTCCGGATCGCGTGGCCCTGCTTGTGACGGCATCGGCGTTACTGGCGGCGCCGACGGAGCCGGAGGCCGGCTGTTCCCGATCGATCCTCCAGAAGATCCGCCTGGTGAGCCACCGCCCCATGGGCCACCTGACGAGGGATTGCTGACAATGACGGGCTGGCGACCGTAACCTCCTCCACAGCACCCGCGTCCCGGCCAGTAATCATCGAAGTACAGGCCGTAATAGTGGCCATACGGCGAAGACCATCCGTAGTAGAAGGGCAGAAAGGTAAAGCAACGCGAAAATGGACTAAAGGCCCACAGCCCGTACGGGTTGGCGGCTGAGAAGGCCCAGTCAAAGGAATTGAAGCTGGCAAGATAAGTATTCAAACCGCGCGCTGAAAGTTTCTCGTTGGCCTTTGCCAGAGTGTTCGCGCGCGTCTTGCTCCAATCATCGAACTGATCCTGCTGCTTCTTGCCAAGCTTCGTAGCCACAAACGAACCACCTCGGAAAACAACTTCATTTCCACTCTTGATGATGTTGCTTGAATTTTCGTTGACCAGTGCGCGGCCCTTGCGGACGAGCAGCTCAGTGGAATCGGCCGCGGCGTTGATTCGATAAACCCCGCGCCTGACGATCAAGATCCGCGCTCGCTCGGTAACCAGGTTGATATGAAGCTCAGTGTCATCCAGCCCCGTGGCCTCAACAATAGCGCTCCCCCTGGACAGCCGCACCTGTATGTTCTCCAGCGAATTGTCGGCGAGTTCGAAAGTGCTGTTTTCGCCCACGCGCAGGTAAGAGCCGGGATTGAGCAAGACTTCTACCTGGCTTGCCGCGCCGGTGGTTACCAGATCGCCGGCAGTCAAATCATCCTGGGCGGTTAGCAGTTGCGACTTGCCGGCGCGTGTGACCGTCACCCGACCGTCGACTGAGTTGACGCCGCCGGCCTTGGCTGAGATGACGTACTTTTCGCGATTCTGGGCGGCGCCGAGCGACGCCAAACCCAACCCGAGCACGACTGCTGCGCATATGCTGAGTACGACCGATGGGCTTCTCATATCGACCTCCTGGAAAGAACGTTGGTCAGAGATTCTCGTCGTCTGGGAAAGTGGAGTCATTATACGCCCGCGCTGTCGAGTGTCCAACGTGTCGGTTGCCATGGCCAGAGTCCACGCCGGTTGGAGCCCATTCTGAATCGTTCGCCGAACTAAAGAACTGGGTCGTTTTTTGATGCAGCCTGCGTGGGGTTCACGTGGAGAGTGTTCTCGGCTGAATCCAGATAGAAATGCCTGATGCCGGTAGTCGGCTGCGTTTCCGTAGTCTGTGGATCGGCGTTGACCGAAAAGTCGGACTCAGTCACGTTCATTGTGAAGCGATAACCTTTGAGATTCGGCGCGCTGCCGGCAAAGCGCAGGTCCAGCAAACCAGCTTGCGTTAATGCGTCAAAGCTTCCATAAGCACCGCGGGTCGCTTTCAATTCCTGCTGCGCGGTAGCGATTGTTCGCAACGATTGAATCGCGGAAGCTTCATCCGCGGCGCCCAACGCTTTCGGGTAGACACCCAAACCCTTCGACGAGTCGCCTGACGAACATGAACAAAAGGCAACGGCGAAGAAGAAAAGGCCAAGGACCGAAGACCATCTTTGATTTATCATTTGACTCTTAATCTCCTCGCGACTCGCTACTTCGCATAATAGCCGCGCCGGGCGCGCACAACCAGATCGGGGCGTCCAACCAGTTGCACGGCCACCGCCCGCCAGGAACCGTCCCGCACCCGATTCGCAGGGCGATAGCCGATACTGTAAACCGTGCTCAGATCCCGTATGACTTGCGCGTAGACGCCGTTTAGATCTTCTACTTTCCGCGCCTGATACACCGTGTTGCCACTCACAGAGGCCAACTCCGACAGTTGTTGCTGCGCCAGAGCATACGCGCTTGCCGGCGTGCCGTTGTGTCGCCCTTCCTTCACCGTGTCCAGATAAATCGGCAGCACGACCGTGTCTGAGCGCCGCACCACGTCGATCAGCTCTGCGAAGGTCGTGACCGAGCCATCGCCAAAGACGCCGGGCAGGGCGTTGTCCACTCCGTCAGTCATCACAACGACGGCGCTGCGCCGGCCTTCGACGCGCGATTGGCTGACGATATGTTCGAGGACAAACCGGAGAGCGTCCCAAAAATTCGTGTCGCCACGCGGCTTTTCGATTTGGTCGATGCTGGTTTTCAGGGCTTCATGATCAAGTGTGAGCCGAGAAACAACCTGGATGTCCAACGTGAAAGTTAAAATCGCGATCCGGTCGCCAGGTCGCGCGGCATCGACAAATCGTTTGGACGAGGTGCGAATCAGCTTGATTTTGTCGGCGGTTGAGCCGGACAGGTCTAACAACAACACCAGATCGAAAGGGGTTTCGGCCGAAGCAAAGAACGAAATTTGCTGCGGTTCTCCATTCTCGAAAACCGCAAAATCCTTCTGCTCCAGCGCGCTCTTCGGCAGCGACGACTGACGGCTGAAAACGCTGGCGCTGACGTTCACCAGGTCGGTGTCGATGCGAATAGTATCCGTGGGTTCAGGCGTCTGAGCTGGAGCAATGAGCAGCACGCAGTGGGCAGTGAGCAGAACAACCGCGGCCCGCAGTAAGACGTCCCGAAGCCAATCTTGATGCCAACCACAAAGCATTCGGATAAGAACTCGCATCACGCTGCCAGACCGCTTCTGAAGTCTATCATCACAGCCAGGCTCTGTGCGTCGGGGAGGCGCGGAGGCGATTAGTCTGCTTTTCTGCTTACTGCCTCACTGTCCACCGCTCACCGCTCAGTGCGCACCGCTTACTTCGCATAATATCCCCGTTTCCCGCGAGCGACGGCGTTCGGCTTATTGACGTTGACGCGGATCGTGCGCCACGAACCATCGCGAACCTTGTTTGATGGGCGATAAGAGAGCGTGTAAAGCATGCCGAGATCCGCAACCACGCGATCATAGGCTCCGGCCAAATCCTTTAACTCTTCGCACTCATAGAACGCCCCACCCCCGACATCGGCCAGCTCTTTCATTCGATCATGCGCGAGATCGAATGTCTCTTGCTGTATATCGAGCGGACTCAGAGGCTCGTAGCTTTGCGTATCCACCCAGATCGAATACACGATCCCATCAAATTCCTTGGCGCGTCTGATCACTTCCTGATACGAAAGTTTGGAACCCTCGCCGGTGACGTTTGGCAGCACGCTGTCGAGACCGTCGCTCATCAGCACAATCGCGTTGCGGCGAGCGTCTTTCGCTTCGCGAAAGACTTCATCCATGGCAAAAGCCAGCGAGTCGTAAAGCTTTGTGCTCCCCTCCGGCCTTTCAATCGACGCGATGCGCTGGCGGAGCGCTTCGTGATCAGTGGTTAGTGGCGAGACAACCACTTGCCCGCCGGCAAAGGTTATGACTCCGATGCGATCGAACGGGCGCGCGGCTTCAACAAAGTGAAGCGCAGCTGCCTTGATCAACTCGACGACCTTCGTCGTCGAGCCGGACAGGTCGACCAGCAGGACGAGATTAAAAGGCGCTGACGCGGAATCGAAATGTGCGATCTGTTGCGCGACGTTGTCTTCAGCCAGACGAAAGTCTTCTTTCGTCAGGTCGTTGACGCCGCGATTGGTGCCCCGGTCGACGACGCTGACGTTAACACTGACCAGTTGCGTATCGACGCGGATGACGTCGCCCTCCGAAATTTCTTCGGGACCCGAAGAAGTTGAGGCCGGCGTTCCGGCAGCCGGCGTATTCTTCTCTGGGCCAATCAGTTCGGGCCGCTGTGTCGGCTTGGGTATCTCGGCAGGTTCCAGCGGCTCGCGTCTTTCCGCGGGAGTTATGTTTGAAATGACAGCCGGCGACTCTGCGCTCGCGCCCGCCAGCGCAATGTTGCCGGCCTGCGAATAGAGCCTGACGCTCTTGCCGCCTGCGCCGAGCCGCGCTTGCAACTGGGGCCGGTGCGCCCGATCAATGACGGCTGACGGAAGCGAAGACGAGATTGTTCCGGTCCTGGAATCCGCCAGAATATCCGCGCTCGCGCCATTGGGAAGCTCGAGGCGAATCTCGCCAGAGATCGTTTGGACCAGGAGCGCGGCCGGCAGTCCTCGCACCTGGACCGAGCTTTCGCCGGTAACGATTGCCACATGAGCGCGCGCGGGAATCTTCAGTTTCAAATTGATTCGCGCCGCGCCGGCGCCGCGCGGCACTCGCATGGAAAGCAAGCTATCAGTCCGCTGCACGATCGCCGGCGATCGGCTTTCCTGGCCGCTGTCAGTGATCGCGGAAACCGAAACGTAGTTTTCGCTCCACAGCTCGGCAATTACGCCGCCGCGCAAATTCTCGACGCGCAGATTGCCGTTGGCGGGAAGCTCAAGCCGCAAGCCGGCTTCTGCCTGCAACCCGGCGCTGTTTGTGACCGCCACGTTCGCAACGAAGGCCAGGCAGAGTCCGGCCAGCAGACAAAATAATTTTCTGAAAAAGAAAAAGGGGGAGCTGGTGGTTGGTACTGCCAGGAACATCTGATTGCAAAAACAACGGACTTCGATCGCTTAACGTTCGATCATGTCCAGCATCGAATCGGGCTTCGGCTCGACTTTTGGCTTGGGCGGACCGCCGGCTCCAAACGCGCCCAGACGCAGCAGCAGATTGCCCTGATTCGATGCGTACGCCAGGGCGTCGTCTTTGGTAACGATGCCCTCGCGAACCATCCTTTCAAGCTGACCGTCGAACGTTTGCATGCCGTCGATCGCGCCCTGCTCCATCGCGTCCATCAGTGATTTCCCTTCCGACTCTCCGCGTTCGATGTACTCCTTTGTGCGCGACGTTGCTTTCAGGATCTCGATCGCGGCGACCCGGCCCTGGCCATCGGCGCGCGGCAGCAGCCTTTGCGAAACGATGTAGCGAAACGACTGCGACAGGCGCGTACGAATCGACTGCTCTTCATTCTTCGGAAACACGCCGATGATGCGCTCGACCGATTTCGCTGCGTCGATCGTGTGCAGGGTCGAGAGCACAAGATGGCCGGTTTCAGCGGCCTCGAGCGCAACCTCCATTGTCTCGCGATCGCGCATCTCGCCCAACAGAATCACCTTCGGCGCCTGTCGCAGCGCTGCGCGCAGGGCCAGGGCAAAGTCTGGAGTGTCGGAATGAAGTTCGCGCTGGTGAATCGTCGAGTTGTTGTGCTGATGGAGAAACTCTATCGGGTCTTCGATGGTGACGATGTGATAGGACTTGGTTTCGTTAATCCGATCGATGATCGCCGCCAGCGTCGAACTCTTGCCGCTGCCCGTCGGCCCGGTCACCAGCACGATTCCGTTTTTCAGTTCAACGATCTCGCGCAACTGCTGCGGCAAGTCGAAATCTTCAAAGCGCGGCGGCCGCGCCGGAATTACGCGCATGACGATCGCATGCGTGCCGCGCTGTTTGAAGATGTTGACGCGAAAGCGGCTCAGACCGGGAACGCTGAATGAGAGATCGGTCGAGCCGAGTTTCTCCAGGCTCTCCATTGCCTCTTCATGGCCGCCGATGATCAGCTTGGCGATGCCGGCGGTTTGCGCCGGCGAGAGTTTTTCTACGCCCGCGATTAGCACCGGTTGTAGCTTGCCAATCAGTTCGACTTGCGGCGGGCGGCCCGGGGAAAAGATCAAATCGCTCACCTTGGCGGAAACGGCCAGCATCTGCTGCAAAACCTTCGCCAGGTTCAACGGGGCTGGAGTTGAAGCCGCGTCCTGTGTTGGTGGTTCTTGAATGGCGCTCATTGAATCCTTAACCCACCCGCAACCGCGAGTGATACTGACCTCATCGCGCGGGCGATTCGATTAATCTTAAAGAGCTTTAATGATAAAGAACGTCACATCGTCATGCGCGCCCTCGCCCTCGGTCCAATCGATCACGTCGCCATGAATCGAATCGATCAGCTCGCGCGCGCTCAGATGGCGACCTCGCTTCACCGCGTCGACCAGCCGCTCAGGCCCGTATTCATCGCCGGCCGAATTCATCGCTTCAGTCACGCCGTCCGTGTAAAGCACGAGCATCTGTCCCGGGTCGATCGTTGCATAATATTCGTGGTAGCGCGAGTCACGAAACATTCCCAGAGGCACGCCGCCGCGCCGTTCGAAATGCGCGTTGCCTTCAACGTCGATCAAAATCGGTGGATTGTGACCGGCATTCGAATAAGCCAGCGTACGATTCGTGGTATCCAGAATTCCGTAAAACGCCGTGACGAATTGATTCCGTTCGATCGATTCCCAGAGCAGGTAGTTAACTTTAGTCATCGAGATGTGCGGCGCGTATCCGATGTGCGTGGCCGCGCGCAGGCTGGCGCGCAGAAAAGCCATCAGCAGCGCCGCCGGCACGCCTTTGCCCGAAACGTCGGCGATCACTACCCCGATCTGATCGTCATAGATACGCACCCAATCGTAGTAATCGCCCGAAACTTCTTCCGTCGGAAAGTTGTAAGCACTGATGTCAAAGCCTTCGAGTTGCGGATCGCGCGCCGGCAGCAATTCCAGTTGTACCTGCCGGGCGACTTCGAGCTGAGTTTCCAGCCGCTCCTTTTCGATCAGGCTGTCGTGCAGCATCACCTTCTCGATGATGATGGCGACCTGGGAAGCGAGCAGCATCAGGATTTCGATGTCGTCGTTGGTGTAAGCGTTCAATTCGTCGCTTTCCAGATCGAAGACCCCGATAACCTCGTCGTTGGAAATGATGGGTGCGATCAACTCGGAACGCGTGCGCGCGCGCGCGTTGATGTAACGCGGCTCTTTGCTCACATCGGGCGCGATGAACGGCTTGCCCCTGATCGCGACGTGACCGATTAATCCTTCGCCCATCTTAAGGCGCAGCTCCTGCAAATCCGCGATGTCATAACCGCGCACGGCTTCCGTCTGAAAGACACAGGTTTCGTCGGCGCCGTCTTCCCGTTCGCTGACCGGCCGTGAGCATTTCACCAGATAGATGCCGGCCGCGTCGTATGGAATCAACGAGTCCAGCGTGTCCATAACGAGGTTGAGCACCTCTTTGAGATCCAGCGAACGACTGATCGTCTTGGTGATGTCCAGCAGCATGCGCAGCTTGTCGACCACCGATAAGCCCGCAGTTTTTTGTATTGTTTCAGGCATTGCGGATCAAGTGAGCGCGCCGAATGCGCCCCAGCGTTTTGATTATACGTGCTCAGTGCGTGAGGCCGAAACGGCGCTTGTACTCGGGCCACAGATGCGTGACCTTGATTCGGTATTCCGCGAGTTGACGGCTGACGTCAAAGCGACGCGCGATTTCACTCCCACTTCTGCCTTCAATGACCATCCGGCGCAGCGCCGCGTAAGGCACGAGCGCCGCGGCGCCGATCGCATAGGCCGCTTCTTCGTCTGCATGGTTGTATTCGCGTGCGACTATCTTGCGTGATTGGGATTCGCCGGGCGAACCATTCCTCGCCAGCGCCGCCAGGCGATTCGGCCGGTGACCGAGAAAGACGTGGGCGACTTCTTCCATCAGGGTGGCGCGATTGCGTGATGGGCCGTGCGCCGGATTCAAGATGACCAGACGCCAGCCGTTCGGCAGCGGCTGTGAACACGCGCCGCCCGACCATTCGTCCGCGGCGTTGCCGAGCAGATGCGCGCGCGACTCAGGCGAAAGGCCCTGGATGCGATCGAAATCAACGACCAGCAGCCTGGCAAAGCGTGCCAGCGCGAACGGATCAAGGGCTTGTTCGTTGCGCACGCCGGCAAAATCACGCAGGCCCAGCGCGCGCAGCTCGAATTGTTTTCGCTTTTCCGTGGCCGGCAAAAGAAGGTTCCGCACTTGCCGATTATAACAGAGCTCGGTTAGCGCGTTGGCAAGCGCGAAAACTCAGATCCGAAACCGCGAAGCGGCTTTGACCTCCACCCGACGTTGCCGAAAGCCGATCCCAGGGTAGCCGAAGCGCGGCAACCCTGGGCTTCGCTTCATCAACCGCTTCGCGGTTGTCTGCTCGGCCTCCAAGTCTAGCCGCGTTTCTTGGACGTTTGACTGAACTGCTTATAAGCAACTCGGAAAAGCTCAGACAAAGCCTTCGCCGTCTCCGGACTGAGTTGCCGATCGGCGCGCAAGTGCGCCTCGACAATCTCAGGCGTGGATTCGTGAGGATAGTAAACCACGGGTTTCGGATCAGAGGCGCTGCGGTGTCCGCCATGCATCACGCGCTCGATCGGCATGTCCAGCCACGCCGCCAGGCGCGCAATGTTGTCGGCGTCCGGCTTGCCCGTACCGTTTTCAATGCGCGACAACGTCGAGGCTGAGACGCCGGTTTCTTCGGCGACGTCACGCAGACTCACGCCCTGCTGCTCGCGACGGCGACGAACCGCGCTGCCCAGCTCAGCCGTATTGATTCCGGTTTTGTTTCCCATGGGTGAGTAGCTTACCACTACTGAGTTTTAGCCGCAAGACTGTGTCCTATCGTCGCAACAAGCGGTACTCCCTCTCCCTTTGGGGAATAGCCAGGGTGAGGGACTGGGCTGAGACGTTCGTGGAGTCTGGTCCTGCGCCAGGCCCTTACCCCTACCCTCTCCCAGAGCGAGAGGGGAAAACAAAAGAGGCGGGACAAGTCCCGCCTCTAAACGTGAATGATTATCTCGAGCGACTATGGCTGCGACATCCGCGCTCGCTTGGCGGCCTGGGCCAGATCGCGCGCGCGTGGTTCCACTTCGATCGCCTTGGCCACCTGGGGATCCTCCCGCATCACAACTTGCAGTGCGCTCACGCTCCCATAGGCTGCCGTCGCCAGATTGAAGCGCAACTGCGTCTCGATAAACGAACGATTGCGATCGAGCTGTGGCGCCAGGGTTTTCCAGTTGGCTTCGTTCGCGACGTAATCACTGAACGCCTTGAACAATTCGCCGGTGATTGGGAAATCAGCGGGCTCGATGACATGGCCAAATTCGATTGCCCGATCGACTTTGTATTTGTCGAAACCCGCAACGCGTCCTATCGCCAGGTCGCGCGCAAAGAAGAAGATCGGATCGCGCAGGCGGAGTTGCACGCTGCTGACAGTCTGCCGCTTGACCGGTTCGTCCGGTGTGATTCCGCCGCCGCCGTAGACCGGTCTGCCGGTATCGGTCTTGCTGGCCGGCCCGACCGGCTTGCCCTGGTTGGGATCTTCGGCACGGAGCGTGCCCCCGCGATAGATGTAGTTGTAATAGTCCCCGTTGGAGTAGTCACGCTGAATCAATCGTCCTGACGGCGTGAAGTACTTCGCCGAAGTCAGCGTCAAGCCGGCGCAACCCTCAACACATTGTTCCGGTACGGTGATGATGCTTTGCACCAGGCCTTTGCCGAAACTGGTTTCGCCGACAATCAGCGCACGGTCGTGATCCTGCATTGCCCCCGCGACAATTTCGGAGGCCGAAGCAGTGAAATCGTTAACCAGAACCACCAGCGGCGTGTGATCGGGATCGGTGTTGCGCGCTCTGTATTCATAGTCGTTCAACCCGCTGCGGCCCTTCTGGGTCAGAATCAATTGTCCTGCGGGAAGAAAAACGTCCGCGACGCGAATGGCCTGATCGAGCAATCCGCCCGGGTTATTGCGCAGGTCAAGCACGAGCGAGGTCATACCCTTCGCGCGCAAAGACTCGAGTTTTTCCCTCAGACCCTTGGCCGTGTCGCGATTGAACCCGCGAGTCATGTCGATGTAACCAACGCCCGGACGAATCAGGTAACCGTCAGGCACCGAGGGCTGAGGCACCGCAGCGCGCGTGATTTCGATGACCTCGGTCTTGCCGGTATTGGCGTGAGTAATCGTCAACTTCACATGCGAGCCGAGCGGGCCCCGAATCTTGTCGCGCACTTCGGCTGAGGGCCTGGCGTGCATCGAGACACCGTCAACCGCATCGATGCGATCGCCAAAGCGCAAACCCGCGCGCGCGGCCGGCGCGTCCTGGAACGTCGCCGCGACATAAGTATCCACCGAATCGCCGATTAAATAATTCAGGATCGAGGCGCCGATGCCAAAGTATTCGCTGCGCTGGTCGGTCATCATCTCTTCGAACTCTTCCTTGTCGAAATAGTTCGAATGCGGGTCGAGCGACCGCAGCATGCCGCCGATCGACGACTTGTAAACGTTGTTGAGGTCGAGCTTATTGCCGTCGATATAGTTTTGCTGAATCACGCTCAGCGCTTCGCCGAAATCCTGGTTGACGGCCTCGGTCGGGTTGTTCGGGTTGCGCACGCGCGGGCGGCGCCCCGGCGGAGCAGTCGGCGCCCCCGTCTTGCCGGTGGAACTGGTTCCAGCCGAGGTGTTTGACTGATTCTGTTTCTGTTGAGCCAGAACAAAAGCCGGAAGAGACACGGCAAAGATGATCAGCGCTAACAGCGCCAGCGAGAATCTATTTTTCACTGCAAACCTCACGGTAATTAGACGGCCATCGGTTTGGGGAGCCCAATTGTTCGTTCGCGACCTTCGAGGTCGTTTGGCAATCTTAACGGATGCTTGGAAACGGAGCAAGGTTGCGTTGGGGGGCCACGGCAGAACAATCATCCACAGACGCGATGGAGTCAGTACCGAGAGCGGTCGCGACCGGGTGGCATGCGTGTCGCATCGGTGGGCGATGGAGCCACCGGGCAGCAAGTTTCATTAATTGATTGTCATGAGATGCTAGTTCTATGTGGAACG
>WNFD01000341.1_pt1 | contig 45524 bp, 35 predicted proteins | sample 5400491 | NCBI WGS metagenome assembly WNFD01 (sample SAMN13153343, study PRJNA577476) | soil metagenome | isolation source: 120 cm saprolite under Douglas fir tree site 2 hole 2 replicate 2 | place: USA:California | collected 2015-04-18
TTCATGATATGCTTTCCCCCTTGAAAGGTTCAGTGGCTCCGGAAGTCTCCGCTTGCCGCGGGGACCGGCGCCGATGATTACGCCTGTTTCTTCTTGAGGATGCTCTGCGGATTGAGGTTGCCGATCCGGCCGCTTTCGGAGCCGGACGCCGGATCGATCACGGCGTTGATCAGCGTCGGCTTGCCGGACTCCATCGCCGCGTTGACGGCGCGCTTCAATTCATCCGGCGTCGTCGCATTGACGCCGACGCCGCCGAACGCGTCCATCATCTTGTCGTAGCGTGAGCCCTTGACGAACACCGTGGTCGCCGGATCCGATCCGGCTGAGTTGACGTCGGTGCCGCGATAGATGCCGTCATTGTTGAAGATGACGATGCAGATCGGCAGATTGTAACGGCAGATGGTCTCGACCTCCATGCCGGAAAAGCCGAACGCGCTGTCGCCCTCGACCGCGAGCACCGGCTTGCCGGTTTCGATTGCCGCTGCAATGGCCGAGCCCATGCCGATACCCATGACGCCCCAGGTGCCGACATCGAGCCGCTTGCGCGGCTGATACATGTCGATGACGCCGCGCGCGAGGTCGAGCGTGTTGGCGCCTTCGTTGACCAGGATGGCGTCCGGCCGCTCCTTGATGATCGTCCGCAACACGCCAAGCGCGCCGTGATAGTCCATCGGCGAATTATTGTTCATCAGCCGCGGCGCCATCTTTGCGATATTGTCGTCGCGCTTGCTCTTGACCGCGTTGAGCCAGTCGGCCGGCGGGGATGGCCAGTTGCTGCCCATGGCCTCCAGCATCGCGCTCACGCAGGAGCCGATATCGCCGACTACGGGGGCTGCGATCTCGACATTGGAATCCATTTCCTTGGGCTCGATGTCGACCTGGATGAATTTCTTGGGCACATCGCCCCAGGCCTTGCCCTTGCCGTGCGAGAGCAGCCAGTTGAGCCGCGCGCCGACCAGCATCACGACATCGGCATCCTTCAACACGGTCGAACGCGCCGCACCGGCGCATTGCGGGTGCAGGTCGGGCAGCAATCCCTTGGCCATGCTCATCGGCAGGAAGGGCGCACCGCTCTTTTCGACGAAGCTCTTGATGGCGTCATCGGCCTGCGCGTAGGCCGCGCCCTTGCCGAGAATGATAAGTGGGCGCTTTGCGCTTTTCAGCACGTCCAGCGCGCGCTTCACCGCTGATGGCGCGGGGATTTGCGCGGGCGCGGGATCGATGACTTTCACCAGCGACTTCGCGCCCACGTCCGCGTTCATCACCTGCCCGAACAGTTTGGCGGGGAGGTCGAGATAGACGCCGCCCGGACGGCCCGAGACCGCTGCGCGGATCGCGCGGGCGAAACCGATGCCGATGTCTTGGGCGTGCAGCACGCGGAACGCCGCCTTGCACAGCGGCTTGGCGATCGCGAGCTGGTCCATCTCTTCATAGTCGCCCTGCTGCAGATCGACGATCTCGCGCTCCGAGGAGCCGGAGACCAGGATCATCGGAAAGCAGTTCGTGGTGGCGTGGGCGAGCGCAGTCAGGCCATTGAGGAAGCCGGGCGCGGACACCGTGAGGCAGATGCCGGGCTTCTTGGTCAAGAAGCCCGCGATCGCAGCCGCGTAGCCCGCGTTCTGCTCGTGCCGGAACGAGAGCACGCGGATTCCTTCGGCTTGTGCCATGCGGCCAAGATCGGTGATCGGGATTCCCGGCACGCCGTAGATCGTGGTGATGCCGTTGAGCTTGAGCGCGTCGATGACGAGGTGAAAACCGTCGGTCAGCTCCTGCCCGGCGCCCGATGCCTCGGTCTTGGTTGCGGTGTTCAGCATGGGCTGTGATCTCCTTGGTCGTTTCTTGTCGAGGACGAAATCATCGTCTTCCGGTGCGAAGGCGGTGTCAGCTAAACAGTTCCTTGCCGTGCGCTTCGACATAGCCGGCAAGGCTCAGCGTGTGGTCGCGCGCGAGCTTCTCGGCAAGCTCCGTGTCGCGCTCCTCAAGTGCGGCGATGATCGCCAGATGTTCGGGCAGCGAGGCCGCGATGCGCTCAGTGCGCCCGATGGTGAGCTGCCGGTAGCCGCGCACATGCAAAAGAATGTCGTTGGTCATGTCGACCAGGACGGGCGATTCCGACAGCGAGATCAGCGCCTGATGGAAGGCGATGTTGGCCTTGGAATATTCCTCGACGTGATCCTGCGGCAGGCGGTCGGCGTTGAAGTCCTTGAAGAAGTCGCGCAGCGCCGAAATGTCCTTCTTGCGCGCGATGGTCGTGATCAGCCGCGCCGCCATGCTCTCGAGCGCGGCCCAGGCGCGGATCATGTCGACGATTTCGCTCTTGGTCCGGCGCACCACGATGATGCCGCGGCGCGGCACGGTCTTGACGAAGCCGTCCTGCTCCAGCATGGCGATCGCCTCGCGGATCGGCGTGCGGCTGACGCCGAGGCGTTCGGACAAAGCGCGCTCGTCCAGCATGACCGGTTCCGGCGTCGCGTAGATGTCCATCTTGAGAATGGCTTCTTTCAACGCCTCATAGGCCTTATTCTTGAAGCTGGTCTCTGGGGCTATACGGACAATTGCGATCTCTGCCTCGGCCATGGCTGGGGGCACCTTGGTTTGTTTCCGTGTGAACACGACAAAATCTCCTCGGCTTGGGGGAGGACTGCCTTATTATCCGATTAAAATCGGATTGGTTTTGGCATGCCAAATGCCAGAATGTCAAGTTGCCAGCTATTTCAGCGTCTACACGATACCTCGCCTTGACAATTCCTTTTCTGGCATACCAAATGCCATAAAACGACGCCCAGGAGGAATCTATGTCGAATGCCAAAGATGCGGTCCGCAACGTTCTCGATCAGGTCAAGGCGGATAAACGCAGCAGTTTGACGGCACCCGAAGGCAAGCTGGTCTGCGATGCCTATGGAATCCCCGTTCCCAAAGAGGGTGTCGCCAAGTCCGCGGCCGAGGCCGCCAAGATTGCGGCCGACATGGGCTTCCCTGTCGTGATGAAAATCGTCTCGCCGGATATCTTGCACAAGACCGAGGCCGGCGGCGTCATGGTCGGCGTCAAGAGCGGAGCCGACGCCGAACAGGCCTATGCGACCATTCTCGCCAACGCCAAGAAATACAAGGCCGACGCCAAGATCGAAGGCATTCAGGTGCAGCAGATGCTGGCCGGCGGCACCGAGGTCATCGTCGGCTCCATCACCGATGGTTCGTTCGGCAAGCTCGTGGCCTTCGGCCTCGGTGGGGTTCTGGTCGAAGTGTTGAAGGACGTCACCTTCCGCCTCGCGCCCGCGACCAGGCAGGACGCGCTGTCGATGCTCGACGGCATTCAGGCGCATGAGATGCTGCACGGCGTGCGCGGCGGCGACCCCGTCAACCGCGAAGCGCTGGCCGACGTCATCGTGAAAGTGTCGCAGCTCGTCGGCGACTTTCCCGAGATCGTCGAGATGGATCTCAACCCGGTATTCGCCACCAAGAAAGACGCGATCGCAGCCGACGTGCGGATCGTGGTCGACTTCGATTACAAGCCGCGCCCGGCGCCGCGGTCGAACGAGGAAATCGTCACCGCGATGAACCGTATCATGCAGCCGAAGGCGGTTGCCGTGATCGGCGCTTCCGCCGAGGACGGCAAGATCGGCAATTCCGTGATGAAGAATCTGATCAACGGCGGCTACAAGGGCGAGATCTATCCGATCCACCCGAAGGCGCCCGAAATCCTCGGCTACAAGGCCTACAAGAGCGTCAAGGACGTGCCGGGCGTGATCGACACCGCGGTGTTCGCGATCCCGGCGAAGTTCGTTGCCCAGGCGCTTACCGAATGCGGCGAGAAGAAAATCCCGGGCGCAGTCCTCATCCCCTCGGGCTTCGCGGAAGCCGGCGCGCCGGAACTGCAGGCCGAAATCGTCGAGGTCGGCAAGAAATACAATGTCCGCCTGATGGGGCCGAACATCTACGGCTTCTACTATACGCCCGCCAGTCTCTGCGCCACCTTCTGCACTGCCTACGACGTCAAGGGCCACGCGGCATTGTCGTCGCAGTCCGGCGGCATCGGCATGGCGATCATCGGGTTCTCGCGCTCGGCCAAGATGGGCGTGTCGGCGATCGTCGGTCTCGGCAACAAGGCCGATATCGACGAGGATGATCTGCTCGCCTTCTTCGAACAGGATCCGAACACCAATCTCATCGCCCAGCACTGCGAGGACCTGAAGGATGGCCGAGCCTTCGCTGAAGCGGCCAAGCGGGTGTCCAAGAAAAAGCCGGTGATCGTGCTGAAAGCGGGCCGCACCTCGGCTGGCGCGAAGGCGGCCTCCTCGCACACCGGCGCGCTCGCAGGTAACGACAAGATCTATGAGGACGTGTTCACGCAATCGGGCGTGATCCGCGCCCGTAGCTTAAGGCAGTTGCTCGAATTCGCGCGCGGCGTGCCGGTGCTGCCGACGCCGAAGGGTGAAAACGTGCTGATCATCACCGGCGCGGGCGGCTCCGGCGTGCTCTTGTCGGATTCGGTGGTCGACAACGGCCTGTCGCTGATGGCGATGCCGCCCGATCTCGACGCGGCGTTCCGCAAGTTCATCCCGCCGTTCGGCGCGGCCGGCAATCCCGTTGACATCACCGGGGGCGAGCCGCCGATCACCTATGTCAACACCGTCAAGCTCGGCCTGTCGGATGACCGTATCCACGCCCTGATCCTCGGCTACTGGCACACGATCGTGACGCCGCCGATGGTGTTCGCGCGCAACATGGTCGAGGTGAAGAAGGAGATGGAGGCCAAGGGCTTCGTCAAGCCGATGGTGGCCTCGCTCGCCGGCGACGTCGAGGTCGAGGAGGCGGCCGAATATCTCTATCAGAACGGCATTCCGGCCTATGCCTATTCGACCGAATTGCCGGTCGAGGTGCTGGGTGCGAAATACAAATGGGCGCGCGGCGCGGGCCTGCTCTGAGCGGCCATCAAAAACGCCGCTCCGGCAGTCGCCGGGCGGCACGACTTTCGATCTCGACGACAAAAGCGGACCCCTTCCATCGATCAGCGGCTTCACCCACCGGATGAAGCGAGGTCGCGATGAAGCGAAATGTGAGCCGGCGCAAGATAGCCGAGCCGCGGTCGGAGCACGATGTCGGGCCGCGGGATGGTGGCGTCCAGGCCGTCGATCGCGCGCGCCAGATCATCGAAACGCTCGCCGAGGACGATGAAGGCTATCGCCTGAGCGACCTTGCGGTCCGCACGGGGCTGTCGACCTCGACCGCGCATCGCCTGCTGACGACCCTGGAAAGGCGTCGCTTCGTGCAGTTCGACCGCACCCAGTCGAAATGGCATGTCGGGGCGCGCAGCTTCACGGTGCGCGCCACCTTCGTCCGCCGCCGCAATTTCACCGCGCAGGCCGTGCCGTATCTGCGCAAATTGCGCGACCTGACGCGTGAGACCGCCAATCTCGCCGTGGTCGACGACGAGGCCATCGTCGTGCTGACGCGGATGGAAAGCCGCGAGATCATGCGTTCGCTGACCAAGGTCGGCGGGCGCGTCGCGATGGTGGCGTCCGGCGTCGGCAAGGCGGTGCTGGCCACTTATTCCGACGAGGACGTCAGCGCAATCATCCGCCATCACGGCATGCCGCGATTGACGGAGAAGTCGATTGTGCGGCCAAGCGACCTGTTCAGGGAGCTGGCGGCGATCCGGCGCCAGGGCTACGCCGTCGACGATGAAGAAGCCTGCATCGGGCTGGGCTGCATTGCCGCCGTGGTCTACAATGATTGCAGCGAGCCGCTGGCGGCGATTTCAGTGTCAGGCATGACCAGCCGGCTGACCGATGATCGCTTGCCCGCGTTCGGCCGGATCGTGCGCGAGGTGGCGGACGAACTGACACTTGGGCTTGGCGGCGTGGTGCCGGAGGCGAAACCGTCCTGAGCCTGCGAGCGGACGGATCGAAAAAGATCTCTTGAAGGACGACCCGCGCAGCGGTTTACTGAATAATCGATTGTCACATATTTATGTCTTTATCCATGTTTTGCATTTAGCGCATGATCCGGAAAAGCATGCCCTCGGGCTGCGACCCGATGGGTGGACACCGGCTTTCCGAAAAGATCTGCCCAAACAATAAGCTGGAACGCAATTCATCGCGCTCTGGCACCCTTCAGAGGCAAACGCAGCGCTCGACCAGGACATTCAGCCATGTCGCAAGCTCTCCCTCGTTCAGGATCCTCTCGGCCGTCGCGTGGCAACGATCTGCTGTCCTTTGCGGGGCAGGCCGTTCGTTTCGGCGCCGAGGCTTATGGCCAATGGTGGACGATCACGGGCCGCAGTCTGGAGCGCGAGGTCGAGCGCTTGATCCAGGGGGCGAAGGCATCCCGCTCGCCGGCAGCTTTATTCCGTGGCATGGCCAACGGCTACGTCAACTGGTTGAAGGAGGTCGCCGAACTGGCGCCGTCGATGGCCGAAAAGGCCGCGATGGAATTGACGCGCCGCGCGCGTCCGCATCGAGAGCCCGGCGAAGATCATTTGGGGCCTGCGGCGGAGGGAGAGATTTTCGAAGTCGACGGCAAACCGTTTCCGATGCCGGCGCGGGTTCTGGATGCATCGCAGGGATGGGCGATGTTCTTCGTATCGACCGAGGCGGCCAACCGCTCGCTTGGTGCGGCCAGCGAGAGCCTGGTGGCGTTCGATGCCGGCGGCGGGCGGACCCCGCTGATGATCATCGGGGTGGATTATCGCAACAGCGACTTTGGCGTTTATCCGGAGTTCGTCGTCGCGTTGACCGTCACCGCGAAGGGCGATCCCGCAGGACAGTTGTTCGCCTATTACCTGGCGATCGTCGTCACCCAGGAATTCACCAGGGAGGCGGCCCGCGTCGCTTGGGGGCTGGAGAAGATCGTCTGTCCCAAGCTCGCGGTCCGCTATGCCCCCGACAACGTGCGATTTGGTCTCTCCGGCGAGCGCGGCAAGGCGCTGTCGATCGCCTTTCCGCGGTTCGGTGACGGAGCATCATCCGATCAGCCAACCTTCTCCCTTTCTCAGCGCGGCGGAGGCGCGGACAAGCGAATCTATTGGGCCATGACCACAAAAAGCGGCAGCGGAGAGGGAACGCAGATCGGCGGCTCGGTGGAGCTGGAATTGGGCGTGCCGGGAGACGGCCTGTGTCTGTGCGCCGACGGCAAGTCCGCCTGTCTGTGCGAGACGCTGCGCGGTTTCGCCATCGCCGACAGGCTGCCGGCGGCGAATGGCTGGACCGAGCGGCAGACCGCTCTTTTCGGCGGGCCGCGGTTACTGGAGTTCCCTGACGCCGTTAAGCGTCCAAACGTCAACCGTTAGGAAATATCCGGGAAAACTGCGAGCGCACCATCGAGTCGGCCACGGAGACCGCCTTCGCGGCGAAGGCCGCCGGTCGCATGGCCAACGCAAGCATTGCGGGGAGCACTGCCGGATAGTTGTCCGGCCGGACGATATCGATCGGCTTGCCGATCCCGCATTTGCGGCGCAACGCCTCGGCCGCATTCAAGCCGCTGACCACGGCACCTTCGACCGTGACGACATCAACGAAGGTCTGGCAGAAATCACCCGCGAGAAAGAGGTTCGGAATGTCACACGTCGCCTCGGGGCGGTTGTCCCAGCTACCGACCTGATTGACGAAGAGTTCCTCGCCGACGTTGGTTTGAACATGGCAGCGGTCATGGTCCACGTCATCGAACTTGAAGTCGAGGAAACGTTGCAGTTCCTTGAGCACGATATCCAGAATGACGTCGTTCGGATAATCGACGATCAGATCGGCGTTCGACGAGATGACGTTGAGAAAGCTGCCTCCCGCCGGCGGGTCTGTCCAGACCAGCGAGTTATCGAGCAGACTTAGCGTGTAGTTCGAATCCAGAAGCACCGTGATATTTTTGTTCAGTCCCGGGATCTTTTGCTTGAAATACAGATCGAGCGATATCATGGGCTCCGACCGCAGCAGGCGGACCTTCTCGAGGTTGGGCGCCCGGGCGGCGACTTCCGGGCTGACCAGGCGACCAAGCGCGCGCGGCGGTACGGCAAGCAGCAGGTCACCGCGAACCTCGACCTTCCGTGGATCGGTTGCCTTTACCGGAGCGCCACGCTCGGTGGTCGGGTTGACCCGCACGGTGCCGATGGTCAATTCCCGCACCTCGCCATGCGTCAGATGAAGTTTTTCGACCCGCGTCCGCCACTGAATATCAAAGCTACGCCCAAGCTCCTTTGCACGCGCCTGCAGGTGCTTTCCCCACGGCTCGAAAATAGCGTCGTTGGTGTTCTGCGTCAGCAGCCACAAGGAGGGAGTCGGGTTGCGATAGCCATATTTTATCAAGCTCTGATAGCTTCGCGCCGACGAAAGATAGCTCGGCGACGCGAAGGCCTCCGCCAGGGTGCGCGTAGAGACGTCGATCGAAGCATCGGTGCTGTAACCCCTGGTGCGAAAAAAATTATTGACCGATGTTTGCTCCAGTACCTTCCCCGACATCGCCTGCGCACCGATGAGATCGAGCAGGGAATATGCCGAGATGAACTGGTCCGCCGGCGGCGCGACGCCGTTGAACATGTTGGTCAGAACCGTCGCAAGCGATCCTGCATTGGTGAGACCTTGCCGCGTCTGCTTGTCGCCCGGCCGCCGGTAGCCGATCACTTGGCTTGGTATGAATTTGTCGAGGGAACCGATTTCCCGCATAAATTGCCAGAAATTATTGTACCAGTTCAGGTACATGTGGTAGCAATGCTCGTGCGGGTCGTCTTCTTTACGATCTCTGTGAGAGCCGAGCTTGCCGCCAAGAAAGTTGTTCTGCTCGTATAACGTGATATCGAAGCCTTGCTCCATCAGCCGAGTAGCGGCGGAGAGGCCGGCCAAACCGGAGCCTATAATTATTACTTCTGGCATGTTGCACTCGAAATACACATAAGATTAATGAAGAGATTGTCTCCTGTCGTTGACTGCAAATCAATGGATTGTTTGTGAATGCAGCCAAGCTATCGCACAATTTTTACTGAAATGCTTTTGGCCCAATCGGCCGCAGTGGGAGCGTTTGCAGATGTCGCTGCGCGTTGCGCGCTGCTGGGGGGACAGCAATATCAGCAGGCCGTTACATCGCTTGCCCGCGCGCTGCCGGCCAAAGGCGGGGCTTCCGTGTCAGCGCATCCAGGTGGAGAATCTCCGGGAGCGTCTTTGGCGAGGTCGGCGAGCATCGCTCGCGCCGCCGCAGGCCTGCCGCGGATTTCTATGATGACGTTTCTGTCACAATATGACGACTTGCGTGGGCGGCGCGATCTCGTTCAGAACTGACACCAGTCCAACACGGACTGCCCATGCAATCTAACGGGACGTAAGGCTCGGGTGAGCAGCCATGTCAAATGCAGAAGACATCTTCAGTTTTGCTTCGGAGCGATCCGGGCACGACCCTGTCACAGGCTTCCTCCTGGCGATGCGTGACGCGTGGATGACAGGAACGGGCCTCAAGGAAAGCGGCAGCGGGCAATCCATGCCCCGCGGCAATCCGGAGACGGGGCTTCCAGCCGCCACTCTGCTGCGGCCGATGATCAGCGCGCTTGGCGCGATGGCCGATTTGGCCGCTGCCAATCGTCAGGGGTTTGGCCAGCCAGGCGCCGGGCCGGCGGCCCATCCGTCACCGGGTGCCCGGCACGATCCGTCCGCCGCCGACTTCCTGCTGCCGATAGGGCAGGCCATGATGATCGCCGCTAACAGGTCCGTGAGCTATTGGCTCGGCTTGGCACAAATATTTGAAAGTCATCAAGCGACATTGGTTCAGGCAATTGGCGTAAAGGCGATTGACGGCCATATGACGGGATCGGAGCGCCTCGTGACCGCGGATGCACTGCGTGCGTTGCTGCGTGAGGTGGGGGACTTGGCCATAAGGGAAGCCCTTCTCTTTCAGAACGAATTGAGCGCTTTGGATGAGAGCTTAGTACAGACCTTTGAACAGCCCGAGCCGTCCGGCTCCTATCGCAGGCGCTGGCGCGCCAAATTGTAAGGCGTTGCGTTTCAAACATGTTAGAGCAATCGACACAATCTGTAATCGCCCGACTGGGTTTCGAGTCAGAGATGGTCCGTCTGCGTGAGCGGATTGCGCGCTGGATCGATGGCTGCAGCGACGAGTTGCGCGAAGCGCTCGAATGGCAGTTCCTGACCGGATCGAAATACTTTCGACCGTTGACGATCTTCTCCTGCTATCGCGCTACGCGCGAGGGACCGATCCCCGAGCAGATCATGCAGTCGGCTTTGGTGATCGAGCTGTTCCACAATGTGTCTCTGATCATCGACGACATCGTCGACCGTTCCCCGACGCGGCGCGGCCGGGCGACCATGCACACCAAGTTCGGCGAGCTGTCTGCTCTGATGACGTCGGGCTATATCGTCGCCGAGGGTTATCTGCAGATGAAGGACGATCTGGCGGGTATTGCGCTGTTTTCCGAACTCATGAAGCGGCTGGGCGTGGCCGAGTGCATGCAGTGGCGGCTTCGGCGGCAGCCGCTCGGCGTCGAGGACTGGCGCAAGATCGCCGGAGAAGATACCGGGTCGATGTTCGAGGTGTGCGCCTGTCTGGGTGATCGCTCGGGCCGGCTGCGAACGTTCGGCGGCCTGTTGGGCCTGCTCTATCACGGTTGCGACGACGTCGGCGACGTGAAGGGGCTGGCCGCACTCGGAGGCGGCGGAGAGGAGGACTTGCGCGACGGTATCCTTACGCTACCCGCGGCGCTGGCGATCCGCGATCCCGCCGCAGCCAAGATATTTTGCGACCCGGAAAGCGGAAATCTGGCAGAGCTGGGCAGGTACTTTGTCGCCAAGCTCCCGGAAGCGGAGGCTTATCTCGACAAGATCGCCGACGAAGGGCGAACAGAGGCGCGATCGTTCGCCGTTGATCCCGCGCCATTGGTCGCGCTGATCGAACAAACCCGGCAATTAAGCCGCTACTAGCCGGCGATTCTGGTGTACGGTCGTTAACGTGGAAACTGAACGAAGAAGCCTTGATTAGGTCGCGCCTACGTCTTTACCCTACCCGCATGGCGCCGAGGTGGTGCGTCACCGGCACCAGAGCGAGCAAGTGCGCTAGGGTATCAGGGTTTTGGGACATGCAATCTCATGCAAAGTCTGGACGTCGGGGCGTGGCTTGAAGAGCTTGGGCTTGGCCAATACCGGGCCCGGTTCTCCGAACAGGCGATCGACAGCGATGTTCTGCCTGACCTGACAGACGACGATCTGGTGCGTCTTGGCGTACCGCTGGGGCACCGCAAGAAGCTTTTTAGGGCAATCGACGACCTTCTCGGGCGGGACCCGACTGAGCAGCCTATTAAGCTTGCGCGAACGCGGCCGGACGCAGAGCGACGGCAGTTGACCGTGCTGATCTGCGACATGGTCGAGTCGACGGACCTCGCCTCTAAACTGGACCCTGAAGAGCTCCGCAAGGTGATGGGGGTCTACCTCGATGCCTGCGTGCATGCCGTGACCTCCCTTGGCGGTTTCATTGCCAGATACACCGGAGACGGAATCGTCGCCTATTTTGGCTATCCGGCCGCCTTGGAGGATGCCGCGGAACGGGCTGTGCACGCGGGCCTGGAACTTTGTCGGATTGTCCCAAATCTCGCTCCGCTGCCAGACGTAACGCTGCATGTGCGAACCGGTATCGCGACCGGTCTTGTTGTCGTTGGCGACCTTCTGGGTGAGGGCGCGGCTAGGGAAGAATCGGTTGTCGGAGAAACCCCGGCGCTGGCCGCACGGCTGCAGAGCCTTGCTCCCCCCGACGGGGTAGCTATTGCTGGCAGCACGCGCCGGCTGATCGAGGGCATGTTCGAGCTTGAATACCTTGGCATGTGCGATTTGAAGGGGCTCCCCGGCGTGAGGCCGGTCTGGCGCGTGTTGCGCGAGGCGGCAGCCGAAAGCCGCTTCCATGCTAGACACCACGCCGATCTGACGGAAATGGTGAACCGAGAGAGCGAGCTTTCGCTGTTGCTCGAGCGATGGCAAAGCGCGTGCGAATGCAAGCGTCAGATGGTCCTGCTGACAGGCGAAGCAGGGATCGGAAAGTCGAGAATGTGCATGGCCCTGGCGAGCCGGGTTGCGGCGGAAGGCCATTTCGTCATGCGTCTGCAATGCTCGCCGTTCCATACCCATAGTGCGCTGCATCCGATCATCACGAATCTCGACCGGCTGGCGGGATTGACGCTCGATATGGAGCCGGACGAGAAACTCGATCGCGTGATCGCCGAGCTGCAGAAGTCCGGCGACGTGATTCCCGAAACCATTGGGCTTTTTGCCGGCTTGCTGTCGATACCGATTGGCAATCGCTTGCCGCGGCACGAAGCACCTCCCGAGCAGATGAAGAGCCTGACGCTCGATGCGATTGACGATTGGCTCGTGAATCTGTCGCGGCTGAAACCCCTGCTGTGGATCCTGGAGGATGCGCACTGGATCGATCCAACCACCGCCGAGGCGATCACCCGCGGACTGGGTCGGCGTGATAACGCCCGGATCCTCACTGTCATAACGCACCGTCCGGAATATCCGCTCCCGTGGACCGGCCATAGCCAGGTTGTGTCGCTCGGTCTCAACCGGCTGAGCCGCCGGCAGTCATACGAGTTGGTCAGGCAGGTGGCGCGGAAAGATTTGCCTGACTCCCTCGTTGAGCAGATCGCTGCCAAGACGGATGGGATGCCGTTGTTCATCGAGGAACTGACGAAGGTTATGATCGAGTCCGGCCCGTTCGAGGCGAGCGCCATTCCCTATGACGATAAGCGGGGATCCGGTGAGCCGGTGATACCGGTAACGTTGCAGGACTCGTTGCTTGCTCGCCTTGACCGGCTGACAGAGAGCAAAGTCGTCGCCCAAATTGGTGCCGCAATCGGGCGGGAGTTCTCATTCGAGTTGTTGGCCGCGGTGGTCCCGTCCAAGCCAAAGGAACTTGAAGCCGCTTTGGCGCTGCTCGAGGCGGCGGACCTGATCAGCGCGCGAGGCATCCCGCCGCAGCTGATCTATACTTTCAAGCATGGCCTCGTGCAGGAGGCCGCCTATTCGACGCTGCTCATTAGCCGTCGCCAGAAGCTACACCAACGCATTGCCGAGACGTTGCAGAGCGACTTTGCCCAGATGGGGGAGGTGCAGCCAGAATTATTAGCGCATCATTTCACCGAAGCGGGTCTCACCGGCCAAGCGATCGATTGGTGGGAGCGGGCCGCTTTGCGCTCGGCGGCCCGATACAACAACATTGAAGCGGTCAGCCAGTTCAGCCGAGCTTTGGCGCTACTGACGCAACTTGCGCATGATTCATCAACGCGACGCCGGGAATTCGAACTCCGGATCGCCCTGATCGAGCCGCTATATGCGACCCATGGCTATTCGGGAACGGAAGTCGAACAGAACTACGCGCGATTGCTTGAAATCGGTCAGGATCTCGGAGAGACCCGGCAATTGCTGCGCATCCTGTGGGGGCGTGCGGGCGGAACCTTAGTGCGCTGCGATTTCCCGCGTGCCAGCGAGCATGTTGCAAGTTTCCTCGAGCTGGCACGCCAGGCCGGGGACGCGACATCGGCGGCACAGGGTGTCCGGATCAGCGCAATGATCGCGCAAGCGAGCGGAGAGTTGGATCTCTCGCGCCAACGGTTCCTGGAAGTGATCGAGGCGTTTGAGCGCGAGGGTACGGCGGCGACACTCGGCGACTATCTGACGATTCCGCGCCCGACGACCCTGGCGCAGTATTCGTTCTCCGCCCAACAACTCGGATACCTGGACGAAGCGGAAGAACTGTGCGCACGCAGTTTGCGTGAGACTCGTGAAAGCGGGCATCACCTTACCAGCTGTTATGCGATGTCTGTTTGCGCGATGAAAGCAATGGTCGAGCAGGATCCTGCCACCGTTTTCTCAATCACTGAAGAGCTCGTCGAGATCGTGAATCGCCATCATGTCTTCTATTGGGAATGCTTCACCGAAGCGCTGCTTGGCTGGGCGTCGGCCAGAACGGGGGCGGTAGAAAAGGGTTTGGGAAGACTGCAGCGCAGCTGGGAAATCCGCGACAGGATGCAAACCAGGATATGGGGTCCTTTTTTCCGGATCAGCGAAGCCGAAATCCTGATGCAGAACCACAGACATGACGAGGCCATCGCCTTGCTGGATCGCGCCGAGGCGGAGGCTGAGGCGACCGGGCAGCATTACGCTGATGTCGAAGGGTTTCGTGTAAGAGCCTGCGCGAGGCTCGCCCAGGGCGCGCCGCTTGCCGAAGTGGAGACGCTGTTCCAGCGCGGATTGGCAACGGCGCGAAGCCAGGATGCGCGGCTGTTCGAACTGCGGACCGGGACGAGTCTGGCGAAGGTCTGGCGGGATGCCGGGCGATTTGATGGCGCGCGCACGCTGCTCGCGCCGATTTATGCCTGGTTCACGAGCGGCCACGACACGGTGGACTTGGTTCAGGCCCGCGCGGTGTTGGACGGCATGAAGTAAGCCGCCATATAGAACCGACAAGTCGCTGCATACTGCGCGGGTTTGACGGTCGTGGTGCCACGTGAATGCGATCTAAGACTCGTGCGGCGCCACGTAGCCATCCCGCCGTTTCATCGTGCAGCCAATCCAACCGCCTGATCCCGCGCAGCTTTCGCCGTCCTTTCCACATCGCGGGAAACATATTCGTTTTCGTTGAGATCGTTGGTCGATCCCCCGATCATCGCGCCGAGCAGCAAAAGCGAGGCGCGAAATGGCGCGTATAGGCCCGCGGAACTCGATGCTCCGATGATTAGCTTTACGTCAGCCGGAACCGGAACCTCCCTCCACCGCAATGGTTGAACATCATCTTCAAAACCAACTGGAGGACATGATGAGGAACCGTCTTGCTGTTTCGTTGATCGTCGCCTCGCTCGTGGCGCCAAGTGCAGCCTTTGCGCAATCGACCACTGCGGAAGGCGCGGCGAACGGCGCGCGGGCGGGCGGTGATGTCGCCGGTCCGATCGGCGCCATGGTCGGTGGTACGGTCGGCGCGGCCGTCGGAGCCGGGCTTGAGATCCCGAACGCGGTGATCACCTCGGTGGAGGCCGAGCGCGCGCCGTCGGTCGTGGTGCGTCAGCGCGTCGTGGTGGGCGAGCCGCTGCCGCCGCAAGTCGAACTGCGTCCCGTTCCGCGCTACACCGAATATCGCTATGCGGTCGTCAACGATCGCCGGGTGATCGTCGAGCCGCGCACGCGCCGGGTCGTCAAGATCATCGACTGATCGTGGCTGACGGACCTGAAATCATCCTCGCGCGGGGTTGCGGCCTCGCGGGGATGTTCTGTGTCAGGATGCGCTTGGGGTTCGACGCGCCGCCGTCAGCAAAGTCAGCCCGGCGGCGATTGCAAAACCGACACAGGCCGCGAGAGCATCGACGGCGAAATCTTCAAGCCGCGCATGCCGTCCGGGTGCCCAGAACTGGAGGAGTTCGAGAGCGCCGATCATCAGAACCGAAACGCTCGTCGCGACCAGGCGCTGGCGCGGATAGGCCAGCCCGAACGCCAGTCCGACCAGGACGAAAGCGAGCGCGTGCTCGCCATCCTGGCTGAAATTGGAATGAGGGCGGTACTGCGGCGGTCCCAGCGTGGCGAAGGCGACCGCTGCGGCAAGAACCCAGGCGGTGAGGCGGAGAGAAATGGTCATGCCTACCGCATAGCACAATCCAGCGCCCGAATGTCCAGCCGGGCGAACGCGCCAGGATTTGTGGTTAAGGACGACGGTTACAGCGGCCCGCGGACACCAAGACCGTGCATGAAGCGTTCCCTGATCTGCACGGGATCGCGCCGCGTGGTTCCGGTCCCGGGCTTGTCGTCGATGCGGACCCCGATCAGCGTCGGCCAGGACGCCGACAGCGAGCGGTCGATCAGCCGCTCGAAATCGTCCTCGTCCGCCGCCCATGCGCTGTCGGAGATTCCACAGCCGGCCGCGATCGCGACGATGTCAGCGACGGCTGCGGCCGGAGTCGGCTGCGCGCCGGTGATCTGGTAGACGCCATTGTCCATCACGACCATCGTGAGATTTTTCGGCGCGAGCGTCGCAATCGTCGTAAGCGAGCCAAGCTGCATGAGCAGCGAGCCGTCGCCTTCGAGGGCGAACACGCGGCGGTCGGGCTGGGCGAGCGCGACCCCGAGCGCGATCGGGAACGCAAGGCCCATGCTGCCCAGCATGTAGAAATTCTGCGGGCGATGTCCGGCGGCCCATAAATCGAAATTGGTGTTGCCGATGCCGCCGATCACGGCTTCTTCGTTCTTCAGCTTTGCAATCAGGCGCGAGGTGAGATCGAAACGGTTCATCACCTTGGTGTTGCGGGCAGGGGGGCTGGCGTGCGTATTCATGCGATTGCTCACTTGTCGAAGACTTTGCCGCCGGTCAGGAGCGGCGAGAGGATCAGCGCCACCGGCGCCTGCGTGGTGATGGCCTGCCTGATCGAGCGGTCGACGATGAATTCGAACTCGTCGATGCGGGTCGCGGTATGATGCTCCATGGCGAGCGAATCCAGCACCGGCCGCATGGTCCTGCACACCAGCGACTGGCCGTAGTTGAATTCGCCGAGCGTGCCGCGTTCGGAAACGAACATGATCAGCGGGATCTGATAGGGCATCGCCAATGAGGCCAGCACGTTAGCGAGCGTGGCAAAGCCCGACGTCTGCATCAGCACCGCGCCGCGCATGCCGCCCATCCAGGCGCCGGAAACGATGCCGACCGCCTCTTCCTCGCGCGCGGCAGGAAAGGTCGTGAAGAAAGGATCGTTGTGCAGATTCCTGATCAGCGTCGTCAGCACGCGATCGGGAACATAAGGCACCAGCCGGATGTCGTTGCGCTTGAGCGTTTGCAGCACAATGCCATGCCAAGTCTTCTCATGAGGAGTCTTCTCATGAGGGGTCGTCTCCTGAGCGGGCGTGTCATCGGAAGATTTGGGCGAGGTCTGTCCCTCGGCAGCGGCCATTCTGGTCTCCCTGTTTCGCGACGATGTTTCGTTCGCAAGGCGATCTTTCAATTGCTCGGCGCGCCGAAAACTTGACGTCGTGCGCGAGATTGTCAACATGCCTCTGCAATGACGTGATCTGCGTTGCACGATGGTGCGACCGCACGGGCCGGCATGCGATAAGACAAGCAACAAGTAAGACAAGCAACAAGTAAGACAAGCAACAAGAACGACCAGCGAGAACGACAGGGAGAATGCCATGTGGAGGCCTTTTTTGGCTGCCGTCATAGGGGCGGCGATGGTCGCCGTCGGCGGCATCGCTTGGGCCCAGTCGGCATTCCCCGCCAAACCCGTGCACATTCTGGTGCCATATGCGGCCGGCGGCGGGGTCGATATCCTCGCGCGGACGCTCGGCGACGTTGTCTCGCGGCAATGGGGCCAAACGGTGGTGGTAGAGAACCGCCCCGGCGCCGGCGGGGTTGTGGCCTCGCAGGCGCTGGTCGCGGCCCCGCCTGACGGCCATACGTTGATCGTGGTCGCCAGCGGGCATGCCACCAATCCGTTCCTCTACGTGAAGATACCCTACGACACCTTCAAGGATTTCACGCCGATTTCTCTGCTCGCCTCGTCGCCGAACATCCTCTTGGTGCGCGCCGACTCGCCCTTCAAGAATCTGAGTGAAGTGATCGCGCAGGCGAGGGCAAAACCGGGCAGTCTGTCCGTTGGACACGCCGGCAACGGCACCTCGACGCATCTTGCGGGCGAGCTTTTGAAAAGTCTCGCCAAGGTCGATATTGAGGCGATCCCCTACAAGGGCGGCGCGCCCGCGATCAATGACCTGCTGGGCGGCCAAATTCCGTTGTCGTTCAACAACGGCCCGGAGTCGGTGGGCCAGATCGAGGCCGGTACGGTGAGGGCGCTCGCGGTGACGACCGCTGCGCGGGCACCATTCCTGCCCAACGTGCCGAGTATCGGTGAGACCGTGCCGGGCTACGACACCGAGGTGTGGTGGGGCCTGCTCGGGCCGGGCGGCATGCCGCGCGATCTCGTGGACAAACTCTCGCACGACTTCGTCGCGGCCTTGAACACCGACGCCGTCAAGCAGCGCCTGGCCAAGCTCGGGGCGTCACCGATCGGCAGTTCGCCGCAGGCGTTCGACGCGAAGATCCATGCCAACTACGACAAATGGGGGCCGATCATTCAGGCCGCCGGCATGAAGGCCGAATGATGCCGGCAGCGCCTCCCTGTCTGCCGCCGCGCGAGGTCACCCGGCCAAAGGTGTCGCCACCTGCGAATGCCTGCGACACCCATGCTCATGTGTTCGGGCCGGCCGATCGTTTTCCCTATGCTAGGGATCGCAGCTACACGCCGCCGGACGCGCCGCTGGAAAAATATCTGGGCATGTTGGACGAAATCGGATTTGCGCGCGGCGTGCTGGTGCAAGGCAGCGCGCATGGCCGCGACAATTCCGCGATGCTGGATGCGCTGAAGCGGCAGCCCCGTCGTCTGCGCGGTGTCGCGGTGGCGGACGCCGATATGCCGCCTGCGACATTGCGCGAGTGGGACGCTGTCGGCGTGCGCGGCTTGCGCTTCAATCATTTTTTCCGTGGTGGACAGTTGCATTACCGGGGTGGCGTGCCGCTGTCCGCGGCAGAGACGCTCGCGCCTATCATGGCTGAGCTTGGCTGGCATCTGCAGCTTTGGATCGACGTGAACGATCTACCCGATACGATTCTGGTCCTGAAGTCATTCGGATTGCCGGTCGTGATCGACCACATGGGCCGCACCGATGCCCGTGCCGGCACCGGCACGCCGGGATTTCAGAGCCTGTTGAGGGCGGTGGGCGAGGGCTGGTGCTGGGCCAAGCTGTCCGGCGCGCATCGTTTGAGCCAGCTGGCGCCGGACTATCCCGACGCGCGACCTTTCCATGAGGCGCTGGTCAAGGCCAATCCCGAGCGGCTGGTGTGGGGCGGTGACTGGCCGCATCCGCGCGTCGAGGGCGCGATGCCCGATGCCGGGCATCTGTTCGAACTATTTCAGATTTGGACGCCGGACCAGGCGGCACGCCAGCGCATCCTTGTGACCAATCCGGCAGAACTCTACCGATTTACGAACTGAAAGTGATTCAATGTTCGTCAACAACAAGCGCGTCTTTTACGTCAAATATCTCGCCCACCAGATCTACGCCGACATCCTGCGGGCGCGGCCGGACGTGCGGCTCGACCGGCTTGAGAACGAGAGCGCTGAGGAAACCTACGCGCCGATCATTCGCGATGCGCATGCCTATCAGATCGGCGCGGCGCGCGATGAGCTGGCGCCGCATTTTCATGTCGATGCGAACTTGCTGCGGCGGGCGCCTAATCTGTTGATCGTCTCCAGTAACGGCGCGGGCTTCGACCCCGTTGACGTCGACGCCTGCACGGAGGCCGGCGTCCTGGTCGTCAACCAGTCCGGCGGCAACGCGCATTCGGTGGCCGAGCATGCGCTCGGCATGCTGCTGACGCTGTCCAAGCGCATCATCGAGGCCGATCGCGCGCTGCGGCGCGAGCGCGACGTCAACCGCAACGCCCTGATGGGAATGGAGGCACAGGGCAGGACCATCGGTATCGTCGGCATCGGCAATGTCGGCTGCCGGATCGCCGAGCTCTGCAAGGGCCTGCTCGGGATGAAGGTCCTGGCCTACGACCCCTATCTTTCGGCCTCTGAAATCGTAGGCCGCGGCGGGGAGAAGGTCGAGCTCGACGAGTTGCTACGCCGCTCCGACTATGTGTCGATCAATTGTCCGCTGACCAAGGAGAGCCGAGGCATGATCGGCGCGCGAGAATTTTCCTTGATGCAGCCGCAGGCCTATTTCATCACGACCGCGCGCGGCTTCATTCACGACGAAGCCGCATTGCTCGACGCGCTGCGCGACAAGCGCATTGCCGGCGCCGGTCTCGACGTCTGGTCCAAGGAGCCGCCGCCGCCCGAGCACCCGCTGTTGCAGTTCGACAATGTGCTGGCGAGCCCGCACACGGCCGGCGTCACCAAGGAGGCGCGCCAGAACATGGGCCGGATCGCCGCCGAGCAGATGCTCGATGCGCTCGACGGCAAAAGGCCGCCGCGGCTGATCAATCCCGAGGCTTGGCCGGCCTATGCCCGGCGTTTCGAGCAGGCTTTCGGGGTGACGCCGAAATAGCGGAGATAGGGCCATCCGCTGGCCTGAGAAGATTTTGTTCGCCGTGACTGGGTCGGCGGCAACAAACCCACTGCCGGTCAGTGCCTGGACGACGCGCCTATTGCTATTTTGAGAGGGACCTCGACAGTCCCTTGGACCGAGACCATTTTCCTTGTTGCGCCAAGATGTTGCGGGTTAATTTTGCAGCGGCGTGGAAGGAATTGGTCAGATGCGACGGGTCCGTTCATTGCTGCGCGCCGCGCCGGCCCAGATCGGGCGCCGCCTTGCGCAATTCGTTGCCATTGCTGCTGCCAGCCTGCCGGACGTCGGCGCCTAGGCAAGACACCGCCCCGGCCTTTGGCCGGTGATCTTCACCTGCATCCCCACCGCAATCTTGAGATCGCTCAAGACGACGGTCCCGTGGCGTGGTTAGATGGCGCTTGAGGGGCAGCCGGATGCAGCGGGAGGGTTCCATGTCGCGGTACGTCGTTCACTTCATGAAAGATGTGCTTGGCGAGAACGGCCGGGAGTGCGAGGTCTGCCAGGGCACGCTGGAGATCGATGCTCCGACCGAGAGCCAGGCCACCGAACTGGCGAAGCAGAAATTCTGCGAAACGCAGGCGCTTTGCGATTGGTCGCTACACGCGGACCGGATCCAGATCAGGTCGGCGGATTTGCCATCCTAGAGCATGATCCCTGAAAAGTGCGCAGGCCGTTTCCCCTCGCGACAAACGCGACGCGTTTGCGCGGAGATCATGCTTAACCAAAAACCTAGAGCGCGATCGCGATTCAACCTATTCGCATCGCGGTCTAGAGTGGGCTGGCTTGGCTGACGACAGAAGGGCGGTCCTGTCGTCAGCTTGCTCGCGCTTTGAACCGCACCGGTCTGTCCTATTTCGCCATTGAGGCCGGTGTCATCGGCACAATGATCGGCATGGCCGGCGTGTTCGCGCCCGCGGCCCCCACGACGAATTGCGGTACATCGCCCTTCCAGCGCAGCTTGGACTGGGCGTCGATTTGCCGAATGTAATTCTCCACGCCTCCCGCGGCGTCGATCCGGGCGCGGGTCGCAGCCGCTTCGCCTTCGCCGCGCAGACGAAGCGCTTCGGCTTTGGCCTTGGCAAGGTTGCCTTCCGCCTCGGCGCGCGCACGCGCGAGATTGCCGTTAGCCTCGGCTTGCGCCTGGGTGAGCTGGGCACGGGCCTGGCCTTCCGCTCGCGCGGCCTGCGCGTCGGCTTCCGCCTGGGCCTGCGTCACCCGGGTCTGGGCTTCGACCTTGGCGCGTTCGGCGTCCTGCTGCGCGGCGACCGTCTTGGTGCGCGCCAGCGAAGCCTGGTTGATCGCGTCCTTGTATTGCGGCGAGAAATCGAGCGAATTGATCTGCACGGACGAGATTTCAATGCGCAGGATGCTGGCCAGCACCTCGGAAAGCTTCCGCTTGATCTCGGCGACCACCGTCTCACGCTGCTCGCCGGCAATTTCGGTGATATTGTGCTTGGACAGTACCTCGCGCACCACCTCATTGGACAAGAGGATGACGTTGCTGTGAATGTCGATATTGCCCGCTTTCCCGATTTCATAGAGCAGATGATAAGCGGCGCTTGTCGGCACCCGATAGGTGACTCCGACCTTTAGCGTGAGTTCCTGGGTGTCTCTGGTGGAGGCTTTCTTCTCGGGAAGCTCGAAAGTGTCGGTCGTAATGGCGATGAGGTCGTCGTCATCGATCAAGGGCAGCTTCAGGTGCAGACCGGGCTGCAACGGTCCTTCCTGCGGATTGAGCACCTTGCCGAACCGCTTGACGAAGGCGACATCCGTCTGCGGCACCACGAAATAAGAGCTGGAGAGAAAGAAGATGACAGCGAAGAGCCCGACGGCAGCCGGAATGATCCAGCGGCTAACCGAGGGCAGGGCGGGAACGGTAAGGTGGGGGTGCGGCAAAGACATGGTCGTCTGGGCCCTCGCGAGCTCTCCTCTTGATTGCCCAGCACTTAGTGCGAGCCGCGATATAAATGGTTCAGCGCCGTGAGCTGCCAAGGATGTTGCGACTTAAGTCTCGGCCTAGAAAGTGACAAACGTCACGTCGGCGGCGCGCACCGCCTGTGACGTGCGCGGTTCTTGATTCAAGTCTCAGTCGGAAAATTGTGCCGGTCCAATCCTCGCCGGCAAGATAGCGTTTTTGCACCTGCCTCAAGAGAGCGTTCTGAGGGTATTTGTTCAGGCCGCGGCGGGCGTGAATTTCAGCGAAAAACACGCGCCATTCGGACGGCGGTTTTCGACGGTGACGGTCGCGGAATGCAACTCGGCGATGCGCTGGACGATCGAGAGTCCAAGCCCGGTGCTTCCCTTCTTCCTGCGATCGCGCCGCCAGAAGCGCCGAAAGATCAGGTTGCGCTCGTCTTCGGGGATGCCGGGACCGTGATCGAGTACGCTCACCGTGCCATTACCTTCGACGACAAACTCCACCGTCGATCCGACCGCCGTATGATTGATGGCGTTTTCGGCCAGGTTGCGGATGGCCCGGCCGAGCATCTCGGTGTTTCCCTTCACCCAGACAGGTTCGCCGGCACCGAGCAGCGCGACATCCTTTCCTTGGGAAAGCGCCAGAGGCGCTACGAACTCGGCGACCTCCGTGGCCACCGACCTGAGATCGGCCTTCTCCTCGGGGTTGACGACGAAAGCATCGAGTTCGGCGATGTCGAGCAACTGGCCGACGATATGCGCCATGCCTTCGACATTCTGGCTTAGCGCCCGGCGCATGTCGTCATCCTTGAGCATGTCGATCCGCGTTCTCAGGACGCTTAAGGGCGTGCGCAGTTCATGTGCGGCGTCCGCGGTGAAGTCGCGCTGAATTCGAAAACCTTCCTCGAGCCGGTCCAGGCCCAGATTGACCGCGGATACCAGGGGACGCACTTCGCGCGGAAGTTCGTCGGTCGGCAGCCGCACGCCGGGACGGGCCGGGCCAATGCCGGCGGCGATTTCGGAGGCTTGCCGAAGCGGCCGCAAAGCCCTGCGGAAGATCGCGATATCCGTGATCAGCAGGACTAGTAGGATCGGCAGCGTGATCCAGCCGACGTTCTTGTAGAAATCGGCGACGATGTCGTCGATCAGCACGTCGCGATTGGCGAGATCCTCGCCCGTCTGAATCCAGATGGTCTGGCCGCCGACCTCTCTGCGGATGCTGGCGCCCGAGACGGTGGCATCACCTCGCCGCTGTTGCAGAAATTCGATCGCGCCGGCTCGGGCATCTCCAGGAAACAGCGCGGCGCTGTCTTTCAGCGAGGAAAACAGCACATGGCCCTGATCGTCGGTCACGGCATAGGAGTAGCGTCCGTATTCCTGCGAATAGAGCCCAAGCAGGTCCGAGGGCAGGTTCAGTTCGAGGCGGCCGTTGGGCCCGGCACTTAAGTGTTCGCCGACCGAGACGGCCTGTTCCTGCATGGCCTTGTCGTGAATGTTGTTAGTCGCGTAGCTCAACAGCCAGGACAACGCGACCGACATCAGAACGGAGGTGATGACGACGGCGACGACATGCAGGATCACGATACGCGAGATGATCGACTTGAATCTCGGCACGCTACTTTTCCTCCGCGATGAGATAGCCGACGCCGCGAATGGTGTGAACCTGCACCTTGGCGCCGCGCTCGGAAAGCTGCTTGCGCAGGCGGTGGACGTAGACCTCGATCGCGTTCGACGCGACGTCCCCGGAATGTCCGAAGATATGGTCTTCAACCTGCTTCTTGGAGACGACGCGCCCCTTGCTGCGCATCAGGAGTTCGAGCACCGCGATCTCGCGGGCCGAAAACAGTTGGGGCTGATCGTCGATCGAGGCCTGCCGGTTTCGCGTGTCGAATTCGAGATTGGCGATGCGAAGGTTGCTATCGAGCAGGTGGCCCGGCCTGCGCAATTGCGCTTCCAGCCGGGCGATCAATTCCTCCAGCGCGAACGGCTTCACCAGGTAGTCGTCGGCGCCGCTGCGCAGGCCATGAACGCGGTCCTGCAGGCCGCCGCGCGCGGTCAGGACCATGACCGGAATGGGGTTGTTCTGCTGCCGTATCTCGCGCAACAGCTCCAGTCCGTCGCCGTCGGGCAAGCCGAGGTCGAGGATCAGGGCCGCATAAAAGGTCCTGCCGAGAACGCTCCTGGTGTCCTCGACCGTCGACAGGATGTCGGCTTGATAGCCTGCCGCCTGCAGGCCCTTTGCCAGGAGCTCAGCGAGCTCCTCGTTATCTTCAACGATCAACAATCGCATCCAGGGCCATCCAAGGGGTACTCAAACTCAAAAACTCACGCCCGCGCCGGATGCCTGCGGACCAGACATGAACGTAACAACCTGGCTCATTGTCCCGTTCAAGACGGTCGACGGTGCCAAGCGGCCTGCGAAGATGGACGCGTGCTCGCGTGCCCCTGGCGGTGTAAGGCTGGTGTAAGCTTCGGCGCGCCGTCGCATGCAATGTGCCCGGATCGCACCACTCCCGGGGCAAAAAGGCAAGATTCTTCCGGTCAAATCCGGTACCGGCACGACTATTCGAATCAATCGGAATCTGCGTAACAGCAACAAGTTAACGTTTGGCCGATGCGCTATTGCAGCGGCCCGAAATCACCAATAAGACGAGGGTCGGCAGAAACAAACTAGGACCGCAAGAAATACGCATGTATCGGCGGCACGAGCGGTGGGTGCGTATTTCAATGTATGAATTCGCCATATGGTGATCAGCGCGAACAGGAATTGGCGGCGGTTGGCCATCGCGCTGACGGCTGCCGTTTTGTGTGCTGCCGCGGTCGTCGGCGCGAACAGGCTGTTCGTGCAGCGTGCGAAGTCTTCCGAAAGCCCGGGCGTGTCCAAGGCGACCGCGTCGCGCTTCGTGCCGAGCGAGGCCGTGTGGGCGAGCCTGTCGGTCGAGCCGGTGTCGGAGCGGCTCTTCCGCGCCGAGCACATCACCGAGGGCAAGATCGCCGTCAATGAAGACAGTTCGACTCCGATTTTCTCTCCCTATGCCGGCCGTGTCACGAAGCTCCTGGTCAAGCCGAGCGACACGGTTGAGCGCGGACAGCCGCTGTTCATCGTCGAAGCCACCGATACCGTGCAGGCGTTGAACGATTTCGTGACGGCGTTGAGCGGGCTCAATACCGCGCGCTCCAAGCTCAATCTGGCGCAGATCGTCGAGAAGCGTCAGGACGACCTTTATGCGGGCAAGGCGGTCCCGCTAAAGGACTGGCAGCAGGCTCAGATGGACCTGACGACGGCTCAGAACGACATGCGTTCGGCGGAGACGGCGGTTGAGGCCGCTCATAACCGGTTGCGGATCCTCGGGCGCTCGGAAGAGCAGATTTCGGCGTTTCAACGGACGCGGCAGATCAGCGCCGACACGCCGATCTATTCGCCGATCGGCGGCACGGTGGTCCAGCGCAAAATTGGGCCGGGCCAGTTCATCGGCAGCGGCGCCAGCGATCCGGTCTTCGTCATCGGCGACCTCTCGACCGTGTGGCTGACCGCTTTTGTGCGCGAGAGCGAAGCGGCCGATGTCAGGGTCGGGCAGGAGATCGAGTTTACCGTGCTTGCGCTGCCGGGCCGCACCTTCAAGGCAAACATCGATTATGTCTCGGCCGCGATCGACCCATCGAGCCGCCGCCTTCTGGTCCGGGCCACCATCAACAACAAGGTGGGCCTGTTCAAACCCGAGATGTTTGCCAATGCGACGATCTATGGCGGCGCGGACCACACGTCGGTCGGCGTGCCCAAACAGGCCTTGATCTATGAAGGCGATCGCGTGCGGCTCTGGGTCGCCCGCGATGACAAGTCGATCGAGCTCCGTGAAATCGAGACCGGCCTGACAAATGGCGACCTTGTCGAGGTGCGCAGCAACCTGAGGGCCGGGGAGAAAGTCATCACCAAGGGCAGCCTGTTCATCGACCGGGCAGCCTCCGGCACTTAAACTGCATCGAGATGTCTCTCAACAAAATCCGAACCGTGATCTAAACCGAGATCCAGCCCGAATGGACCGCCTCGTTACCCTTGCAGTCGACCGCCGGTTCCTGATGGTTGGTCTGTTCATTGCCGTCGTGCTTGGCGGGCTTGTTGCCTTTCAGCAATTGAACATCGAAGCCTATCCTGACCCGACGCCTCCGATGGTCGATATCGTCACCCAGAGCCCCGGGCTGTCGGCTGAGGAAATCGAGCGCTACATCACGATTCCGCTGGAAACCCAGGTCGCCGGGATCAAGAACCTCAATGTCATCAGGACGATTTCGCTGTACGGCCTGTCCGACGTCAAACTGCAATTTTCCTTCGATTTCACCTACGACCAGGCGCTGCAGCAGGTCTTGAACCGGCTGTCCCAGCTCGCGCCCCTGTTGAACAGCGCGCAGCCGCAGATTTCGCCGATCAGTCCGATCGGCGAGATTTACCGGTACCGGCTGGTCGGTCCGCCCAACTACTCGGTGCTAGATCTCAAGACGTTGCAGGATTGGGTCCTGCAGCGCCGTTTTCGCACCGTGCCCGGCGTCATCGACGTGACGGGCTGGGGTGGCAAGACCAAGACCTATGAGCTGCAGGTCGATTTCAACAAGCTGGTGGCGAACGGACTGACGCTCCCGCAATTGCTGCAGGCCGTCAGCAACTCCAATATCAATGTTGGCGGTAACACCGTCAATATCGGCTCCCAATCCGCGGTGGTGCGGGGCGTCGGACTGATACGTTCCATCGACAGTCTCGCCAACACCATGGTTGCGTCGCCCGGAGGAACGCCGGTGCTGGTCAAGGACGTCGCGACCGTCACCGTTGGCGAGCAGCCAAGGCTCGGGATCGCGGGCGAAAACCAGGATGATGACATCGTCCAGGGCACCGTCTTGATGCGGCGCGGCGAGCAGAGCTCGCCGACCATCGAGAGGGTCGAGAAGCTGGTCGAAAGGATCAACAATTCGACCATCCTGCCGCCCGGGGTGCGGATCGAGCGCATCTACGATCGAAAGGACCTGATCGAGACCACGACCAGGACCGTGCTCGAAAACATGGTGGTCGGAATGACGCTGATCGTCCTCTTGCAGTGGATATTTCTTGGCGATCTGCGCAGCGCCCTGATCGTAGGCGCGACCATACCGTTCGCACTGTTCTTTGCCGTCAGCATTTTGGTGCTGCGCGGTGAATCGGCCAACCTGCTGTCGGTCGGCGCGATCGACTTCGGCCTGATCGTCGATGCCACCGTGATCATGGTCGAGGCGATCTTCCGCCGCCTGTCGCATACCGAGGCGCTTTCGGACAATGAGCGCGCGGCGATCTCGCCGCGAACGATCATGGCCATGAAACGTCATGCCATCCTGACCGCCGCCGCCGACGTGTCGCGATCGATCTTCTTCGCCGCCGCCATCATCATCGCGGCCTTCCTGCCGCTGTTCACCTTGAGCGGCGTCGAAGGCAACATCTTCAGCCCGATGGCCCGGACCTACGCCTATGCTCTGGCGGGCGGCTTGCTGGCGACATTTACGGTGACGCCGGCGCTGAGCGCGATCATCCTGCCGGCGCATGTTCGGGAAACCGAGACCTTCATCATGCGGCTTCTACAACGTCTCTACGTGCCTGCGCTCGAGCGCTCGCTGAGCAGCCGTCGCGTGGTGCTGTTGGGCGCGTTGGCATTGGTCGTAATGACCGGCCTTGCGGTGCGTTTCCTGGGGTTGGAATTTCTGCCAAAGCTGGAAGAGGGCAATTTGTGGATCCGGGCGACCTTGCCGTCGACGATTTCGCTCCAGGAAGGCAACTCCTACGTTAACGAGATGCGCAAGCTGATCGCCAGCCAGCCTGAGGTCGAGTCGGTGGTGTCGCAGCATGGCCGGCCGGACGACGGCACCGATGCGGCCGGCTTCTTCAACGCGGAATTTTTTGCGCCGCTCAAGCCTGCCAAGCAATGGCCGAAGGGGGAGGACAAGGATGCGCTGACGGCCAACCTGCTGGCCCAGTTGCAGACCAAGTTTCCCGGCGTCGAATTCAATTTCTCGCAATACCTTCAGGACAACGTCTCGGAGGCGGTTTCCGGCGTGAAGGGCGAGAACTCGATCAAGCTCTACGGCAACGACCTGCAGGCGCTGACCACCACCGCCAACAAGATCAAATCCGTGCTGTCGACCGTGCAGGGCATTACCGACCTTGCGGTCTTCACCTCGCTCGGCCAGCCCACCATCCAGATCGAAATCGACCGTGCGCGGGCGGCGCGCTACGGCCTGTCGCCGGGCGATATCAACACGACGATCCGCACCGCGATCGGAGGCGACAGCGCCGGCGATCTCTACGAGCCCGGCAGCGACCGGCATTTCCCCATCATCGTGCGCCTGGCGCCGCAGTACCGCAAAAGCGCGGAAGCGATCCAGAATCTGCGCATCGGAGCGCAGGGTCCGAACGGCATCACCCAGGTCCCGTTGAGCGAAGTGGCTTCGATCAAGCTCGTGTCCGGCGCGGCTTACATCTACCGCGAGCAGCAGGAGCGCTATCTCCCGATCAAGTTCTCCGTGCGTGAGCGCGATCTCGGCAGCGCCATCCAGGAAGCGCAGCAAAAGATCGAGGCCGAGGTGCAATTGCCGCCGGGCTCGCGGATCGAGTGGGTCGGCGAATTCGGCAATCTGCAGGATGCGATCAAGCGGTTGTCAGTCGTCGTGCCGATCAGCCTGACGCTGATCGCGCTCTTGATCTGGTTCAATTTCGGATCCGTGGTCGACACCATCCTGACCATGAGCGTGATCCCGATGGCGGTATTCGGCGGCATCCTGGGATTGCTGGTGACCGGCATCCCGTTCAGTGTGTCGGCTGCGATCGGGTTCATCGCGCTGTTCGGCATCTCTGTCATGGACGGCATCATCATCCTCTCGCAGTACAATGCGCTGATCGACGAGGGCGTGGACCGCGACGCGGCCATTCTGCGGACCGGCAGGCTCCAACTGCGCCCGGTGCTGATGACCTGCGTGGTGGCCGGTGTCGGATTGCTGCCGGCGGCCTTGTCCACCGGAATAGGATCGCAGGTGCAAAAACCGCTGGCGGTCGTGGTGGTTGCGGGCATGATGCTCGCGCCGGTCGTCATTCTCCTCACTTTGCCGGCGCTGATTTCGATGTTTTCGCGGAAGAGCCGAAGGGGGCTGGCTGCGGAAGGTCATCTTGCCTCGGCGGAATGAATGATGGTCGGGGTTAAGCGCAGCACTGCAGTCCGGTGTCCAGCGAATGATCGCGGGGCAGGACTCGGCGCGCCCGCGATGTTGGCCGTGGTCGCGATCGTCGGCTTGACGACGATCGTCCCGTGTGAGGCCGAGAGCCTGCCGGAAGCCCTGGTGAAAGCCTACCAGACCAATCCTCAACTCAATGCCGAGCGCGCCAGGCAGCGCGGCACGGACGAGAATGTGCCGCAGGCGCTGGCCGGCTATCGGCCGCAGATTGTCGCGAGCCTCGGCGCCGGATTGCAGGCGGTACGCAATCTGTTGCCTGACAACACTATCCAGAGCGCGACATTGCGCCCGTGGACGATAGGGGTGACGGTCTCGCAGACCCTGTTCAACGGGTTCAAGACCGCCAACAGCGTTCGGGTCGCGGAATTCCAGGTGCTGTCGGGCCGCGAGGCCTTGCGAAACGTCGGGCAGGGCGTGTTGTTGGACGCGGTGACGGCGTACATGAACGTGATGGCCAACAAGGCCCTGTATGAGGCGCAACGCACCAACGTGCAGGTGCTGCGGGAAATCCAGGCCACGACCAAGAGGCGTCTCAACGCAGGCGATGTCACCCCGACGGATACGGCGCAGGCCGAGGCGCGGCTGAGCCGGGGATTGGCCGATCTCAACGCCGCGGAAGTCGCGCTTGGTATCAGCAAGGAACTCTACACCCAGGTCATCGGCGCGGCGCCGTCGGAACTGACGGCGGCGAGCCCGGTCGACCGCCTGGCACCGGGCACGCAAACCGCGGCTATCGACACTGCCAACCACGAGCACCCGGCGATCCTCGGCGCCGGCTACGATGTCGATGTCGCGCAGACCTCGATCAAATTGGCGGAAAGCAGCCTGCTGCCGCAGGTCTCGGTTCAGGCGAGCGCCAGCCGATCGGTCCAGACCGACTCCAGCCTCACCACGAACTCAACCGATCAGGCCTCGGTTCTGGGGCAGGTCAACGTGCCGATCTATGACGGCGGTACCGCGGCTTCGCAGACGCGCCAGGCCAAGGAAGTCGCCTCCCAGAGCCGCCTCGTGCTCGAGCAGGTCAGGAATCAATCGCGCACCGCGGTCGTCAGCGCCTGGATATCCAACGAAGGTACCAAGATCGCGCTCAACGCCGCGGAGTCGGAGGTGCGTGCGGCGGAAGTGGCGTTGCAGGGGGTCCGGCGCGAGGCGCAGGGGGGGCAGCGCACCACGATCGACGTGCTGAACGCTCAGCAGGATCTGACAAACGCCCGCTCCAGGCAAATCATGGCCCAGCGCGACCGGGTCATTGCATCCTACACCCTGTTGAGTGCGGTCGGACGGCTTGACGTGCATACGCTCGATCTCAACACCCCCGACTATCTCCCGGACCTTCATTACCATCAGGTACGGGATGCCTGGCACGGCCTGCGCACACCCTCAGGTCAATAGGACGTTTCGATTATTGTTAAGATTGTCGCCCTGATTGTGACTGCCATGTCCCCGGCGACCTTCCCGTGGCAGCCCCGGTGCTCTAACAAAGGGGTGAGTTGCCGACTCTTTTTCGAGGACGATTCGGAGTCGATCGAGTGAGCCCGGGCACCGCAGTTCGCGCGAGGGCAGGGCTATTCATGGGCGCTTGGCGAGGAAACCATGACTGGTCACATCATTGTCTCGGACGAGGAGTCAGCGCGCACCATCGTCATGCGGCGGCCGGAGAAGAAGAATGCGCTGAACGACGAGATGTTCCTCGCCATGGCCGATGCGATCAATACGGCGCAGTCAAATCCCGATATTCGCTGTCTCATTCTGACGGGCCGTTCGGGCGTGTTCACCGCCGGCGAAGACATCGGCGATTTTGCGGACGAGAAGACAATCGAGCGCGATGAGGCGAGGCCCAGAAAAACCGCCGTGTTTCTGCGCGCGCTCGTCAACAACAAGAAGCCGATCATCGCCGCGGTGGATGGCGTCGCAGTCGGCATTGGTACGACGATGGTGCTTCACTGCGACTATGTGATCGCCGGGACCACGTCGTCGTTCCTGTCTCCCTTCGTGCAGTACGGCTTGGTTCCGGAAGGAGCCTCCAGCCTGTTGCTGCCGCTCACGGCTGGCCACCAGCGCGCCTTCTCGATGCTGGTGATGGGGAGGCCCATGAGCGCAGCCGACGCCCGCGATGCCGGTTTGGTCAATGTCATTGTCGCACCTGGCCACGCCCTGATCGAGGCGCAGAAAGTCGCGCGCGAGATTTGCGCGCTGCCGGTGGAGGCCGTCGCGATTTCCCGGAAACTGCTGAAGCTGCCGACCGAGGATCTGCTCCGCAGAATGGGGCACGAGGATCACCTGTTCCGAGAACGGATGACCTCGCCCTCGGTGATCGCGGCGTTCAAGGCCTTCCTATCGCGCAAGAAGAAATAGGCGCGCTTCCAGTCCGGGGCAGCGGACAGAGGCTGTTGCAGGCTGCCAATTGCGTCCGGAAATCAAAGCGGCGCGTCGTGCAAAAGGCCGCCGCGAGCCTTGGTCAACCGATATTCAGCAATATCCGTCCCGACTTGCCGCTGCGCATCAGATCCAGCGCGTTGTTGGTCTGATCAAGCGAAAACTCGTCCGTTACGATGCCGTCGTAGCTGATCCTGCCGGCGTCGGCGAGGCGCACCAATCGGGGGATGTCGCGCGCGGGCTGGAACTGTCCGCCCTCCGATCCCTTCAGGACTTTGTCAAAGTGAAGCGGCAGCGTGTAGAGCTCGACCTTCTCATGTGGCACGTCCACCAGGATGCAACGGCCTTTCTTCGCCGCGACCTGGTAGGCCAATTCGATCATCCCTTTGACGCCGGTCGTCTCGATCACCTTGTCGGCTCCGTCCGGACCCAGCAGGGTTCTGATCGATGCCTCCAGATCCCCCGCATCGTCAGATTTGATGGTATGGGTCGCTCCAAACTTCCGCGCCATGGCGAGCTTGTGCTCCAGGCGATCGACCGCGATCAGGGGATTGGCGCCGACCATCAGCCCGAGGTGAGGTAGTGTGGTCCACGACCCGACGGCAGCCGAGCGGCCCTCGCGAGCTTCACCTGGACTTCGATGCGCCTATCGGACGTTTTTCGATTCCCGAGGGCATCAGGTCGGCCTGCATCTTTGTCACCGTCGCGCGTCTTGCCGCCTGCGAGGCCGATCCGAACGCGTCGGGCTTCGTCAACATCTCGCAAACGATGGCGCTGGTTGATAGGCTCGCCGCGAACGGCATCTACACGCTGTTTCTCTCGACCAATCAGGTCTTCGACGGCGAGAGCCCGCATGTGCGGGCCGATGCCCCTGCCTCGCCAAGGAGCGAATATGGCCGGCAGAAAGCGGAGACCGAACGGCAGTTGCGCGCGCACACGGAAGCAGGGGATCCGATCGGAATCTTGCGCCTTGCCAAGGTGGTCTCGCCGGGTATGGCGTTGTTGTCGGACTGGAAAAGGGCGTTGGCGGCCGGACGCACGATCCATCTCTTCAGTGACATGCGCATGGCGCCGACGCCGATCGATATCGTGGCATCGCTCATTGCCCAGATGATGCAGGATTGCTCGCCTTTCATCGCCCAGCTCAGCGGGCCGCGAGATATTACCTATGCCGAGGCCGGTCGTTTCCTGGCAAGCCGGATCGGTGCCGATCCACGGTTGGTCGAGCCGGTCAGTGCTTGCGACGCCGGCGTGCCGCGAGGAGCGACGCCGCGGCATACGACGCTCGACAGTTCCGCCATCGCATCGAAATACGGTTCGACGGTCCCCGACGCCTTCGAGGTGATTGCGCGACTCTAGAGCGATGGGATCAGGTTGAATCGCCATCGCGCTCTAGGTTTTTGATTGAGCATGATCTCCGCGCAAACGCGTCGCGTTTGTCGCGAGGGAAAACCGCTACACACTTTTCCGGATCATGCTCCAGGCCAAGCCTCGAATCAGCCGCGATGTGCTAGGTTGACGTGATCAAATATACCGCTGGGGGAGATTGCGGTTGTCGGGCAATGTCGGGTCGCGGGCGTTCCAAAACGCGCGATTACAGAAGAAATACAAGAAGCAGGCCGATGTCTTGCTGCCTGCCGCGGTGGCGGCCTATCGCCAGGGCCGGCACTCGGAGGTCCAGGCGCTGTGCCGGCAAGTTCTTAACGATCTGCCCGATCATTTCGATGCGCTGCACCTGCTCGGCGTATCCGAACTCGACTGTGGCCGGCACGATGAGGCGGCGAAATTGCTGGCTCGCGCGGTGAGCCTCGACCCGCGGTCCGCCGAAGCGCACTCCAATCTCGGACTGACGCTGTTCAGGCTGAGGCGCCTCGACGAGGCCCGCAAATGCCAGGAAAGAGCGGTCGCGCTCAACCCGAATTTTTCGACGGCCTTGAGCAATCTCGGCAATACGCTGATGCAATTGGGGCTTGTTGAGCAGGCCATCGACGCACATGAGCGGGCCATTCGGCTCAAACCCGACTACGGCGACGCTTATTGCAACCGTGGCATGGCGCAGCTCCTGCTCGATCGAACTGAGGAGGCCGCGCAAAGTTTCGATCGCGCGCTCTCGTTGCAGCCCCGTCATGTGCAGGCAACAGTGGGCAAAGGTATGGTGAGCCTGAGCGTCCGCCACTTCGACGCGGCGCAAAGCGCATTCGACGCGGCGCTGGCGATCAAGCCCGACATGGCTGAAGTCTTGGCGCATCGCGGCCGGCTGCGTATGCAGATGGGACAGTTCAGCCCTGCGGATGCCGACTTCGAAGCGGCACTTGCAATAGACCCAGGGCTGGAGATCGCCCTGCGCGGCAAAGCCCAGAACTGCCTTCTCATGGGCAAGGTCGCGCAGGCTATCGTCGCCTGCAACAAGGTGCTTGAGCAAAATTTGATCTCGGAGATCGCACTCACCCTGTTGGGAGCCTGCCACGCGCAACAAGGTGAGATCGCGACTGCCATCGAACTGTTCGACCGGGCGCTTGAGATCAAGCCCGATTACGATGATGCGATCCTGAAAAAAATCTTTGCGCTGGATTTCGCGACCGACGCGGACTTTGCTATCCATCAGGCGGCGCGGCGAGAGTGGTGGGACAGGATCGGCGTCAACATACCGCGAAGACAGTTGCCGCGTCCGAGTCTCGATCCCGATAAGCGGATTGTTGTCGGCTACGTCTCTTCTGATTTCAGAGGTCATTCGGCCGCGCTCGCCTTCATGCCGGTGCTGCGTAATCACGATCGCCGGCAGTTTGAAATCGTCGCATATTCCTGCTCGCCGCTGCGCGACGGCATGACCGAGCAATGCCGGTCGTTGGTCGATGTCTGGGTCGATGCCTGGCAGCTTTCGGACGATGAGCTGGCGGACCGGGTCCAAGCCGACAAAGTTGACATTCTCGTCGACCTTTCCGGCCATTCGGCGGGCAACCGGCTAACGGTCTTCGCGCGTAAGCCAGCGCCCATTCAGGTCACGGCGTGGGGAAGCGGGACTGGCACGGGTCTTCCGACCATCGATTATTTCCTGGCGGACCCGGTGACGGTTCCCGAAACCGCCCGTCCTCTGTTCGCGGAGAAGATCTTCGATCTGCCGTGCGTGATCACGCTCGGGCCGGTTGAGAATCTGCCTTCCCCAGAACCGCCGATGATCCGCAATGGGCACGTCACGTTCGGTGTCTTCAACAGGATCGACAAAATATCCGATCAGGCGTTGGCGGTCTGGTCGCGGCTGCTGCGGGAGGTGGCCGGCTCCACCATCGTCGTCAAGAACGGTGCGCTCGACGATGCGTTCCTGCGCGACGTCGTGATCGGGCGCTTCGTCGCGCATGGCGTCGCGCAGGACCGCGTCAGGTGCCTGGGATCGAGCCTGCGGCACGCGCACCTCGCGGAGTTCGCCAACGTCGACATCTCACTTGATCCGTTTCCACAAAATGGCGGCGTCAGTACCTGGGAGTCGCTCCAGATGGGCGTCCCGGTTGTCGCTAAACTCGGCAAGAGCGCCGCATCGCGGGCCGCCGGCGCGATCGTGAAGGCGGCTGGGCTCGACGATTGGGTGGCCGACGATGATGACGGCTACATCGCGATCGCACGGAAATATGCCTCGATGCCTTCTCATCTGCAGGCGCTGCGCGCCGAATTACCCGCCAGGATCGCAGTCTCGGCGGCAGGAAACGGCGAGTTGTACACGCGGTGCGTGGAGGAGGGTTATCGGCAATTCTGGCGCAACCACTGCGCCTCGGTCTCCGGACCCGGACCCGGACCGCTCTGATCGCCGCGACGGCGATGGACCATCGACCGTAACGGGTACGAGCTCGACCCGGCGATCGGCGACCTGCGGTCGTCTCTGAAATCGCTCATGGCGGTCTCCGGGGTCGTCACTGATTTAGCGAGAACGCCAGAAGCTGTGGCAGCATTCCTGACCGGCAGGAACAAAGCACCGTACCGTCCTCGATTTAAACCACCGCTTCGAATGACGATGGTCTCGATCAGGCGGGAAGGGTGAAATAAAAGCTGGCGCCTTTGTCCGGCTCCGCTTCTGCCCACACGCGCCCCCCGTGGCGTTGGATGATACGGTGGACAATCGATAACCCGACGCCGGTCCCCTCGAACTGTTGGGCACTATGGAATCGCTGGAAGGCACCAAAGAGTTCTTTGGCTTGTTGTATGTCGAAGCCGGCGCCGTTGTCTCTTATGCAATAAACGGTTTCGTCGGCCTCGCGTCGGCCGCTGACTTCGATGATGGGTCTCTCCTTGCCCCGCGTGAACTTAAAGGCGTTGGAAAGCAGGTTGGTAAAGACTTGTCGTAGTAGGGTGGGGTCGCCGGTGCAGTCTGGAAGATCTCCGATGTGTATATCGAGGTGCCGCCCGCGCTCCTCTCTCTCCAACTCGGCCAGCACCTCGCGGACGAGAGCCGCGAGGTTCACGGAAGACTTGGCGAGGGTTTGGCGACCGAGATGCGACAGGCGTAGGAGGTCATTGATGAGTTGGGTCATCCGCTCCGACGCCGCCAGGATGTTGCAGGCAATATCCCGTGCGTCGGCCGGCATGCGCCCTGCGTAATCGTCGATCAACATTTCCGCAGAGCCGCCAATGACCAGCAGCGGCGAACGAAGATCATGTGAAACGGAATAGGCGAAGGCCTCGAGCTCCTTGTTCGCAGCTTCCAGTTCGGCCGTGCGTTCGAGGATGCTTCGTTCCAGTTTGGCATTGGCGATACGCAGATCCCGGACCGCCAGCGCACGCGCCAAGACCGGCAGGATCACACTCAGCTTGAACGGTTTCAGGATGTAATCAAGCGCGCCGCTCTTCATCGCCTCCACGGCCGAGGTAATGGTTCCCTCGCCAGTCATGATAATGCCGACAAGATCGGGATCGAGGCGCTTTGCTGCCTGAAGCAGGTCAATGCCATCCATCCCCGGCATCATGAGGTCGGCGAGAAGCAGATCAAACCTGGTTTGCTCCACTGCCATAAGGGCCTTGACGCCAACGGTGAACCCGTGGGTCTCGTATCCGTGATCACCAAGCGTATTGCACAGCGCCTGCATTTGAGCGGCTTCGTCATCAACGATCAGTATTCGAGGAGCGGGTGTATCGGCCATGTGCGCCTCCCTTATGTTTCATCGCGAGCGGTTCAGCGTATGGGAGGTCCACAGTGTTGAACCAAGGCCTCTCGAAGCTCACGAAGTTTGGGCGGCTTGCTGAGGACCCGGTCGACATGGGCCGGTACGTCGTCTTCGGAGACGAGCCGCTGCCCCCAGCCGGTCAGCAGGATGACCGGTGTCGACGGCGACGCAGCCTTGATGGCGGTCGCAACCTTGCGTCCATCCATATACGGCATTCCAAGGTCGGTGATGACCGCGGCAAAGCCATCGCCGCTGGTCTCTGCGGCGTGAAATGCGTCGATGCCGGCGCGGCCATCGTTGGCTGTGACCACAACATGCCCGTCCGATTCCAGTATGTCACGTAGCGACTTCAGCAACAGCGGATCGTCATCCACGACAAGCAGGCGCAGTCGTTGCGGCACCACGGGTCCGACTTTCGGCTGATCAGGCATGAGCGCGACTGCGGTAGCGGCGGGAAAGCTCAGACGGACAAGGGTTCCTTCGCCGGCCGTGCTCTCGATGTCGACCTCCGCACCGTGTCGTTGGGCGACGCCGTATACCATCGCCAAGCCAAGCCCGGTGCCGCGTTCGCCCTTGGTGGTGAAGAAAGGCTCCAGGCAACGCAGACGCGTCTCTTCGTCCATGCCTATGCCGTTGTCGGCGACCTCAATCTGAACATTTGAATTCTGCGAACCGGTCGCAAGTCGAGCCGTCGTCGTCCGCAGCGTTATCACGCCGTTGGCGGGCAAGGCATCAATCGCGTTGAAGACGAGGTTGATAAGCGCCTCGCGGATCTCGCTTTCCGCTCCCATGATCGGCGGCAGGTCGGCCATCAGCTCCAAGCGCACGTCGATCACGGTCCCCTGCTGCTGCGGCATGTCGCTCCAGCGCGCGCGTGTCAGATCGATCACCTGCCTCACCAGGTCGTTCGGCTGTACGGTCGTGAGTGTCAATTGCGGCTCGCGTTGGCGGTAGAAGTCTTTCATCCGCGCGACCGTATGCGCGACATCTCCCACGGCGCGTTGGATCGTTTCGAGATATTCCTTCGCACGGGTGCTGAGGCCAGCTTCCTTTTCCAGCAGGACCTCCGTATAGAGCGCGACCGGCGACAGGGCGTTGTTGATGTCGTGCGCAATGCCGCTTGCCATCTGTCCCAGCGCCCGCAGCCGCTCCTGCTGCATCACGGCCTGCTGGGTTCGGCGCAAATCATCATAGGCCTGTTGCAAGGCTCCATAAAGTTGCGCCTGATGGGCGGCCAAAGCAACGTGCTCGCTCAGTTGCCGCAGGAACTCGCATTCCCCGCTGCTGAATCCCTGCGCCTGAAAGCGGGCCGCCACGACGACGCCAAAAACCTGGCTTTCCACCTGCAACGGCGCGGCCACGAGCGATTGCAGGCCGCCGCTGGCAAGTCGGCGGGGAAACGGGAAATCGACGTGACTGATATCCGGCTCGTAGACGAGCTTTCCGGCCACGCATTGCGACAGGCCGTTCTGGTCGATATCCACGCGCGCGCTTTCCGGCATTGCAAGTTCCAAAGCCAGTGCAGCACTGTTGACCCCGACGCGGGCGACGGTCAGCGAATGGTCGATCCGGTCGTAGAGGCACAGACAGGCGAAATCGACCGGCAACTGGTCTTCCAAACAGCGAACAACGACCTGGAATATGCTGTTCAAATCCTGCCGCTCGCCGATCGCGCGGGTGATTTGGTGGAGCAGGTTCAGTCGCTCCAGTTGCGCCCGTGCCTTCTGTTCGGCTTGCAAGCGCACAGTGATTTCACTCTGCAAGGTCTCATTCGCGGATTGCAGCTCTCCGGTCCGCTCCAGCACACGCCGTTCCAGATCCTCGTTCAGCCGTGCCAGGTTCGCCTCGGCTCGTATGCGCTCGATCATGTCCGATGAGGCGATCTTCATCAGCGACAAGAGCAGGACGAAGTAGCCGATACCCTTGCCGAGATGCGCCGCCATCGCGATCTCGTCATGGGGCGCCCGTGAGTAAAGCATTGCGGTATTGGCGAGACACAACACCGCAGCTGTCAGCGCCAGCGGCTTCATGAGGCGATCCGTTGCGCGCAGCTTCCAGAGGGTCAGCCCGACAATGGCCCACAGCACCGGCGCCAGCACCAAGACGGGACGCGTAACACCCAGGGGACCCGGCGGCGTATAGGTCGGCAGCCACTCAAAGGCCGCGAACAGTCCGGTGCTCAGAACAGCGACCGCCAGAGCAAACCCGAGGATGCCGGCGCTGCCGCGGCGCATCAGCCATATCGCACCGCCAACTGCGACCGGAAGCACGTGCGCGGCCGGCGGCCAAGTCGCAGGCCGCAAGAACCCCCGCGTCGCCGCGATGGGGGCGAGGAAGCCGGACCACTCGACGGTGACGATCACATGCAGAAACTCCAGCGTGGCCGTCGCTGCGAAGCCGATAGCGATCCATCGGGGGAACGGGCGGCCGATGCGGGTTCCCACGTCCCAGAGCAGCAAAGCCAACGCCCCCGACAGCAGCGACATGCTGGTGTCCAGAATGATATGAAGGTCCGGATAGTCCTTGCGTCCGACCGCGAGCAGTGTCCCCGCGATCAGGCCGAACGCGATCAGCGCACCGGCAACGCTATGCGGCAGGCTTGCTCTTTCTGCCGGGGCTTTGATAGCTGGCTGCGACGTGGCCATGGGGCGTCTCCAATAGGTATTCGCGGTCGCTACACCCGTCGGAGAAGTCTCGAATGGCACTTCTCTTCTATATTTTCTCTTGCCCGACCTTTAGCCACCCGACCGCACGCTCGAATCCACAACCCAAGTTTGAATCATGTCGTCGAATGCACCTCAAGCGTTTTCATGGGGGCTCCCAGCAATTTATCCACACGCGATGACGATCGAAGATTGCTTAAGCAGGCCGGTCCCAATCGGACGTAACACCGCTAATGCGTTCCGAGGGACGCGTATTCATAGTTCGTCACCGCAGAATTATACCATCAGTCCCTCACGTTCCTCATTCGGATCGGCCACGAGCCGGCAGGACGGCGCAGCGGGCGCCGGCATCGTTCGTCATTGCTGGCAGTGGCGAGTCGGTCGAAGGCAAGGCGAACTATCGCGATCATATCGTCAGCCCAGGCGACACCAGTCCGGCAGGCATGCTGGCGAAGGCGAGGTGGGTGCTCGACGAAATGGAGCGCCGGATGAGTGCGTTCGGTGGCGATTGGAAGCAGACCACCAGCGTGCAGCTCTATACCGTGCAAGACGTCTTTCCGATTCTCGAGAATGAGCTCGGCCGTCGCGGCGTGTTCCGTAACGGCCTGACCTGGCATTTCAACCGACCTCCCGTCGTTGGCCTCGAATATGAAATGGACTGCCGGTGCGTGCAAATCGAGCGGGTCGTCTGAGGTCTTGGTGCAAAGCGAACTCTGCATTCGCCAACAGCCCGTGACGCGATCGGCCATGTGGAGCCCTCGTCATTTCTCTGACCGCGGCATCGTCGATGCCAGCACGGCGGTGTCAGAATCTTGCAGCCAGCTCGGCGAGGCGGCGGTGGGCGCTCTCGCGCGCCGCTCGGATCGGCTCCGCAGGTCCGGTCGTCGGCCCGACCGGCACAAAATGCACATTGTTGATGCCGATAAAGCGGAGCGCCTCGCGCAGATAGGGCGTCGCCATGTCGATCCGGCCACGGTTCATGCCGGTCACGAAATCGCTGCCGCTTGCCAGGATGACGACCGTTGGCCGGTCCTTGAGCAAAGGCAGGTATCCTCGAGCCGGATCGAAGCGGAACGTCAATCCGGGCTGCGTGATCACGTCGATCCAGTGTTTCAGCTTGTAGGGAATGCTGAAGTTCCACATCGGAGTCGAAATCAGCACGCGATCGGCGAGTGCGAATCGAAGCGCGATGCGTTCGGCGACCGCGAAGCCGTCGCGCTGCGCATCGCTAAAGGCCTGTCCGTTGATGCGCGCATACTTCGCTTCCAGAACCGCGCCATTGAATTCCGGCAGGTGATCCCGCCAGAGGTCCATCAGGTCGATGTCCCAGTCAGGCCGGGTCTGCGAGAAGCCGTCGAGAAAGACGCGCGCCCCGGCGGCGGACTCGGAATCGGCACGCGGCGAGCAGGCGAGATGAAGGAGCTTGGGCATGGCCGAGCCTTGTCATCCGAGCGCCCCGATCACGGCATCGGCGTTGGTTACGACGGATACGTTCTGAAGCGCGAAATTGATCGATGCGTTGTGCCAGTCCGCGTTCATGGTCGAGCAGCAATCCTCCGGCACCACCATGAAATAGCCCTTGTCGGCGCCGGTGCGCGCCGTGTGCTCGACCGACATGTTGGTCCAGGCGCCGGTATTGATGATGATGTCCCGGCCGGTCGCCTTGAGGATCGTCTCCAGGCGCGTGCCCTCCCAGGCGCTCATCCGCATTTTCTCGACGACGAAATCGCCGCTTCTCGGCTCCAGCCCCTGAACAGGCGCCGCCCCCCACGACCCGCGCACCATGGCCTTGCTGTCGACCAGTCCTTCGAACAACGGTGCGTTGAGCGTAACGCCGGGCGCGCCCGGCTCGACGATGAACCAGACATGGATGATCACGACGCCGCGCGTCCGCGCCGTCTCCGCCAGGCGGCGGACATTATCGATCACGTGCTGCTGGCGGGCATGGGCGGGAGCGCCGGAGCCGGCAAACGCGCCGCCCTCCATGATCACATCGTTCTGCAGATCCTGGATGATCATGGCGCAACGCTTCGGATCGAGCTGCATGTTGCCGTCGGCAAGTTGAGGTGAGGGGGCGGTGGTAGAACTCGCCGCCGGCGCCCCCGCGCGTCTGGCGCTCATATAAGATTCGTGGCGGGGCCCGACCTTGGTCGGGATCGCATAGACCGAGTGGGTCGCGGTCAGATAGAGCGTGCGAAAATCAGGGCCGCCCCAGGCCAGATTGGCGACTAGCTCGGGAACGCGGACCTTGCCAAGCAGTTCGCCTGCAGGCGAATAGACCCAGACGCCGCCCGGCGCCGTTACCCAGATGTTACCGCGCTGGTCGCATTTCATGCCGTCGGGCACGCCCGGCTCCAGTTCGGAGCGGATGCCGCTGGCGAAAACGCGCGGATTGAACAGCGCGCCGTCGGCGTCGACATCGAAGGCGCGGATCAGGGCCTGCACGGTGTCGTTGACATAAAGCTGCCGCTCGTCGGGCGAGAAGCAAAGGCCGTTGGGCTGCTCGAACAGATGCCGGTCGACCACGAGTTTCGGCGCGCCGCCGCCGGGCGGCACGCGATATACGCCCTGAAATCCAAGCTGGCGCGGCCGTTCGACACCATAGACCGGCATCCGCCCGTACCAGGGATCGCTAAAATAGATCGCTCCGCTCGCATGCACGCAGACGTCATTAGGGCTGTTGAGCTCCTGGTTCTCGAAATGCGAAGCGATTACCTCGCGCCGCCCATCAGGGCGCTCGCGGATCAAGGACGAGGTCGCATGCTCGCAGACGATCAGGTTCAGCTCGGCGTCGTAGGTCATGCCGTTGCACTTGTTCGACGGACGCCTGACCTCGACGACGCCGCGCCGCGCATCCCACCGCCGCCGCACATCGGCTGGCATGTCCGAGAACAGCAGGAATTGCTCGACCGGATGCCAGATCGGCCCCTCGGTGAAGTCGAAGCCGGTCCCGACCTGGCCGACCGGTGCGTAGGGATCGATCAGGTTTTCGAACTCGGGCCGCAGCGTCGCATGCGTCATCTATCCCTCCTTTCACGCATCAGGCGGGGAACCAGTTCCGTTGCGGCAACGTCTGCACGACGGGACCTGGCACCTGATCGTGCAATCGGCCAATGACGGCGCCGTGCTCGATCTTGGCCGGACGGTCGTGGACGGGGAGCAGATAGCGCGAACTGCTCAGCAGCTTCTTGATGGCGGCCTTCTCGGCCCGTTTACTCGTGCCGTGGTTTCCCGTCGTACGCGGCTCGGCGTCGTGGATCTCGTTAAAGGGCGTCACGATCTGGTCGTTGAAGTCGTAGATCACATCGCCGCAGATCGTCGCGATGCCATCGGCGGTATGCACGTGGATATTCATCGACCCTTCGGTGTGGGCATTGGCGGCGTCGCAATAGACGCCGGGCATCAGTTCGACCGGGCCGGTCAGCTCCAGGTCAAGGAAACGCAATGCGCTCTTGGTGTGGAGGCGGTCGATCAGGTGCTTGATATCAGGTGCCGGATATTGCGGATGCATCAGCCCCGAGACGGAATATTCCAGCTCTCTGCGGTTGAGGACGACCGTCGTGTTCATCGGGAACAAATCGTCCTTGCCGGCGTGGTCGATATGCAGATGGGTGTGGCAGACGAAGCGGACATCGCCCATCCGCACGCCGTGGCGTGAAAGCTGGTTCTCGATCATGTTCTCATGGAACTGCAGGCCGCGCATGCCGAGCGTCTCCATGATCTGATTGGAGCGATAGCCGGTGTCGACCACGACCGGATAAGGGCCGCCGAGAATCAGGAAACCCAGCGTCAGCACGCGGCGGGTGCGGCCGCAATCACGGCCGAGCACGAGGAAACTCGACTCCAGCTCGATATCGCCATAGTCCAGGATCTTGATCTCCAGCGGCATGTCACCTCCCGATCATCTCTTTGTTTTTTGTCGCTCTTGCCAATTGCGGCAGCGGTTCGTTACGGGTTTCTCTCTTGCGCGGTGCATCGCTCAAGCCTCCAACTGGTAGACGTGGCGTGCCGTTGTCCCGAGGATCGCCTCTCGCGCTTCCACGCCGAGCGGTGAGGTCGCCGCGCGAAAAGCGTCCAAAAGTTCGCGATATCCGGTCCAGAGCTTCTCGATTGGAAAATTGGAGCCGAACAGACAGCGCTCAGCGCCGAATAGCGCAACCGCGTCGGCGACGACGCCCGCGACGTGATCGGGATCGTTGCGGTGAATAAAGGTGCCAAGGCCGGAGAGCTTGGAGACGACGTTTGGGCAGGCCGCGAGCCGCTGCATTCCGGCGCGCCAGTCGGCGCGGCCTTGCGGCGACAGATCCTCCAGCATGCCAGCGTGCTGCAGGATGAACGTCACCTTCGGACAGGCTTCGACGAGGCCCGCTGCGCCCGCCATCTGCGGCGCGAATACCTGCAGATCGAAGCTGAAGCGGTAGTCCGAGAGCCGCGCGACGTTGCGGCGGATGACGTCATCCTCGCAGAGTTCGGAACGCGCTGCGAATCGGTAAAGTGGATTGTCGTGCCAGTGCAGTTGCATGCGCACGCCGCGCACCAGCGGATAGCGGGCAAGACGATCGAGCTGCGGGCGCACGTCATCGACACTGAGGTCGGCATAGGCGACGATGGCGTGCGGCCAGCCATGCTCATTCGCGGTCTGCTGCACCCAGGCTGTCTCATCCTCGAAACGGTCGTTGGCCCAATTGGTCTGCACATAAACTGACCGGCTCACGCCGGAACTTGCGAGGTCGCCGAGATATTCTTCGATCGAATAGTCGCGCCGGATCGGCTCGTACGGCCCGAAGATGCGTGGCTGCATCGAGCCGCTCAGCCAGGGCAGGTCTTTCTGACGCCAGATGTGATGATGCGCATCGACGATGCCGGTCACGCGGCTCTCCGTTGTCCAAGCGACAGAATGTGCGAGACGATCGCGCTGCTCGATCCGCCGTCGAGGAGATCATCGACGAAGCGCTGGATCGCGATCAGCGCCTCAGTCTGCGGCTTGAAGCCCGGCCCGGTCGAAAGGGGGGTCAGCCAGCTCAAGCGCCAGGAGCGGCGCGACAATTTCGCCACCGCATCGCGCAGGGAGGTGGGATCGCCGCGCTCCAGCCCGTCGGAGATGACGACGACCGCGGCGCCGCGCGCATAGCCGGCAAAGCGCGGTACGGCGAGGAAGGCCTGCAACGCATCGCCGATGCGCGTGCCCCCGTCCCAATCGCTGACCAGATGCGCCGCCGCGTTGAGCGCCTGCTCACGGCGTTTGACGCGCAACGCCCGCGTCAGCCGCGTCAGCCTGGTTCCGAAGGTGAACACCTCGATGTTTGGGGCGGCCTGCGACAGCGCATGCGCCAGCTTCATGTTGTCTTCGGTGCGCCCTTTCATCGAGCCGGACACGTCGATCAGCAGCAGCATCTTGCGCAGCCGCTGCCGCCGCTTCAGGCGCCCCAGCCGAAACACTTCGCCGTCGCTGCGCACGCTGTCCCGTAAGATGCGGCGCAGGTCGGCAAAGGGCCCGCGCCGGGCGCGCATCCGCCGGTGGCCGCGCCGCCGTGGCAAACGTGTGGGCGCCTCACGCGCCAAGCGGCGCAACGCGTCGCCGGTTACGCTCGCCGCGAAACGCCGCTCGACCAGCGCTTCGGCCCGCGCCGCGGCAAGGCCGGACTCGTTGGCTTCGTCGGCAAGCGGTGGTTCGTGTTCGCCGCGGCCCTCGTCCTGCAGACGCACGATTTCGTCGTCATCGGCCTCGGGCCGGTCGAGTTCTTCGCCGCCGCGGAAATGGATGTCGAATAGGCGGTCGTAGGTCGCGCGCCGTTCGGGCGGCGGCGCCAGCGTTGCCAGTCCAGCCCGGAGGATGTCGTCGAGGCCGCGCGGCCCGAGTAGTTCGATCGCCGCCAGAAATGCGGTGGTCTGTTCCGGTGCGATGGCGAAGCCGTTGACCCGCAACAGCGCGGCAAAGGACACGAGAATGCGCGCGGCGCGCGGCAGTCCGAGTTCATCGCTCATGCCGCGGCCTCCGCGAGCAGTGCGTCGAGCCGGCCCGAGATGAAGGTCAAATCTTCCTCGTCCTTGAGCGCGACGCCGATCGATCGCTTGAACGCGTCCGGCCAGCG